>Ga0233425_10011901_pt1 | contig 10003 bp, 4 predicted proteins | sample Watercolumn_Towu_2_FD_181712 | JGI IMG/M metagenome (GOLD analysis project Ga0233425, IMG submission 181712) | Freshwater microbial communities from Lake Towuti, South Sulawesi, Indonesia - Watercolumn_Towuti2014_140_MG | ecosystem: Environmental > Aquatic > Freshwater > Lake | place: Indonesia... | reverse complement strand
ATTTTCGCATTCTACCATAATTCCAGATTCGTGTTTTGCTGCATTTGTCACAATATTTTTGACATAACATGGAACAAGCTCAGATGTTTGTTCTTCTTCTATTACAACACGCATTCCAATTTCAATATTGATTCGATATCTATGATCTAATGATTTATTTTGATTCATTATATTGATCGAACAAATCAGAATCAGCGCCCATTTGTCTTAATGTTTCTTTTAGATTTTCAATATCTTGTTTTGTCATTTTGCCATCACGGGCAGAAATCGTTAGTCTAAACTGTTTGAATTTTTCAGCAATATGTAGAAACATTCCACTTGTGTAGTTTATGGTTCCCTCTGGAACATTAAATGAATAATTGAGATTAGTAATTTCTCTTATCGATTCAGTTATGGTATGAGTTTTTTTGTGAATTTCTAGCTCTTCTATCTCAGTAGTTTTGTATTCACATTTATCACATTGAAATTCTTCTTTTTCTTCTTGTTTTGCTTGTTGTTTACATATTTGTGCTTGAATAATAATCTCTCCAGGTTCAAACGAAATATTTGGATATGTATCCCTGCCAAAGGATTTACAAATTGGTTTGCCACCATCCAATTCACCTAATCCAAACTCGTTTTTTGATACTCCCTCTCTAATTCCATTTTCTAAAACTTGTCTAGTAACTGGTCTTCTTTCTCCTGGTGTTCTTAACATTGTTTCATAGAGAGTATTTGTTTCAACAAATGGATTTTCTTTTAAATACAATGTTTTGAGTAAGGTCGGACCAAGATGTTCATTAACGAGAGATTCTTGTTTCAAATAATCATATATGATTTGATCAATTGTTTGAGAGCTTGACACCGGTACACTAATGTGATTTTTTGTTGGTGTCTTTTCGGGAATGTAAAGTGTACTATAATATTCTTTGATGTAATCTTTGAGGTTATCGTTTTCTCTTTTTAGTTCTTGTTCAAGTGTTTTCCTTTGTTCATCTTTTAGTGGAATGTTGCCATTCTTAATTTGTTCCCATGCAATTTTACTTTTTAATGAGTTTAGAAATTTGGATCTCTCTCCTTCTGAAGAAGCTAGAATGAAGATATTATTTTTATAGACTCTGGGCATTTCTCCCACACTATCATAGATTGACTCGATGAGACGCAGATCATTCTCACGTAAAATTACAAGTTTCATGGAGTGAGAGTTTTCAACATCTTTGGATGATTTTGGCCATGCGATCACTTTGAATCGATTGTTTGTTGTATTTTCTTTAATTAGTTGTTTTTCAGCTTCATCAATATCACGTTGTGCAATATTTTCCATTTTATCTAATTTAATTTTTAAAATGTTAGCTTCTTTTGTAAATAGATATTTTCCATCTTGTATGTTGAGATAGAATAGTTGATTTCTGAATTTTTCCAAAACACTACTTATTTGAGCAGACTCTATTCCTCTTGATACCGTAGCACGCATGATTTCTGCTTCTGTAGCACCTTTTGTCGTTATACCTCCAGAATGAGAATACATGAAGATTGTTCTCGCAGCTCGAGTTCCAAGTTCTTTACCCCAAAGATTTTGTGGCATCATTTTGTTTACTCTAGATGCTCCAGAAGATTGACCAACGATATCTTGAGCAATAACACCATGAAATTGATCGTCCAAATGACGTGTTAGTTCACCACGTAATCTCTCATCAGATAAATCAAAATCGCCTAAACTAATGAATGATTTTTCAGTTTTTAACATATTGTGAACAACTATTGAAAGTAATCTCAACACACCTCTAGTTCTCTGAAAAGTTTGCATTGTTCCCCATCGTTTGTATAACACATGAATTACTTGAGGAGTAAATGGATAACTCTGTTCAAACTCTTTTCTGAACTCTGATTTTTCCATTCCTTCTGGAAGTATTCCTTCTTCATCACAATATTCGATAAAGTCTTTGATTATTGATTCAGCCTTATCTATAATTTGTTCATTAGGGGTTTGAAATAGTCTTGTTCTGATAATATTTGGAATATCTACATCATCTACTGGTGAAACAGAATCTTCTATTCTTCCAGAAAATTTCTTTAGTTTTTCAAATAATTCTGCACCACGTTCCGTACCGAGTTGTTCATTAGAGCTAGAAGGAAGGGTCACAACAACACAAACGTTTTCCAATCCCGTTATCGCTTCTCCTAGTTCTTGAATAAATGCAATTGTTTGTTCTGCCAGTGTGGATTTTTCAACTTTGATTCCATCTGCACGATCTACATAATGTAGTAACTCATCAATCAAGATTAACAACGGTTGATTTTTTCCAATGACTTCTTTTAGTAAAGTTGCACCGTGAGATACTCTACCAGATAGTTTGTCTACTTTTCCTGTTAATTGTCGTTCTATTTCACCCCAAATGGTTTGTGTATTTGGATCCATTTCAGCACCTGCCAGAACGACAGGTTTTTTCTTATACCATTCATTAAACATATGATAAAGATAGATCAGAGTGTGAGTTTTTCCACCTCCAAATGGAGTTTTGATTGGACGAAAATGATCCACAGATCCTCCATCTAGGCGAGACTTTACGGATTTCAGAATTTTTTCAAGATTTTTAGTTTTATAGGTTCTCTGAAAGAAAATCTTCGGATCACGATATTCTTCTGGTCCTTCATTATTGAAAACATCCCATAGTTTTGCAGCATATGTTTCAAGAGTCAGTTTACCTTCTAAGATATCCCTATGAGGAACAGAGATCTCATGAAAAGCAGGCACGAATGTAAGAAAATACACACAATTTAAAATAGTTTAGTTTGTACTGCCGTTTGAGAATCATCAGTTCTAAATCCAGTCAAAAATCCATCTAGCCATTTCTTTTCAGTACTTTCTTTAGGTAATGATTGTGAAATCGCTTGTCCTACACGTTTGAACATATCGCTTTTATCATATCCTTTTTCTTTCAGAAGTTTTTCCAAACTATCTTTCTTTTTATTTTTCCATAATAGTAATGCTAAATGCAAAATATCAATTAGTTCATGAGAATTAGCTATGTTCTCATTTCTCTCATGAGGGCCTAAAATTCTAATATATTTGTCATCCTTAATTATGAATCCTTTGTTCCATTCATGCTCAAGATCTATTCCTATTGTTTGAGTGATTTTTCTAGCATCATCAAAGATTATTGGTGCTTCGCCATAAGCCCATCTCCATAAAATATAGAACCTTGTCATTTGGGATATCTGATCAGAGAATTCACTGTTAAGTACTTTTTTGATTGCATAATTTGTTGCTATTTCTCTTGTATCATCAAGCAGTTTTAAGACTGGAATTACGTTGTCAGAATCATCCACAATTTTTTCATATTTACCAAAGATCTCTATAGCTGACCCAATAGCTGAGATAAAGAAGTCACCTCCTGAAATTCCATCTGTCCAGAGTTTATCTAATTTTTTATTCAGATATTGTTTTAATTCTACTTTGATCTCTCTGTAAAATCCAAACGATTGTTTTTTCCATTTACGTGCAACCATGTATATGGAAGATGCAAGTGTAGCATTTTCAAGCGCATTTTTTCTTGATTTTCGTTCAGTATGTATTGGCCAAGATCCTGTAATAGTTAAACCAGAATTCAAGATAGAATGGATACATTTTTCCCATCCTATAGTAGAAGAATGTGCATAAACGATAACTGCAATCCCACTTTCTTTTAGAACTCGATGTATTTCAAGAAACGCATGAGATAAGTTTTTTTCAAAAAAATCATCAGTTTTAATGCCAATAGTATCATTGACCAAGGATTTTTTCATTCCACGTAAATTAGAGAGATTCTGAATTATTTCATTAGATTTTGGACTCACGGGTGTCGTAAAAAGATCCGGGTAAAGATCACCTATGCATCTTCTTAACCACACATAAAAAAAATCAAAGAGTACCGAATAACTCACCATATCATAGTATGGAGGATCTGTTAGGACACAATCAAAGAAATTGTTTTGAAAAGGTAGTTTTAACGCTGAGCTGTTATATACAAACGGTACTGGTGAATCCTTAGTTTTAATTTTTGATATATGTTCAAGAACCATTAGTGGCCAATTGATAAGACTATTCCATCCTAGAGATCCAAACGGATTAAGCTCAAAGTAATCCCAAACAATTGAATATCTTTTATCTGAAAGTGTGTTTCCTATTGTTTCATTCCCAGGTATAAATAATGAGAGTTTTGAATTTCTATCAAGTAACCTATCTAATATGATTGCGAGATAGCTGGTAATTACTCGAGCATATTTTTTTTCAACGCCTTGTTTGATCATTTCAAGATATGCCAACTTAATTTTTTCCATGAATGTGACAATGGCTAACTTTTGACGATCATTAAAAAAATCTGACCATTTGGTGATTCCATAAAGTACTACTCCCGCTGTGACCCAATACAGTCCTCCTGGCTTGTATTCGATCTTGTTTGGAGTATCTATGAATTCAAATGGAATTGGATCATAACCAAAAGTGGTTTTGAATTTGTGTTGTTTTTCAGTAAGATATAATCCAACATCATGTTGTAGAGTATGATTTTTTGTATTCATTATTTTAAATTGTTTTGAATTTTGTTGTTCTACGATCGCTACAATGCATTCTTCTCTGATTTTCTCTTCAAACATGTCATTTCTCAACATTTCTGATTCTTCCGACATGTTACAATAAGGACACGTAGGGGTGTTATTCGTAATAGTTCCCTTTGACGGATCGTATGAATTCGGAAATTTTTCATGTCCATTACCCACAATTGAAAACTCTAATTTACTAGAATTTTTTTTCAAAAATAATGCGATTTTTTTATGTTCACTATTACTCAACCAAAAATTTTTCAACAGTGGGAACTCTCGTTTACAAATAGGGTTTTTGCATCTAGTTATCCGAATCCATTTGAACCCGATTATTTTCTGTACGTCAGGCAAGGTATAAAATTTCGAGATCTCACTTTGGGCACTATCGAAAACCCATTTAGACCATTTTTTTATATCATTTAGTAATTTTATATCAGTACTTTGAGAAAAACCGTTGTCCTTGTCAATATACTGTATAGGATATTCAAGAAGACATTTTAAAATGAATGTAGAAACCGGATTATAGTCTCCAGCATAAACTTCACATCCTAATCTATATGCTTCAAGCGGAATTGCTCCACCACCTGAGAATGGATCCAAAATTTTGGGATGTACCTTATTTTGCAATATTCTTTTTTTGATATCACCTATGATTTTTTCATCTGTCGAGTTCTTCCATTTTGAGATCTTTTCTATAAAGTATTTTTCATCTTCAAGGTCATGATTCTCACCATAATGACGTAATGCTGCATAGTTAATAGCTCTTGATGCAGCTAAAGGTCTTCTTGCCCACCATATATGAAATGTGGATATATGACCTTGTCTAGTGCTTTTATCTTTAGAACTCTCAATACTTACTTCTTTAACAGGAAAATATTCTTCGATCAGTCGTCTATCCATTTATTTCGCCTTTGATTCAATTTCATTTGAATTAATTAGATAATGAATGTCTTCTTTTGCCTCAAGTCGATTTGCTGGATCTTGGACTATTTTAGGCAAAGATACATTTGGATACATTTCTGTGTTCCACACTACATAAAGATAATAGTCTTCAGATAGATGTTTAGCCTTAAACCATTCATTTTTCGATAATGCAACTGTGCCTATTCCTTTTCTTCCTTTAACTTCGATATAACGTACATTTCCATCATCGTCAAATGATTTTATGTCATAACCAGGACCAATTTCTTTTGATACATCTTTTGGTTTTCTTCCGGCCTTTATTTCATACTCCATTACTATTCTCATTGCAATCTGTTCAGTTTCAATGTCTTTTCTAAATTCATCTTGAATGGTTGAAGGAGAAACAACATGAATTATGCCCAAAAATGTTGGTGTTGAAATTGTTAGGTTTTTCTCTCGTTGTATTTGATTTTCTAATTCTTTTTTATTGTCGAGATATTGACGCTGTCGTTCTTCTTTGTTTCTTATTGCAAGATCAACATTTTCTCCAAGTCTTTTTCGTTCTTTTAATACTACAAGATCTTTGTCTAGGTCAAAAATTAACTTCTTTAATGATTCAATACCGTATTTTTCTTTGATCTGTGTTTGCCTATTTCTTTCAATTTGTAGTTCATGTTGATATTTTCTAAGTGATTCAATGATTTGTGTTTGTGTTTTGATTTTTAATGATTCAATATCTACAGAATCAGAATGAGTTTGAGATTCTTGTAAATCCCACAATATTGACGGTTCAACGAATTCAATTACTCCTGTTTTAGAATCCACGTAATATGCAAAAAGACGTTTTCCTGCAATATGCCCCAATCCATCATGTATTTGTCCCTCAAAGAACAGAATATTTCCATCTAATTGTCCATTGGGATCCTTGAATTCTGCTCCTTTTTGCAGCTCTGAGCTAAAACTGCGATTAATCCATTCTAACACAGCTTCAAAAAGTGGATGTCCAAAGGTTAGAAATTCAGAGTCTTGATCTTCAGGTCCAACTTCTTTTGCAAATGTTATTTTTGGATACGCCTTCAGTATGTGTCCAAAGGATTTTCTGAATTCATCACTTTCTGCAATTTTTCTGATTTGATAAGGAATAGAATCAATAGCGTATAATCCTCTACTTCTTTCTCGAATCTTTCCTTCTGCTTTTGTGAATGCTTTTTTGAAAAACTCTGCAGTATATTCTGGAATTAATTTATTTTCTCTTGCCTTTTGTCTTTCTTCCTTAATTCTAGTAAAATCGATATGTTTTGTTGCAAGCGTATCACCTAGATTTTCTTTAATTTTTTTGATATAATCCTCATTGACTTTGATTTCCAAAGTTGCGAAAATTTCCGCTTCTGTTCTTGCTCCAACTGCTGCTTCAGCTAAGAGTACTGCAAGATCCTTGTCTCTATAGATCTCACCAATTATATCATAAACCTTATCGCTTCCCATTTTTGCCTTGATTTCTTCTAGTTTTTCAAAAAGTCGTTTGAATATTCTTCCCTCAATGGTATCCTGAGCCAATAAATTATACACAAAAACTTCAAACTTTTGGCCATATCTGTGAACACGTCCCATTCTTTGTTCTAGTCTGTTTGGATTCCATGGTATGTCATAGTTTATCATAAGGTGACAAAACTGCAAGTTAATGCCTTCACCTGCAGCCTCTGTGGCTACCATGACTTGAGTTTCTGTTTTGAATATTTTTTCTGCTTCTACTCTTTCTTCAAGATTCATTCCACCATGAATGTGGTTTACATCATATCCCCAACTCTTGATTCTTTTTTCTAAATATTCTAGTGTATCTTTGGATTCTGTAAAAATTAGAATTTTTTTATTAATTGATTTTTGTTCTAAAAGTGTCATTGTTTCCTTTAATTTTTGTAATTTGACTTCAACTTCCTGGTCAATGACATTCTTTGTTTCTTTGATAAGATCTTCCAATGTTTGAATTTCTCTCTCTAGTTCTTCTCTATTCTCTGCAATACTGAGAGTTTCCCAGATACTTTCTTGTTGCCATCTTTCTTCCTCACTCATTTCTTCAGTTTCTTCAAAATCAAATATTTTTGGAGTAGATTTTTTTGATTTTTCAAAATCTTCCAAAAGTTCCTTTAATCTGTCTCGCCTTCGCGTAAGAGATTTCCAAAGTGCAAAACAACTAGATGCGAGCCTTCTTTGAAGTATAATTAAGGCAAATCCAATATTTCGTTTCTTCTCAGATGATAATGCTCTATTGTATTGATTGCGCACATATTCAGTTACTTTTCTGTATAATTCTCTTTCAGGTCTAGACAGATCATAGGAAGGAGTCAGGACATGTCTTGGCAGAAATAGTGGTTTACCGTCAAAATCCTTCATGTCTTCTTTGATTCTTCGCAAAAACAGTGTATTCTCGTTTTTTTCTATTGATTCTTCCAACATTTCTGCCGTTGCAAAAAAGCCAGGCTGAAGCAGATCTAAGAAAAGTCTAAAGTTTTCCGTATCTCCTTTGTGTGGAGTAGCAGTTAGAAATAACAAATGCTCTGTATTATTGGATAAAACTTCACCCAGTTGATATCTGTCGGTTTTTGTGATTCTGTCATTATATCGATAGGCAGCCATCTTGTGAGCTTCATCTATTACAATTAGGTCAAATTGCGACGAATCCAGAGATGGAAGAATCTCTTCTCTTTTTGCAAAATCAATAGATGTGATTAGTTGATTTTGATGGCTCCAAATGTTTTGTCCATATAATGCGTTCGTTGCGCCTCTATCTGCGACCATAAATGTTTCTTCAAATTTTTCCTTTAGTTCACGTCTCCACTGATCTTTGAGGTGTCCCGGAACAACAATTAAAATTCTGTTAACTAAATTTCGTAATTTCATTTCTTTAATAATTAAGCCGGCCATGATTGTTTTTCCTGCTCCAGGATCATGTGCCAACAAGAATCTAATTCGTGGCATTCTCAGAACAACACCATATACTGCTTCAATTTGATGTGGAAGTGGATCAACCTTTGATGTGTTCATTGCAAGCCAAGGATCATATTCAGATGCAAATCTATACCGAATTGCCTCTAAACCTAAAAACACTTTCCACGACTCACTTGAAAAGTCACAGTTTATTGTTTTTAGACTAATGTTGGTCAATTCATCATTTGATAGGATTACATCAACATGGATCCCAGATGTTCCCATTGAACCAATAATATGAATATCGTTCCCAAAGACTTCGACTTTTTTGATCTCTACTGGTTGTGGCCATTTAGGACCCTCTATAATTTTGCCCGGTTTTAGATCATCAAAATTCAATATGACAAAACTTGTAGCAACAAATGATAAATGTTCCTGATAGAAGACTAGTTTTCTATTCTTGGTGCTAAATAATACTCAACTTTAGTAAATGACGGCATTTCAAACAACAAATGAATTGGTAATTTCGTACCATATTTTATACTGACATTTTTAGATGCTTTCCCTACACTCCGAATTATTCTTGCCATGTATTCCAGACTGTACATCGAGGTACTTTCTTCTAGGACGTCAAGAAACGACATTTCTGGATTTTGTTTATCTAGTCCTATTTTGGCACTGCTAATGTCTCCTACGCCTGAAAATTCTACCTTGTCCGGGACAGAAGTTATTGTCATATGATCAGACACTTTTTCAAGATTAGTTACTATTCGAGTAAGAGTTTGGGGGGAAATGCTTAATGTGGATTTTACATCGATTTTTGGGATTGGGGTATTGACTTCGCTTCTTTCTATTAATCTTAGGACATAGTTCATTTGCAAACTTCCTTCAATTATTATTTCCATAACGGTTGGTTTTGTAATTTCTAGTCTTATCGTATCCTCATTATTTGCAGTATCTAATAGACTCTTGAATTCCTCTACATTAAGACCAAAAAACGATGCAGTTGTTTCTAGTTCTTCAAATGATGATTTGGGAAATGTAACTTCCATTAATGCAACATGTGCTGGATCAAGACCTCTGAATGTAATGCCCTCATTATTATAGATGAACATGGCTTCAGGTGTAATGTCTTTAATTGCAGAGAGTACTGCTTTCCATTCACCAACATTCTTTATTTTTGCTTTAAGTAACAAATCTGATGACGACACTGAATGCTAGCTTAAAACACTTTATTTTTTTTCTGGTTAACAAAAACAGATCGCTAGATCTAAGAATTTAATTGAAAGTTAGTTTTTCTATGCCCATATGGATGGCATCTTGGGTGTTGGAATCAGATCGGAGTTTTTCTTTATCAAGACTTTTTCAATAGACCATACCATCGGACCTTTGTGTAATAATTCTCCATAGTTATGCCTCAAACTGGAAATCTGTTTTAATATGTCAAGACGTAGATGAATGTCTGATTTGACTGATTCCTCATCTAACGTTTCTCTAAGATACATCATATCTAGTTTGATTCCCTCCAAAGTTTCCCGATATTCGTGAATAAAACTAGTATTTGCCAAGTTATCCATCCATGTTTTTGAACTGTCTCGTATTTTTTTGATCTCTC
>Ga0233425_10011900_pt1 | contig 10004 bp, 11 predicted proteins | sample Watercolumn_Towu_2_FD_181712 | JGI IMG/M metagenome (GOLD analysis project Ga0233425, IMG submission 181712) | Freshwater microbial communities from Lake Towuti, South Sulawesi, Indonesia - Watercolumn_Towuti2014_140_MG | ecosystem: Environmental > Aquatic > Freshwater > Lake | place... | reverse complement strand
TCCTATGCTACAAATATAAGGTTGCAGAAATATCAAATATTGTAATAAATAATGTAATATAAAAGCTTTAAAATCACTTACCCTGCAAGGCATTGCCCGGCTTTGCAGTATTTGGAATTGTTTATTCGTCTTCTAAATAACCGATATATGGCAGGTTCCTGTATTTTTCTCCGACATCCAGCCCGTACCCGATAACATATTTATTTGGAATATCAAATCCCTTATACTTAATGTTGTTAGATGTTTTTCGCGGCACTTCCTTATCAAGCAGTGCGCATATTTCTATGCTTTTAGGATTGCGCGCCTCTAGGTTTTTAATAAGGTAATTTAACGTCCTTCCCGAATCTATTATATCCTCAATTATTATTATATCCCTTCCTTCAATATTTGTGTCCAGGTCCTTTGTAATCCTGACAATGCCTGAACTGACCCTTGCATTGCCGTAACTGGACAGGGCCATGAAATCAAAAACAACCGGTACGCTTATACACCTGCAAATATCAGCAACAAAAATAAAAGAGCCTTTAAGAATAGCAACCAGGATAGGGGTCCTTCCGGTATAATCTTTCGATATCATTTCCCCTAGTTTGCGGATTTTTTTCTTTAAAGTCTTTTCATCGATTAATACTTTTATTTCTTGGTCCTCGACCATTGTTTTTATGCTTCTTTCTTTTTTCAGTGCGTTCCGTGCATCCTTCCAGCAAATAAGTATTTTAACTTAAGATGCAATTGCCATTTGCACCAATATATTACCATTAATTCTTAAATATTTTTATATGAAATATTTTTACAGTTTTATCGGTTAATTTGACTCTTTCATCAATTTCATAACTTGCGACCCAGATAAGTTTGGCGTTGTCAAAAAATAAAGGTATGCGGGACCTTAAACTAGGGGGCACCTTCCTATCAATAAAAAAATCCTGCAGCTTTTTACTTCCCCTAAGGCCAAGGGGCTGAAATTTTTCACCTTTCTCTTCCCAGAATCTCATGATAACCGGAAAGCTGATGCAGTCATAATCAAGGTAGGCCTCATCTCTTTCGAGCTTTCTATCTTTAATTAAACCGATACCCCCACTTATTATCTCTGTTTTTATTTTAATGCCTTTTTCTTCATACACCTGGATCGAACCCGGATTGATTTCATTTACATCTTCTGCAGCTTCTAAATCTTTTAGAGCCTGCGGGGCCCACCTGGAAGCCTCTTTATATGTGGTGCCGGTATTATATGTAGCGCCGGTATATTTAAAAAGGAACAGCTTTTCATTTTCCTTAATAACCAGCACACCGTCAGGCAATGTTACCTCTTTTGCTGGACCGCCCTTCTGCAGGGCAACCACTGTAACAGCATCAATATTTTTACTTTTTATATCTGTTGCGCTTCCTTTTACTTTTTCAATTGCACACATAAGGATGCGCCTTACAAGCGGCACTGGATAAACAGATAGTTTTAGAAGGTCTATTGTAAGGGAACCGCTCACAATTAAGCTTTTATTAATGGCACTGTCTTTTCCGGCAGTTTTTCCTGTAACTTCTTCAAGTCCCTGCAAAGCAATCTCTTCAATTAACCTGTTATCGTCCCTGAGGTTTCTGATTACAAGAGATATCTTCTTATCAATATCGGCCGCAAAATCCTCCCTTATAAAAGGCAAAAGCAGGTTTCTTATTTTGTTTCTTGAATATATGTTTTCAAGATTTGAGGTATCAACCATGTATTGTATTGACTTATCTTTCAGGTACTTCTCAATCTCATTTCTTTCAATGTCAATAAGCGGCCTTATAAACCTGCCGCTTGCCGGGGCAATCCCTGAGAGGCCATTTAGCCCGGAACCCCTTAAAAGATTTAAGAAAAAGGTCTCAATATTATCACTTGCAGTATGGCCGAGCGCTATTTTTGTTGCTCCTGACTTATCTGCAGTCTCCTCAAGCAGTCTTATCCGCAAGGTCCTTGCCCCTTCCTGGAAGGAAAGCCTGTTATCTTTGCTCCACTTTTTTGCATCAACAGTATAGCTTACAAGCTCAACACTGTTATCTGTGCAGAATTGTTTTACAAAGGCTGCATCAGCTGTTGACTGGCCGTTTCTTGTAAGGTGGTCAAGGTGAAAGCATAAAAGGCTAAATTTGAATATGTCTTTTAAAAGGTTAAGTGCATGAACCAGGAATATAGAGTCCGGTCCGCCCGAAACAGATGCAAGCACTTTATCGTTTTCCTGTATAAGGCCGTATTTTGAGATTGTGTCATTTACTTTTTTAACAATTGCAGGAAGCTTTTTTGGGTTATTTGCATTCATGAAGCAAAACCTCGTTATATCCCGCTTGATTCCGCGCTGTAATTTATCCTTGTTATGCTTTTGGACTTTCCTGTAGCTTCATCAATATCGACAACAACTCCATTTATCCAGTTGTCATCACAGGCAACAACAAATTTCTGGGGCATCATTTTAATAAAGCGGTCAATTATAAGTTCCTTTTTTACTCCTATGACTGAATCCCTCGGGCCCACCATCCCTGCATCTGAAATAAATGCTGTGCCCCTTGGGAGTATCCTTTCATCTGCTGTCTGCACATGGGTATGGGTCCCTATGACTGCACTGACTTTGCCGTCAAGATACCAGCCCATTGCCATTTTTTCGCTTGTGACCTCTGCATGGAAATCAACTATAACGATATTTGTCTGTCTATAAATTGCAGGAAGCAGCTCGTCCATTTTCCTGAAGGGACAGTCAAGGTTTTCCACAAATACCCTGCCGCATACATTGACAACTGCTATTTTTTTCGCAAGGTACTTGGGGTTGGAAAAGATGTAATAGCCATTTCCCGGGGTATCGGGAGGGAAATTTGCAGGCTTTATTAACCTTGGCTGGCTGTTTATATAATCGTATATATCTTTTTTCTTGTAAATATGATTTCCGGAAGTAATTACATCTATCCCTGCATTAAGTAAAAAATCTGCAATGCCGGGATTTATGCCAATGCCGCCTGCTGCATTTTCCCCGTTTGCAATTACAATATCAGCTCTATGTTTCTGCACAAGCTTTGGAAGTTCCCTGCTTATGCATGTCCTGCCGGGGTTTCCGAAAATATCACCTAAAAATAAGACTTTCATTTAAGGCTTTCTAACTTTAAGGTTTACTATTATTTGATCTATTATTTTACCAATTAATTATCAATTTATTTATTAACCGTTTGAATTAACTCAACGGTGCATTCGATTTAAATTTATTTATCATTTCATTCCCAGAAATTTATTTTCCAGGTTTCTTCGTTATCTTTTACAAGGGATACCTGCATATCTTTATATATTTTTTCCTCTCCATCATAAGTATCAATAAGGTCCACATTAACAATAGCAATGTTATTCTTCACTTCAACCCAATTTATTTCAAAAGATACTATTTTTGTAATGCTGTTAAATTCTTTTTTAAAATCGTCAGAGGTTTTTGCATCCTTGTTTACCCCTTCTGTCTGGGGTATATAAACATACTTGAACGCTTCGTCAAGGTCATCTGCCACAACTGCTTCAAAGAAACCTTTTACTGCGATGACAGCTTCATCCTGGGAAGCCTTACTGTTAAAACTGTTAAATACTTTATCTTTCAGGCTCACAATCTGTTCACATGCTGTAAGAGCCGGGATGCAGGACAGAAGCAACCCTAATATAATTGCTGCTAATAAATAATTTTTTATTTTTACTGCTTTTTCCATAAAATACTGGGGCTTTCGATTTGTTTTATGATTGGTAGCGGGGATAGGATTTGAACCTATGACCTTCGGGTTATGAGCCCGACGAGCTACCAGACTGCTCCACCCCGCAATGAAAGATTTGGCATGACAATTTGTGCCAATTGCGCGTAATATATTATAATGATTTTATTTTTAATTTCAAACACTAATTTTTTTAATTTTTTAATTAATTACCGGCTTTAATTGTAACTTTAATTGTCTTATAAAATCTAAATTAAAAATCGTCTATTGTTCCTCTTCCCCCATTGTTACAGGAGATTTTACTGCCCTTTCAAGGACAAGATTTCTTAAAGTAAGCTTGCCTTTCAGGAATTCCTTTGCTATTGACAGGGCTGAAAGATCCAGCCGCAGCAGCGGATATTGCACATCATTTTTTTTAATGTAAAACCCTTGTTTAACCAGGTATTTGACCGGTATTAAGGGGCTGTTTATATATTCCTCAAGCTCCATGTCATCATTTACCCTTTTGGCTATTGCCTCAATAGATTTTACTTTATTGTTTATGAGGTCTTTTTCAAGCGAGATTATGAGCTTTTTACCGATTCCAAGGTTTCTGTAGTCCGGGTCCACAAAAAGGCATCCAAGAAAAATGCTTTCGCTGTCAGGCGGAAAAACATTGAAATATTTCAGTCTAGGGAAAAGATAATACTTTCCTGCCATAAGTATGCCTGTACACTTTTTCCCCCGGAACGCTGCTTTGGCTATGCCGCCGCTTGAAATAAGTGAATAAATGAAGTTTTTCCTCGAAATCAAGTTTTTCAGTTCAAAGAATTTGCTTTTTACCATTTGCCAGAAACTATAATTAAGCGAAAGATCATCAATAATAGCAGTCATCCTTCCTGTGCACCAGTAGTTGCAGCCCGAACATTTAAACTTGATATTGTCAAGCTGGCCGGGTTCAAGGTTTTTTATTGTAAAATTCAGGTTCATAAAAAGTTACTGTATTTCGGGAGTTTATAACATTTATAACAAGCAGTATTATAATAGATTATTGCTATTTCTGCGAATCAGAAGGTTTTACCACTTGGAAGGCTAAAAGAAATTAAAGCCTGAATTATTTGACCTGGCGGCTAATGGTGGTTAATCAAATATTTTGAACTTTTATTTTATTTAGGTTATATTATATAAGCTAAAAAATTCGACAGGTTTTTTACTTTACTTTGTGTCCTTGTAGCTCAGCAGGATAGAGCACAGGTTTCCTAAACCTGGTGTCGGCAGTTCGAATCTGCCCAAGGACACCAAAATATTGGCTCTTCGGCTTTTCACCAAATTCCGGGGCAACAGTTCCTAATCAAAAGCTTTTTCTATATATATGCTCACAGAAGATTGGTTATCGGAAGTATCTTCAAATGCAAGTAAGGCTTTATAAATGTCACTAGAGATTCGATATTCATATCCCTTAACATTATTCCCTTTATCATAAACCTGGTCGACATCTACAATGAATCCTCCAAGTTTTGATTTATACCATTCGTATATTTCTTTGCCTTTTCCTGGATAAATGCCTACTATCTCCCAAACAATATAGTCATCACCGTTTCTAGTAGTTGAAAACTCAAGGATTATTTCTGTATTAAATGGAAGTGGCCAACCTTCTGGAAGTGTTAAACCTTTCTGGCTTTCGGGTGGGCTTTCAGGGCTTTCTGTAACATTTTTAGATTCAGGGGCTTGTGCCTCTTTTATGTCTTCCACTGGTTTAGATTCTTCTTTTTGTTGTTCTTTTGATGGTGTATCTATAATGTCTTCACCGCCAAAACTGAAGCTTAATTTATCAGAGGATGGACCGAAACAACCTGTCATAAAGAAAAATACACCAATAAACATTATAAATATTGAGGTAATAAAAAATGTAGTTTTTTTCAAGGTGTTCTCCCAAATTAAATTTTATAATCTTTACATAAATTAGGAGTTTACACAAAAAAGTTACAGTCTATGCAGATGCTTTATCATATCAATAAATTTCAGCATCATTTAAAATAATTTTTCCCCCTTTAAATTGTCCTCCCTCATCGATAATTACTGATTCTTTTTTCTGAACAATGTTTCCATTAAATTTACCACATGAAGTTATTTCAACTTGTCCTGTGGACACAATAACCCCCTTAAAAACACCAGCTATAACAGCATTTTCTGTTTTAACATTTGAAAAAACTTCACCAGTTTCACTAACTATAAGTCCATGTTCAGAAATTAATTCACCATTGAATTTACCATCTATTTTAATAGAACCATGAGAAAATAACTTACCTATAATTAGTGTATTTTCAGAAATGGTTGTTTGTAACTTTGAGAATTGTTTTAAGAATTTATGTTTATCTAACAAGAATTGTTTTAAGAATTTATGTTTATCTAACAAGAATTGTTTTAAGAATTTGTGTTTATCTAACATATTTAGTTGTAATATAAAGTTTATTATAAGATAATACACTAATATTAATAATATTGTATTATCTTTATGAGAAAAGTACAAATTTAAAATTAAAAATCCTTTGAATTATTATAAGGAGATTATAATAATAAAATGAAAAAAATTACTTTTTTCAATACTAAAGGTGGGACTGGTAAAACAACTGTATGTTTTAATTATGGTTGGTATCTAGCAGAAAAACACAATAAGAAAATATTATTTTTAGATTTTGATCCACAAGTAAACTTACTGCAGGCATTAACTCAAAATATCACAACTCCAACAAATAAATGTTTAGAGAATCTTATAGTTGATTATTTAAGTAAAAAAGAACTTAATTTTGATAATTATATAATTAACATAAATGAAAATATGGATATCTTACCAACCTCGTATAATATTTCTCTTCTAGAAGAATATCTGACTGATTATTTAATAGAAAAAGCTTTTTATGATAAAGAACTTAACAAATCATATGAAAGAGTATCTATTATTAATCAAATATTAAAAGATTTTATACCTACAAAATATGATTATCTTATAATTGATTCCCAGCCTAATTACTCTTTACTTTCTAATATTGCACTTGCTTTTGCAAACAATCTTATAATAGTTCTAAAACCGGAGATATTTTCTTTTCTTGATATAAAATATTTAATTCGTATTATAAATAATTTGAATGAGAAATTTAAAATTAATATTAATGTGATAGGGCTTCTTATAAATGCGTATGAAAAAAGGAAAAAAAGTTCTAAAATAATTGTTACGAAACTTTATGAAAAATATAACTCAACTTTTGATATTGTTCCAAATAAAATCAGGTACCTTGCTAATTATCATGAATCAATATTTAAAGAAGGAAAACCGATTTTTTTATCTTATCCTCATTCAGAAGCAACTGAAGATTTATTAAAAACATTTAGTTATATTGATATTTTAATTGAAAAAAAAATAAGTTAATTATTAAAAAAAGGAGAGTAAAAAATGACTAACAGCTCAGATCAAGATTTTATTAAACAACCAGGCCAACAAAGGACATTATTAACTATTGTTGGTGATTCAGCGTCTATCGACGGGAAATTTAAAATTTCTCAAGCAATTGAAATCGATTGTGAATTAAAAGGGAAACTTAATGTGGAGGGGAAGATTACAATACAAAAAAATGGTAATGTGGTAGCGGATGTTGTGACAAATGAAGCCGAAATAATTGGTAGGTATGAAGGTAATCTTGAAGCAACAGGAAATGTTGAAATAAAAGAAACCGGAATTGCAGTAGGGAATATAAAAACTGATTCTTTAATTATTAATAAAGGTGGCATTTTTAGTGGAAATGTTTCTAGAATTACTGAGGAACAACATAGTTCAAAAAAAAAGTTAAAATCTGAACAGGATTCAGATAAAGAGGCCGTTGATGTAAAATCTGAACAGGATTCAGATAAAGAGGCCGTTGATGTAAAATCTGAACAGGATTCAGATAAAGAGGCCGTTGATGTAAAATCTGAACAGGATTCAATGGAAATAAATACAAATGATTTTATTAACAGTTTGAGAAATAGAAAAAAGTATGTATCTGATGATGATGAAAATCTTGTACTATAATTAGTCCTGAACAATACTTGACAATTTTCAATTAAATAGGCCATCGCATTTGCGGGATTTTCTTGATTAAATTACACTATTCTTTTGATTAAAATTATAAATAGTGAACATACTCTGAGAATTTAATTAAGAACTGGTTTGATATTTGTAACTTAAAGCAGTTATAGTTAAGATTTAATTTTTAGCTTCAATAACGTCAGCCAATGCAAGTTAAAATGAAAAAAATTTTTGCTGCAATATTAATTATATTATCAGTAATAATACTTTCCTTAGTTTCTAGTGGGTGCGGGATGACTGTCGCTCCGGTGTCTTTAAACCCTACTCTTCCTGAAAATTGGCCCAGCGTTGTTCCGATAAATAATGATATCCAAATAACAAATTCAGCTACAAATCCTGAAAAGCTAAGATATGTAGTTCAAGGAGATTTTAATATCCCTGTTGAAGAAATGTATAATTATTACAAGGACCAATTTTCAGGATGGACTCTTAGTTATGATGATAAATCTGAAAATGAAGGGTTGGTATCATATGCGGTGGGGTTTAGTAATGACCAATATAGTATCATGATTGAAATATTGGAATCAAAATATGATAAAGATGAGATTCAAATTACTGTAGCCGAAAAACCCCAACAATAAAGCTGGTTGTTATAATAATAGTTCTCATGGTAACCAATCATTATAAGATTTTTGGCATCACTTTCAAATTCATACGCCATTAAAAAAAGTCATTCTAGCATTCTCATGAAAATTTTTTAAGTCAGCCAAAGCTGGCGGGTTCTAAAAAATCCTCGACTATTTTGCTGGGGCTGCCACACCACTTGCCTGGCCTTCAGAATTATTAATAATGCCTGACTGGCTTTGCTGTTGTCCTGTATTTTGTTCTCCCTGCTGGCCAGCCTGACTTTCCTGTCCTTACTGCACCTGGGAACCTGATAAACTGGAAAGTGCTGTTTTTTGCAAATCAAAATTCCTCACTTTTGCAAAAATTTTTCCCCAGGCACCAGTGGGGAATTTTTATCGGCCAATTTATTTAAATATCACATGATTTCACCTCCTGTTTGTCATTTTCTTTATGCAAGCCTTGACTCTTTCATTCTGTTACTTGGCCCAGGAAAAAGCAGCAGATGACAGTGATGAAGTACCCTGTCAATTATTGCTCCCGTCATCTGTTCGTCATAAAACACATTTACCCACCTTGAAAACTCAATGTTTGTATTGATGATAAGCGATTTTTTTTCATAGCATTCAGAGACAACTTCAAATAGAATCTGTGATCCTATCCTGTCAAGAGGCACATAACCCCACTCGTCGCAGATAAGCATTTCTACCTTGGAGAGCTGGGATAAAAACCTTGAGAGCTCCCCGCCCTTTTTAGCCTCAGCAAGCCTGTTAACAAGTGCAGATGTCCTGAAAAACTTGGTATTTATTCCTCTCTTGCATGCCAAAAGCCCCAGTGCAATTGACAGATGCGTTTTTCCCGAGCCCACATTTCCGTACATCACTATATTTGTGGCAGTCTCTAAAAACTTAAGGTCTTTTAAATACTGGGGTGTAACACCTTCAGGAAGGGTTACCTCATCAAATCTAAATGCTTCAAATGCCTTAAGCGTGTAAAATCCAGCAAGCCTTGTAAGCCTGTCATTTTTTGCAGTTTCCCTTCGCAAATGTTCTGCCTGCAGCAGCTTTAAGAGAAACTCCTGGTGGGACTCTGCCTTGATGCTGTCTGATATCTGGGCCATTTGGCTTGAAAGCCTTAACTTTTTTAAATAATCCAGTATTTGCTCTCCTAGCACTTACCCTCACCTGCCTTTGAAAGGGCCTTGTCATACAGAAAGAGCTGTGGCACGTATTTTTTAAGCTCTGGGACACAAGGTGACAGTTTTAGCGGCTTTAAAGGAACAAGGGCTGGATTTAACCAGCTGTGAAGGTTTTTTAGGCTGTCTATATCGGTAATATGATACTGAAGAGCCTCGCTAACCGTATCAACTGCAGCCTCAAATCCGTTCTTTTGACAGAAGGCAGCAATTGCATAAAGAATTTTTCCTTTCTGGGACCTGCCCAGACTTTCCAGGTAATCTCTTAAGGGATCAGGTAGCATTTTATATATGCCCGTATATTTTAATGCGCCGGGACAGCGTGCAAGCTGGGTCAGGTATGGCAGCCAGTTCATTGATGACTGCTTTGTAGCCCCGTAGAGCCTCTCATGGACAGTTATCTCCCTGAGTGATTCATCAAGTGGCGTTACAGTATTTGCG
>Ga0233425_10011899_pt1 | contig 10004 bp, 12 predicted proteins | sample Watercolumn_Towu_2_FD_181712 | JGI IMG/M metagenome (GOLD analysis project Ga0233425, IMG submission 181712) | Freshwater microbial communities from Lake Towuti, South Sulawesi, Indonesia - Watercolumn_Towuti2014_140_MG | ecosystem: Environmental > Aquatic > Freshwater > Lake | place... | reverse complement strand
AATAATTTTGGAAGACTGGCCAAAAATATCGCCAGCAGTATTGCACTTCCCAGTCTATGATTTGGATGCACTGTTCAGACAAAAAATGGAAACCTCAGGGGGTCAACATGTACATAAATTGCCCGAACTTTTTTTGTGTAGAACACATTTTTTTATTGATACTTTTTTTGATTTTTTTAAGACAGTAAAATCTTTTTTTTGTAAGTCATTGATATAATGTTTTTGTCGTTATTAATGTTGTGAAAAATAGTAGTGAAATTATCATGAATAGATAGTTTTTGAGCGATATCATGCAAACCAGTTTGACAAACCAGTTGTAAAACAAGTTTGTACAAAACAGGTTTTGACAAACCAGTTTGTAAAACAGGTTTTGTAAAAACAGGATTGTCAATATACTAAAATATTTTCAAGGAGATGCGATGGAGAAGATCAATCTTGTTATTATAGGATCGGGGCCTGCTGCTTATACGGCAGCAATATATGCTGCCAGATTTGGCATAAAAGTTATGGTTTTTGAGGGATTTAATTCAGGACCCGTAGGAGGACAGCTGACGGAGACAACAATTGTGGAAAATTTCCCGGGATTTGATGATGGTATTATGGGTTTTGATTTGATGAGTAAAATGAAAAAACAGGCAATAAAATTTTCTGCACAATGTTACATGGAAGATGTGAAAGAATTGGAGTTATCAAAACATCCATATAAGGTGATTACACAACAACGAGAAGTATTGGCTGATGCTATTATCATTGCAACGGGTGCTTCTGCCAAAAGATTAAATATTCCAGGAGCAGGAGATGAAGAATTTTGGCAAAAAGGAGTTACTGCTTGTGCTGTTTGTGATGGTGCTGCTCCCATTTTCCGTGGCAAAGATCTTTTTGTGGTAGGAGGAGGAGATAGCGCTGTTGAGGAAGCTATGTTTTTAACTAAGTATGCAAAAATGGTCTATATTGTTCATCGTCGTGATAAATTAAAAGCGTCTGGTGTGATGGCTCAAAAGGTATTAAATCATCCTAAGATTAAAATTCTTTATAATAGTGAAATTGTAAGAGTAGAAGGTGACAAGATTGTAAAATCTATAACCTTAAAACAGGGAAAAGAAGAAAAGAAAATGGAGGCAGGAGGTTTATTTTTTGCCATTGGTCATCAACCAAACACCGCTTTTTTACATGGACAGTTAAAACTTACTGATGCAGGATACATAGTTGTAAGATTAGGCTCTTCTTTTACGAGTAAGGAGGGAGTATTTGCAGCAGGAGATGTGCAAGATCCTGTGTATAAACAGGCAATAACAGCTGCAGGTTCCGGTTGCATGGCAGCATTAGATGCCTATAAGTGGATGTTAGAAAAAGGATTTCGTTTATGAGGAGAATACTATTTTTTTTATCTTTTCTACCTGTTTTTGGTTTTTCTCTAGAAGAACAGCCATGGCTGGGTAATGTGTACGAGTTCAATTTTTTAGGTAAATATTCTTATAGTTATTTTCGTCATGTAAATAATAGCGTTCCTCCATATGATCATTTTTTCCATAATAATCTTATTTATGCTGACTTGGAATTTACCTTTTCTCCTGAGTGGAGTATTGATTTTGATATAGAATTTTCTCAAAGTACAAAAGAAGTATTTGGGTATAGAAGCAATGGTGTGCAATTGAGATATCTTCTTTTAGATGATATGATGGGCGATCCTTTCTCTTTTACCTTTGGTATTAGTGGAAGAAATACTACAGCACGATTTTTGCATGATATATCTTGTCCTGCGCATGCTCGTGGTGATTTTGAGGGTAGTGTTGCCATAGGAAGAGAATTTGATACTGCTGAGATATGCCATGTGCGTTTATGGGGATTGGGGGTAATTGGTATTGGCACGTTAGGATCTCCCTGGATTAGAGGCAAAGCGGCTTTTGAGATTAATTATGATGATAGACATAAAGGTGGTATTTTCGTTGATGCTATTCACGGTTATGGTAAATATACTGTTGTCGATGTAGATCATTTTTATGGCTATGGTAAATTACGACAGGTTGATGTGGATTTGACTATACGTTACGGGTATCGTTTTGATGTATGGGGGACACTTAAATTCGAATATAAACGACGCCTTTTAGCAAAAGTTTGTCCTGCCGAGGTAAATACTTTTTCTATTGCCTATAGTTTGCCCTTTTCCTTTTAGGATAAGAGAGCAACTGCTGTGGCATAATGTTGACAGTGGCTGATAGAAAGAAGAATTTTAGGCTTTTTAAATCTTTTTTTTGTTTTTTTAGAAAAGAGCACCATGGGCTTACCATTAGTGTCATTAATGATTTCAACATCATGCCAAGAGAGATTTTCTCCAAAGCCACAACCTAAAGCTTTGGCAATAGCTTCTTTGGCAGCAAATCTTCCTGCAAAATGAAGAGCTTGCGATTTTTTTGTTGTTATTTTACTTAAACAATATTGTTGTTCTTTTAGGGTGAAGATACGATTTAAGAAATGATGATGATATTTGGTAATGATCGCGTCGATTCTAACAATTTCTATAATATCTATTCCTATGCCTTTTGTCATAATTAGATTTTAACAAAAAAAGTAGGATTGTGCACGGAAAATATGTAATGTGACAAAGTTTGGCTAGGCCAAGGTTGGCTGGCCGAGTTCGGTGGGCCGAGTTCGGTGGGCCGAATTATTTATGATATTGGCTATTTTGTTCGATTTCCAAGGCACGATATAGTTGTTCTAAAAGAATAATTCTTGTCATCTGATGGGTAAAAGTTAATTTGGAAAGGCTAAATAACTCTATTGCTTTATCCTTGATGTCCTTAGAGAGGCCCTCTGCTCCTCCTATGACAAAGGTCAAAGTATTACCATAAATGGTAAAAAGGGAAAAAATTTTTTTATGAAAATCTTCGCTAGAAAAGCTTTTACCCAAAATGTCAAAACAAAAATATTTTTTTTCTTTGCTACATAGAATGGAGAGTTCTTGAGTGTTTTTTGTTATTTGCCAAATAATTTTTAATCTCCCGGATAGTCTTTTTTCATATTCTTTTATTGCTTCATCTAGCCACTTTTCTTTTACTCGGCCAACTGTTATTATTTTAATAATGAGCATAATAAATTATATTTTTGTTGATCCTTCTAGGGATATTTTTGTTATTCCTTATTTAAAAATGCCAATTACATGGTATGGGGTATTATTTGCCCTTGGCTTTTTCATTGGTTATTATATCCTACTTTCTTTTTTAAAACGCTATTTAATCCATAATGATTTACATGTGACTAATCCTGGGAAGTTTGCTGATAGAATTACTATTTATGTCATTGTGGCGACAATTTTGGGAGCAAGGTTGGGCCATCTTATTTTCTATGAAAGCTTTGAATATTATTTTTTACATCCCAAAAATATTTTTAATTTTTGGGAAGGGGGAAAATTTTCTGGTATTCAAGGACTGGCAAGTCATGGTGCGGCAATAGCGATAATTTTTGCCATGATGTTATTATCCTGGCGGGAGAGGAAAAAAACAAAAATATCTTTTTTAACTCTTTTGGATTTTATTTGTTTACCAACAGCTCTTGCTGGTTGCTTTATTCGTATTGGTAACTTTATAAATCAGGAAATATTAGGAACGGTATCAACACTGCCATGGGCTGTGATTTTTGCTAATCCTGCTGATGGAGGGGGGCTTTTACCAAGACATCCTGTACAACTATATGAAGCACTATTTTATCTGATTAGTTTTTTTATACTTCTTTTTGTTAGTTATAAACCACGTTTTTATTTAAAACCGGGAAGAGTACTAGGGTTATTTCTCGTTTTAGTGTTCATCTTTAGATATTTTATTGAGTTTGTAAAAGAAGAACAAAGTTTTATTTTTCACTCTTCTTTTTTTACCATGGGACAACTTCTGAGCATACCATTTATTTTGCTAGGTTTTTTCCTGTTGAAAAAAGGAGTAAAAAAATGTGTTTGATTATTTTACCATTTCCGATAATAATGAAGTGATTTTTTAACGGAGGTTTTTATGAATTTACTTACTTTAGCAGGTTTTTTAGGCGCTGATCCAGAAGTGCGTTATACAGCATCAGGACAGAAAGTAACAACTTTTCGCTTGGGTGTGAAGGTGAGAAAAGGGGGAAGTGATGATACCATATGGTGGAGAGTGACCTGTTGGGGCGAACAGTTTGATAAGATCATGTCATTTTTAAAGAAAGGCAGTGCGGTTATTGTTGTTGGTGAAATGAGTAAGCCAGAGATCTTTACTAATCGTGATGGTCAACCTCAAATCTCTATGTCAGTTACAGCATCTCAGCTTATGTTTAGTCCATTTGGAAAGAGTGATCGTCAAAATTCTCAAGAGGCGAAAGCAGAAGCTCCAGCCCAACCTCAAACTATAGAACAAACAGAAGATGCAGGTTTTGCAGTAGGTGGTGGAGGACAAGGTCAAGAAGTAGAAATGGCAGAAGATGAAATTCCTTTTTAGGAGGGAGCAATAGTTTTTATGAAAATTAATTTTGTCGGTAGTTTTGAAAAAAGAAAGATGGCTGATTGTTTAGTTATTCCTTTTTGGATTAATAAAAACAAAGTAGAAACAGCAGTTAAGCTTAATAAATTTTTACCTCTTTTACAAAAACCAATTAAACTTAAGGATTTTTGTGCAAAAGAATCCGAGGCCACTTTTCTTTATCTTCATAATGAAAAAGAACAAAGATTGTTATTGATAGGGCTGGGTGAAAAGGACAAAATTACCGATGAAATTCTACGCGCATGTTATGCGACAGTAGCGAAGATGTGTCATAGCAAGAAAATAAAAAAAATAAATGTCTTTATTCCTGAAGATGACAAGTTCATCTCTCCGGCACTTGAGGGCATGGCTCTTGTTAATTATTCTTTTGACAGATTAAAGCATGATGTATTGAAAGATAATCCTATTGTACTCTTGCAAGAAGTAAATATTATTCATAAAAAGCATAATTATGATGTAGAAAGGTTCAAGACCTTAATTGCTGCTACTTTTTTTGTAAGAGACATTATCAACAATAATGCTGATGATGAAACACCACAAAAAGTTGCAGAAACGGCAAAAGAATTAGAGAAACTAGATAAGAATATCAGAGTGAATATCTTTGATAAGAAGATGATTGAAAAAGAAAAAATGGGGCTTTTATTAGCAGTAAATAGAGGGTCTAACAAAGAGCCGGTATTTGTTGTTGCTGAATATAGTGGGAATTTAGGATCAAAAGAGAAAACAATATTTATTGGTAAGGGTATAACTTATGATACTGGTGGTCTTGGATTAAAGCCTGAAAAAGGTATGGATACTATGAAATCCGATATGGCTGGCGCTGCCACTGTATTAGGAATTTTGTATGCAGTAGCTGTATTGAAATTAAAGGTTAATATTTGTTGTTTAATTCCTCTTACGGAAAATTCCATTGATGCCTCTAGCTATAAACCAGGTGATGTCTATTTTTCAATGAGTGGTAAGAGCGTAGAGATAAAGAGCACCGATGCTGAAGGTAGACTTATCTTAGCCGACGCTATTACTTATGCTGTAGAAAAAATTAATCCTACACGTATTATTGATATAGCAACTTTAACGGGAGCGGTGGGACGTGCTTTAGGGGAGGAAATAGCTGGATTCTTTTCCAACGATGATGAACTTGCCGTAAAACTTGAAAAAGCAGCCAAGTTAACTGGAGAAAATATTTGGCGTCTTCCTTTATATAATGAATATAAAAAGATGTTGAAATCAAATATTGCTGATATTAAAAATACTGGCGCTGATAACGGGCAGGCTTCTCTTATTACTTCGGCTTTATTTTTAGCAGAATTTGTCAAAGATGTACCCTGGGTTCATATCGATATTGGAGGCACTGCTTTTTTAAGTAGTCCGACAAAGTGTCTTCCACAATTTGCTAGTGGTTTTGGTGTTAGATTACTTGTTGCTTACTTGGAAAGTTTGCAATGAGTAGTAAAAAATTCATCGTCAAAGAAGAGTCTTTTAAAAGGCCAATTATTTTTCTAAAGCAAGTGTTGAATGTTTCTGTTTCTAATAAAAGCATAAAGAAAGCTATTGAGAGAGGGTGTCTTAAAATAAATGGCCGTGTAGAGAGATTTTCTTCCGTTACATTGAAGGTAAATGACATATTAGAATTTTCTTGCAACTGGGAGAGCGTCCTAGAGAAAAAACAAGAAAAATTGCCAGTACTATATGAGGATGATGATTTTTGTATTGTTGATAAGCCATCTGGGCTTTTATGTGAGGACAAAAATATTAAAATGTTTTTTCCTGATTTTATGTTGGCCCATAGGTTGGATAAAGAGACATCGGGAGTATTGATCTTAGCGAAGAATAAAAGAGCAAAAGAAATGACTCTTGATCTTTTTTCAAAAAGGCAAGTAAAGAAAAAATATATTGCACTTGTTGATGGTGAGGTACAGGAAGAATGTGGTGAAATAGAAAGTTACCTGATAAAAAAATCTTATTATGCTGGGCAGACTATATGGGGCTCTTCTACTTTAAGTACTAATACTCATACTGATGTATGCGCCAGCGCTAAAAATAACCGATCTAAGAATTGCAATACCAAGAGTTCTAATAAAAGCAGCACTTTTAAAGCTTCTGGCTTATATGCACTTACGTTGTATAAAAGAATAAAGCATAATAAATATTGTTCGTTATTGCTTTGTGATATTCCGACAGGAAGAACCCATCAAATAAGAGTACACTTAGCAGAAATGGGACATGCGATCTTGGGAGATTATCAATATTGCAAGGAATTTTTCTTTCCTCATCATGTGGAACGTATTATGTTGCATAGCTCTTCTATAAAATTCATCAGCCCTTTTTCTTCCAAATATATAGAGGTATTTTCTCATTTACCAAAAGATTTTTCAATGATAGAACAAAATGTCTAAAAGAGAGCAACGTTGTTTAATTATAAAAACATCATCTTATGGTGATATATTACACACTATTGATGTCCTGCAATATTTACGAAAGAGACAAAATTATAAAATAGATTGGGTAGTGGAAAAAAGATGTTTAAATCTTTTAGAAGAGATTCGAGGCATAGATAGAATCATAGTTTGTGATTTTCGTAATTTTTGGAAAAAATGTTGGAAAAAAAACTTTTGGATAGAGTTATTAAAAGATCTTCGATGGAACAAATATGATGTTGTTTTTGATTTGCAGGGTAATTGTAAGTCCGGTCTTGTGACATTATTATCACGTGCCTATTGTAAGGTAGGGTTTGGTAAAAAGGCTGTTAGGGAATGGCCAAATCTTCTTGTTACATCTCAACATATAAATGTAGATAGGGGAGAAAATCTTCGTAAACAGTATTTAGATGTAGTGAAAACCTATTTTAATGATTTTTCTTTATTTACTCCTCAGATTGAATTTTTAGGAAAAAACGTTGAAAAGAAAAGGGAAAAGATTTCTGGCAAGTTAAAGGTGATGCTATGTCCTTTTTCTAAATGGCCACAAAAGATGATGGATCCACAATTTTTATTAAAATTTATGCAAAAGATCAAAGACAAGTATGGTCCTGATGTTTTTTGTATATTTGGTAATGAAAAAGAAGAAAAATATTTGAAAAACTTGTTTTCTTCGAAAGAATGGGAAAAAATTGTGTTTTGGTCGTCCCCTTCTTTTGCTGAATGGCAGAGGAAAATGCAAGATATGGACATAGTAATTACGGTGGATTCGTGTTCTTTAGCTCTTTGTGGAATAAGTGGTGTTAGATCATTTTCTATTTTTGGTCCGACGAAGAAAGAGGTAATTATGCCATTTTGTGGTGATCATTTTGCTGTGCAGCTTCCTTGTTGTTATGGGCTAAAATTTGTGCAGATATGCTCTAAATGGAGAAATTGTTCATCTTCATGTATGATGAATGGAGAAGTAGAGCAGGCATTTTCTTATTTTGCTGATGTGATTAACGGGTGATTTTCTGCAATTCACAACTTTTTTTCAGCATGAGTATTTTGATTTAGGCAACAACATAACATTATATATCAATTAATTTTTTATTGTTTTGTTTTTAATGTTATTTAAAATAATCTTGATAAAAATAAAAAATTTACTATAATGAGGTTTGTAGGGGCTTATGAAAAAGATTGTGTATTTCGTTTTACTCAGTTTAATTGTACTTGGCATGAGCTCTTGTGATTTAGTGTTAAAAAAAGATAAAAAAGATAAAAACAAAAAACAGCATGAGAGATTTCATGATAGAAAATGGTGAGTAGCACTACTTCCTGCTATAAAGCCAGTTGTCCATGCATTTTGCAGATTAAAACCACCACAAAGACCGTCAATATCTAAAATTTCTCCCGCAAAAAAGAGCCTTTCGCAGAGTTTACTTTGCATAGTTCTAAAATCTATCTCTTTCAAAACTATTCCTCCACATGTGACAAACTCATCCTTGATGTTTTTGCCATTTATGTTATAGCTATCGTTATGCAGCTTTTGGGCAATATCATTGAATTGTTGATTAGAAAAATGACCGAGTGGTTTTTCAAAATCTATGCAACTTAAACTTAAAAGTTTTTTCCAAAGATTTTTGGGTAAATTAAAGGCATTTTCTAAATAAAGATGTTTACTTGGTGCTTTTGCTTTGAGTGTCATTAGTATTGATAATATTTTTTCAAAAGAAAAATTGGTTAGCCAGTTGATATTAAGAACAGCTTGATAATTCTTTTCATATAAAAATCTTGCTCCCAAGGAGGAAAGATTTAAAATAGCCTGTCCACTAAAACCAAAATGTGTAATTAATAAAGGACCAGCCACTTTAAAATTGGTATTTTCTATGCTTACGCCAATATTATCTAGGGCGATGCCAGTTAGGTCTTTTAGAGGAGAATTTGGACAATTAAAAGCAAAAAGAGATGGTATAGGAGTTAAAATAGTATGGCCAAATTTTTTAGCAAAATTATAGCCATCTAAACTGCTGCCTGTAGCAATTAAAAGAGTTTCTCCTTTGAAAGTTTTATCATTGGCAACTATTTCAAAATGATTTTTTAGAGGCTCAATTACAGATATGTTTTGGTTAAATAAAATTTCGCAGTTAGCAGCTTGTGTAAGAGCATTTATTATAGTCTCTGACTTATTTGATGTTGGGAAGATTCGTCCATCTATTTCTGTTTGACATTTTACATTATGTTCTTCCAACCAAGTGAGCATATCTTTGGGTTGAAATTTGTGAAAGGGACCTAAAAGTTCTTTATTTCCGCGAGGATAGTTTTTTATGAGTTGTTTGAGATCAAAACAGGCATGAGTAACATTACATCTGCCACCGCCAGAGAGTTTTACTTTAGATAATAATTCTTTACTTTTTTCTAAAATAATTATTTTAGCGTTAGGGTAAAACTTTTTTGCAGTGATTGCAGCAAAGAAACCAGCAGCACCACCACCAATAATAATTAAGTTATACATAGGGCATCTATTATACATAATATTAGCTGACTCACTCCCCATTGATAAATCAAGGGGGTTCTAATGACAATACCACATAGCTCTTTTCGGCTCTCGGGAGTGGATACCCTACAACATCCGAAATCTCACTATATGTTGATTCATCTTAGACAGGCGAACCGCTCTGACTCCGACCAAGTCGAAGAAGACAAACAAAATGTTTGCCTATTGCCGTTTAACTTTAACCCGACACGCCTGTCCTTACTGGAGCGAGTGCGCACCAGATCATCCAGATGGATGATAGGTATCGGAGCTATTCCGCCCGAAGCGGAACCCAGGTTTTTCTTTTTTAAACCTTCGGATTTAATTTATGCCAGCTTCTTAGAGCTTTGCTTAACTTACCTGCAACCGTTGGTCAACCTTCAATGTTTTACCATTTGGAGGATTTTCCAATGAACCATATACATTTCAAAATAACCACATGTCACCGCAAAGAGCAACTATCGCTTTTAAGCTAAGAAAGAGTTTAAAATATTTCAACTTTTTTAAGAAGGAATATTTTGCGCCTTATATCCCCATTGATAAATCAAGGGGCTTTACGGCGCATTTGGTAAA
>Ga0233425_10011898_pt1 | contig 10004 bp, 6 predicted proteins | sample Watercolumn_Towu_2_FD_181712 | JGI IMG/M metagenome (GOLD analysis project Ga0233425, IMG submission 181712) | Freshwater microbial communities from Lake Towuti, South Sulawesi, Indonesia - Watercolumn_Towuti2014_140_MG | ecosystem: Environmental > Aquatic > Freshwater > Lake | place: Indonesia... | reverse complement strand
TTTCGTACCTCAAATTGCGCTTCCATACATCCACTCCTTCCGTTACAGTGCGCTTCCATACACACGACGGAAGGTGCTAATACATAAATACTTGCCTGGCGTCAAGATCTATAACAGTCGAACTAACGAATCAAGTGAAAAGGATGTGCCAATCCCCCACCGACCTGTGAACGCTTACCCTGCGTTGTACGACCAACCAGGTTCCAGAGAACCCGAGTCCCGCAATCAAGAGAGGAGACCGAAACATGCCGTTCAAACTTGGCGTTGCCGTGTTCGTGGTCCTGCTGCTGTCGCAGAGGACCGCCGACGCGATCGAGTATCCCTACGCGCCGTACAACGCAGGCCAGTTGGAGCCACAGACGTGGGGCTGGCCGCTGACGCCGGAGGAACGCGCCTACATTATTGGCAAGTCCGAGCATGAACGTCGGCCAGGCCGTGAAGTGAACAAGCACTTGCCCGAGTTGTGGCCGGTGACTCCCAGTGCGGGGCATTTCGGAGGTGACGCGTGGCGGAAACTGCATGAAGCTCATGTCAAGACGGTTCAGCAGAACCGGACAGTATCCATCTCTCGCCCGCCGGTTATGCCGTCTATGCGGAGAAACTGAAGCCGCTGCTGGAGCAGGTGTTTGATCCACTTTGAAACCTCTCTGCGGCAAGAACATGAATGCGAACTTGAATCGGCCCGCGCGAAGGCAGTTTATCCGATCCATCGGCTTGAGGACGTCGGTGCGGAAATGATGCGACCCGACCACGATCCGAGCGTGCGGCGTCTCACCAAGAATCAGCGCAAGAATAAGGATCAAAGAATGACGCGAACTGTCCGGTTCTTGCTCGTGTTGTTGGGTTGCTGGATTGCTCTCGCGATCATGATCGCCGGTGACCGCCTCGTCGCAGAGCAATCGCGCGAGAAATCCGGCCAAGAAGAGGCCCTGGTCCAGCCGCCACTAGGCGCCAACCCGGGCCCGTCACGCGTCCCCGCGCCTCTTCGGCCTCCGCGCATCGTGACGCACATTCCCTCCACCGCGGGCGGCGAACAGGGCATTGCGGTCGGCGTGCTCCCGCCGCTACGGCCGCGCTACGCGGATGGTGCACCGATTGTGATTCACGTGCCAGGCGGTGTCACCACAGGCGGGACGGAGGGAAGGCCCGAGTATGCGGGGCTAGGCTTCGTGGAAATCCGCTTCGCCTTTCCCGGAGGCGGTCGCGGCGAAGGCAGCAGCGGAGGCACCTACGACTATCGCGGACCAAATTGCCTGCGCGCCCTGGCAGACGTCATCCGTTTTGCCAGCGGGAGTTTGGCCGACCGGCAGGGCCGCAAACTTCAAACGCTGATCCCGCGAACGAACGTGTCTACACGGAATGTCGGGATTCTAGGATCCAGCCACGGCGGCAACGCCTGCGGACTGGTCATGGCGACCCACGGCGACGAGTTCCCCGATCTCGCGTTCTATGCTTCGATGGAATCACCGTACGGAGAAGGCAACGTCAACATCGAACTCGGCGGGCGCGACCAGGGTGTCAACCCGGCGTATGACCCGGAGACCGGCCAGTTGAACGTGTCCAAACTGGCGTGGTCGGCCGACCTTCCTCCGGGCCCGCCGCGGCGCTGGCAAGACCAGGAGGCTCAACTGAAGGGGTCTCTCTTCTTCGATCTCAATGGAGATGGGCGGTTCGCGTCGTCGGACGACTATCCCGCCAACACGTTCATTCAGGATTTGGGGCAAGGGCCAAAAGCGTGGTACACGCCGCGTCTTGTTCGAGAAGCCGAAGAGCGAAAGTTGTACGGCGAGCAGCGGCCGGCACACGTTCCGTCGCTGGCCGAGTCCACCGAGTACTGGCGGTGGCGTGACGCAGCGGGGAGCATCGCGGCTGCCGTGAGCAAATGCCCGGACGTCGCGGTCATCGTGTATGCGAATGAGCGTGACCACGTTCAGGTCGCCTCCGATCATCCGCACATCTTGGCGCAGGTCGAGGGCTTTCGGCAGGCAGGAGCCAAGTTCGTGCGGTTGAATCCGGATCGTGCCTATATCGAACGCATCCTGGCGTCCGGAGGGCCGTCCTTTCCGCAGCGGACGAGGATCTTCCCCGACAACGAAGCCGGTACTGCTTGGAACCGGGGCAACATCCGCAACGGGCTGGAGCCGGAGGACTTGCCCATGCAGCCGTACATGCAGGCCGCGGTTTGCGAACTGGCGGACCGGGTTCAAGCGGGGAATTGGGCCAACAACCTGGACGCCGTGCTGTACCCCAACGCCCCCTGGACGGCTTTCGTGGGCCGCGAGTTCGGTGGTCCGGCCGAGGAACGTTCACCGCAAGAGAAGCCGCCGCTGGGGCCGGGCGGGTTGCGTCCTCCGCTCGGCAAGCCTCCGCTCCGACCTGGTGGCGCGCGACCGCCGCTGGGCAGGTTTCCTCAGGCTGCCTCGCAGCCTCTGTTGTCGGAAGACGCCGGTGCCGGCGCGTTAAGGCAACAGCTAGCCGACGATGCCGGCTCCCCCGACGCCCCGCTGCTGTTTTGCATCGGCGTGCACGTCGAGCCGTTGGGAGCGACCGTCAGCACGTTGGCGCGGATGGCGCCTGCGGACGCGTCCACGCCGCCGCGTCCGGCTCGCACGAAGCAAGCGATGGGCGGCGGATTGCCTGGTCCCAGCTACGAACAGGAAGCACTGTTTCTGCGGCACGTGGCGGACCTGCAGACATTGGCGGGGATCGTGGAACGTCGCGGCGGCAAACTGACCATCCAGGCGCAGACTCCGTTCACCCGCCAATTAGTCAAGACCGACCATTCGCTGTTCCGCGACTTGCAGCAACGAGGTCACGAGTTGGCTCTGCACTTCCACGAGGACGCCCATTTGGGATTCAACAGCGGCACCCTGCCGCCCGAAACCTGGACCGCTGTAATGCGTGAGGAACTCGATTGGCTGAAGAGAGCCGGCGCGACGCGGGTCCGCTACTGGAGCGGTGGTAACCTGTATCCGCAGTTGCTCGACGCCGCGAGCCGTGCGGGATTGGACGTCATGAGCGACTTCAAGAACCCGCGGACGCAACGGGACGATGAGCGGTTGCTGACGGTCAATCCCTGGCGTCCCGCCGAAGGTCCAAACGCGACGGACCTGGCCGGGTTCGCTCATCACCAAACAACAGGCCCCATTATCTACTTGCCCAACGGCGTATTCGAGCGGACGGACCACAGCGCGATGCGCCGCTCGGCGGACCTCGGCGGGGACTACCCTTATTTCGATGCGCTGACGCGGGGTCTGGAGTTGTCACTGCGCGCGGCACGCCCGGATCGCGTCAACGTGTTCCACATCACGGTGCATGCAGGCGAGTTCCGCGGCGGGCCCCGGACCGTGCGCCCCTTTGCCGTGATCGACGACTGGCTGGGGGCCGTGGTGGCGCCCGCCGTCCGGGCCGGCAAGGTGCGCTGGGCCACGTTCTCCGAAATGGCCGACACCTTTGCGGCGTGGGAGAAGAAGAGCCCTCACACCGCACCCAGGGCAAGTCCCGACGACGGGACATCTGCAACGAAGACAGAAGGGCAGCCCACGGCGGGCGCGAAGGAGACACCTGCAGTCGGCGATTCCAGCCAGGTCGGGAGTCCTGTGCCGAGCGCCGGACCCGAAAGACAGCGAGGCTACATCACTTTCGTGGTCAACACGCACGATTGGGGCCGAGTTGCCAAGAGCGCCGACACCATCTTGCGATTGATCGAGATCTTCTCCCAGCACCACGTGCGCGGCGATTTCTACCTGACGGCCCCCGTGGTCGAGGCCTATGCAACTTCCCGACCCGAGGTGCTCCGTCGTCTTCGCGACAGCCGCATGACGATCAGCTATCACTTCCGGCCGCCGCATCCGGCCTACTCCGGCTTCGACGCGACGCTCCGCGGCTTGGACGAGGCGGCGCTGCGGACGACGCTCCGGGATTACGAGACGTTTCGGCTCGATCTGGCGACCGGCGGACTTGATCGCGGCCGGCCCGGCGGCTACGCGTACGTGAAACAGATGCTCGAGAAGGCCCCCGTGACCGTGTCCGCGATGGGCAACCCGCGGGCGAAAGCGGCACTGCTCGACATCTACCGCGAATGGGGCGCGCAAATGACGATGGAGTATCACGAGTCCGGCACGTCGCCGGCGGAACCTTTTGTCTGGCGGCAAGGATTGCTGATTCGTCCCAGCGATTTCAGTATCACGCGCTGGGCCGCGCCGGGAGAACCGCGCGAATCGTTCTGGTGGAGCCGGCAAGATACGCCCCAAGCCGCCGCGTACAATCCCACGGCACGTTTGCGGGCGGAGTTGGCCGCGTGGCAGCATCCCCGTGCCCCGCTGATTACGGCCCTGATTCACGAAAACGACTTCTATGTCCGCGGTGGTCCCTCCTGGAACGCGATCTACCTCGGCGGAGACGGCAAGACGCCTCAGAGGCCGCCGTACGACCTGAATGCTCCTGATCAGGGCGAACCGCGCACCTCCGCCAACCAGGACGCCATCTGGCGCGCCTACGAAGACCTCGTCGCCTACGCCGCTCAGAACCTCGCCGTCGTCACCTCGGCCGAGATCGTCAGCCTGGCCGAGAAATCTACGACGAAATCAGAATCCCCGTGATTGCCCGCGCAGAACTCGCTGCAAAATGCTAGGTGAAATCGCGCCTACCGACCTGCTGTGACTGGAACGGCACACCGCCCTGCTGCTCGTGCCGGCAGATGCGCCACAGAGCGCAAGTACTCAGCCGAAGTGCGTTGCGCAAGGGTCAGATCCATCGTCCGCTTTGGCCGAGCAGACTTGACACCACTGCTCAACGCAGTCGAAGATCATTGGAACTATGAATCAACGCGCGTCCCACATTACGCTGGTGAGTCGCTTCACGCTGACGTTCTGGATCTGCCTCGGCGTTGTGCGCGCCGCCGCCGCCGAGGATTTCTACGTTTTCACTTCCTTCCGGGGCAACGGCGAGGATGGACTACACCTGGCACTGAGCACGGACGGCTACCATTGGCAGGCGTTAAACGGCGACCGCTCTTTTCTTGAACCCGAGGTGGGCGGCTACAGACTCATGCGCGATCCATGCCTGGCCCAAGGGCCGGACGGCACCTTCCACATGGTCTGGACCAGCGGTTGGACGACGGACAAGGGTCAGGTTATCGGCTACTCAAATTCGAAGGACTTGATTCACTGGTCGCCGCAGCACGCCATCAAGCTGATGGAAAAGGAGCCGACGACGCGCAACCTCTGGGCGCCGGAAATCTTCTACGACCGCGCCGCCCAACGCTGGCTCATCTTCTGGTCCAGCACCATTCCGGGACGTTTCCCGGACACGGACATCACGGGGGACGACGAATACAACCATCGCATCTACGCCGTGACCACGCCGGACTTCGAGACGTTCAGCTCCTCGCGACTCTTCTTCGACCCCGGCTTCAATGTGATTGACGCGACACTCCTGCGGGCCGACGGGAAGTTCCATCTGTTCTTCAAGGACGAACGGAAGACCCCGCTCAAGAAGAACCTGCGCTACGCCATCGCCACCCAAGCGGAAGGTCCGTTTGGCCCGCCGTCCGAACCTTTCACCGGCGATTGGGTGGAAGGCCCATCCGCGATCAAGATCAAGGACGAATTCCTCGTCTATTACGACCACTACGGCCAGCCACATTACTACGGCGCGGTGCGTTCGAAGGACCTGAAGCATTGGGAGGACTGTTCGAAGGAACTGTCCTTCCCGCCAGGCCACAGACACGGCACGGTGGTACAAGTCACGGCGGCGGTAGCGCGCGGGCTGTTAGCTACGCCGTAGCCGATGCCGACCTGCGAAGACCGTTAGCCTTCACGGGTCGGTGAAGAGACGGGTATCGGCCCATGCTCGCGGGCAGCGTTCGGGTCCTGACGGCCAACCGTCAACGTCGAATAATGCGCCAATCCCCCACCGACCCGTGAACACTTACCATGTCGGCAAAGCCCCATCGCGCACCAACCGCTGCGGATGCTGTTTCTCCCGGCGCTGGAAAAATCCGCGCCGCCTTACATCTCGGAGCCGGTGCCGGCTCCCACTTCCATACTCGTCGGCGCGCATCACTGCCCGCTCTGGGAGTCGGACCAATCCAACATGTGGCTCACCGTGCTCAAGCACCCGGAACGCACGCCGGCGCTCGGGTTCTATTCGCAGGAGCAACCCGAAGTCGCGGACTGGGAGACGAAATGGGCCGTCGAGCACGGCGTTTCGTTTTTCGCCTACTGCTGGCATGTGCCCGATAGCCCTGCCCCGGAGCGGGCGATCAGCACGCAAATGGAATACATCCGCCAACCAACATCTCCTGTCCAGCGGCCAGGACTTGATTCCCACCATCTGCGACTTTGCCGGCATCGAACCGCCTGCCGGACTGCTGGGCCGCAGTGTGCGGGCGCTGGCCGAGGGCCGCGCCGCACCCGAATGGCGGCCGTACGTCGTGTCGGAGACGCACTACGGGCGGATGATTTGTTCTGGCCGTTACAAGTATTGCGTCTATGAAACCGGCCAGCGCCGCGAACAGTTGGTGGACCTGGAAAAAGACCCCGGCGAAATGAAGAACCTCGCCTCCGACCCCGCCTACGCGGACGTCCTGGCCCGTCACCGTCAGTACCTTCGCGAGTGGGTCGAAACGAACCACGACAGACTCGCCGCCGCATACTTGATCAAATGACGCCGCCAGCCACAACTCATCGTATTTCGCCTGGAAATCGGACTCGATTCGTACGACCGCCTGTTTACCAATCGGGGTCTTCTGCCGCGGGGCGGATTCGGGAACCTCATTGCGATCCCGTTGCAAGGCGAACCGAGAATTGGCGAAACGGGGTCGACGGCGAACTTACCGGGGACCGGGCGGAAGGTGTTCGAGCAGATACCGAGTCATGAGCATACGCAGGTGCACCGCCGTGCCGCGGCCTTCGCGGAGCCCGTGATCACGATGGGGATACGCCATGTAGTCGAATCGCTTGCCTAGTTCGATCAAGCGATCCACCAATCCTTCGGTGATCTGCAGGTGGGTGTTGGTTTCACCCGTGCCGTGGATGATTAACAAGTCTCCCCTCAGACCCTCGGCAAAGTTGATCGGCGCGGCCCGCCGGTATCCGTCCGGATTCGTCTCGGGGGTTTCCATGTAGATCTCTTGGAACCACGCATTGTAAAGTTGCGGCTGCGGCTTGGGCGCGACGGCGATTCCCATGTGATACACGTCCGGTTCGCGGAACAGGGCATTCAAGGTGTTCGAGCCGCCGCCACTCCAACCCCAAATGCCAACCCGCGACAAGTCGACATAAGGACGCGTACGGCCGAGTTCTTTCACCCCAGCGGCCTGTTCTGCAGTAGAAAGTGGGCCGAGGCTACCGAAGATGGCCCGTCGCCAAGCGGCCCCCTTCGGTGCCGGCGTCCCTCGATTGTCAATCGACACCACCAGATAGCCCAGATCGGCAATCACGCGATGGTAGTCGGCATGGACGATTCCCCAGGCATCCAGCACGGTCTGTGCGTGCGGCTCTCCATAGACATACACGAAGACAGGATACTTCTTGGAGGAATCGAAGTTGCTTGGCTTAATCATCCACGCGTCCACGACCACACCCTCGCCGATCTCGAGCTGGAAGAACTCCGTGGGCTGCGAGATCACGGACTCCATCCTGTGACGCAACTCATGATTGTCCTCCAGCACGCGTACGACGCGGTGTTCAGGCAGTTGCACAAGTTCAACGACCGGGGGAGTATCAAACGTCGAATACGTATGGAACGCCCACTTGGCATCCGGTGAAAAGTCATAGTCGTGGGTGCCCGACTGGTCCGCAGGGGTGACTCGTTCCGGCTCGGCGGCTGCATCCAGGCGAACACGGTAGAGGTACTTCTGCGTGGCATGGTCCGGTGACGCGAAAAAGTAGAACCAGCCTCCTGCCTCATCAACCACGGCGCGCTCGATAATGTCGTACGCACCGGGCGTCAGGCAAGCCAGCTCCCGGCCGTCGCGCCCATAGACGTAGGCATGCCGCCAGCCGTCCTTTTCGGTCAGAACGATGAAGGCCTGGCCACCTCGAATCCACATCAGCCCGTCATTGGTGCCCTGGCTCGCAACGACCCAAGCCCGACCCGATTCGTGAAAGATGCGCCCGATGGCACCGGTGGAAATGTCCGCCAAGAGAAACTCGCGTTCGTTCCGAAATCGGCTCAGCTTCTCGATCAGCAGTTCCTGCGAGTTTCCCGCCCACTCGACTTGCCCCAGGTAATATCCTTCGGCCGCGATCGGAACGGAAAGCCAGCGGGTCTCCTTTCCTCGAGCGTCGACCACACCGATTCGCAGCGTCGGGATGGCCTCGCCCACCCTGGCAAATCGGACTTCCTTGATTTCCGGATACGTCGGGTCGCTCGGAACGAGGATCGGCCTGAGTCGCACGTTGGACTCGTCGGATTCCACAAAGGCGACCCATTTCCCATCCGGGCTCCAGGCTGCCCGGTCGTTCGACACCGCGCCTCCAGCGACGCTGTGAGTGAGTTGAATTTTCCGGTCACTGCTAAGATCACGCACGTACAGATTCCCCTGGTCGGAGAACAGGATGCGCTGTTCATCTGGGGAAATACTGCCGGATCGGCCGGGCTCTTCTTTCCGCGGCGGGCCCAGGACCGTTCGATTGCCGCTGGCTGCATCGTAGCGTACGAGCACCTGTTCCTTTTCATTGGGGCCCGGTTCCATCACCGTGTACCCGGTGCTGTCGGTCATCCAGTCTGCGCGAAACTGCTTGGCCCGAAACTCGTTGTGATCGTAGATCGCGCGCAGCCGTGACTCCGCGTTCGCAAGCGTTGGTTCTGTAGCACGCTCGGCACGAGTCTCCGACGCGGCGAGGGGACTGAGGAGGCCGATCAGGAGAACCCAGTCAAGCGGGATGCTGGTCTTCATTCAAATACCTTCCGTTCAAGTTTCTTGACTCAACGTTGTCTCTGATACAGATACGCCTGTCGGTGCTGAAGCCTATTGTGCCACACAGGCCCTGCGAACGCAGCCATTTCCACGTGATGACCATAGTCACCGGCTGGGGTAACCGTTCACAGCCCGCCATGGTCGCCTTTCGCTCCGCGAAAGCAGCGCGACTTTCGCGGAGCGAAAGGCGACTCTCCAAGCCGCGTCCCTGTAAACGGCCACCGGCTCGTGAACGGCTACCCAGCTGGGGGACTGAAAGGAGACTGGAACATTCCGCGCCGACAACTGCACAGTCTGGGCGGCTTACGACTTCTTACACGGGCTCGGCGTCAACCTGCACCTTCCCGCCGACACGGACGAACTTGCCATTCGCTTGCTGGCGGAAACCGGCCTCAAGGCGTTCCGCATTGAAATCGGTTGGGGTGAGATGAGCTGGGACGAGACGAAGCTCAGCAACGAGTCGCGCCTGCGACGGCGGCTCGAAATGTGCGCCCAATACGACGTTCTACCATTGCCGCATCGACAGGCTCCCACCCGGCACGGACGGCCAGAGCTACCATCCTTGCGGCACCGGCGCGCGCCTTCAAAGGGGTCCAGGAGCGCCCGGATCAGACGCCGCTCGAAGGCTTCGTGCCCGTCTATGAAATACGCACGATGGAACGCTGGACGCCGACGTTCATCCAGACGGAGTGCCTGATCCATCTCCTACGTTCTGCCGGACGAGTTTCGGCGAATCATGCGACTGCGGCACGCCACGTCCGCTGATCGTGACGGAGGAATTCTGGCAGAAGTCGACGCTTCCCCATCCCGGCGGCAACACGTCTGGGTCTGCAGATTGCCGCCCCGCGTTGGCCGCGGGTCCCTCTTTCCCTGAGACACCGGGACGCTAGGCACAGTGCAAAGAACTGAGTAGAATTCGCGTGTTGCGACCGGGTGTGGCGGGAATGCTGTGACCATCCCTAAAAGACGTGCGTCCGTCAAGTGTGGGCTTCGCGGGTATTGTTGTTTTTTTGTGGCTATCTTGCTGGTGTGAAGACATAGCATCCACGGCTTTCCGGTTGAAGGAAATGTTCTTGAG
>Ga0233425_10011897_pt1 | contig 10005 bp, 7 predicted proteins | sample Watercolumn_Towu_2_FD_181712 | JGI IMG/M metagenome (GOLD analysis project Ga0233425, IMG submission 181712) | Freshwater microbial communities from Lake Towuti, South Sulawesi, Indonesia - Watercolumn_Towuti2014_140_MG | ecosystem: Environmental > Aquatic > Freshwater > Lake | place: Indonesia... | reverse complement strand
GCCATTACCATGTTGGGGCATCACAAGAATGAAAAGGATAAAGATACCTGCGTCTGTGATGGCGGGGCTGATTATGGCGGCAGGGTGCGACCGCACTGTGGTGTTCGATCGTCCAGCGGCACAGGTGGTGCAGGCGGCGGAGTCGCTCGCCCCCTGGTCCAACCCGCCGAGATACAAAACGACGGAGGTGGCTCTCGGGAAAGAATGGACCGTCGTGATCACCGACAATGTGCCAGGCCAGAAGTTCGAGCACTACGAGATCACATTCCGCATTGTGAAGGTCGAACCGGATCAGGCACAAGTGGCCGTGTTGGCTGAGCACGTCAACGCTTTGCCTCTATCTGCTTCACGGACGCAGGAGCCACGAGTCGCCCGGAGGTACATGGAGCGTCTGGCAACAGAGGCAAAGAAGATGCAGCCCCAACAAAGCGCGGCACCACTACCTTCGGCCCCTTCGGGGCCTTCGGAGGGTGCGCGCTGACGTTCGCACACAGGAACCGAAGAGGAATGGACATTGGAATGGTAACGATGTGGACGGGGGTCAAGTTGCTGGCCATGTCAGCCTTCGCCACCGCCAGCATTCCCGGCATCGCTTTTGTCGCCATGGCGTTCCGATGGAGGGCCGAGGTGTCCTTCCAGCCCGCACTCTGTGCTCCAGCAGCACAACTCAAGGTGGTGACTCCATGAAAGTCGCAGCCGTGATTGCCGCACTTAGTTGCGCGGCGTCGGTTCACGCAGCAACCACGATCAACATCACGACTAACGTCGCCGTCGCCGGTGTGCGGCGGTTCGGGATCGGGTTGGCGCAGCACAACTACTACGACTCGGCGCAGATGATGAAGGAGTTGTTGTTTCGCAATCCTGGTTTTGAGGGGCTGCTGTTTCAGTCGGTCGTGCGGTTGGGGTCGGACGGCACGGCGTCGAACGCGGTGGAAGATCTGCCGCTGGGTCAGTGGCCGACCGGATTCTGGGCGGGCGGGACGTATGAAGTGATCTATTCGACGACGAACGCGCATGGCCGGACCGGTCTCGTTGCCAATTCCATCGCGCCGAACCGCACACCCACGCCCAACGACCCGACCGGCAGCACGCAGGGCACGACGTATGTGTTCGCCGACCTCGGCCCGGCGCCGGCAGCGGGCGATTACTTGATGCTGCGCAAAACCCATCTCGGCGGCACGGGCGGTGGGGCGGCCTACGGGAGTTGGGGAATCTCGGTCACCAACGGCGCGACGATTGCCAGCGAGTCAGCCGATATGCCGACCAACACCGTCGGCCAACAGTGCATCCGCCTGACCGCGTTGTCGGCGGGACAGCAGGCGTCGGTGCGCGGGGTGTTTGACACGACGACTGGGTTCATTCGACTGGATGGTGAATTTCGCCTGGCCTTCAAGGCGAAGGGCGTCGGGGGCGCGAATCGGCTGCTGGCCACCGTGCGGCGCGGCACGGCGTCGCCATACCTGAGCCAGACGGTGCAACTGACCGGCGACTGGGCGGAGTACAGTCTACCGTTCTCGGCGAGCGAGTCCAACACGGTCACCGGCTCGGTGTCAGTGGAGTTCGCGCCGGTCAACCAGAGCGCGATCTTGCTCGACGATGTGAGCCTGCGCCAGACCAACTCCGATCCCGTCAACCCCACCGAGTTCCGCGACGCGGTGGTCAACGCGCTGCTCGGCCTGCAGCCCGGCATCCTGCGGTACGTGAACTGGCAGGATGTCGGCAACTCGCTCGACAACTCCCTGGCACCGGTATTTGCGCGCAAGCGGTCTGGCTATTCGTCCTACGGCACAACCGAGAACAACATGATGCCGGGGTTGCACGAGTTCCTAGTGCTGTGCGAGCACATCGGCGCTGACCCGTGGTATTCCATCCCGGCCACGTTCACCACGCAGGAGGTCGCCAATTTGATGGAGTACCTCGGCGGCGCGACCAACTCGCCGTATGGCCAACTGCGCGCGCAACGCGGCCATCCCGCGCCGTGGACCGGCGTGTTCAACCGGATCCATTTGGAATTCGCCAACGAACACTGGAACAATACCGCCTATCGCGGCGGCTGCCTCAGTCAGCCGGTGGCCTGCGGCGCGCGCGCCGGCGAGTTGTTCGCCATCATCAAGACCTCGCCCTACTACAACGCCGCGCAGTTCCAGTGCATCCTCGGCGGCCAGGCCGGCAACCCCGGCGCGGCGATCCTGTTCCACAACGCCTCGGCGTTGCACGACAGCTTTTGCCTCGCGCCGTACATGTCGAGCCGCGTGGACAGTTTTGCCAACACCGAGGAACTCTTTGGCCCGTTGTTTGCCGAGCCGGAATGGTGGGCCTTCAACCCGTCGCTCACCTCCGGCCTGATGCGCGTCCAGTTCAACAACGTCCAGTCCTCCGTCCGGCCCGTGCCGCTTTCAATCTACGAACTCAACCTCCACACCACCGAGGGCAGCATCTCGCAAACGGCCCTTGACCAGTACACGCCGTCGGTCGGCGCGGCCATTGCCGTGGCCGACCATATGCTTCTGATGCTGCGCGAATACGGGGCGCGCGACCAGTGCTTCTTCGCCCTGCCCGGCTACCGGACCACCCGCGCCGACGGCAAGACCGTCGCCCTTTGGGGCGCGGCGCTCGACATGGGCAAGACCGACCGCAAACGTCCGCACTATCACATGGTCCAGTTACTCAACGAAGTCCTCGCCGGCAACCTGCTGGCTACGGAGCAGACCGGTGACAACCCAATGTGGAGCGTGACGAACATGAACCGCATCACCTTCAATAACGCCCACGCCCTCCAATCTTACGCGTTCGCCAACGGCGCCGACCGTGCCCTCGCAGTCTTCAACCTTCAGCGCACCGGGGCGCTCGACGTAACCTTCATCGGTCCCAACGCCCCCACCGGCCTCGTCACTTGGAAACAACTCACTTCCGCCAACATCACCGACAACAATGAAGGCAGCAACCTCGTGGCCGTCACTATTCAGGAACCAACCCCCTTCAATGCGGCCCAGGCGTTAGCTTTGCCACCCTTTTCGATGACAGTGCTCCAATGGACGACGGAGGACTTCCGAATCACCTCCATCGAAACCGTTCCACTCCAAGGCGCAGTGCGGGTTCAATGGGAAAGTCTCACCGGGAGAGTGTATCGAGTGAGGTCCAGTGCCAACCTGATGAATTGGGACAACGCATCATTGCCGGTCCCCGGCTCCAACGGGGTGACGACTTTCTATGACGACGGTTCACAGACGGGTGGAGGTCCGCCTCTACAGGCGCCCCAAAGGTTCTACCGCGTCATGCGTCTGCCGTGATGTCGCTTCTGGCTACTCAGTGCGTGGCCGTGGACATGTGCAGATCCCTGAGAACAGCGCGAACCAGATTTCGCACCGTACCGTTGACCCGCCGCGGGTCAACGTCCGGTGAAAATCGCCGTTCGGCATAAGAGAAGAAAGAATGGAACAAAACCAGATCGAGAAACGTCTAAAGGGAAAGCGACACGATGGGCGTGTTGCGAATGGAGGTCTCGAAGAATGAAGAGGTTATTGTGTACGGTGGCGGTTGGGATGGCCCTGGGTGTCCTGGGCGTCAGAGCTGATCAAGGGGCGGCAGCGACGAATGGCCTGAGGCTGGTTCTAGTGGAGAAGACGGAGGCTTTTGCGAAGGCGCCGGTCGGCGCAGAGCCGTCGAAGTCACTGCATCTCCGATGGGAGAACGTCGGGCGCGAGAAGTTGTTGCTGGAGCGCGACCGCTGTTGTGACCTGTACAGTCATGTTTTCCTGCAGGCACCGGACGGGACAATCTCCCGCGCGAAGCAATGCCCGCCGAAGGCGGCGCATGCCGGGAAGGCTCTGGTTACTATCGAGGCCGGCAAGGCGGAAGAAGAGGTCCTGGATCTCTGGCAATACGTTGAGAAGCCTGCACAACGTGGCAAGTACCAACTCTGGGTAGAGTTTCTGGATCACGAGACGCGACTGGACGAATACCACCAACGCCACCCGGAGTTCGCCAGAGAACGTAAAGCGAGCCGCCCGGGACTCTGGGCGGGCAAGGCTATCTCCAATCGCGTGGAAGTTGAGGTGAAGTGAGTTCCCTCAACAGAGCGACAGGATGACTGACGCCGAACAAAAGCCCTGCATGCGACTTCGGAACCCGCGCCGGGCGCGGCTTCCTCATCGCATGAGGGCTGACGTTCGGCACAGAAGGATGGAACACAACCAGATCGAGAAACGTTTAGAAGCAAAGCGACACGGTGGTCGGTCGCGGCAGAAAGCACTATGAAAGGCTGGTTAATGACATTCGGAGTCTTGCTGGTAGGTTCCGTGGTTGGCACGTTTGCCGCAGGGGGTCCCGTGCTGGAAATCGTTTTTGAGGCGGGAGTGGCCCAGAGGCAACCCGCCACGCTTATGGTATTTCCCGACCGGAGGGTGGAGTATGCCGTCGGTGGCAAGATGATACTGCGAAAGCAGATCGCGCAGGAGCAGTACGGCTCTTTTCTGGATTTCCTCGGGCAGAAGGGGCTGCCGCGGGGCGGGAAGGCGGTCGTGTCCGGGGCTGACCCGAAACAAATCGCCGTCGCGGAGGAAGTGCTTGCGTGGCTCGATCGGCGCGGAACAAAACGCGGCGCGGAACAGGAAGAACGGCACGAGCGGTTCCGGACCCTGTGCGCGGAAACGGATCTGGCGACTCAAAACGATCCGCTGCTGAAGCACGCACTGGAAGTGGTCTGTTTGGACAACCCAAAGGCAACCGTAAGGCCGGTGCAATCGCGCAACATGCATCTGGGAGTTACGTTGATGCCGCAAGTAGTCACCAAGTACCGATACTATGCGACGATCCTCGCAGAGACAAAAGCAGCGCCTGTGCGGAAGTTCTTATCCGTTTCCAAGGACGGCACGGCCAGTTTCGTCGAATTGCCGCAGGTTGCGGAGCATCTGTGCCAGCAGGATCGAAGCGCATGGAAAGACGAGGACTATTTGAATGCAGCCCGACTCTTCGTACATATGAGATCGGTGGCGAATGAAGACGGTTGGAAAATTCTATCCAGTCCGGATGAGTTCACGGCCATTGAGTTCAACATGGCGAGTGTCGGCCCGGGAAGAGAACAACAGCACATCGCCGCGAAGCAGATCAACCCACCGACGGTCACCCGACCGGTAGAGCAGAAATCCGATGTGGTCGTCACGTTCTACAGTTGGCATCTAATTGGCGGCGGGCTGAAAAAGTGGGAAGTGACCTTTGCCGACAAGGTGAGTGCTTCCAGCGAGAACCTGGGCGCTTTTGGTGGCGGCGGGTATGATTGAAGAACCGCGTCCGACAACAAATGGGAGTGCCGAACAAGCGCATTGACGGTACGCTTCGCGCCCGTCATGCGCGCCGTTGGGCGCGAAAGGAGACGGAAGCATGAAAGCACGAGTACTTGTGGCGGTGTTGGGATCATTGGCGTTAGGAGGGTTGGCGGCGTGGGCGGCCGGTGGTACGCAGATCAAGGACACCGAATCGGCCTCGCATGGGGCGGACGACGCGTCTCATCAACTGGTAGATACCTACAAGTTTCCGGGGTTCGAGATTGTCCAGTTCAACCTGCCGGTCTTGAGCCACTACTCGTACTTGGTCGTGTCGTCGGGCGAAGCGGTGCTGATCGATCCCGACCGCGACATCAACGCCTATCTCGACTATGCCAAGAAGAACGAGCTCGCCATTAAGGGCGTGTTCCTCAGCCATTCGCACGCGGATTTCGTGGCGGGACATCTCGAAGCGGTTGGCGCGCTCCAGGTGCCCATTCACCAGAACGCCGCGAGCGGCGCGCAGTACAAGATCGAGCCGCTTCAAGACGGCTCGACGTTCCGCGTCGGCAAGGCCACGGTCAAGGCGATCGCAACGCCCGGCCACACGCCCGATGGGATGTGCGGGTTGGTCAGCGGCGAAGACGATACCACACCCCGCGCCATCCTGACGGGCGATACGTTGTTTGTCGGCTCAATCGGGCGGCCGGACCTGCTGGAAGGAAGGATGACGGCTGCCACGCTGGCCGCAATGAGTTTCGACACGTGGCACAACAAGCTCTCGAAGCTGCCAGACGCCTGCGTGGTGCTGCCGGCGCACGGAGCGGGGTCGTTGTGCGGCGCACACTTGTCGGATGCGTCGTCGTCCACCATCGGCGGCGAACGGGCGTCGAACCCGTATCTCCAGAAGAAGGGGCGCAACGAGTTCATTGCGGCGGTGCTCGAAGGGCTGCCGGAGGCGCCGCAGTACTTCAAACACAACGCCGCCCTGAACCGCACCGGGCCGCCGCTGGTGGACTGGAACGGTACGCCTGTCGCCGCTCCCGTGGCCGAATCGGCTGCGCAATCCGCCGACCAGTGGCTCGTGGATTTGCGGGATGCGAAACCGTACGCTGCCGGCCACATCCCCACCTCGATCAATATCGCCCTGCGCGGCCGGCTCGAAACGTGGGTGGGCACGATGATTCCGTGGCAGGCGCCCATGGTGTTGATCGGCTCGGCCCCCGAGATCAAGGAAGCCGTCTTCCGCCTGCACCGGGTCGGCTATACAGGCCGGGTGTTGCCGTTCGACGCATGGACTCAAGCCGGGCTGCCGGTTGCGACTAGCGGCACGATCACTTCAGCCGAACTCTACAAGCAGATGCAGGCCGGTACCGCGCCGATCATCGTGGACGTCCGCCTGCCCAGCGAGTGGATGGCGATGCGCATCGGCACGGTCGTCAACCTCCCTATCTCGCACCTGGCCGAACTCTCGGCCAAGCTCGACCCGAACCTCCCGGTGGTCGCGGTCTGCAACAGCGCCTACCGGTCCAGTCTCGCCGTCGGCATCCTCCAGCGGCGCGGGTTCAAGAACGTCGCCAGTCTCGCCGGCGGCAGCGCGGCGTGGATTGACGCCGGCTACCCCGTGTTCGGCAACGAACCGAAAGCGTCCGCCGCACCGCAACGGCAGGTCCACATCGCCGAACGCATCTCGCCGGCCGACCTGAGCCGGTTGATCAAAGACCTGCCAGGCACGTTCGATCTGGTGGACATCCGCCCCGCCGATGCCTTCGCCGATTATGCGTTGCCGGGCGCACGCCGCGCCGATCTCGCTGACGTGCTGGAAAACCCCGGCTACCTGACGGGCGCCGGGCCGTTGATCCTCGTCGACCGGGACGGTTCGCTGGCGATGATGGCGGCTGGCATCCTCTCGCAGAAGACCAAACGCCCGATCAAGGCGTTGCATGGCGGCCTCGAGGCGTTCTGGGAGGCGACCGAACTCAAGGGCGCAGTCCGTGCGGTGCCGTTGCCGGCTCCCGGCGCAGCGCCGAAAGTATCACCCGTTCCGGCCACCCCGGCCCCGGCAACCCCGGCGCCGGCCAAGAAGAAATCGGCCGGCTGCTAAGGAGAGGCTCCATGAACTCCAACTCCACTCCCACGCCTGCCGGCCCGAGGCCGCACCTGAATCCGTATCTTGCCGGCGTTCTGCTCGGCTTGGTGTTGCTGGCCAGTTTCCTTACGCTCGGCGTCGGCCTCGGCGCGTCGGCGGGCATCGCCCGCGTGGGCGCGTTCGCCCAGGGCTGCGTCATGCCGCAACACGTGGCCCACAGCGCCTACTTTGGCGCATGGGGCAACGACCCGTTGCGCTACTATCTCGTGTTCATGTTCGTCGGCACGTTGCTGGGCGGACTCGTCTCGGCCGTGGCGTGCCGGCGTGTCCAGCCTCAACTTGAGCGCGGCCCGACCGCCTCGCGCGGGCTGCGCGCGGTGCTGGCGTTGGCGGGCGGCATCCTCGCGGGCTTCGCCAGCCGGGTCGCGTCGGGCTGCACGTCCGGCCAGGCCTTGACCGGCGGCGCGATGCTGGTGACCGGCAGTCTGTTGTTCCTCGGTGCGATGTTTGCCAGCGGCTACGCAGTGGCGTGGTTTGTCAGGAGGCAATGGCAATGATCAGCACCTTTTTCGGACAGGACGGTCTCGGCAGCAACGCGGCGCTGGCGTTGTCGCTGCTGCTCGGTTTCGGGTTCGGTGTCGCGCTCGAACAGGCCGGCTTCGGCAGTTCGCGCCGGTTGGCCGGCATCTTCTATTTCCGCGACATGACGGTGCTGCGCGTGATGTTCACCGCGATGGTTACCGCCATGCTGGGGTTGCAGTTGGCGCTCGCGCTGGGCGTGGTCAGCGCCGAACAGATCTATTTCCTGCCGACCATCTACGGCGCGCAGATCGTCGGCGGACTGTTGTTCGGCGTCGGGTTCGTGCTGAGCTCATGGTGTCCCGGCACTGCGGCGGTCGGACTCGCCAGCGGCCGGCTCGATGCGTTGATCTTCCTCGGCGGCGCGGCACTCGGCAGCATCCTGTTCAACGAGTTGTACGGCGTCGTCGGGCTGCTGGCGAGTTGGGGCGACAGCGGGGTCAACTTCGCTTGGGCGGCGCTGGGCGTGTCGGGGCCGATGTTTGCGCTGCTGTTTGCGGCGGTCGCCGTCGCGGCGTTCTGGGGTTCGGAGTGGATTGAGAAGAGAGTCGCCGGCGCCGGGCCGTATCTCGGCAGCCCGTTCCTCAAGGCGTTCAGCGTCGTGATCCTCGCCGCCGCGTTCGGCGTGGCCATGCTCCCGCCAGCCCCGTCCGCCCGCCCCGCCGCTGCCACGGAGACCGGCCTGTTACAGGCGATCGAAGCCGGCGAGGACCACATCGAACCCGACGAACTGGCTGACCGGCTAATGGCCGGTGACGCGGCGCTGTTGCTGGCCGACATCCGCACGCCGAACGAGTTTGCCGCGTTCCACATTCGCGGCGCAGTCAACGTCGCCGCCGACCTGCCGGCGTTTCTCGCGCCGCACAAGAACAAGGGCACGATCGTGCTTTACTCGAACGGCATGACCCACCCGGCCCAGGCCCGCGACGCGCTTGCCCGGCAGGGGTTCGCCAACGCCTACTTGCTCACCGATGGCCTGCAAGGCTTCATGGAGACCGTGTTAAAACCGGTATCGCTGCGTGAGACGCCGTTGCCGGCAACGCACGTGGCCAAGGTGAACGCGTGGCGGGCGTTCTTCCTCGGCAGCGCGCCCGCGCCCGTTCCTGTACCGGCGGGCAGCGTTCCGGCGGATGGCCCGCGACTGGTCGAAACCGGCTGGTTGCAGGACAACCTTGGCCGCGCCGATGTGCGGATCATTGACCTGCGTCCGCAGCCCGCCTACAACGGCGGCCACATCCCCGACGCAGTGCGGATGGATGTCGAGCATTTCCGCGGCGCCATCGCCGGCGTCCCCTCGATGCTGTTGCCGGCCGACATGATCGCGCGTCACCTCGGCCTGCTCGGCATCACGCCGAAGACCATGGTGATTCTCGTGCCGAGCGACAAACTCCACGACGCCGCGCTTGTCGGCATCGCGCTCGAACGGGTCGGCCACACCCGGTACGCCATCCTCGACGGCGGCTGGGAACAGTGGACTGCTGAGAAGCATGCCGTGGACTCGCGCCTGCCGGCCATCGCCGCGACCGACTACCCGGTCAAGCCCGGCACCGACACGTTTACGGTGGATTACCGGACCGTGCTGTCGCACTCGCAAGAAGCGACCGCCGTCCTGCTCGACGTGCGCCCCGCCGATTTCTTCACCGGCAAGAAATCCGACGAAGCGCGCGCCGGCCACATCCCCGGCGCGGTGAACCGTCCCTACACCAGCGACATCACGACTAACAACGCGGTCACCCGCTTGAAACCAGCAGCGGAGTTGGCCGAGGCCTATGCGAGACTGATTCCCGGCAAGGATACCCCTATTGTGGTATCGTGCCGCACAGGCCATCAAGCCAGCCAGACGTACTTCGTCTTGCGTCACCTGTTGGGCTACCATCGCGTGAGTTGGTACGATGCCGGCTGGACCGAGTGGTCCGCCCGTCCCGAGCTACCCATCGAAACATCAGTCCGGTAGCCTCCATCCACGGAGTTCCTGCACAGGAATTGAACGACACGGCCCAACCACACGCTCCTCACCTACACCTTGCCCGCGGACGGGCAAGGTGAGGGAGAGCGTGGACGTTGGGCAAAAGTGCG
>Ga0233425_10011896_pt1 | contig 10006 bp, 7 predicted proteins | sample Watercolumn_Towu_2_FD_181712 | JGI IMG/M metagenome (GOLD analysis project Ga0233425, IMG submission 181712) | Freshwater microbial communities from Lake Towuti, South Sulawesi, Indonesia - Watercolumn_Towuti2014_140_MG | ecosystem: Environmental > Aquatic > Freshwater > Lake | place: Indonesia... | reverse complement strand
CAACGAACGCATTCAGTATATTGGTGCTGATGGTAAGTTAATAACAGAATTGTTAAATGATTATTCAAAGAAAAAACTCAAAGAAAAATTCCGTTCCCTTGATGAATTTCTTAATCTATGGTCTGCTTCCGAACAGAAAAAAGTAATTATTGACGAACTCAATAATCAGGGAATAGTTTTTGAAGAACTCGAAAAGGAAATCGGAAAAAAACTCGACCCCTTTGATTTAATCTGCCATATTGCCTTTGATATGCCGCCTCTCACTAGAAAAGAGCGGGTTGAAAACGTCCGGAAACGGAATTATTTTACCAAATACGGAACGAATGCTAAAGCAATTCTTGAATCTCTGCTTGATAAGTATGCAGATGAAGGAATTGAAAACATAGAAAGCATAGAAGTACTTAAAGTTGACCCGTTCATTTCAGTTGCATCACCGTTGGAAATTGTAAATGATTTCTTCGGCGGCAAAGAAAAATACCTCGAAGCAATAAAAGAACTTGAATATGAACTTTACAAATCCGCATGATAATACAAATGTACTTTTTGTCATTCCAGCGAAAGCTGGAATCCAGATTAATAAACATCAAAATAAACTTTATAAATAAGAATAGATTATGCCACTAAAAATTAGAAACATCATCGACAAAATAGATAACGGTCATTTATTCGTTCCAGCATTCCAGAGAGAATATGTATGGAAACGGGAACAGGCAAAATCATTAATGAATTCTCTCATTAAAAATTATCCGACCGGAACCCTACTGTCTTGGGAAACCTCTAACCCTCCTGAGTTGAAAGGAAAAACAAAATATAATTCTATGATGGGTGCCGTCAGAGTAATCCTTGATGGTCAGCAGAGAATAACTACTCTTTATATGCTTATTACAGGCAATATACCACCTTATTATGTACAAAAAGATATCCTACAGGAAATTCGAAAATTATACATTAATCTGTTAACACTGGAACTGGAATATTATAAACCAAAAAGTATGAATAAAAATCCCCTCTGGATTGATTTAACTGATATTTTTAATCAGGATATTAGAAGCAGGCATATCGTAAATAAATTAAGGGAAATTCAGGAAGTAGACGATAAAACTGAAAATTTGATTGATGATAACTTAGTTAAAATCAAATCAATTTTGGACAGGGAATTTGCCGAACAATCGATTCCAATTTCAGCATCTATAAAAGAAGCTATTGATATTTTTTATATAGTAAATTCAAGTGGAGTGAATCTAACGGATGCAGAACTTGCACTTGCACAGATTTGCGGGTATTGGCCTGAAGCAAGAGAAAAATTCAAAGAAAAACTTAATTACTTAAAAGAAAAAGGGTTCTCTTTCAAACTGGATTTTATAGTGTATTCTATTCTTGGTATTCTTTATCACATGGGTTCTGAAATGAAAAAATTGCATACCCCCGATAATTGTGATAACATCAAACAGACCTGGGATGCGCTGGATAAAAACATATTGGATTATGTTCTTAATTTATTGCAGAGTCAGGCTTTCGTGGACCATTCCTCAGAAATTAATACTCCTTATGCTTTGGTTCCTATCATTGCTTATGTCTCGCGGAAACCGGATTTTAAATTGACTCAGATTGAAATAAAGAAAATTATTAAGTGGTTTTACTATTCTCAGATAAGACAGAGATATGTAAGCCAGCTTGGTCAAAAACTCGATAAAGATTTAAATATTGTCTTTAATTCAGAAAGTCCGTTTGATGAATTATTGGGAATTATAAATGCGGAAAGACCGCTTGAAATATCAAAAGATGAATTTGAGGGTAAAGATGTTCGGCACCCACTATTCAGTATGATGAAGTGGTATTTCAAAAGTTTAAATGCCGTTTGTCTCGGAACTGGATTAGCTCTTAGAAAGAATATGGGTAAAAAATATGAACTGGAAGACGACCATATCTTTGCATACTCAATTCTCAAAACAAAAGGTTATAACAGAAATAATAGAAAAAAATACGCACTTGCACAGGAGCTTACTAATAGAGCTGTTCTGACAATGTCTGAAAACAGGACAAAGTTTACAAAAGAAGCTGATAAATATTTATCCGAAGTTAAAAATAAATTCCCGGCTGCTCTTAAACTCCAGTGTATTCCCGAAAATGAAATACTCTGGAAAATTGAAAATTACGAACACTTTCTTGACGAAAGAAGAAAAATATTAGCACAAGCTATAAATAATTATCTTATTAATATTACTGAAAGTGATTTGAATGTTGGAGAATTGACTTTAGAAGAAATGATTGAAGAGGGTGAAAATAATTGTTTGGAATTCAAATCTACTTTAAGATGGGATATGGAAGAAGGCAGAGTAAATAAAAAACTTGAAGAAGTGATTTTAAAGACAATTTCAGCATTCAGTAACAGCGAAGGAGGAACTCTCATAATAGGTGTTGATGATGAGGGAGAAATTTTAGGATTAGACCACGATTATAATACGCTTGACGAAGGAGATAAAGATGAATTTGAATTGCATTTGCGAAACCTTATAAATTCAGCTTTTAGCATTGAATATGCAACGAATAATTTAAAAATATCATTCCCTGAAATCAGGAAAAAAGAAATTTGCAGAATTAAAGTCACAAAGGGACTAAAACCGTTATACCTGACAATTTCTGATAAAAACGGACAGAAATTAGAGAAATTTTATGTCCGCTCAGGTAATTCCTCTCAGGATATAAAAAACCCCAGTGAAATCACTGAATTTATTAAAAAGAGATTTAATTAAGAATATATGAACATCTCCTCAATCATCAAATCCATTCAGGATATTATGAGGCAGGATGCCGGTGTCGATGGCGACGCCCAGCGTATCTCCCAGCTCGTCTGGATGATTTTTCTTAAAATATTCGACGATAAAGAAAAAGAATACGAACTCCTCGATTCTAAATATAAATCCCCTATCTCAAATGAACTTCGCTGGCGTAACTGGGCTGAAAACGAAGAGGGTATGACGGGTGATGAACTGCTCGAATTCATTAATAACAAACTCTTTAAATCTCTGAAAGCTATCTCCTATGCTCCGGGCTCCGATAAGAAAGGTCTGATAGTTAAAGAAATTTTCGAGGATTCCTATAATTATATGAAATCGGGAACACTTATAAGGCAGGTTGTCAATAAGATTAATGGAATAGATTTTAACAAAAAAGATGACAGGCATCTTTTTAATGAAATTTATGAAAATATATTAAGGGATTTGCAAAGTGCGGGAAATGCAGGCGAGTATTACACCCCAAGAGCAGTAACGCAGTTTATGACAGATATGGTAAATCCGAAACTTGGTGAAAAAATCCTTGACCCCGCCTGCGGAACAGGCGGCTTTCTCGTTTGTGCAATCGAGAATATAAGAAAGAACGAAGTTAAAAGCATTGACGACAGGAAACAACTTCAGGAATCTATCAAAGGTATTGAAAAAAAGCCAATGCCTCATATGCTCAGCACTACTAATTTGATACTTCACGATATAGAGCATCCGCAGATTAAAAGAGATAACTCTCTTTCAAAGCCCTTAAGGGAATATTCACAAAAAGACAGGGTGGATGTTATTCTCACAAATCCCCCTTTCGGTGGTACTGAGGAAGAAGGTATTGATGCAAATTTTCCTGCGACTTACAGGACAAAGGAAACGGCAGATTTATTCCTTCTGCTGATTATGACCCTATTGAAAGATGGTGGAAGAGCAGGAATTGTTTTACCAGATGGAACTCTATTCGGCGAAGGTGTCAAGACTCGTATAAAAGAAAAATTATTAACAGAATGTAATTTGCATACGATTGTAAGACTTCCGAATGGCGTCTTTGCTCCCTATACAGGAATAAATACAAATCTTCTTTTCTTCACAAAAGGTGACCCGACCAAAGAAATCTGGTATTTTGAGCATCCTTATCCCGAAGGAGTAAAGACTTATAATAAAACTAAACCGATTCGTATCAAAGAATTTGAGCTTGAAAAAAAGTGGTGGAAAAAAAGAAAAGAAAATGAATTCGCCTGGAAAGTAAACATTGAAACAATAAAAGAACGAAATTATAATCTCGATATAAAAAATCCGAATCGAAATATAAAAGACATTATATATTCAACTGAGGCCTTAATAAATGATTTGAAAAATAACATTAGAACAATTAATACTAAACTTTCAGAAATTGAAAATCTATTTGAATAATGGCCAATTTAACTTCTGTTTATAAAGATCATCCTTATAGAGATATCTTGATTCAATCATGTATTGATTATATAGATAAAATATCCATTAGTTTCCCTAATTTATTCTCAAACTATGGATTTTTAGAAATTTTCGATTCTGAAGGAGGAACACAACCCCCTAAAAGTAAGTTCTCATATAAACCTCAAAAGGATTTTATAAGATTTTTACAAATAAGAGATTTCTCATCAGATAAAACTCCAACTTTTATTCCAAGTGATAAGAATAATAAACTTTGTAACGAAGATGATATTCTCTTGGGAAGATATGGAGCTTCAGTTGGAAAAATATTAACCGGAAAAAAGGGAGCATATAATGTAGCATGTACAAGAATAATAATAGTTGATGAAAATATCATATTTAAGCCTTATATCTTTTATTTGTTGCATTCAAGTATTGTTCAAAATGCATTAAAGAATATAACGCGAGGGGCTCAAGCTGGTTTTAACAAAGGAGATCTTGAGAAAATTAAATTAAAAATTCCAGAAAAAAAAACACAAGAAAACATTTTTAATATTCTTTACAATCTTGATAAACAATTTTCGTCGGGAGAACCTTTTAGAATTAATATAAGTAATAAAAATGAATTACTATCAAAAATTTTAAAATATCTTGACAGAATTATCAAAATATTTGAAAGGATTCGAGTGATTCAAAAAGAAGTTGAATTTTTTATTATTAACTTAAAAAACCTCCGTCAGTCAATCCTTCAAGAAGCCGTCCAGGGAAAACTCGTTCCTCAAAACCCGAACGACGAACCCGCCTCCGAACTCCTGAAAAAAATCAAAGCCGAAAAAGAAAAGCTGATTAAAGAAGGAAAAATCAAAAAAGAAAAACCCCTCCCCGAAATTAAAACCGAAGAAATTCCATTCGAAATACCTAAAAACTGGAAGTGGGTAAGATTTGAAGAAATTCTATATTCCTGCGAATATGGAACTTCCGAAAGAGCATTTGCTACAAGTGATGAAATACCTGTTTTAAGGATGAATAATATTAAAGATGGTAGAATTATTTATAATGATTTAAAATATATTCATCATCAATGCAAAGATTTACCAAGATTATTTCTTGAAAATGATGATTTATTATTTAACAGAACAAATAGTTTTGAGTTGGTTGGTAAAACTGGGGTTTTCAAAGTAACCAATGAAAAATATACTTTTGCATCATATCTTATCAGGATATCATCAAATAAAAAATTATTGATTTCAGATTTTATAAATATATATATGAATTCTTCTTTGTTTAGGAAGTATCAAATCGAACCTTTAATTATACAACAATGTGGGCAAGCAAATGTTAGTGGTTCAAAATTGAAAAACTGTCTTATTCCAATTCCCCCGCTTGCCGAACAAAAACGAATAGTTGAAAAAGTAGATGAATTAATGAAACTCTGCGACGAACTCGAACAACAAATCGCAGAATCCAAAACCAACACCGAAAAACTAATGCAATCCGTCTTACAAGAAGCATTTAAAAAATAATTTATAAAATAATATTTTAAGTATATGGAAACTATTACAATAATATTATCAATAATAGGAGCTTTAGCATGGCTTCCAGATATTATAAAACTTATTAGAAATATAATAAAGAAGCCAAAAGTAACTATAATATCTGATAAAAATTTAGAATTAGGATTTACATTATTTGGGCCAATAATTAATTTAGGTTTAGCATTTTCATCTGAACGAAAAGATGCTTTAATTACAAAAATCATTTTGAAATTAGAACATGAAAATAAAGACAAATATGAATTTATCTGGGAATGGTTTGAAGAAAATTTATTAGAAATGCAAATACCAAATGCAGGAATTGTACCATATAAAAAAAATCAACAAGCAATTGCATTAAAAGTTTTAAAAGATAATCTTGTAGAAAAGAAAGTTGGATTTCAAATACAGGAGTTTAAGATTGAAAAAAATAAACAGTTAAGTAATTTATATGAGATAAACGAAAATAATTTAAAAAATAATATTCCTCCCAAGAGTATATTATCAACAAATGAGTACATTAATTTAAATAATTTATATAAAAATTCCTTTATTTGGAAATCTGGTAAATATATTGCTCAAATAGAAATATTTACTAACGAAAACAAGAAATCTTTCACCCATAGTTTGAATTATAAAATTTCTACTTATGATATCAAACAACTGGAAAAAAATAAAGATTTGATTAACAAGGTTTTAGAAAATATGTTCATTAAGCAGGATATAGAATACACTGAAATTTGGACCTGGATTTATCCTTTAAAATCAGAGAATTAAACCGAATGAAAATGACAGAAAATAAAGATAAAAAAGAGAATATTTTTAAATTACAATATAGACAATTTATAACTGGTAATAAACCGTATTTTGTTTTTTGGTTTTTTCCAATTTTTATAATTATATTATTCTTATTTCCTTTCATAGTCACACGTAGTAGCTGTATGCATTTGTTTGATTATTCTGAAACGGGTCAAATAGGAGATACTATCGGAGGACTTACGGCCCCAATTATAGCAATATTAGTTGCTATACTGACTTTTTTTGCTTTTTGGGTTCAGGTAAAAGCTAATATATCTCAGAAAGAACAATTTAATAAACAAGATAATGATTTAAAAATTGAAAGGTTTGAAAATAAATTTTTTGAATTTGTAAGATTCCATAGAAGTAATATGGAAGAAATGAACATTGAAGATAAATTTAGAGGAAGATTAGTTTTCGTTGAATTATATAAAGAATTAAGATATTGTTTTTATTTTATTAAACATTGTATAAATGAGTTACCTGCTGGTACAAATCAAAATGATTTAGGATTTGATTTAAATGATGACGAAAATATTATTAAAATTGCTTATTTAATTTTCAATCATGGAAATGGTGATGAATCTGAAAGATTAATGATAGAACCAGTGAGAAAATTATGTAGTACATATTTTATAGAAATTTTAAAAGCTAAAATTAAAGATAATCAAAAATATTTTGAAGAACATAAAGATAAATATGGTATGTGTGTGCTGGTTTTAGATTTTGGAAGCGATGATAAATACAATTACTCAGCAAATTATAAACCCTTTAATGGTCATATTACCAGATTAGGGCATTATTTTAGACATTTATACCAAACCGTTAAATATGTTTCTGAATTTAATAAAGTTGATTTTACAGAAAAAAATAGATACGATTATTTAAAGATTTTAAGAGCGCAATTATCTTCATATGAGCAAATACTTTTATATTATAATTCGTTATCTTATTTGGGGATGAAATGGTTGGATCCTGACCATCCTTATCTAATCACTTATAAGTTAATAAAAAATTTACCTTTACCATTAGCAGATTTTGGAATTAAACCTGAAACTAAATTTCATGATATTATTGAAAAATTAAAGTTGAAGCAGGATTATTTATTCGAATGGCAAGAAAATTTAAATTAAAATTATAAAAGTTTACAGTGTCTAAAATTAAATAGTTTATGAAGAATAGAATTAAATCAAATTATTAAATATGTCGAAGGATTTGCATAAAACACCTTTTGATGAAAACACAAAAGTGAAATTATCTTTGTTTAGAGATTACTTAAGAGATTGGCTCCCTGTATTTACTGGTATTCGTAAAATTTATGATGCAGTAAATATTTTTGATTTTTTTGCTGGACCTGGAAAAGATTTGATGAATGAACCAGGAAGTCCTTCAATAATAATGGATATGATCTCTAAAAATCGGAAATACTTATCGATAAATAAGTTAAAAGTTAATATATACCTTAATGAATTTAATCATCGCAAATTTCAATTGTTAAAAAAGATGATTTCAGATGAAAATTATTCTTATGTTAAAATAGAAATGTATAATTTGGATTTTGAAGATGCATATAAAAAATTAAGGTCAAAAATGAGAAATAGCGCAAATTTGCTTTTTCTAGATCAAAATGGAATAAAACACATTACAAAAGAAATATTTTTGGATATTATTGAACATAAAGCGACAGATTTTTTATTTTTCATATCCTCATCTACAATTAATAGATTTTTTGATGTTGATGATATTAAAAAATATGTTGATACATCGAAAATTAAAATTGAACGTGGTGATCATTATAATGTTCATAGAGCAGTTTTAAATTATTATAAAAGTTTGATTCCAACCGATAAAAAATATTATCTGGCTCCATTCTCAATTAAAAAAGACAGTAATATTTATGGATTAATCTTTGGTTCAGGTCATCTTTTAGGAATATATAAATTTTTAAGTCTTGCATGGAAAAAAGATCCATTAAGGGGGGAGGCTAATTTTGATATTGATAGAGAAAAATTAATCCATGGTCAGGAATCATTGTTTGAAGGTGGGAATAAACCTCATAAATTGAAATTATTTGAGGAGGAATTAGAGGAAAAAATATTATCTAAAGTACTTAAAACAGATAAAGAAGTTGTAGAATATACACTTACAAATGGATTTATATCTAAGCATGCAAAAGCTATTTTTACAAAGATGATTAGCGAAAATAAAATTCCAAAACAAAAAATATCATTTTCAAATAGAGGGATGTATAATCCTTATTACGAACATAAAAATATTATTCATAATGTCTAATTCCCATATCGAATGGACAGAAATAACCTGGAATCCTGCGACCGGATGTACAAAAGTGTCTTCCGGATGTAAAAATTGTTACGCAGAAGCGTTTGCAAAAAGATTACAGGGAATGGGGGTCGATAAATATAAAAATGGATTTAATCTGACATTGCATCCTGATACGCTCGATTATCCAAAAAGAATTAAATCGAAAAAAATTATTTTTGTTAATAGTATGAGCGATTTGTTTCATAAAGATATTCCGTTCGAATATATTCAAAAAATTTTTAAAACTATGAATGAATGTCCTCAGCATATTTTTCAGGTACTTACTAAAAGAGCAGAACGGCTTGAAGAACTTTCTCCTTATCTCACCTGGACTGATAATATCTGGATGGGCGTTACTGTCGAGGATGAAAAAGCAAAATTCAGAATTAAACATCTTAAAAAAACAAAAGCAAAAATTAAATTTCTTTCACTTGAACCTTTATTAAGCCCGCTCAAAAATCTTGATTTGAAGAAAATTAACTGGGTAATTGTCGGCGGTGAATCCGGCTGGAAATCAAGAAAAGTTGAACCTGCCTGGGTCGAAAATATCCAACAGCAATGCGAAAAAAATAACGTCCTCTTTTTCTTTAAACAATGGGGCGGTATGAATAAAAAAGCCAACGGACGTGAACTTAACGGCAAAACCTACAGCGAAATGCCAAAAGTAGCATAAAAAAAATACCCATATTTGGTTTTTACCTGATATTAATATTAAACACCTTTAATGCCTTCGGGTTGTTTTTTATTGCATATAAAATTCTTTGAGCAGGTCCATCCGGATTAATTAATTTTGTGTTTCTCAATGTTCTCCGTGTCTTTGTGGTAAATGTTTTAAATCTTGTTAATCAGGATAATCAGTTTAATCTTAGTTCAGACATATTGTTTTTCTGTGTTCGTCCGTTTTTTTCCGTGCTCGTCTGTGTCAAAAAATCTCTGGATTCCAGCCTCCGCTGGAATGACAAACTCTTTTTGTTGTTCCTATAAATCAGTATAATCCCATAAATCACAGTTCAGACATATTGTTTTTCTGTGTTCGTCCGTTCTCTCTGTGGCAATCTGTGTGCTATTCCTGCGTTCTATTCTTTGCGCCCTTTGCGGTTAAAAGTTCTTCCTGTTAATCATTAAAATCCTATAAATCTGCGGTTTTTGCATCCCGTATGAACGAAG
>Ga0233425_10011895_pt1 | contig 10007 bp, 7 predicted proteins | sample Watercolumn_Towu_2_FD_181712 | JGI IMG/M metagenome (GOLD analysis project Ga0233425, IMG submission 181712) | Freshwater microbial communities from Lake Towuti, South Sulawesi, Indonesia - Watercolumn_Towuti2014_140_MG | ecosystem: Environmental > Aquatic > Freshwater > Lake | place: Indonesia... | reverse complement strand
TAGAGCAGAGGACTCATAAGCCTTTGGTCGCCGGTTCAACCCCGGCCTCTGGCACCACCTTTGATGCCGTCGTTCGTCTACCTGCTTCGCGGAACCACCGGGCGGCATTACCTGGGAAGCACCGGCAACCTCGAAGCGAGGCTCGCCCAGCACCAGCGCGGCCGACGTTCGTCTACTTCTTCGGAGTTCGGCCCGCGCCGGGCGGTTCGTCCACCAGCAGCCGCGGTTGCACCTCGAGCGAGCCTTTGTTGAAGGGCGGGAAGAGGATGACCAGTGCGCGTTCGTTGCGCCCGAGGCCGATGGTCGCCGAGTACGACGTGTAGGTGCGCTGCTTGAAGACGGTCGTCAGCACGATCTTGGCTGACCGGCCAACCGGCAACGGTGGGTTGAGGCCGCTCGTCAGTTCCACCGCCTTGCTGTTGACCGTCCCACTCAGCGCGAGACCGCTCAGGTTGACAATCGCGAGCCCCCCGGCACCGTGCCGCGCGGCGCCGTCATCGAGCACGGCGACCTGGAACCGCGGCCTCCCGGCGCCTCCTGCTGCGGCCTCGTGCGGGATGAAGAGGAGCAACGCCTCGCGCAAGCCCGCGGGAACCGTGGCCTCGGCTACGACTGCCTGCGATCCCCGGTCAATGAACCGCAGCGGCATGGCACCGCGGTATTCGTAACGCGGCGAGCGCGCGGTCGGGTAGAACTTCACCTCTTCCCATGCGGCGCCCGCGGCGGGCCGGTAAGCCAGGCCGGCCAGCGGCTGCGGCGCGAAAACCGTGAAGCGCACCGCGGGCACCGCCGGTGGGGCGCCAGCCGGCAACCCGGGCAAGATCAACACCGCCATCAGCGCCGCCCATCGCAACGACTGCAGCAGTCCGCGCGGTGAAGGCACCGCGCCCCCACGGAACGACGCGCCTCCCCAACTGGCCGGGCCGGCTCGATGCCCTCGAACCCAGTTCGGGCGGGCGACTTCCGGGGTAAAGAGGCGGTCGGGCACCGACCCGCCAACCATCCGTTTTCCCGGATCGGCACCGGCCAGGTGCATCGTGGCTGCCCGGCCTGCGCTGAAACTTAGATGTCCGCGCGCGTCAGCCATCGGAATGACATCACTTTGAAGCGGCGGCCGTGGGTCTGATTGACCGGGTTCAGGTCGGCCGGTTGCGTCTGCTCGGGTTGCGACCGATCAAGATACTCCGGCACGCGTTGCACGATCGCCTCGCACCAGGCGCGGCCCTCGGTGGCGTTGGTCGCCGGGTTGACCGCTTCCCCGTAGGTGCGGACCACAAAGGTGTCCGAGCGCGCGAAGAGCACCGGTGCGAGGGCGGTCATGAGGTCGCCTTGCGTGAGCCATTGGGAGCTGAACTCTGCGATGTTGCCGTTGACGTCGCTGTCGGCGATCGCCGCCTCCAGCAGGCTCCGCGGCGCGCCGGCATTGCCCTCGCTGTCGACTCCGGTGAAGAGGGGATGGGCGGAGAGAAACTCTCCCAGCGAACGGAAGGGTCCGTCGGCGGCGTGCTTCGCGTTCATGAATTCGACAATCTTGGCGGCGAGCGCCGCTACTTGGGCGGCCGGGAGGGTGCGCATGCCCTGCCTAAAGAGGTGCGTGTTGGCGGGGGAAACCGCGGCGGCATGCGGGCTCGAGTCGGCCCGGCCGGGCTCGGCGTTGTAGGTCTCCTGCGCACTCTGCGAAAAGCGGAAGAACTGTGCATCGTTTGACGACAACGTGCGGGTTGAGGTGTCGCTGCCTGTGCCCGTTGTTTCGGAGAGATCGAGGTAGCGGAACGACTGCGGCGAAGGAAAGCGCACGCTGCGCAGGACGGCGGCCCAGGCGGTGGCACTGGTTGAGTTGAGATTGAAGGCGCCACCCTGGACCAGGAACTTCGACGAGCGCGCCTCCGTCGGGCCCGGGACCACGGGTTCTCCTTCCGTCGGAGGCGCCGGGACCGTCGCTCGGAGGTCGTCGATCGTCGGTTTGCGGTGAAGTTGCGCGGCGGCATCCCAGGTGCGCAGCGGTTTCATCAGCGGATGCGGCAGCAAGAGATCGCCCGTGGCGGCAACGGTGGGCGTGACGCCCGACACGAGGCCCGAGAAGAAGAACCGATCGAACAACTCGGCGGTGCGGATGCCGTTCAACGGGAAATCCGCGCCCCACGAATTGCCGATCATGAACGGCCGCTGACCGACGAGCCGAAAGTGCTGCAGCGCCCCCAGCGACAGCAGCGGGGCGCGTGGCAACTCGAAGGCCGGCACATCCTCGTTGTAGGAGAAACCGTCACTCGCGCGGTCGAGCAGTCGGTCCGGCCGCGAAATGGTCGTGTAGTTCTCGTAGTTCGCGGGGTTGTTGCCATTCTCGCCAACGACGAACGCCTCGGGCGGCACGGTGCGCCGGCGCACGTCGACGCCCGTGGTCGTCAACCACGCTCCGGGATTGGCCGGCGTGTCGACGGACTCGGCCAGTCGGAACAGGTAGCTAAACTGATAGCCGGAGGACCGGATCTCCTGGGGAGCGGTCGAGAACTCGGCGAGGAAGTTTGGGGACAAGAACTGGCCGATCCGCACATCGCCGTCCGGGCGCACGACGTAAAGGGAGACACGCAACTGCTCATCGCCCTTCACCTCGAGGTGGCAGACGTCGTTGCCATCGACGACCGGGCTGCCCGGGACGTCGCGTTGCACGCCCTGGTTGGTTTCGCCGGTCGAGGTGAAACTGCGCGTGTAGAATTTCGCCAGATATCCGTCGGCCGGTGGAGCCACATGCTTGTTGGTGTCCTCGATTGATCGCCACGTGTAGACCCGCCCCGGGAGCCAGGAGCGGCGATCTTCCTCCGGAGAACCGCTCGGAAGATCCACGCTATCCCAGGGCAGGGTCATCCGGAGCGGCGACCCCGGTTCGGCCGAGCCGTACACGGCGGGATCGCGCAGCGAGAAATTGGCAATCGAGCCGGCCCGCAGCGCCCCTTCGTTGATCACGGTGACCGAGTCGGGCAGTCCGGTGACTTCGAGGCGGAGATTCTCGGGCACGAGGGCGCTGGTGTAGGGATTCCAGAGCGAGACCATCCAGCGCGCGCGCACCTCGAGCGGTTGGGGGGCGGCCGATCCACCGGTGGTGCGCACGTTGAACGAGATCAGCAGGTAGGTGAGCACCGGGCCGACTTGGTGCGAACCGCCGACCTCGACGTTGAGGAGGTGCGGGGTCATGCGGTAGCGGCGGCGCAGCGGGTCGGTGCCGTAGGCGGGAAGGATCTCCGACGCCGTGACTGTCGACTGGCCGCCGCCTTCCCCGCCGGCGATCGACGCATCAGCGGCGAACGGTTCCATATAGGCCGGGTAGTTCGTCCACGCCGCAAAGGCGGAGCCGAGCAGAGCGGGGGCGAGCGAAAGGTCCTGGCGCAGCCCGCCGTTGCGGGTATCGGCCAGCACGGCCAGGTTGTTGGGCGACCAGAGGTGGAAGTTCTGTTGGACGCGGGTGAGGCCGAGTTGCGCGTTGGAGGAATTGCGGAGAAACGCGATCTGGCTGAGCGCGAGGACCCGCTCGCCGGCGACGAGGGGCGAGTTGTTGTTGTCGCGCGGCTCGAACACGGGGTTGCCGCCCGCATCCGCCGCGCCCGCGCCGATTGCGACCTGCTGGCGGATGCGCGAGCGGAGCTCGGCCGAGTCGAAGGGCGCGTAGGTCACCGCCGAGGAAGTGTCGGGCAGGGCGACGGGGGCCTTCACGCCCTGGTCGCCGACCCACCAGGCGTAGCGGCCGACGACGCTCTCGGTGTTCGCCGGGACGCCCGGCACGCCGTAGGTGCGGAGATCGGTCAACGGAGCGGCGACGTAATTGGTGCGGCTGGCCGTGCCGGTCGAGTTGCGGCCGACCAGGTCGATGGTGCGCGGGCCGGGCGTGGCCGGAGTCACGGCGAGCGGCGCCGGAATCGTGCTGCCCTCGGCCGCGCCGTCTGCGGGATTGGATTGCCGAAACTCGTTTCCGCTCACGAGCCAGGTGAGAGGCTCGGTGGGAGCGCCTCCGCCGGCGGCATCGTTGCGCCAGACTCCCGTGTAGTGCCGCGTGCCATCGCGAGCGCCAAAATTATGGGCGGTGGCCGTCACGCGGATGTCGGGGCCGGCGTAGCGCTGCAACTGGCCGAGGGCGACATGGAGGGCAAGCAGGGCATTCTCGCGCGCCTGCGCCTGCCGCTGGGTGTTGCCCGCGATCGAGGTTTCGATGCGCGTGTACGAGGCGAGCCCCACCAGCAGCACGACGATGAACGCGAGCAGGATCACGACGATGAGCATCGCGAAGCCGCCGCGCGGGCCGCCGCACGGTGTTGAGCCCGAAGGAGGAGCTGACGAGCCGCCACCTTCGCCCGGCCGGAAGACGCCCCCCGCCGTGACGCCGCGGCGGTCGAACGGGGCGGACTGAGGCATCCGCCCTCCCATCCGAGGATCCTGGTCGCAAGGTCTCACAGGGTTCGGGCGTTGAGCACGAAGCGCCGGGTGTAGGCTCGCGAGTTCTCCTCGGCGACGCCCCACCACCATTGCTGGGCGTTGTTATTATATTTCTGGGGCACCGGCAGCGTCGGCGTCTGGATTCGCTCCATGTCGGCGACCAAATCAGCCCCGGTGTTGGTGAGGAAGCGCACCATCACGTCGATCACGTCGGGAAAGAGGAAGCGCGGGTTGTAGTTCGCGGCGGAGGAAGGCGTGTTGGGGGCGAGTTGGGCGCGCAGGGGCTGCGGCGAATTGGTGAGCCGGCCCGCGGTGTCGGCGGGGAAGATCAGGCGCAGGCCGCCCGGCACGGAGGGATCTCGGACGTAACAGCGCACGCCGAAATCGATGACGTTGTCGGCGACGATCGAGTCGAGGTTGCGCACGGCGCCGGGCACCTGGATGCTGCGCGGATCTCCCGTGATGGCGCCGCTGTTGGCGCCGGAGGAGCTGGTCGTGTAGTTGGCGGAGGTGATGTTGTAACCGGCCTCGAACACGCCGAGCCGGCCGCTGGTCGTGGTCGGGCGCGCTTCGGACCGGTGGAGCAGGTAGGCCGTGTTCAAGTTGGCAGGATTGGTGGCGGTGTAACGGCGGATGATCTGGTAGCCCACCGCCACGGGGGCGGAGATGCCGGCGGTCGAGGCGTTGGTGCCGCGACTGGTGGTGAAGAAGCGCAGCCAGACGCCGGCCGTGCCGAAGCGCGAGCGCTCGAGGCGGCCGCGGTCCTCGACCCGCAGATCGGCCCGCGTGGCGGTGAGATCGAGGGAGAGGCCGCCCACGGGCTTCGGATTGCGCGGCGCGATCTGCCAGAGGCCGGTCGCGCCCCCGGTTGAGCCGTTGAGGAGATCGACCGCGAGCCAGACGTTGCCGTCTTCGCGGAACAGCGCCCCTTGCAGGTCGAGTTGAAGCTGATCCAGGAGGATCCTCGCCTGAGCATCCGTTCCGAGTCGCGTGCTCGCCCGCGACCAGGTGGTCGAGACGTTCATCACGATGACCGCGATGAACCCGGCGATGGCCGCGGTGATGCCGGTCGCCACCAGTAATTCGACCAGGGTGAATCCACGGATCTTCATCGCAGGATCGCCCCCGTGAAGAACAGCACCTGCTTGCGGCTGTGATCGAACGGCACGGGCCCGCCCCCGCCCGGATTCGCCCCGACCTGCACCGCGAGGCCGTCCGAACCCGCATAGAACGCCGGCCATCGCACCCGCATCGTGTAAGCGATCAGCGCCGCCGTGGCGTCTTCCGATCGCGGTGTCATCGCGTCGCTGCGAATCAGATCGATCTCGAAGAACTTGTCGGCATCGAGCACCCGCGCCCCCCGCGAATCAAACCACTGGCGCCGCCCCGTGCCGCCATCGTAAACGCCCACCTCGCCGTCGCGCTTGCCGAACAGCACCGCGGGGTTGTTCGTGCCGTTGTTCGGGTTGTAGCTGCCGTCGCCGTCCTTGCGGCGGACGTTCGCGACATCCTGGATCAGCGCCAGGGCTGATTCGAAGGGAAGCGTCTGCAGCCGGGCGCGCACGGCATCGGCCACGCGGGCCGCCGCTTCCGCCTCCGACACCGTGGCCACCGATTTCGTCACCGGAGCAAACAACCCCAGCACGGCCACCATGCCGATCGCGAAGATGACCACCGCCGCGATCACTTCGACGAGGGAGAAGGCCGCGTACCGCGCGGAGTTGTCTGAGGTGGTTCGCCGCATGCTCAGCCCGAAGATTTCACACTCGCTCGTGTGAAATCCTCGCCCTGTCGGGCCGACGAAGTCGGGGCTGACCCCGATGCATCGGGGCAGGCTCGCGACGAAGTCGCCCCGCCCCGGGGGGCGGGCGGATCTTTCGCTGACAAGAAGTTTCTTCACGGTGAAAAATCCGGGCTAAAACCCGGTTGCCTGGTCGACGAGCGCGAGGGCGCCATTCCGGCGGACGAACAGACCACGAACCGTGTTCGCGTTATTGAAGGCGGGCAGGGCGTTGCCGCTGAGCACCGCGGTGGTGAGGGCGATCTTCGTGGGATTGCCGGTGGTGTTGGAGACCACCGCGCCGTCGGGGCCGAACTCGAGGTAATGGACCCGCCCGGTCTGCCCCTGGCGGCCAAAGAACAGCGTCGCGGTTGCGCTGCTCTGGCCGCGATAGCTGAAGCCCGTGAGCGTGATCAGGGTCGAGACGGGGCCGGTGGCGACGTTGTTGTTCCACGCCACCCCGGCCCGAAGGTGATTGGTCGGCACCGGTGCCGGCGGCACGACACAGATCGGCGTCGGCAACGTCACGGGATCGCCCGCCGCGACCCAGACCGTGGTGCCGTTGGGCAAGGTCTCCTGGCGCAACACTTGCATCGCCCGGAGATACCCCTCGGACTTCACCGCGGGCGGCATCTGGGCATTGATGATGAGCCTGGCGTTGGCCTGGTGCAACGCAGCCTGGACGCGGGTCGCGCCCACCTGGCTGGCGAGGATTGCCTGGGCGTTGGCGAGGGCGACACCGTCGCTGCCCCGTCCGCCCAGAGCGAGGGCGCCTCCGCCCACGAGGAGGAGCATCACCCCGATCACGACCATCAATTCGATCAGCGTAAAGCCCGGGCCGCGATCGCCGCGGGAGGTGCCGCCCTCCGATTGGGGCCGGGCAGCTCTCAGGACGGAGAATCGCCGTCGCCGAATGCGCGCCGTCATTTCCAACTGAAGATGAAATCCGACGTTGAACGCGCTTCCGGAGGCAGGCAGTAGAACAACACCCCCACCCGCAGTCCGCCTTGAGCGACGGTGGGAATATCGGGCGTCGCGCCGCTATTGACCGGGGCCAAGCGCACGGTGTTGTTGTCCGGAGGAGAAACGGTGGGCAGTCGCGTGATGTTGTCGCCGCCGTTGCCGCCGATCTTGATGGCGCCATCGAGGTTGCGATCGACCAGCACGGCGATGTCGGTGCCATCAAAGGAATCGCGAATCAGCCCGCGCTTCGGCAGGAGCGAGGGATCGGTGGTCGCCACGGGAACCATGTCGGCCTCGGTGAAGGTAATGAACTGGATGCGGCGTGAATTCTGCGCCTGGGGCGGGGGCGGCGAGCCGGTGGTGGTGGTGGGCAGGGCGGTGCCATCGCGGCGGGAGCCCACCAGGGTCTCATAGAAACGATGCACCGCCGCAAGGTTGGTGCCGCCGGCCGAATTGCCGTTCACCTTGTCGAGACCCGCGCCGCTGATTTCGAAAGTGGGGTAATAGCCGTATTCCTGCCGAAAGGCCTCGATGGCTGCGCCCCACTGGGCGAATTGTCCGCGGGTCTTGGCCTTGTGCGCCGCCGAGCGGGCCGAGGAGGTCGTCGGAATCAGGATCGCCGCAAGAATGCCGATGATGGCGATCACCGTCAGGAGCTCCATGAGGGTGAATCCCCGTGAGCCGGGGCGCCGGGTGGTGCGTGGGTGAGAGGTGTTCATGGATTGGCGAAGATGTTGTCGGCCATTTCGGGGGTCTGCGTCGCGAGCATCAAGCCGCTGGTGACCGTGATGGGTGGGGTTTGGGTTCCATTCGGAGCGAGCCTCGGCCCGGCCGAGTACAGGACATAACCCGTGGCCTGCCAGGTGGCCGGGCTGCGCGCGTTCTTGTAGTAATAAAGGTAGCGCTGACCCCACGGGTCGAGCAGGCAGGCGTTCATTTCCGGCTTGGAGGGGGGATTGGGCGTGTTGCTCACCGGCTGGAGAAACTGGTTGGTGAGAATGCCGTTGATCGAGAACTTGCCGATTTCGAGGAGATTCGGGCCGTTGAGGCGATTGTTGTTGGCGAACGCCCGCGCGCCAAACACGCCGGTGAGGCAGTTGAACAGCTTGGCCTGCGCGGTGCTGATCCCCGGCCCGCTGTCGGTGGCCGTCGGCAGGACCGGCGCCTGCGCAAACTCGCCCGTCTGCGGGTAATCGCCGTAGAGTCGCTTGAACTCCTCGAGGGCGGTCGAAAACGAGGCCAGTTCCGCCACGGCATGGGCGATCCGGGCCCGTTCCTTCGCGCCCCGCACCGCGCCAATCGCGATCGTCGCGAGAATGGCGATGACGGTGATCGCCGTGAGCAGTTCAAGCAACGTGTAGCCGCGGGCGCCGCGACAGGGGCGGCGATCCGCGGGCTCGGGGCGGCGGCGGTGACTCGCGACAGGCATCGGAAGCAAGGACGCGAGTGAAGCCCCAACGTTACAGGCGCCGCAAGCGGCGTTTTCCCCGGTGGGGAAGGGAAGATCATTCCTCCGACTGCAAAGCGGTCACCACGCTGAAATCCTCGAGGGTCGTCGTGTCGCCCTTCACCTGGCCGCCCGCGGCGATTTCCTTCAGGATCCGCCGCATGATCTTCCCGCTGCGGGTCTTTGGCAGGCCGGCGGCGAAGCGGATCGTGTCGGGCTTGGCCAGCGACCCGATTTCCTTGCCGACGTGGTTGCGCAGCGCCTCCTTCAATTCGTCGCTCGGGTGCATGCCGGCCTTGAGGGTGACGAACACGCACAGGGCCTGTCCCTTGAGCTCGTCGGGCCGGCCGACGGCGGCCGCTTCCGCCACCGCAGGGTGCGACACGATGGCGCTTTCGACCTCGGCGGTGCCGATCCGGTGGCCGGAGACGTTGAGCACATCGTCGATGCGACCGACCACCCAGAAATAGCCATCCTTATCCTGGCGGGCGCCGTCGCCAGTGAAATATACCTCGGGTTGCCCGGAGAACTCGCTGAAGTACTGCCGCCTGAAGCGATCATCGTCGCCCCAGAGGGTTCTCAGCATGGAAGGCCACGGCCGGGTGATGACCAGTTTGCCGCCGGTGTTGCGCGGCACTTCCTGGCATTTCTCGTCGACGACCTTTGGCACCACGCCAAAGAACGGCCGCGTGGCCGAACCGGGCTTGGTGAACGTCACCCCGGGCAGCGGCGTAATCATGATCGCACCGGTTTCGGTCTGCCACCACGTGTCGACGATCGGGCAGCGTTTCTTGCCGATCATCGTGTGGTACCACATCCACGCTTCGGGGTTGATCGGCTCGCCCACGGTGCCGAGCAGGCGCAGCGAATCCAGCCGGTGCCGCAGCACATAGTTGTCGCCCCAGCGCATGAACGCGCGGATGGCGGTGGGCGCCGTGTAGAGGATCGTGAGGCAATGCCGGTCGATCATCTGCCAGAACCGGTCCGGCTCCGGATGGTTCGGAGCGCCTTCGTAGATGAAGATCGTCGCCCCGTTGGACATCACGCCGTACACGACGTAGCTGTGCCCGGTGACCCAGCCGATATCGGCAGAGCAGAAGTAGCGGTCGGTGTCCTTGAGGTCGAAGACGTAGTGGGAACTCAACTTCGCGCCGAGCAGGTAGCCGGCGCTCGTGTGCAGCACGCCCTTGGGTTTTCCGGTCGATCCGCTGGTGTACAGGATGAACAGCGGATGCTCGGAATCAAAAGCCTTGGCCTGGTGGTAATTCGGGGCGCCCTCCCAGGCCTCGCGCCACCACACGTCGCGACCTTCCTTCATGTTCACGGGATTGCCGCAGCGCTTCACCACGATCACGGTCTGGACCGAGGGCGTGCCCTCGATCGCCCGGTCGACAT
>Ga0233425_10011893_pt1 | contig 10008 bp, 11 predicted proteins | sample Watercolumn_Towu_2_FD_181712 | JGI IMG/M metagenome (GOLD analysis project Ga0233425, IMG submission 181712) | Freshwater microbial communities from Lake Towuti, South Sulawesi, Indonesia - Watercolumn_Towuti2014_140_MG | ecosystem: Environmental > Aquatic > Freshwater > Lake | place... | reverse complement strand
AACGAAATCACGGTGTGCAACCCCACATGCAGCAATTCCCCGAATATTACCGGGGCTGTCCCCACTTGCGATCCAAGTTATACCCTCGATGCGGCGAATAGCGTTTGTAATTATTCGCCGGTTTCCGCACAGGTTGGTGTGGCTGGCTGTCCGGTGGGCTACGTCCTCTCTGAGCGGGGCGGGGTTCAGTCATGCGTCGTCGGGACAAATGGAAACGGGGAATGCCCTGCTGGTTTGTATTTCGACAATCTCGCGGGAAGGTGTGTCCCTCCAGGCGGGGCGGCAGATGCGCCCTACGGAATCGACAACGCACCGCTGGCTCTTGCTACCTACGCGGGATGCCCCACCGGTTATTCCTTTAGCGATGTTTTCCAATGCTGCCAGGCTGTAAGCGGAGGGACGTACCCCGGTTGTCCGCCCGGCACCTCCTTCAATGCCGAACTTGGCGCGTGTTCGCCGAGCGAAATCCGTCTTGCGGGCCCGGGCTGTGTCACACTGGACGTGACCACGCTTCAATGCAGCCAGCCGGTGGATACCTGCTCGCCGATCAGCAACGAGACGCGCTGCATCAAGAATCCGTTCTGCCGTTGGAATGAAAGCAACGGAACCTGCGATATCCGCAAATAGGAAGCAGGGTCGAGAATCAAAGCGTCCCGTGAAAACTTCACGGGACGCTTTCTTTTCCTTTGGGGGGATTAAGCGAGGGGCGGTTTGCGAGTGTGCCAGTCTGTGGCTTTCTGGTAGGCGAAGCCTGTGCGCAGCACGCCCGTTTCGTTCCAGGCGCGTGAGACGATTTGCAACCCGATAGGCAAGCCGTCTTTGGTAAAGCCGCAGGGGACGCTCAATGCCGGGAGCCCGGTCAAATTGAAGGGGGCGGTGAAGCGGGTCAACTGTCGGGCGCGTTCCAGCGCATCCTCTCCTTCCAGAACCGGGGCGGGGATGGGCGTGGTGGGCAGGATCAACGTATCGTACACGTTGAGCAGCGACTCGCATTTTCTCCTGACTTCAGCCTGCGTGCGCCTCGCGAGGATGTACTCGGTGGACGTAAACGCTGCTCCAATTTCCAGCCGCTGGCGCACATCCGCGCCGAACCAGTCGGGATGTTCCTTCATCCGTTCGCGGTGGAAGGCGGCGCCGTCTGCCTGGGTCATCAGGGCATTGGCAAGCGTGGCTTCCCTGAGGAAGTCCACGTTGATTTCGTTGATAACCGCCCCAAGCCCGGCAAGGATTTTTGCCGCGCGGCGAACCGCGTTCGACACTTCTGAATCCGCCTCCTCGATAAAGTCCCCGACGGCAAGCGCAATCTTGCGTTCCTTCATCGTGTCTTTGAGATGGCTGGAATAATCGCCCGGCAGGGTCTTGACCGACGCCGGGTCGAGTTCGTCGTATCCACCCATGACTTGCAGCATGAGTGCGGCGTCTTCCACGCTGCGGGCGATGGGGCCCGCATGGTCCAGATTCCACGAAAGTGGAATGATGCCGCGCAGGCTGACCCGCCCATAGGTGGGTTTGAACCCGACCACGCCGCAGAGCGAAGCAGGGATGCGAATCGAGCCTCCCGTGTCGGTGCCGAGAGCTGCAAGCGCCATGCCTGTGGCAACTGCGACGGCGCTTCCGCCGGAAGAACCGCCCGGGGTGCGGGTCACGTCCCAGGGATTTTTGCATGCGCCATAATGCGGGTTGTTGGTTGTGACGCCAAGCGCAATTTCATGGGTGTTGGTCTTCCCGATGATATATGCGCCCGCCTTCCTTATCTTTTGCACGACGAAGGCGTCCTCTTGCGGGATATTATCCGCGAAGAAACGCGCGCCAGCGGTGGTACGGATTCCCCTGGTTTCATACAGGTCTTTTACCGCAACCGGCATTCCATATAAATTTCCTTCCTGTGGCACGGGAGGGGCTTGGGGAATGACTGTGATGAAGGCGTTGAGAACCGGGTTCAACCGTTCGATTTGTCGATAACAGGCTGAAATCAGTTCATTTGCATCCATTTCCTTGCTCTTCACAAGGTTGCGCAGGTCGGTCAGGGGTAAAAATGAAAGGTTCATGTAAGGTCTATTATAACCAAATGGGACAATCCTCCCATAGCCTATCTGTACCGACGCTGTAAAATCGCAGTGTCTTATAAACCAACGAAGAAGGAGAACTTTCCATGAAAAAGACAACCCCAATTTTGATCGTCATCGCGCTTTTCGTCATCGTTTTTGCTTCGGCTTGCGGCGGCGCAGCCGCTCCTCAGGCAAGCGAAGAACAGGCTCCCGCCGCAGGCCCCGCTCCCGATGTGAAGGATACGGAACCCGGCAATACTTATTGCGTGGAGAAGATTCCCTATCAGAATATCAGCGTTGACTCTGGTACCACCTTCGAGGCACTCGACCCGAAGGGCGAACTGAAATGCCAGGACAGTGGCACGGTTGTGGACGGTAAAACGGTCTTGACCTGCACCGGAAAACAACTGTGGACCTACGACCTCAAATTGACCGGCTCGTCCGGCGGCTCCACGACCATCAAGGTCAACATGGGCGCCTGCCCCTAATCCCTGACCCGTTTTGGGAAAAGCCCCGCAACAAAAAACGCCTCCTGTGGCATTTTCTCGCAGGAGGCGTTTTTATATTTAATTGGACGACATGCTAGAACTCATCTTCCTCGTCCAGCCAGTCGCTGTCTTCTTCATCTTCTTCCTCGTCTTCCCATTCCTCAGTCTCGTCTTCTTCGTACCAGTCTTCGTCCTTTTGGGCGCTTTCCTCGGTGACGGAATAGGTGGCGCATCCAGTGTCAGGGTCGAATTCCACAGCGGCGGCGGAACAATAGCCTTCATCCAGAAATACGCAATCTATGTAATGGCATTTGATACGGGGCATTTTGCCTCCTCCTGCGATAGTTTTTCTGCCGGTGTGACCTTTGTATTCATTCTGAAAACGTCACGACAGGCGGTGTAAAGTGCTTCTTTTAGGCTGGTCTGCCAGCCGACAGGCACGCATTTTACACCAGCGGCTATTTTTCGTAAAGCACCCTTCGGATGGATTGGTGAATTTTGTTATCGGTTTTCCCTACCCAAATCCCGCACTCTCTGATAACATACCTGCCGCACGCCGACCTTTTGAATCCAAACCCTCGGCTCTCCCCGTCGGGGGTTTTTGTGTGTGTATGTTATCCGTCGTCGAGACGAATGAAACCAGGTGTAAAAATGCTCATCGAAAGAACCGATCTCCGAAACATAGCCATCATTGCCCATGTTGATCATGGCAAGACCACCCTTGTGGATTACCTGCTTCGCCAGTCGCATACCTTCCGCGAGAACCAGCAGGTTGCCGAACGCGTGATGGATTCCAACGACCTCGAACGCGAACGCGGCATTACCATCCTTGCCAAGAATACCGCCATCTCATTGACCGACCCCGCCAGCGGCGAGAGGATAAAAATCAATATCGTGGATACGCCCGGTCACGCCGATTTTGGCGGCGAGGTGGAACGCGTCATGAACATGGTGGATGGTGTTCTTCTGTTGGTGGATGCGGCGGAAGGTCCCATGCCGCAGACTCGCTTTGTGCTGAAAAAAGCCCTCTCCATGGGACATAAAGCCATTGTGGTTATCAACAAAGTGGACCGCAAGGATGCCGAGCCTGCGCGAGTCCTCAACGAAACCTTCGACTTGTTCATCGAATTGGGCGCAACGGAAGAGCAGGCGGACTTCCCTGTGATCTATGCCCAGGCGACGGTTGGAAAAGCGGGGCTGACCCCCGAATTGGGTCCTGACCTCCAGCCGCTCTTCGATGTGATCCTCAAGCACATCCCCGCCCCCAAAGTCGATCCCGATGCCCCTTTGCAATTGCTGGTCACCATGCTTGGCTACGACGATTACCGCGGTGTGACCGCCATCGGGCGTCTCTTTGCAGGGACAATTCAAGCGGGACAAAAACTGGTGCGAATCAAGAACGATGGCTCGACGACGCCTGAAAGCGCCCGTTATCTTTACACCTTCCAGGGCTTGAAAAAGGTCGAAGTGGAAAGTATCTCGGCTGGCGATATTATTTCGCTGGCTGGGCTTGAAGGGATTGGCATTGGCGAAACGCTTGCAGACCCAGCCAATCCAATTGCTTTGCCCACCATCAAGGTGGAAGAGCCAACCGTCCGCATGACGTTTGGGGTGAATACATCCCCATTTGCGGGCAGGGAAGGACGTTGGGGTACATCGCGCAAGTTGCGAGAGCGACTGTATGATGAACTTCGTACCAATGTTGCCTTGCGGGTTGAAGATACCGACTCCGCTGAAAACTTTCTGGTGTCGGGTCGCGGCGAACTCCATCTGGGGATCCTCATCGAGACCATGCGCCGCGAAGGATACGAGTTTCAAGTCTCGCGCCCCGAGGTGATCTATCACCAGGCGGATGACGGTGCTTTGCTGGAGCCGTATGAAGAAGTTCATGTCGAGACCAGCAATGATACGGTTGGGGTTGTTGTGGAAATGCTGGGGAGTCGCCGCGGCAAGATGACCGAAATGCATGATGCGGGTCAGGGGATGACGCGCATCGTTTACATCGTGCCAACGCGCGGTTTGCTCGGATTCCGTTACCAGTTCCTGACCTCCACCCGCGGCGAAGGCGTGATGCACACCATTTTCAATGGCTATGATGAATTGGCAGGACCCATGTCCACCCGCACGAATGGCTCGATTGTGGCATGGGAGGCTGGCTCAACGACAGCCTATGCCTTGAAATCTGCCGAAGAGCGCGGCGTGTTATTCATCAACCCCGGCGTGGAAGTTTATGAAGGCATGGTGGTCGGTGAAAATGCGCGCGGGTCGGATATCGCCGTCAACGTCTGCAAAAAGAAGCACCTGACCAATATCCGTTCTGCCCGCGGCGATATGGAAATCCGCCTGACACCGCCGCGCCAGATGAGCTTGGACGAGGCAATCGAGTATCTTTCAGACGACGAATTGCTGGAAGTGACCCCTGAAAATTATCGCATCCGCAAGCGGATTCTGTCCACAGAAGATCGCGGCAAGCAGATCAAGAAGGCAAAGGAACAGTTCGGCGAGGAGTAGGGCAATCTATAAGAACAAAAAAACGTCCCTTTTGTGGGACGTTTTTTTGTTCGGGAAATCATGGACAGGTGATGCTTGCCGTGGAACTGTCGGCGATACCGACTTCATTATAGACCTGGACTTGGTAGCCCACATTTTGCCCGGAGAGCAGGGGAATCGTCTCGGCAAAATAGGTGGAGTTGGCGGCTAACTCGGCTGCGACCTCGCCATTTCTCAGGATGCGGTAGCCTGTTTCGGTGTTTGCGTTGTCGTTCCAACTAAGGGTGATGTCTGCCTGTCCGCTGTAGCAGTAGAACGTCCAGCCATTTTTGGGGAAGGTCGCTGCTTCGGGTGCGCCTCCCAATGGGGTGGGCGGCGCGGTGACGGTTGGTACTGTTGCAAAACTGCCAACCGGGGTGGCAAACTCACCGGAAAGCCAGCACTCCCCATTCTTGCTGGAAACCACCCAATAATTAGGCGGGAAGAATCCCACGATTTGAACCGCTTCTCCGGGCGCGAGTTGGGTGACGCGCTCGTAGCCGGTCCCCGGTCCCTTGCGGCAGTTGGTGACATCTCCCACGCTTGCCATTGGCTGGGAAAAAGTCGGCGTGATGGATGCCGCCGCCTGTTGCGCGGTTGGCATGAGATGCGTCGGGCTTGCAAGCGGTGTTGCGGCTTGAATGGCTGCCTCGACGGTCTGCGCGGCGGCGGTGGCGACTTCTGGATCCGTGCCGCTGCTGGGCATGTTGCAGGCTGAGATGAAGATTCCAAACACAAGCGATAACATCAGGATTCTTTTCATGGCTTTTCCTTGGCTGACATTATTTTTTAACCGCTGAACGCGATTGAAATTTACTCGATGAAGACATAGGTGTTCGGTCCCTTCCGCTTCGACTGAGTCAGGGCTTCCCCAACTTTTTGGAGGAGGAGGCTGCTGGTAAGGTCTTTTCCGCCGGGATGATAAGTAACACCCATTTGAAGCGAAAAGGCGAAGGAGTTCCCATCCTTGTCTTCGAATTTATTTCTAAAAACCGAAAGCAAGCGCTCGCAGACCGTGCGGGCGCCGTGTTTGTCCGAGTTGGGAAGCAGGATGGTGAACATGTTTCCGTCTCGTGCTGGAATATCCGACGCGCGCAGGTGCTTGTTGAGGGCGGAGGCGAAGACCAGCGGCGCGGCTTTCAGCGCTTCCGGGTTGAGCGCCGACGGCTTCGTTTCGATTTGGAGCAGGGTCAGTGGGTTTGGGTAGCGCGTGGAGCGTGAAATTTCGTATTTCAACAAAACTTGAAACACATCGATATTGTAGACATCCCCATCGAGCGGATCATCTTTTTTCATGTCTTTCTCCGTTTCAAGTTCTTACTTGATTTGAATGGATTGAATCAGCCCGTCGAGGCTGGTCATCGCGGGGTTGAAGGATGTGGGATCGGCGGCATTGAGTTTTTGCTTCACCAGGTCGAAGTGCTGGGTGACGTTTTCGAAATTTTGCCAATCGAAGGGGATGCCGTCGGGCGGGAGCGGGCTATCGGGATTGCTATCGGCGGCGAGGAAGGACGCATTGACCGGCAGGATTGCCGAGACGTAATATGAGCCATCATCTGTCATGCCTTGAAAGGTGTAAAAGATGGCTTGGTTGTTGATTGGCGAAACATCCTGCCCGTATTGGGTCAGGAAGCGGATGCCTTTGCCGTTTTGGAAATTCAGGAGTTGTTCGTTGGAGTGAAATATCTGCGCGGCGTTGAAGGCTGGCAGGAAGGGGATGTTTTCCGGCACGGGTTGTCCTGCAATGATGCCTTTGAGGGTGTTGAACGGCTCCGCCATATCTTCGTTGACCTGGAGATATTCGTTCACCGGGTAGACGTAGACCGTTGCCGAGTGAAAAGTCCCCGACAGGGGATAGCCCTGGATGTGGTATTTGTTGTACGTGGGCGCGATTTCCCACCAGGGCATGTCGTCGGATGCAGCAACGGCTTCGATGGTTTCAGCCTGTGCGCCGCTGCCAATTCCCGTTGGGACAACGAAGTAAATATTGTTGACCGAAACCACGCTCCCGTTGACCGGTGTCTGTGTGGGCGGAGCGGCTACGGTCAGCGCTTGAAAGGTGGCGGCGACCACGGTTTCCACGCCGGGCTGGGCGGGCGTGGCAGGGGCTAGGACTCCACAGGCAAGTGTTCCCGATAGCAGGATTGCAAACGCTAAAAATTTCTGGTTCATTCGTTCTTCCCTCCGATATTTTTTCACAAGTCTAATGCCAATGCGGCGTTTCGTCACCTCGCCCAAAGATACTGTTTTGGCGAAGGGCTGACGGGGGCGAAGGGCTGGCGGGCGGATTCGATGATTCGAAGCGGAATCCGTTTTCGGCGTGGACAAAGAAGGCTTGCAGGCGGAAATGGCTCGATGCTTGTCTCAGACTGGCGGAGTCGTCCCCGTCTTGGTTTTCGTTATGCGGGTAGTTGTTTCTTTACCCGCCAATCTTTGATGAGGAAGGGGATGTAGAGAATGAAGAAGATGGCAAAGCCGACGGCTTCGAGTTCGAGGATGTACCAGGGCCAGGGGGCGAGCGCATCGAGCAGTGTGGGGAAGTCGGGTTTGCCCGCCACGAAGAGGTAGTTGCTGCCGATGGCGAGGTTGAGGAAGAAGATGACCACCATGTAGAGATTGAGCCAGATGAAAATCCTTTTGAAGGATTGCCATGTGGGGCGGAAGCCTTCGACGACGGTCATGTAGATGGCGATGTTGATGAGCAGTCCGTGGGAAGTGAAGGTCTGCATGATGCGGAAATGGGGGAAGTTGTAGGCGGCGGCGTCGGCGGGGGTGAGGACGGCTTGCATTGCCCCGCCCAAGCCGAGGAAATAAACCCATTCATAGATTGCGTAGTTTTTCGTCAGCAGCATGTAAATCGATAACCAGATGACCACACTGCACGCATGGAGCGGGAGCATGGTTTGGATGTCCCAAATGCCCCAATACAACGACCAGATATGCAGGGAAGATTCAGAAACGAGGATGGCGATGGCAAATGCCCAACGGACGATTTTCTTCTCCCGCTCGCCCCAGATTTTGCGGAAATAAAAATAGGACAGGCAGCCAAGCGTGATGAGGCCGATTGCAATCAGGTGCGGTATTCCGAAAAGTTGAAATGGCTCCCCCCTGTACACAACATCAAAATATTTTTCCATTATTCGCTCTCTTCTAGGATTGTTTTCTGAGGCTTTTGTCGATGAACCTTTGCCAGATGGGATATTCGGCGGGGTTCCAGATTTTCATCAAGTCTTTGAATGCGTTTTGTTCCGACCATCCCAGGCGATTGGTGCGGTAGAGAGCGATGAAGGCTGTGGCGCGGTAATTTGCCTGGCAGTGGACGAGGATTGTCTTGTGTTGGTGGATGTCCATGACCGCCGAGAACTTGTTCAGGTCGTCGGTGGTGGGATTGTCCCAATCCACTGGGATGTTGTGGTAGGCGATGTTCTGTGCTTCGACCAGTTCCTTCTCGTTGGGCATCCAGCCTTCGGAGTGGGAAGTTGCAAGGTTGATAACAACCTGTATCCCGTCTTTGGCGATGTTTGAAATCTGCTCCGGGGTGGGCATTCCGCTGCTGTGCAGGGTGTCGCTCAATTGAAGGTGGTTGAGAATTTTTTCGATCATGGTTTCACCTGTGCCACTTTTCCGCCTGTCATTTTGGACAGGTCTTCGGTTTTCAATTCGAAAATGGCGTTGGGGGTTCCCGCCGCCGCCCAGATGGTTGAAAAGGCAAGGAAATCTTCGTCGATATAGGTCTCCATCGGCTGGAGGTGACCGATGGGCGGCACGCCGCCGATGGCAAAGCCCGTGACTGCCCGCACGAAATCGGCATCGGCGCGGGCAATGGGTTCGCCCACATAACTGCTGATACGTTTTTCGTCCACGCGGTTGGCTCCGCTGGTGAGGACAAGGATCGGCTTGTTGCTGCGCGAAAGCGTGCCGCGAAAGATGAGCGATTTGACGATTTGCGCCAACTGGCAGCCTGCTCGGTCTGCGGCTTCCTGCGCGGTGCGTGTGGACTCGGCGTGTTCGACCACGGTATAGCCGTAGCCGAGTTCCGCGAGCAGGTTTTGTATCTTTTGGGCGGAGGGGGAAAGGGTGGACATGGGTCTATTATAATTGTTGTATGCCTACACAAGAAGAAATCTATCAAACCGAAGGGGACAAGTATGAAGCGTTGATTGCCCGCGAGGATTATCAGGGCAATATCTTGAAAACGCTGCGGGAAATTGCGCCCCTGGAAAACCGCGTGGTCTATGACCTCGGCGCTGGCACAGGACGGCTCGCCTGTTTGCTGGCTCCGCTGGTGAAGCATGTCCGCGCCTTCGATATTTCAAAGGAAATGCTGCGGGTTTGCCGCGAGAAATTGACGCGGAGCGGCTTGACCAACTGGCAGGTGGACGTGGCGGATCACCGTCAACTGCCTGTGGAGGATTCGTCTGCCGACCTGGTCGTCTCAGGCTGGAGCGTGGCTTATCTCGCGGTCTGGAATCCAGAAACCTGGCGGGCGGAGTTGGAGAAGTGGATGACCGAGATGAGGCGGGTTCTGAAGCCGGGTGGACAAATCATCTTGTTCGAGTCGCTTGGCACGGGGAACGAATCACCCGTCGAGTTGGAACATCTCAAGAATTATTATCCCTGGCTGGAGGAGACTGGTTTCCAGCACACTTGGATTCGCACCGACTACAAATTCGAGTCGCTTGACGAGGCGGAATATCTATCCCGCTTTTTCTTTGGCGACGAACTTGGGAAAAAGGTGTCGGAAAACAAATGGCAGGTCTTGCCCGAATGTACTGGGGTGTGGTGGTGGAACTGCAAGGATGAATGAAGAAAAATTTTGGTTCATTGGGAATCGCCGTGATTAAGCCACATATGGTGGTCGGATGCTGAACAAGCGGTAGCCATTCAAGTCGAGATAGAGACGCTGAAAGAAGTGTTTGAGATTGAACAAACCATAACAACGG
>Ga0233425_10011892_pt1 | contig 10010 bp, 7 predicted proteins | sample Watercolumn_Towu_2_FD_181712 | JGI IMG/M metagenome (GOLD analysis project Ga0233425, IMG submission 181712) | Freshwater microbial communities from Lake Towuti, South Sulawesi, Indonesia - Watercolumn_Towuti2014_140_MG | ecosystem: Environmental > Aquatic > Freshwater > Lake | place: Indonesia... | reverse complement strand
CACGGAGTAGTTGCCCAACGGCAGACCGGCCCAGATGTACGCGAACGGCGCCGACGGGTCCTCCCCCAGCTTGCCCGTCGCGGCGTCGAAGAACTCGACCTTGGCGATGGTTCCGTCGCTATCCGTGGCGGATGCCTCGATGGTGATGTCGCCGGTGGCGAGGATGGCTCCGTTGGCCGGCGAGGTGATCGACACGGTCGGCAGGGCGTTCACTCCAGGGTTCGACGAAATCAACCCGATGCCTTCACCCGTGCCCAGGTTGCGGGTGTACTGCTTGTTCGTCGCATTGTTCCAGTGCTCGTGTGCGCCGAGGCTGTGGAGCCGCGTGCCGTCAGCCTCGGGGTCGTAGAACGTACCGGAGGGTGGGTTGTTCGCCAGGGCCCCCTCGTGCAGGTAGCGGTCCGAGTTGGGCCACATCTCGTAGAACATCTCGGTTCGTATGAAGTCCATGGCCACCGAGTCGATGGCGATGGGGTCCTGCGAGAGGAACAGGCTGGACGGCCAGTCGCTGTTGAACGGCGACATGCTCCAGGGCGAGCCGATGGACACCACGTCGCGGCTGCCGTAAAGGCCGTCGAGCATGAAGAGCACGGTCTTTCCGCCGATATCCTCGTGGCCGACGAGATCAACTTGTGCGTCGTAGTCCACCAGGGTGGAGGCGAAGATGTAGTCGTGCAGGTCGCCAGGGCCGGAGATTGAGCCGAGGTGGTTCTTGCCGCAGACGGTCAGGGGAGCGCACCAGGCATGACGCTTGAAGATGGCCAGGTTGATCACGTAGTCCGCGTCCACCAGGCAGCTAGCGAGGTTGCTCGCCCATGAGGGGATCGCCTCGTTAGAGAAGTGCAGCACGTCGGCGACGAACTCATTGGCGATGCGTCCGTTACCCCCGTCGCGATCCACAAAGCGGACGTTCGGGAACTCGGCGTGACACGGGTTGTAGATGTGATCCGGCATGTAGCGGATCGCGTCGTAGACAGTGATGGATGCCTGGGGGACGCCGGCCTGATTGACGAGTTGGCGCAGCATCGTCCGCACTGTTTGCGGCGAGGCGTCGATCTCGTTGTCGGAGTCACCCTGGCTCCAGGAGTTGTTCAGGTTGATCTTGATGGCGATGGTCTGACCCGCCTGATAGCCGATGTCACCCTGTCCGTGCGTTTGGTTGAAGTGTCGGAACAGGCGGTCCCAGGCGACGGCGTCCGTGCCCGCGCCGGTCAGCCAGCGCACGGCGCTGGACATCATCCCGTCCACGATCGTCTGGCTGGTATGGGTGTCGTCCCACCAATACGAGTCCGAGCCGTTCCAGTTGGTTGCGTTCGGGTTGTGAACCCAGGCCACGCGGCCGGGATAGACGCCCTTGGCGTCGCCAAATGGGCTGTTCGGCGGATCGGTTGGAGTAAACTCCGCCGACGCGGTCTCGATCGGCATGTGATAGAGCGAGTAGCCGCCGGCGAGGACGGTCGTGGCGATGCAGGCGGCGGCCAGGGCGTATCGGGCCTTGCGAACCTGCTGCCTGGCCTTGCGAAAGGCGAAGACCGAGACGATCAAGCCCAGGAGGTACGCCAGGAAGCCGCCGGCCATGGGCGCGGCGACTCTCTGGCAGGGGTACGCCGCCCTGCTTGGCTTCGGCAGCACTCGAAGGAGAAACCAGGCGAGGGCGAAGAGCCCCGCCGCCGGCGCCAACCAACCCCAACGATGACGCATTCGTGGGCAGCTTGACATGTGCTTCTTCCCTCCGCTCCCTCCAACGATGAACAGCCTACCACAAGCATCCAGTTACTTCAACGATCTGGGGAAAAAGCAGTGGTGTGAGCCCCGACCGTCAGATATCCGCTGCCGTGTCGGTCGGCTCGGCGATGCTGAGGGGGAAACTGATTGTGACCGTGGTTCCCTCGCCGGGTTCGCTGGCGATGGTGATCGTTCCCCCGTGCTCGCTGACGATGCCGAGCGCGATGCTCAAACCCAGACCCGAACGGATGTCCGGCCGGGAACTGTAGAACGGGTCAAAGGCCCGCTGACGCTCGGCCTCGGACATTCCGCAGCCGTCGTCGCGGACGACGGCCTGGATACAATCGGACAGGCGCACAGTGCTGACGGAGATGTGCCCCTTCTGCGTACAGGCCTGGACGGCGTTCTTCAGGACGTTGACGAAGACCTGCTCGACGCCGGCAGCGTTCAGCGGAAGGAGCGGCAGGCCCTCCGCCAGGTCGAGTGAGATGGCGATGCCTTGCTGCTCTGCGTCTTTCTGCACGGCCTCCTGGGCGCGAAGCACCAGGGCGTTCAGGTCCGCCGGCCACTTCTTGGTGGTTTCCTCGCGGGCGAATTGCAGCAGGCTCTTCACCGCCCGGATGCACCGACGGGTCTGATCGGCCATCTGCTTGAGCGACTGCTCGGTGACGCTGGGCTGGTCGATGAAGCGCAGGGCGATCTGGGCGTCCATGAGGATCACGCCGAGCGGGTTTTCGATCTCGTGAGCGATACCCGCCGCGAGGGAGCCGAGGGCCGCCAGGCGGTCCGTGCGACGGAGCTGCTCCTGGGACTTTTCCAATTCGGCGGTCCGTTCGCGGACGAGCTCTTGAAGGTGATCCCGGTGCCGGGCCAGTTCTTCCTCGGCCTGCTTGCGCTCGGTGATGTCGAGAACGTAACCCTCGTAGTGGGTGACGCGGCCGGTGTCGTCGCGGGCGAACACCGTGAAGTCATACAACCAGCGGGACGATCCGTCGGGCCGAACGATTCGGTAGTACTGCTCGAAGCAGGGAACGCCAGACTGAGTGAAGGTTGTGACCTCTTCCGCGACTCGCTGAAGATCATGCGGATGCACGATGGAGGCATAGGACAGGCGGCCGATGGTGAATTCTTCCCGCGAATGGCCGAACAACTGGGCGACGTTCGGCGAGACGTATTCGACCGGCCAGCCTTCCTCGGCGATCCAGCGGAAGACGACGACCGGTCCGCCGGTGAACAGCCTCCGCTCGCGGTGCAGCTCCTCTTCGGCCAGCTTGCGCTCGGTGATGTCGCGATGGCTGCCGCGTTCGCCCAAGGGTGTGCCGTAGTCGTCGTAGATCGGGCAGCAGACGTGGCTGACCCAGCGGATCTGGCCTTCCTTGGTGATGATGCGGAACTCCATCGGGCGAGGCGAGCCGTTGGGCATCCTGGCGTGGCAGTGGTCCTTCCAGAGGGAGCGGTCTTCCGGATAAACGATCTCGTCGAGCAGTTGTGGCGAGGCCATGAACTCCTCGGCGGTGTAGCCCGTCACCCGCTCGCTGGCGGGGGCGACGTAGGCGAGCCTGTGCTCGGGCGTCCGCCAGTAGATGCAGTCCGGGGAGAACTCGACGACCGTGCGGTAGCGCTCGACACTCTCGCGGAGGGCCTCCTCGGCGTATTTGCGCTCGGTGATATCGTGCAGGAATCCTTCGAGGAAGAGGAGTTCCTGGGTGCGGTCGTCATAGACCCCGGTTCCGAACTCGTCGACCCATCGCCACTGGCCCGAGGGGTGCAGGATGCGATAGATGAGATGGAAAGACCTCCGGGCGGCGACCGCGGCGTTGACCTCCTGAACGATGTTGGCCACGTCGTCCGGGTGATACAGCTCCACGAAGCTCACCCGGTCGGACAGGAAGGCCTCCTTGGGGTGGCCGGTGACCGCTTCTACCTGATCGTTCAGGTAGATCATGGTGTAGCGCTCGTCGTTTCGGCAGACGTAGATGACGCCGGGGACGTTCTCGGCGAGCAGCCGGAATTTTCGCTCGCTCTCCTGGAGGGATTTCTGCACCGCCCCCAGCCTTCGGCGCTCCTCCTCGAGTTCCGCGACCTGGGCGCGCAGGGCCTTGGTCTCGTCATCCGGACCCGACCGGCTCTTCCGCGATTCGCCCACGAACTCTCGCCCTCGTTTCCTGAGGCTCACCGGTCGACGTCTGGCATCCGCCGCGAAGCCGGCCGGTCGCACGCCATATGAGTCTCAGGCAGACCGGCCCTGCACGCAAGGAGTGTAATCCGTGCGAACAACCGCGAGGCGGCCGCGCAGCCTCGGCCTGGGCCGTCACGCCGCCGGGCGAGCGGTAACGGTCAGAACTCGGTTCCAGGGGATGAAGACCAGGTCTCGCTGATTCTGAAGCTTGATCACCAGGAAGGTGTCGGTGGCTTCGACCAGCTTGCCCATGACCTCCTCCTTGTCGATCTTCGGGCCGGCAACGAGGATTTCGACGGTCAGCATCATGGCCTTGTCACCGTGCTTGGCCAAGAGGGCTTCGAAGCCGCTGAAGGTCTGCGGCGAGTTGCCGGCGAGCTTGAGGGCCCCGCCGGTCTGCTGAGCCGTGGCCGTGCCGCTGAGGGCGAAAAGGACGATGGTGACGAGAACGGCGACGCCGAGCGCCGCGATCGTAAGACTTCGTCGAGCGAGCATGTTTAGGTCTCAGGAGAAACGGTTCATTACGTACCGCGGGTGTCCTTGCCGCGGTGGGTGATCCAGAGGTACCCCATGAGTCCCGTGCCGAGCAAGCCAAAGGGGATCATGGAGGTAAACCAGACGACGGGGTCGAGAGGAACGTGGGCCGGCGCCGAGGCCGGAGCGGTTGCGGCGACCATCGCGGCGGCCTGTTGCGGGGCGGGCAACCTTCCGAAGTGCTCAAGGATCCAACCCAAGCCGTAGCCGGACAACATGGCCCCGTAGTACTGGAAGGAGTCGATGACGCCGGAGGAGAAGCCGGCCATCTTTCGGCCGCCGAGGTCCATCGCGGCGGCGGTGCCGAGGATGGAGTGGGTCGCGTTGCACATGGTGCTGACGCCGATGAGCAAGAGCGCGGCAAGCCAGGCGGTATTGGCTTCGCCGTCGATGGACAACAACAGGGCGAGGACGATGAAGACGGTCTCGGCGAAGTACAAGACGGCCGCGACCGGAGCGCGACGTCCGCCGACGAGCTTGTCGGAGATGATGCCCGAGCCGAGCGAACCGAGGAAAGCCGTCAAAGGAAGGAGGACGAAAAGCCAGGTGAAAAGCCCGGAGGACTTGCCGGCGTGCCAGGCATCTTCGATGTAGACGACCCACCAGGATTCGATCGCCCGGCGGACGAACCCGGTGCAGAAGTAGGCGCCTGCCACGATCCAAACGATCTTGTTGGATGCAATCTTGCGGAAGACCTGCCCCAGGCGGATCCTCTCGTGGGGGTCGTCGTCGTTTGATTCGTCCTCGTGGACGATGCGGTAGCCGGCTTGCTCGGGGTGGTTCTTCACCATCAGATTCATCAGCAAGATGATGATGACGACGATAGCCGGCGGGACCACGAACATGAATCGCCAGTCGGTCTTGGGAACGGTGATACTGAAGAAGATCAGCGGCACGGCGAAGCCGGTGGCGAGGAGTTGGGCGAGCTTCCCACCGCCGATGGCGCCCAACTGGATCATGCCACCGAAGATGCCGGCGAAGGCTCCGCGTTCACGTCGGCGAAACCACGCCGTGTTGATCTTGACCATGCCGGGAGCGCCGAAGGCCTGCATGTAGCCGTCGGCCATGCGGATGATGACGAGGGCGGTGAAGAGCCAACCGATGTTGGACCAGGCGGTCAAGCCGAAGACGAGGTTGAGGATGACGGTACCGATGGCCCCAACGGTCATGGCCTGTTTGCCGCCGAGGCGGTCGGTGAACAGGCCGTTGACGAACTGGCCGACGGCGTAGGCCCCGTCGCGGGCGGATTGGATCGCGCCGTATTGCTTCTTGTCCAGTCCAAGGTCTCGCATCAATTCCGGCGCGATATATCCCAGGTTGTACCGGCACAAGTAATAGGACGCGTAGGTCAGGCCCAGGAAGAACCAATTTCGGACTCTGCGGAGCGCGAAACCGTGGGGATCGCAGGCTGGGGTGGGGTCTGACGCTGGGGAGTGGGGGTTGGCCATTTCTCGTCAGCCTCTGGGCCTTTGCCCGGGCGGGGCGGCCGCTCCGCGAGTAGGGCGCAGGCGTTGTATAGCGGCTAGGCTCGCTGGAGGCAACCGCCGGCTATGTTGGTAGTGGAGCGATAATACGTTTTGCCGGGCGGCGAAAGCTTGGTCCGACGTTTTGCCCCCTGCGGAAGACCCTTAGAAGTAGGCAGTTTCTCGCGACCTGAGGGTTGACAAGGGGGCGCGAAATCGGGTAAAAAGGGTAACGGAAATCGGGTCTTCGGAATGCTCGAGAGGGTGGGGAGGGGATCAAGCGGCAGCGGGAAGCCGCCCCTGTCCATGTCGAGCGGACCACTCATTTGAGAGGAGGGTATCAAGGGGAGATAGCACACATTTCGGTTGTGGATGTCGGTCCGACCTAGGGGGACCGCACATCGGAACACGTCAAAGGGCACCATCGTGTGCCGAAACGTGGGGTTGGCGAGCGTGCGGCTCGGTTGCCGCCGGCGTCACCCCCTAACATGAGGAGATAAGGAGTTATGAAGAAGAGTCTGTTAGCGTTTGCCCTTGTGGCAATGGTGGCTGCACCGGCGTTCGCCGATCTGGTGGCCGAGCCGATTCTGGGCTCTGCCAGCCACGTCAGCCCTCGCGGTGTGGTGGCATATGATCAGGAGAACATTACCACCGTGTATTCCAGGACCGCCTTCCCGCAAAGCTGGGATGATGACATGCTCCTGGACGTGACCGGACTGGGCGAAGGACCGTGGCTGCTGGATTCGTTCGCATGGGCTTGCTACAACAGCAGCAGCTCCGCCGGTCCCCTGGCCACGATCGGCGTGACGGCCACTTTCTACAACTGGGATTTCGAGAGTAGCACGTATATCCTGGCCGGATCACACACGTGGACCGAAGACCTAGTCGCCGACTTCGGCGGCGTCGGTTTGGCCCCCGGCTGGTACGGCACGTTCGGCATGCAAAACCTGAACGCGGAGTGGGGCGACATCTGGCTCCAGCAGCGGATGAAGGTGAACCTGACGTTCGCCAACCCCACCGGCGGTTCGAACAGGGTCGGCACCGCGTTTTCCGTTGGCACCGCTCCGACGATCGGGACGAGTGATCCTTGGTTCTCGATCGACGGCGCCCACGGTTATTGGTTCAGCAGCACCCCGTCGTACGCGTTCTTCGCCATCGACGTGCTGCCCGAGCCCATGACCCTGGCGTTGCTGGCGGTCGGCGGCCTGGCGCTGCTCCGCCGCCGATAGGCGGAAGACAGCCACCAAAAAGACGACGGGTAGGTACTCGTAAGCCCGATCGTCTCGCAGAAAGCAGACTCAAGAACGCTTTGCAAGAACCCTTGAGAGGCCGCCTCGTAAGAGGCGGCCTCTTCTATCGTGCCGGCCTGGATCGGTCGTCAGCACCACCACGGAGGCACTGAGGCAGACTTCAGCGAGGCAGGCGGTATGGACGGTGCATCTGGTACAGGCGGAGGAATGCGGCGATCTTGGCTGAATCCAGGCTGGAACCGGGCTGGGCGGCCCGCTTCATTTGCTCGCGAGTGGTTTGCACGGCCTCGTCGTAGCGGCCAAGCTCGGCATAGAGTCTGCCCGATCGAGGAGGCGGAGGGCCTCGACGCCGTCGCGGAGGTCATCGTCCGGGGACGCTGCCAGCAAGTAGGCGAGACCCAACATGCAGCGGGGGTCGGCAGGCATGACGCGAAGAGAGGCACGGTAGCACTCCACGGCCCGTCGGTAGTCGGGTTTCTGGCCGGAGGGGGGCCGAGTGAAGTGCATGCCGAGGAGGGTGTATCCGGTGGCATCGGCGACGGCGTTGAAGTTGGAGAGCGAAGGGGTGAAGAGCCCGAGGCCGACGGCGGTCAGGGCGGCGGCGATGCCATAGGGGCGGAGCGACCGGGCGCCGCGGGTCCGAGCCAGCTCGACTGCCCGGAAGATGCCGGCTGCGGCGGAGACGATGAGCACGGGGACGATGGGCAGCCGATAGCGGCCGCAGACGAAGAAGGCGACCACGGTGGCCATGTAGATGATCAGGAAGGCCAGTAAGAGAGACCACGAGGACCACTGGGAGCGAAGCAGAGAGAAGCCGGCGATGCCCAGGACGGCGACGACGGGAAAGCCGAACCAGAACAGGACGGAGACGCCGGACATTCTGGCGAAGAACCAAATCGGTTGGTCGTTGGGCATCTCGACGGGGCACCAGAAGATGCCGAACTTGCGGAAGAGGAGCCTGAGCCAGCCGCGGCCGTCGGAGCGTATCCAGTCGAAGGCTTTGCCGTACCAGTAATCCGAGACCTCCTTCTCGGAGAGGGTGCGGCCCAGTTCCTGTTGAGCGATCCGATGGGTGTCGTTGTAGCCGCCGTCCCAGGTGTCGCGGGTGCCAGGGACGATGGCGGAGAAGCCGTCGGATCGGGGATTGTTGCCGATGTAGAAGTTGACCCCGCCGTTGGTGGCGATGAGGACGGGTTCCTTGCCCACGAGTCGATTGCGGAGGGCCACGGGCAGGATCGGAATCGCCAGTCCGAGGGTCAGCAGAGCGGTGGCGCGGAGCCTGCGCGGAGGGCGAGCGCCGCATCTGGCGACAAACCAGAGCCAGGGGAAGATGCCCAGGCCGAAGGCGAGGATGTTGGGGCGGGTGATGGCCGACAGACCCCACACGATTCCGGCAGCCAGGAAGAGGAGCGGAGAATCGCGTCGGGCAGCCGCCAGCAGGAGTAACAGGAGAGAGACGTCCAGCAAGACCTCCAGACCGACGGTGAGCAATTCGGGATCGAAGTAAATGAAGGGCCAGTAGAGGGCGGCCATGACTGAGGCGAGGAGACCAGGGCGGAAGCCGGCGAGCATCACGCCGAGGCGTCCGATGAGATAGCAGGTGAGGGCTCCGGCGATACAACCGGCGATGCGGCCGACGAGTGGATCGGGGGTCACTACCTTGTAGAGAGCGGCCAGGAGGTAGTAGTAGAGCGGGGCGCGAAAGTAAGGGCGAGGCGGCATGCCGTCGCCGGCGGCGATGGAGCGGGCCCAGGAGTCATGCTTGGCCGAGTCCATGACGAGATTGGCGTACATCGGATTGTTGCGGACCTGGCCCCAGGGATAGGCGCCGCGCAGGGCCAGGGCGAACAAGAGGACGGCGGCCAGGAGCAGGTGCTGTCGCCGGGTGAGTCCAGGCGCAGGCGGAGGGACGGCGGAGGCGGGGATTGGATTCGAGGAGATTTCGCCTTCGCTGCCCATCGCCGGGCCATTCTATCGGGATAGTCTCGCGGACGGCAATCCCGAGGAAGTCTGAGTCGGCGGCGTTGCGGCGAGGCCGGCGCGGCCGTAGAGTGAACGGATCGGCGGGTTCGCGGGAACGGCGCTGGGCATTGAACGTGTAGCGTCACCCCCGAACTTGAGGAGGTAAGGAGTTATGAAAAAGAGTCTCTTAGTGTTTGCCCTTGTGGCAATGATGGCTGCGCCCGCGATGGCTGACATCGTGAACGGCTATGCCGGTTCGCAGGTGATCGGCGGAGCTTCGCCCCGCGGGACGGTGTACTATGACAACACCTATCCCCCGGTCACTGCGGCGTACTCGCAAAGCACGGCCGCCGAAATTGGCGATGATTTGCTCATGACCAACACCGAGGCGCTGTATCTCGATTCGGTCGGCTTCTCAGTGTACAACAGCAGCAGCGCGGCCGGCCCGCTCACGCGCGCCGATCTCACGCTGAAGTTCTACAACTGGGATGCTGAGATCAGCAGTTACACGCTCGCCGGCTCGTTGTTCTATGACGACGTGGCCTTCACCGGCATGCTGCCCGGCTACTTCACGTGGTTTGACATCACGGGCATCTATGTTCCGACGGTGACCGAGATTCTGCTGACCAACGACATCCTGGCGACCCTGACGGTCTCCGACTGGCAGGGCGGCACGAACCGCGTCGGCCAGATCCTGACGGATCCGCCGACGATCGGTTCCAGCGGCGACGTCTTCTATCGCGACGGCGGCTGGTACTGGTTCGGCGGCAATCCGGTCGCGAACTTCCACTGGAAGATCGACCTGATTCCGGAGCCTGCCACGCTGGCGTTGCTGGCCCTCGGCGCATTCGCGCTGATTCGCCGGCGGTAAGCTGCGTTGGCAGCCATCAGTTGGAC
>Ga0233425_10011891_pt1 | contig 10011 bp, 4 predicted proteins | sample Watercolumn_Towu_2_FD_181712 | JGI IMG/M metagenome (GOLD analysis project Ga0233425, IMG submission 181712) | Freshwater microbial communities from Lake Towuti, South Sulawesi, Indonesia - Watercolumn_Towuti2014_140_MG | ecosystem: Environmental > Aquatic > Freshwater > Lake | place: Indonesia... | reverse complement strand
AGCGACGGCGTTTGTCGTGAATTCCCAAGAAGCGTCTATTTTTATTTGGCCCCTATCCGCCAGATAATGCGTAAGCTCGTGCTTTATTGTTGACCTCATTTCAATTTCGTTTGGATTGGCGTTAAGGAATAGCTTTTTAAGTTCCGGTGAATACGAACCATACGCGTTAGCAACAGTCAAATTCAATCCGATCAAACTGGCTAATATCCAATCCTTTTTCTCTTCAAACACCCCGGCCTCAAAATACCTGGCGGGAATGAAATTACGAATTGTATAGGGTACAATATCCGCTAACATTTGAGTCCGCCACGCGTCTCTTTGCGCCTTGTCGTCATATAAAGCGGTCACGACCTCTTCTACCACATTACCAATTAGCTCACGCATAAACGGCGGGAATTTACCCTCCGAAAGTATTTTTACTTCTCTAGCAATTGACTCAGCGGCAATAGAAAAACACGCGTTTAGAACATCAACGGTTATCTTTGTGCCTGCCGGTATCTGAACTATTGTGTCGTAAATTAACCGAGCCAAAGACGGGCTTTCTATTCCAGCCCTCATTAACGCTCTCTCTATTACAACTCCCCTTGTATTCGCCTCTGTGCCTGTAAACTGTAGCGCGCCTAAAATATCCCCCATCACAGGCGCTACTGTACACTTAATGTTATTCGCCACCATAGCTGCTAATTTATCAAGAGACACATTTTCTATACTCAACATTTTCGGCTTTTCTACCCACTCCCCGTATATCTTCAGAGCTTCTTCTCTCTCGTCTTTCATTACGGCTATGATCAGCCGGTCTTTCAGCTGAGTATATTCTTCAATGCCATTCCATAAAGATTCTGTAGTTGGTTGTTGGTAGTTGGTAGTTGGGGCAGCCAATGAAAGGAATTTTTCAAGATATGATATTAGTGATGAAGCGTGATGTTTGGATTTAAATTCGTTTACCGCATCCGCTAATGATTTTCCCGTTAAATCAATCCCGGCTTCGGCGCAAATCTGTTTTATTCTTTCTCCGGCGATTCGACTGATTTCATCTTGGGATAATTGTATGGCGCCGGTTTCAATTCCCTGTTCGAATTCTTCATGAGACAGTCCTTGTACTCTTTCCAACGTGGACACTAATTCAACAGCATTTGCCGATGATGCAAGGCTGTCTTTTGCAAGACATGACTTATTGGGAATAGCCCACGAGGCATCCTGGCATAGAAATGCAATAGACACAAATACAGAAATGCCTTTGATAAGATTTTTGTTTCTTTTCAATTATCTACCCCCCCGGGTAAAATTACCCCATTTTTTGCATTGGAAACGTTTCTACGAAGAGAAACTTCTACACAAAAAAGTGTAGACAAAAAATGGGATTGCCTTGGCAAATATAAGAAAATCTCTTCCCCCGTTCGATTAATTTATTTAAAGGACGGGGTTGCGAAAAGCCTAGAGATTTCATTTGCAACCCTTCGGGCGAATTTTCAAATGCAAAATTCGGGATTACACAATAATTGCCACCTAACAAATATATTCCTTATGAATTCACCTTTGTCAAGGGGGGAGTATTTATTTAATGTTTTTTCATGAAGGAGGTCAGTCCTCGACGGCAAGCCTGTGTAGCTTCTCGGCGTATGGAGGTCTGACCTCCGAATGAATAACAAATAGCCAAATACAAATTCAAAGGGGCGGTTAACCAATGCTCAACAATATCCATTTGTAAAATCTCTCTGTTTGCTTTGCGATATCTATTGCCTCTCTCTGAGAAAAATCCCTATTTTCATATTCAATCAAATTCTTTTTAGCTATTATTTTTCTTAACGCATCGCTTCTGGCTTTTACATCGTCCGCTTCTATAGTTTTGGAGAATATTTCTACCACTGACAAGTGGCTTTCTCCGGCGGAACGTATACCCGCATAAAAAACAAGCATGGCATCCGCGCTTGATATGGCGCAATGAACGGCGTTTAATCCAACGGCATTCCACTTTGCTAATCTATGCGCCTCGCCCATTACGTCAAAAAATTCAGCCGCTTTTTTCAAATACACACGATATTCATTCTTCTCCACTGTCCTAATCTTATATTTTTCCGCCGCCATTTATAATCCCCTCTAACGACAAACCGTAAATCAAAACATGCGATTCCATAATGTTTTTTATGAGCATGCCTTGTCTCTTGGCTTCGCGCCTAAATTCATCCACGCTTTTTATATAAGGAGATATCGTATTCCCAAAACGTAAATGTATTTTGGCGCTTAAATCGCTAAACACCCGCTCAACCTTTTCCTTCCATGCCGCGGTTGTGATAACAAATATATCAATATCGCTCTCGGGCATCTCCTCTTTTTTGCTAACGCTTCCGAACACTGCAATGGATATTATCCCTTCCTTAGTAATTTTTAACAATTCCTTCCTTATTATGCCAAATAGCTCTTTGGGTATATTTTCTTCGGCGCGAAACAGCGGTGCCAGCAATCCTTTCACAATAATATTGGCCGAATTTAACCTATAGACAAAGCTCTTGCCGGTGTTTTTTAAAAGCAGTACGTCCTCATAAAGCAGGCCCTTTAATGTTTTGTGGCAAATAGACGGGCTTACACTTATTTCTTTCGCGATCTGCCTGCCGTTCCACTCGGCGTTAGTCCGGCACAAAAAACGCAATATTTTTATCTTCGTGCCGCTATCCAATACCCTGTCTAATACACGGTAAATGTTCATAGGTACTCATAATCTTATGTTCACTATTGCGCACATGTGTTTATAATTGTGAACATTGTAAACTATCCTGCGCTTTCTGTCAATACACTCACTCAATACATTGAGTGACCACTGCCCGGGCGCGGTTTTAACAATCTGCCATCCGTTGGGATAAATAGTTTTTAAAAAACACACCCCGCCCTTTTCTTCCACAAATTGTTGTTTATTTCTCCAGCCATAATAATTTTATTATGCCTTCTTTTTCAAGCGGCTTAAACTCCTGATCGCCGGTAATCAAAATAGCGTTTTTTAATATCGCGGCTGCCGCGCTAAAAGAGTCAGCATAGGACAATCTGTATTTACTTTTAATCCTCGCGGCTGTGATCAACATATCTCCTTTTAAATCGTATATGAAATTGATAGGAAAATCGATAACTCTTCCGTATATAATATCCGCTTCTTCTTCGCCTTCTTCTCTGGCTACCGTATAGTATAACTCTCCCAGATTTACGCCGTGCATAAACAACAACGCTCTTTTTGACTGCGCTTCCTTCAGTAACTCCAGCACTTTACTTGCGCTCTTTTCATCACGCAAATACGCTATAACCGCGAAAGTATCAAGGCAATATGCTTTCACTTTTTGGTTCTCCCCTCAATATCAATATCTTCTTTTCTGTTTCGCAATAAGTGGCTCGTAGATGTTTTTTTTAATATTCCTCTCGACGACGCGACAGCATCCTCTTTAAGCGGAAGAATAAATATCCCTTTAATAGTTTCTATCCATTCAATCTTAGAACGCGGCTTTATGCCGTATCTTTTCCGGAACGCGGAAGGAATAACCAGCTGTCCTTTGGCTGACACTAAAGATATCATCTTACATTCACCTCCTTTGTCTTACTTTTATTGTTATTGTACTACATTTTACTATTGATGTCAAACATAATTAACTACACCGCCTCGGCAGGCTCCCTGACGGTTCTGCTTGGTCTTGCTTTTTCCGCGTCAATAATCCTTCTCAATTTAATTTTCAATCTTTCCTGCGCCTCATTATCCAATCTCTCTGCCGCCTGTCCTCTAATAGCTCCACGTCCCACGTCCCTCGTCCCACGTCCTACACCTCTCGCTACCTCCTCCAACACCGCCGCCTCAATCCGCACTAACAACGCCCCTCTGGACTGCGCGTCATATTTCGACCCAAGCATCATATCCAAAAGCTCCGCTATCTCCGGCGCTATAGTTTCATTTAAATCGGCCATTTCCATTAAATACAAAAACCTTTGCATTTCGGTTTCGGAAATATCTATCTCCTGATTTGTGTACAATTTGTCAGACAAAATCAACAACTTGCTCTCTAAACTATTTGCATTAAATTTATTCATACCTGTTTTGCTTGCTATTCTCATAATTTCAGAAACTAAATCCGCTTTCGTAGGCGAGACAATAGGCGTTACAACTCCTGTCACTACATCCAAAGACATCCTTTGTCCTGTTTCGGAATCCGTATAATGCACCCACGCTCCTTTACCGTTTATGGATTGTACTATTGTATATGGGCCATTTGCTTTTATCGCATTAGGGTTACTAAAATCAGGAGTAACGCCTCCCCATCTCACTAAAGTATCCGCGCCTTGACCTTCACCTTTTCTAAACCAAATACCGGTAGTTTGTCCGGATGCATTCTCATCCTTTAGCTCACAAATACGCACATTATCTCTTTCTAAATCTTCAACCCTTTTACAAACAGGCATTTCGCCAGTAAATACATTTCGCGGATACTCAACAATGAAATTATTTATTATATTCCACGCCAATGTTTTTTTGCCCCTTTTAAATACAATATACCTGTTATTTTCAAATTTCACAAATTCATCCACAGGCACATAGTATGAATTACTTTCTCTTGTATTTCTCCTTTCAATCCTTCTAGGCACTGCTTCACCGTCTCTTGTATCTGTATATTCAGGACATAGTTCATAATTATTTCCATCGCTCTCCGCCACAGTCACCGATAAATAGTCCGATAAGATCACTCTTAGTTCGGGCTGAAAATCCATAATCCCTTTAAATACAGTCCCCATCCAGCTATCCATGTTGTATTTCTTAAAAACACCGTCATTTGCCGCTTGTGACAAGACGCTTAAGGCACTATCCCTCGCACTTTTCTCCTTTGACGTCAAAAGTACCCACAAGGCACCTAACAGTTCATCGGATATTTCATCTAAATCGCTTTCGGCAATACCATATTCTGCTAATTTCGTTTGAAGATCAGTCACTGACAGCTCGTTACTGTTAATCAATTCCTCTCTTCCGCCTCTTTCCGCAAAATAATATCTCCCGGCTTCTACTTTCCTTGGAGCTTTTTTTCTTTGACTATCGCAATCATGCACATATATTTCCCCATTTTTCTTATGTATAATTATATATCGCCCTTTTGGTGATTTTTCCATTTTTAGAACATCTTTTCTCTTTACCATCTGCAAATAAGTTACTATTCTTTTACCCCTATTCTTCTCATAGTAAAAGGCAAAATCAACACTATTCATTTCAAAACTTGCTATTTCCCGTCCTGCTCCGGGTTTGGTATTGATTCTCTTATAATTATCTTTCCCTCCTACATTTTCAGAAGAACTTTTTAACTTCATTATAATTTGATCACCTTGCAGATACATATCTTCGACATCATTTTGGAATACTGATTCATCCACACTTTCGTGAAATTCCACCAAAGTACCGTCAGACTCTACCCATTGGCCGTTATTTAGAGGATAGATCGTGCCTTTAAATGTCCAAGGATATCGTTTAAGCAACTTTCCATCCTTCGTCCACACTGCATAATGTTGCCTTGACGTATCCCATTCCTCTTTTGTTATTATCGTTGAACCGTCTTCCGAAATAGCCACAAAAGTGCTGTTTCTACTGCCCGTAAAAGTCGTTGGGGTAGATCCTATAAAATCGTAAATAAAGACACTCATTGCGCTATTATCGTCATAGTCTATAATAATAAACTTATCATTGCTTATCACTCTTATCTCATATCCATCATTAAACATACTTTGTCCCTTTTTCCCTTTATATATAGACGAACTTGAACCCGTATCATCGTTAAAAATCCTAATATTTTCTTCCTCATCTTTAATTGTAACCTTTCCGTCAGGAGTTCTTAACCCGGCATCTGAACTATTCCCCTTCGCTTTTTTTGCCTCTCTTATTGCCTCCACAAGCTCCCTTGTTTCTTTAACATTTTGTGACACTTTATCGGTGCTACTCTCATCGTTTCCGATAATCTTTGACACAACTGTTATTGCTGATGGGATTGTACTGGGATTCTTTCTTACAGCATTAAGTACCGCTCTAAACTCCGGATTATTCTTTATGACATCTAGACGACCGCTCACGCTCAAATCTACCAACAGGTCGTCATTTTCTCCATTATTCATAAATTCTGAAAGCGCGGCTAATATCTCTTCGGCGCCATCTAAAGGCATGTCCGCCCCAAACAAATTATACATAGGAGGACTGATACTATCCGCTATCTGCAATTCACGGCTTCCGTTATTTTCACTAAAGTGATTATAAAATATTTCTGTTTCACTTCTACAATGCCAATCAGCCTCTGTTTCAGACATAATTTGATAACCAAATATGGACATATTGTAATAAGACTCACTGCATCCTAGCGCTTCGGAATCTTTTGCTATTTCCTCAAGCACATAATCGGCTACCACAATAATAAACCTAGTCGTGTATTCATTTGCAACCCTTCTAACCGCTATTATTGGAGATTGCCTGCCGTTTCTTGAAAATGTAATTTCTTTAGGTTTTCTCTGATCTGATTTTTTATAAGCAAATTTCACGCTATTCTCATCAAAGGCTAAAGATACGTCATTGCCTACTCCTTGCCCGCTGTATATCCTAACTTCATAATTACCGCCGTCCTTCCAAGACGAAAATACTGTACTACCCCACCGCCTTTCAGAATCCGCTTCATTATTCGCGCTAAATACTTCATCGACATTTTGATTCACTTTTCTCCATGACTTGAATTTGGATCTATTTCTATCCCAAGCAATTATTTTTTCCAATGAAAAGCTCGTATTATTATCACTTCTAGCTAAATCTAACATTTTTTCTTTAATGCCTTTTATATCGCTTATACTTCTAATATTTTCTAAAGCACTTTTTAAAGCAGTTATCTTGTCTCTGCTCGAAAAACTAACAGTGTCTACTTCTGAAGTATAGATTTTGTTTCCCAACAACGACTCGATGTCAATAGAATTTAACTTCAGCCTTAAGCATTCAATTTTTAGCCTACTCTTACTAACAGAATAGCTGTTACCTTCTATAAAATCTAAAACACTAATCACTCGCCCTGCGATATCTTGAGTAATCGCGACCATAGCCTCTTCGCTGATCTGTGTCTGTAACGCGGTTTCTCTCCCCGCCCTTAGCGCCCGAATAGTACTAAGTTTCCCAGCCACCAGCGCCTTCGCGCTATCTAGACTCATGCCTGTTTCTTCTTCTGTGCCCCCCGTTCTACTCCGCGCTCTCTGTGCCTCCAACTCATCTATCACATCCAATACTTCATCAATCTTTGCTTCTGTTTCTACCCTCTGCTCTTTACCCTCTGCCCTCTGCCCCCTCCACTCCGCCAAAGTTTTTCTCGCCTCGTCTCCTAACTCCGGACTCCCAACTCCTAACTGTAATAACACACACATCGCCTCAAGGACTTTTAACGGCGGCAGTGCATCCACAGATGATGGCCCTTCTGTTCTCATACCTGTTCCCTCAAATGACGATTCAGATAAAATCCACCATGAAAAATCACCGCTATTATATTGCGGGATGTCACCCTTCCCCACTATTCCGTTTTCAATCAACGCCCGCACAAATTCATCCCTAAAAACAAAATCATACGGAGATTCTGATGAATCATAATTTACCAGCGGATTGCCTAATGTTCCATAATCATATGAAAAATTACTAAGCGGTTGACAATCACCGCCATTTTTGTCGCATATCCCGACTTGAAAATTACCTGAAAACGTACTTATCAAAAGTCGCCTGTCTGATGCTAAAGCACTATGAGGTAGTCTTAAATAAAATGATCCATCCTCGCGTATATCTAAAAGATAACATTCTCCTTCATTTTTGCTTAAAGGTTTAAACTTTGAATCTCTCCGCGAACCAGAGACTTCGCCGAAACTTTCAATGGGCATACTTCCCTCGTCCGACGTCCTACGTCCCACACCCTCCGCACTCTGCCCTCTGCTCCTCACTGCTTCTATAAACTCTTCCGACAATCCTTCAGTTAATTCGCCGCTCGCCATCCGTCTTCCCACCATCTCTAATACCGTCCCAACAGCTTGTTGCCTTCGCGATTCAAGATCAGCGTCCACTGCCCACAGTCCACGGTCCACAGATTTCTGACCGATTATCTCCCCCACCATATCCACAACTTCTTTCGCAAGCGTGCCAACATCGTCGCTCGCATCACCTGCTACGCCCTCTTGCCTCTTGTCTCTCGCTTCTTGCTTCTCTACCGCCACCTCTACTTTTCTTTTCGCGCCTGACGCAATGTCATATTCCCACAACTCACCGTTTTTGAAATATTGTATTGTTTCACCATATCCCGAATCCACAATATCCACTTTTGGAACAATAACTCTCACTTTTGAATCCGGATCAACATCGTCTATTTTTTCCCTCGTTTCAGATCCAGATGCTGTAGTTACTTTTACTAATTCGGCGCCAATGAACCGATAAAATGTGTTGATCCTCTTCTGATCCATACATACATTGTATTCATCATCCGCCTTAGACCATTTCTTCGACACCTCATCCATTTCTATATCGTAAACTAATTCAACCCCTCGATACGCTCTGCTAACAATTTTTACCGGACGGGTTCCTCTATACACAATTATTGCCTCTCTCTCTTGACTGTCTGGCACCATAATTGGTGATTCAGTCCCTCCTCGTAAAGAATAAATACCTCTTACTTGGCTAAATTTGTATGCGACTCCTTCTCCTTCACAAATAGTCGTTCCGCTAGTAAGCCGGACTGTTTCTGTCCTTTCTTCTTGAGTAGAATTTCCTCCAACAGCTATCCGCTCGGCCCATTTGAAATATTCCTTAAATCCCTTTTCAATCATCATCCTATATTCGCACTCACTTCTGGAAATGACTTCGTAATTTAACGCTCGCGTCGCCACAACAAAATCTTCATTGTTTTTCATCCTATCATATGTTTCATCCTCAACAACAATAATCGCCTTCCCTTTCATACAGCCTATGGACACAAGATCTCCATCGCTTATCCATGCGTCGCCTAACTGACCAGTAACGCTATTTTTGTATATCGCAAATTTATTATCATCTCTGGGGAAAATAACCAATCCTGTAACCCCAGTAGTACTGCCATTTTCTAATATTGCTTTCTCAAATTTTTTATTTGCCCTATCCTCACTAACCATAATCCGCGTATTGCCCCAACACAAATCATCTACTATATTCACAAACTGGCCCACATTCCCAGGAACAGACTCTCGAGGTAAAGGCTTGCCGTTTTCGCCTAGCGTCAGCCATTTACGAAGGTTTTTTAAATCTTCCGCTCCTAAATCAGTACCTACAGTAGAAAAATCCGTTCCATCTGGTAAAGTTCCTACTTTTTCCAGAAATATTCTATAACCAAGTAATTTTGTCATTACATCGTAAGGCGTTATATATTCATTTCTTTGTAATGGTTCTATACTATAGCCCAAAGATTTCAATATCTCCGCAACAACACTTTCTGGAAGACTATTTCTATAAGCCCATTTTTTAACTTTTTCTAAAGATACATTTCCACTATTACCGATTAAATTCAAAAATATTGCCTCCAGCCGCTTGGCAATGTCTTTAATTTCCTTCTCCGCATCATCCACCACCCCACGTCCCACGTCCAACGTCCCACGTCCTACGGTTTCTGCCTTCCCCCCAACATATTGATAATACTTCCCTCCAATTCTATAAACAAACTCCAAAACGCCATTGTTATCTTTTAAATCACTCACTAGTTCATCAAACCAACCGGAAACATTACCGGATTTTTCACCGGCTATTGCCCACTTATCACCGATCTTAACAGGCCAGAATATCTCTTCTCCCGCCTTTATCGCCCTTTCACTATCAATATCATCAAAAAAACCATTTGTTTCGCCAATATCTGTAAGCAATATATTGTCGTCAATATCATAAATCATTTTAAATTCCTTTTGATTTGTTAAAGTACGACTTGACATCCTAAAGTCTTCGCCAAAGTTCATAAAACGTTCTTTTATTATCCTTCT
>Ga0233425_10011890_pt1 | contig 10013 bp, 12 predicted proteins | sample Watercolumn_Towu_2_FD_181712 | JGI IMG/M metagenome (GOLD analysis project Ga0233425, IMG submission 181712) | Freshwater microbial communities from Lake Towuti, South Sulawesi, Indonesia - Watercolumn_Towuti2014_140_MG | ecosystem: Environmental > Aquatic > Freshwater > Lake | place... | reverse complement strand
TTTATTCCAGAAAATGTTTACTTAATTGGTACTATGAATACAGCAGATAGGTCGCTAGCTTTAGTAGATTATGCACTTAGGAGAAGATTTTCCTTTGTAAATTTAGAACCAAAATTTGAGAGCAAAAAATTTAAGAAATATCTAATGGAAAAAGGCTTAGATGAAGTATTCATTCTTAAAATAATTGAAAAAATTAATCTACTAAATAAAGAAATAGAAAATGATAAGAAAAATCTAGGTCATGGCTTTTTAGTGGGTCATAGTTATTTTTGTGCTAATAATTTAATAAAAAGTCCAGAATCCTGGTATAAAAAAATAGTTAAAAATGAAATTGGACCCTTGATTAAAGAGTACTGGTTTGAAGATGAAGAATTTGCAAATAAATTAATTAATTCTTTAATTGATGAATAGTGTAATACCAATTGAAAATATTTATTATTTACTCTGCTATTCTTGGAATAAGTTAGAGGAAAAAGAAATAATTAATATAAATGCCTCAGATAGCACTGATGTTTTAAATTTATTTGCTCGAATATTAATATCAGGTCTTAAACATTTATTTAAAAGAGGGTTTGATAGGGAATATGTACTTTATCAATTAGATATCAGAGGGATAAAGGGGAAATTGAATTTCCAGGAAAGCATCAAAAGAAACCTTCTCTGTCATTCTTATACAAACTGTGGCTTTGATGAGCTTGATTATAATGTTTTACATAACAAGATTTTGAAATCAACAGTTAATCTTTTATTAAAAGTTGACAACCTTGAAAATGAGTATAAGGATGAATTATTAAGGATATATAATTACAGGTTTTATGACATAGATTTAATTGAATTAAATGACAAAGTTTTTTCAAAAGTAAGATTGCATAGGAATAATTATTTTTATGATTTTTTATTAAAAATATGCATGTTAATAGTTGATAATATATTAATTGAAGAAAAAACTGGTAAATCAAAATTTATGGATTTCTTGCAAGATGAAATAAAAATGCGGTATGTTTTTGAAGAATTTTTAAGGAACTTTTACAAAATAGAACAGTCTGATTTTAGAGTTACCAGAGAGATAATAAACTGGGATATTTTAACTTTTGATGATTACTCTTACAAATATCTCCCTGAAATGAAGACTGATATTTCCTTAGAATCGCAAAAAAGAAAAATAATAATGGATGCCAAATTTTATAAGGATACTTTAGACACAAACTACGGTAAGGATATAATTCATTCTTCTAATCTTTATCAAATTGCAGAATATTTGAGAAATATCGAAGCTAAAGACAGAATAAATCAAAAATGCGAGGGAATTCTAATTTATCCTACTGTAAATAAAGAAGTTGATTTAAAATATAATTTAGCTGGACATTTAATAAAGGTTAAGACCATAAATTTAAATCAACCTTGGAAAGAAATTCATCAAAACTTATTAGGCTTTTTAAATTAATTTTTTAGCAATGGAAAATAATTTATAAATTACTTTTATTTGAAATATAAACAATCTGTCAAAAGAGTAGCTGTTCTAAAACATATAAATCTTTTAATTGATTTGTGAATAAAGTAATGTTTTAAATGAGGAACTTGGATTTAATTAATTTTATAACTGAGGAAACAAATGAAAAATTTCAGCACTTTTTTTAATCAGACCCTTAAAGACTTAAATTTAGACTGCAATAAAGATTTTAATATAGATGAAATTAGAATAGTTATAAATAAATTTAATGAATATTTTTTTACTAATCATGCTGGTATAGGTCAAACATATCAATTAGATGATTATTATGAATATTTTTCAGAGTTTCATAAATTTTGGGAACAATACCATGAAAAAATATTAAATCCCACTATTGATTATAATAAATGTAGCAAAGTTGCAGATGCATTATTCCAAATCTATAAAAATTATGGCGAAAAACCTTTTAGAGTTTTATATGAGACATATAATATTGCGAAAGAAGATGTTTGTACTGTTCGGTATTTTTCTATAAATCAGGATTTTAGAGGTTCAAGAGATGTGGAAAAATTATTAATATTATTTCGAGATGATCCCAGTATTTTCGATGTAAAGAGTATTTTTTCAGATCCTGGTCAATTTTTAAAAAATATAGGAATAACCAAATTATCCCAAAATGATAAAAGAGAAATGTTTGCTAAAAATGCAGCAAAAATGTTACTGGATAATAATATTAGTGCCTATAATTTATTGAATTTCAAAAATCAGGATGTTATTGAATTAGAAAATTTTTTAATCTCAAATAAAGGAGCAGGATTTGGAAATAAGAAAGCAGAAGTATTTATAAGAGACATGATTGTACTAAAGGTATGGGATAAATATAAAAATTTTGAAAACTTGTCAGTTCCTAGTGATATAAACACAATAAAAGTTGCATTGAGAACAGGTATATTGAAAACCGAAATACCACTACTGAGCAGTTTCTTAGATATTTTTTGTTACCAATATACACTGATAGATAATTATAATTCTAGAGCATGGAAGGCGGTTTGGGATATTTGGTTTGATAAATATCCTGAGAAATGTATAGAAAGCCCAATACTTATAGATTTTCTAATTTATAGAATAATTGGAAAAGAATTCTGTAAAGAGTCTTTAATAATATTTGAATGTGAAACCGGAAATCATAGATTTAAATGGCACTCAAGCAGGAATAAAACTTGTCAGATTTGCTATAAAAATAATTATAAGGAAGAAGCAAAAATCATAAATAGATTATTACCTTGTATGGATGACGAAGGCTATATGTGTATAGAAAACAGCAAATTCGTAACTGGCAAAGATGCTATATTACCTGGACTTAAAATCTGTCCTTTCGTGATTGTCTGTGAACCAAGAAATAAAAATTTTATAAAATTTAATCCCCCAAAATCTATTAGTATTTTAGGTCAAACAGGTTGGGAATCCGCTAAAACTAGAAGATATGAAGGTGGGGGAGGTTTAATGTCATGATAAGTAATTAATAATTTTTATCTGAAATTATTAAAAAGTTGTTCTCTAGTAATTTGTAACCAGCAGCTCTTTTATTGGCCCCCGTCCTTCAGAGACACAATTTATAAATCTTTTGGCACTGACCTCAAAAATATTAAATCCTTTGTATAAATTCTTAATAAGATCTGAGCTTGAATTACTGAGAATCACAAAACAGCCCGTTTCTGATAATTTTATAAAAGTATCCCTCAGCTTGTATTGTTCTTTTTCTCCAAAATCCTCCTTTGTATAACCGGTAAAGCAGGAAGTATCTGATATTGGAAAATAAGGCGGGTCAAAATAAATAAAGTCGCCTGCTCTTGCAATTTTTTCACAAATTGAAAAATCATCACATAAAATATTGGTGTTTTTTAGTGCTTCAGAAATAGCTATAAAGTTTTCCTTAATGAAAATATTTGGATTTTTATAACGTCCAGCCGGTACATTGAAAAATCCTTTACTGTTTACCCTGTATAATCCATTAAAGCAGGTTTTATTTAAAAATATTGTACGGGCTGCTTTTTCTATATTACTTCGTTTCTCATAATCCTTTTGCCTGTCCCAGTTTCTCAAACTGTAATAAAAACTATTCTGGTTTTCAAGATAATAATTCTTGAATTCTGCAAGTAGCCCCAGCAGGTCCGTTACATTATTTTTAATTGTAATATATGCATTAATTAACTCAGGGTTATTGTCTATTAGAGTTATTTTATCTTTTAGTAAATTCTTATTATAGAGGTGGAAAAACGTTGCACCTCCGCCTAGAAATGGCTCCAGATAATTATTAAACTTTGTTGGAAAGCGCTCTTCTATTTCTGTAAGAAGCTGTCTTTTACCTCCTGCCCATTTTAGAAATGGCTCTGCAATATATCTGGTATTAAATATCTGTTGAGTTTCCATTAATATAAATTCTGTAAAAATAAGAAATAAATTGTTTGTACACAGTATAAAATTTTATGCTGAAAGGTAAATAGTATTTCTAGAAATATTACTAATTTTTCATATAAAGCAGGATATATTTGTGGTTAATTTTAAGAAATTTATCAGGGATGGTATTTACTATATTATCATTATTTTCACTGTTTAATGCTAATACAATTATCTCTTTTATTTTAAGGCTTTTATCATTTCTGAGTTTTTTTTCAATTTCTAATGCAGGTTGGTAAATCATTCCACTTTTTAGTCTGCTATCCTGACAAAAGACAGCAAGCACTCCCTTATAATTTAAGTATTGGCTTAAATTTTTTATATCTTCTTCAGGATGTTTTTTGGCTGAAAATATAATAAGGTCATATTTTTTCTTTTTAGTGGAATTTAAAATGAAATTATTCTTAAGGTTTAAATAGTTGTTATTTGAATATCTCAACACAAGATTTGAAACAGCATCGCCAAACCAGCTGCTACTATTTAAGATCCATACTGTTTTTGCCTCCAGGACAATATCTTTTTTTATATACTCTTTTTTTAATTTTGGCCAATTATTATCCTGAAACTTTTCAGAAATATTAAAACTGTTGCATCTTTTATTTTTTTGTTTTTTGAAAATAAAAAGGTATTCATGTGCAAGAAGCAGGAAATTGTATTTTATGCTGTTTTTATACCAGAAACCTGTTGTTTTGCAGTTATGTTGTCTTTTTATAACCATTTCTTCAATATAAAAACCATTATCTAAAAATTTTTCAGCGACCAGGAAACCAAGCGGTATTACGTTTTTGTTTTTTCTCATATCTCCTATAAGGATTGCACAGTATTTGCCGTCTCTGAGCACACGGTAGCTTTCTTTGGCAACTTTATTTATTCCTTTTAAGAATTCTTCTACTTCGAGTCCGGACAGATCTCCTGCTTCGCCATTTGTGTAGTTTATAATATTTGAATAGGGAGGATGTGCACATATTATATCTATTGAGTCATTGTCGATTGGTAAATTTCTTGCATCACCTGTGCTTACACTAATATCCGTATGGAAATTTAAAGTGTTGTCTACCTCAAAGTTAAGATTTAATTCTGTAAGCTCTACAGCACTTTTGTTAATATCAAAACCTTTAAAGCTTCTGTTTAAAAGCTTACATTCAATAGCTGTTGTGCCAGCTCCACAAAAATAATCGAGAACAGTATCGCCTTCATTTGAGTATTTTAAAATAACATTACGGGGAATATAAGGGGACCAGTTGCCGCGGTAATTACCATTGTGAGTTGCCCAGTCGCCCCTGGATTTAAAGCTCCAGACAGAATTGTTTTCAGGAATGAAATTTTTTGGGTTTAATCTTTTAACAATATCATTCTTTAAGGATGGACTGCTTATGTTTGTGCCTGTATGCTGAATAATTGCTTTCTCAATAAACTTTAAATTGACATTGTATTTGCTGCCTATTTCAGCATCAGTAATGCCATTTAATTTATCTTCGATTATTTGTTTTGCAATAGTTGTATTCAATTAAAAGAACTTTCGCTCATAAGGTAATAATCATTTAGATTAAGTTAACACAATTATATCATTTATCAATATTATGTAAATATACAAATACATAAATAAGTAATAAATATTTTAATTGACAGAGAACTCTTGTATTGTGCTTTAATAAACTTTTGGCTTCATGGATAAACCATTGCCTGGAGCAGTTTTTATATGAGGATATCGGAAGGGCAGATGCCATATGCGATTTTATGGAATCCTTAATCGATGAGCCGGAAACACTTAAAGAAAAAGCAAGGGCCATGCAAAAGGATGAGGCAGGAGACAACAATTACATGGGTACTTATTGCACCAGGGTATTGCCCCAAGCTGCCCTTGAGATAATAAGGCAGGGTTATGTGCAAAAGTTTGACAAGATAATAATTGATGAGGGCCAGGACATTATAAGGGGGGGAATACCTTGATGTAATTGATGCTCTTCTTGAGGGCGGAATGGCAAAAGGCAAATGGGAGTTTTACTGTGATTTTGAGAAGCAGAATATTTTTCTTGAGGATGTCGGGGCCAATAATTGCTTAAAGCTTCTAGAGAAGTACGGGAGGGGCGTGCTTTTCCAGTACAGACTTTCGCGAAATTGCAGGAACACAAAGCCGATTGCTTCAGAGATTGCAGATATTTTCAAGACAGGGAGCCGCCAGGTGCTTGATGCAAATCTTGAGGGCAGCCCTATCAGGTATTTGCAGTATGATGGTGGTGGCAGGGGCGCAGGCGATATATCTTTCGGGACCATTTATAAGTTTAAGGGGATGGAAAACTCCTGCATTATAATTGCTGATATTGCAGGCTGTCTTAACAGGTGCAATTTTGAGGACCTGCTTTATGTGGGGATGTCCAGGGCAAGGGTTGGGCTTGTTGTGCTGGTAAACGGGGAGGCCATGGAAAAGCTTGAGGCCTTGAAGAAACACAAATTTGAGACTTATATGTAAATGAAAATAAAAGCCAATTAGATCCTGTGAAAAGTTCTTATAAAAATATAATTAAAAAAACATATTCTGATATAATTATTTTGGACCATTAAAGCAACAGGAGAGGTAAAATGCTATCCAGATATATTTCTTCAGCAATGAAGAAAGCAAGATATGAGATTCTTAAAGATGATAATTCTTTTTATGGCGAAATTCCCGGGTTTAAAGGAGTTTATGCCAATGCGCAAACTTTGGAAGATTGCAGAGAAGAACTCGAAGAAGTATTGGAAGAGTGGTTATTCTTCAGGATATCTAAAAATCTTGATATACCAGGCATAAATGGAATAAAACTGGAAATTAAAGAAGTAGCAGTATAATGCCGTTAATTGGCCCTATAAAAAGAAAAGATTTAATTAAAAACTTAATTAAGCTAAGATTTTCAGGACCGTATTCTGGCGGCAAGCACCAATTTATGGAAAAAGGAAATATTACCCTAAGACTGCCCAATCCGCATAAATCAGATATCGGAACGGAATTATTGATAAGAATATTGAAACAAGCAAATATTAGAAATTCTTATTGGATAAAATTATAGAAGAGATAGTTTATTTAGATTTTCATACATTTCATAATCAGATACAGCTACAAAATGTCTGCCATCCTTAAGATAACATATAAAAATTACAGCATTCTGCCCTTCAGGCAATGACAGGTATCCTGCAAGAAAACCATTAAGCCCGGCGACTGAACCTCCGATAATACCTCCCTCAAGAGGCGTTAAAGATTCATCAGTGCTGTTGTACGGGTAATTATTTTTATCAAGAAGCTCAAGCCTTTCTATTTTACCTTTCAGGTTTTCTGTCTTCAGTGAAAAACCTTCGGACCATATTACTGAAATATCCCTCAGAAGAAAACCGGTTGGTTTTAAAACAGCATTTGTTGGGAAATCCCCGCTTATAATTTTTGATTCCATTGGCGTTATAAAAAGTTTATTACTTTGCTTAAACCTGTCTTCTTTATTTTACATAATCAAATTTCTGATATCAAAATTTTCTGTCTTTGCTGCAATGAATTATACATAATTATAAAAAATCTGAATTAGAATAAAACAGGAGTATTTTTTTCAGATTATATGCAAAATGATGCTTTTTCAGCAAAATGGCCGGAAAACAATTAAGCACTTGTAATGGAAAAAGCCGTCGCAGGCTAAATTATTAATTTTTACAAAACCATAGGGCTCCCCACAACATTGCAGGAAATAAAGGGTTTTACAGACAGCCATATTGAAAAAGCCATTGAAGCTGCAAAAAACCCCAGCTTGAAATGAAGCTTAAAAACATGCCGGTGGCCCTGAGCCCAACTACAGTGGATATATATGAGGCCGATTCTTCAGGCTGCTAAAACCGGTGATATGTCACTCATAAAATATCCCGATTATCTGTTGTAAAATACGACATATTATCTTATAATACATCTTATGAAAGTAACAGCTATCTTACCGGACAATCTAATTTCTGAAGTAAAGAAATATGCAATGGGTAAAAATCTCACTGAGTCGCTTGCAATTGCATTGGGGGAATGGCTCGCTATAAAAAGGATTAAGGAGTTAAATTATCAGGTTAAAGAGGAACCACTGGAGTTTAGAACAAGTTTTTCAGCCGAAACAGTTAGGGATATTAACAGAAAATGATAAATAAACACTTAAACTATCAAAAAATTATCGCTGATACCTGCATTTGGATTGAGTTTTTAAAAAATAACCCCGTTTTTTTCACACCGATGCAGGATTTACTTGAAAAAAACAATATTTTTGCTGTTGAATGCATATTTGGTGAACTTTTACAGGGTGCCAAGTCAAAAAGGGAGATTGAATTGATCACAGCCTACTGGAATATTTTACCTAAATTAAATGAAGAAAATATATGGATTGAGGCAGGAATGTATTCGGGTGAAAAAAATTTTTTTGAAAAGGGTATTGGGTTTATTGACAGTGTCCTGTTGGTTCTTTCATTGAAAAACAATTTAAAAATTTGGACAATTGATAAAAAATTAAGTTCGCTTCTTTTACCTGGCCAGATTTATTCTTAGAAGTAATTATTTTATAATTTTTAAACAGTTGTTTTACAGAAAGAAAAGTTATGGAAAACCATGAAGATAATTCAGCTGCAATTCCCCAAATCCTGCCGGAAGAGGGATTCGGGGGAGATTATATAATCGCAAGCTATTTCTACAGATCGGCTCCAGGCGAGGATGTGTATGAAAAAGCCAGGTCATTTGCAGTGGGCCAGACTATAGGTACCTGGGTTCCTGTTCCGGGTGTAACCCATCGGATGAAACAAAAGCATGGTGGCAGGGTTGTAAACATTTATGACATGCCGCCTGCTGAACTGATAACAGATCAGCCTGAATGCTCATCGCATATCATACAGATAGCTTTTCCTGATGAAAATTTTATGCCTCAATTTCCGATGCTTTATACAACTCTGTTGGGAAATGATGTATCAACATCTGCGCAGGTTAAACTTGTGGACATAAAATTTTCAAATAAATTTTTAAAAGCTTTCTCTGGTCCAAAATTTGGCGCTTCAGGAGTGTATAATTACTTAAATCTTGAAAAAAGGCCCATTGTATTAAATATGATAAAACCCTGCCTGGGTTACTCACCAGCTGAAGGTGCGGAAATATTTAAAAAAATTGCACTGGGTGGTGTTGATATAATAAAGGATGACGAGCTTCTTGCAGACACAAAATACAGCCCGACAACAGAAAGGGTCAGATTATATGCACAGGCAGCTAAAGAGGTAAAAGAGATTACCGGACATGAAACCATTTACTGCACCAATATAACTGACAGGTTTGACAGGTGTCTGGAAAATGCTTACAGAGCCATTGATGCGGGCGCCAAAATGCTGATGCTGAATTTTGTGGCGGCTGGACTTTCGACTCTGCAGGCTCTTGCTGAAAACAGTAAAATAACAGTGCCGATTCTTGCACATTATGCCGGTGCAGGCGCAATGACCGAATCTCCTTATTCCGGAATCTCTTCACCGTTGTTGCTTGGCAAGTTTGCAAGGCTTGCCGGTGCCGATATGTGCCTGTTAAGCTCGCCTTACAGCACATATCCCCTGCTCAAAACAAGGTATATGCAGATTGCAGATAACCAGATGCTGCCCCTTGGAAATCTTATGCCGACACTGCCAGTGATAGGCGGAGGAGTTCACCCGAACAGTGCAGAAAAAATAGTGGGGGATCTAGGCAAGGAAGTTGTTCTTGCGGTGGGAGGAGCAATACTAGGCCATCCCAATGGTCCCACTGAAGGCGCAAAAGCGATTATGCAGGCCGCTGAGGCTCTTGGCAAAGGAATTAAGTTAAGTGAAATATCAAAAAAAGCCGGGTATGAATCTTTAAAGCTAGCATTGGAAATATGGAAATAAGATTAGCCGAGCGATGTTAGTTAAAGGAAAATTATAAATGGATAAGGCCAAAAAAGTATATGATATTGCTTTTAAGTATGAATCCGATTACGGTTCCTGCTCGCAGTGCACAATCCGTGCGCTCCAGGAGGTAAACAGGGAGGAAAACGATGATCATTTTCAGGCCCTAGGGGGTTTTACCGGAGGCGGGGGGCTTGAAAGTGACGGAATTTGCGGGGCTTAT
>Ga0233425_10011889_pt1 | contig 10013 bp, 3 predicted proteins | sample Watercolumn_Towu_2_FD_181712 | JGI IMG/M metagenome (GOLD analysis project Ga0233425, IMG submission 181712) | Freshwater microbial communities from Lake Towuti, South Sulawesi, Indonesia - Watercolumn_Towuti2014_140_MG | ecosystem: Environmental > Aquatic > Freshwater > Lake | place: Indonesia... | reverse complement strand
GGCAGCACGAACAGCGTGAACAGCGTGCTCGTGATCACGCCGCCGATCACGACCGTCGCCAGCGGACGCTGCACCTCCGCGCCGGTTCCCTCGCTGATGGCCATGGGGATGAAGCCGAGACTCGCGACGAGCGCCGTCATGATGATGGTGCGGAGCGAGGCCACGGCCGTCTCCTCGATCGCCACGTCGCGGGCCGTGCCCTTGGCGAGCCGTTCACGGAGCGCGCTTGCCACGACCATGCCGGCCAGCACCGACACACCGGAGAGCGTGATGAAGCCGACCGCAGCCGAGATCGACAGCGGCATCTCCCGGATCGCGAGCGCCCAGATGCCCCCGACGCAGGCAAAGGGAACGCTCACAAACAGCAGGATCGTGTCGGCGACGTTGCGGTAGGTGACGTAGAGCAGCGCGATGATGAGCAGGAGCGCCAGCGGCACGACGATCGTGAGCCGCTTCTGGGCCCGCTGCATGTTTTCGAACTGCCCGCCCCACTCCAGCCGGAACTTCCCGACGGGCAGTTCGACCTGCTTGTCGATCTGGGCCTGGGCGTCGGCCACGAAGCCGCCCACGTCGCGGCCGCGGACGTTGCACTGCACCACGACCCGCCGCTCGCTCCATTCACGGGTCACGAACTTCGGGCCCAGCACCGTCTCGATCGTGGCGATGCGCTCGAGCGGCACGCTTTCGCCGGCCGGCCCGCGGATCGGGATCGTCGCCAGCGACTCGGGGCCGGCCCGCAGCGGGTCGGGGAGCCGGACCACGATCGGGAACCGCAACTGCCCCTCGATGATCTGGCCGACCGCCTTGCCCCCCACGCTCTCGACGATGTCGAGCACCTCCTGCGCGGAAATGCCGTAGCGGGCGATCTCCTCCTGCTTCACAGCGATTTTGAGGATCGGCTGGCCCGCCACCTGCTCGACGGCCACGTCGGCACCGCCCGGCACGCTGCGGAGGATGGCCGCCACCTCGTTCGCCTTCTGCGTGAGTGAGTCAAGATCTTCGCCGAACACCTTCACGGCGATGTCGGCCCGCACACCCGACACCATTTCGTTGATCCGCTGCTCGATGGGCTGGGTGAACCAGATGATCTGGCCGGGGATGCCCTCCACCACCTCGTTCATCAACTCGACGAGCGCCGCCTGCGCGCGGGCCCGCTTCCACGCCTCACGCGGCTTGAGGGAGATGAAGATGTCGGTGGCCTCGATCGCCCCGGCGTCGGTCGCCACCTCCGGCGTGCCGGTGCGGCTCCAGATGTGGGCGATCTCGGCGGGAAACTCGTGGAGGAGCGCCTTCTCGATCCGCATGTTCATCCGGCACGACTCCTCGATACTGGCGCCAGGCGCCCGGATGATGCCGAGCACGATGTCACCCTCGGAGAGCTTCGGCACGAACTCCGTGCCGAGCGACGCCGCCCGCAGGAGCGTGATCCCCAGGATCACGCAGGCGACCAGGGCGAGCGTGCCCCGGGCGGCGAGGCAGGCGCGCAGAGCGGGACGGTACAGCCACCGTAGAAACTGCACGAGCAGAACGTCGTGCGAATCCATCCGCTTGGGGAGGAAGAAACTCGACAGCACCGGCACGACCGTCAGCGAAAGGACGAGCGAGCCGATCAGGATGAAGACCACCGTCAGGGCCATGGGTCGGAACATCTTCCCCTCGACCCCCTCGAGCGTGAGGATCGGGATGTACACGATCATGATGATGAGCTGGCCGAAACAGGCCGGCTTCTTCACGGCGTTGGTCGCCTCACGCACGAGTTTGAGCCGCGCGGCCCCCGTCGCGCCGGGATGGTGGCCGATCTTCTCGAGAATGCTCTCGATCACCACCACCGACGAGTCGACCACGATCCCGAAGTCGATGGCACCGAGCGAGAGCAGGCTCGCGGCGATGCCCGCCTGCCACATGCCGATGAAGCCGCACATCATCGAGAGGGGGATCGCGGTGGCGGCCACGAGCCCGGCCCGGAGGTTGCCGAGCATCATGTAGAGGATCACGACGACGAGGAACGCCCCCTCGAGCAGGTTCTGCCGAACCGTGGCGATCACGCGATCGATGAGTTTCGTGCGGTCGTAGACGATCTTCGGCTCGACGCCGTCCGGGAGCGTCTGGATCAGCTTCTCGAACCGATCGCGAAGCCGCGTCGTGACGGCGTAACTGTTCTCACCCATGAGCATGAAGCCCAGACCGAGCACCACCTCCCCTTCGCCGCCGTAGGTGACGGCACCCTTGCGGATCTCGTGGCCGATGACGACCTCGCCCACGTCGCGAATGCGGATCGGCACGCCGTTGCTGGAGGCGACCACGATCCGTCCGATCTGCTCCACGTCCACGGTCCGGCCCACGCCGTAGACGAGCACCGCGTCGCCGGATCGGTCGATCGAACCGCCGCCGACGTTGAAGTTGTTGCGGGGAATCGCCTGCACAACCTGATCGAACGACAGGTCGTACTTGCGGAGAAGCGTGGGATCGACCCGGATCTGGTACTGCTTGTTGAGGCCGCCCCACGCGTTGACCTCCGCGGTGCCGGGCACGCTGCGGAGCGCAGGCTTGAGCGTCCATTCCTGGAGCGTCTTGACGTCCGTGAGGCTCATGCCGCGGGGCACGAGGAGATAGTGGAACACCTCGCCGAGGCCGGTCGACACGGGCCCCATCTCGGGCCGCTCGACGCCAGCCGGCACGGCCACCGTGCCGAGCCGTTCATTGATGAGCTGGCGGGCGAAGTAGATGTCGGTGCCGTCGCGAAACGTGACGATCACGACCGACAGGCCGAACATGCTCGCGCTGCGGATGCCCTCGAGGCCCGGCATCCCACCCATCGCGAGCTCGACTGGGAAGGTGATCTGCCGCTCGATCTCCTCCGCAACCATCCCCGGCGCGACCGTGTTGATCTGCACCTGCACGGGTGTGGTGTCGGGGAACGCGTCAACCACGAGGTTGTTGACCGCCACCCAACCGACAAGACACACGATCGCCGCCCCGGCGAGGACCGCGATCCGATGCGACAGACTCCACGCGATGATGTTTTCGAGCATGATGGCCTACGCGGTTCGCTCCGTCGTCACAGGTCGCCCGACTCCATGCGCTCGAGCAGGATCTGGCTCTTGAGCACATGGCTTCCGGCTCCCACGACGTGCGTGAACCGCGGATCGGCCGCAGCGTCACCGGCGATCTCCACGAGATCCCCTTCCCGAACGCCCGGCTGCACGGGGCGCGCCGAGAAGGCGGACTCCCCGGCCGGCACGAACACCACCCATCGACTGCCGTCCCACTGCACGCTCAACCGCGGCACCACGAGGGCGGTGCCTCGTCGATCGATCTCGATCCGTCCGCTGCCGAACGTGTTGGCCCGAAGCGCGTGCGGGGCGTCATCGGCGGCACCGGGGGCCGGATCGGTGTGATTGGCGACCTCGGCCCGCACCTGGAGTGTGCGGGTCTCCTCATTGACCTCGGTGCTGATCCAGGTGATCTGACTCGTGTACTCCGAGGTCGAACCGTCGGGGCGGAACCGCACCGGCTGGCCGATCGCGACCTTGTCGGCGTTCTCCTTGCTCACGTTGAGCACAAGGAGCATGGTCGACACGTCGGCGACCTCGAAGATCGGCTTGGCGGCCTCGATCACCTCTCCGACGACCGCCTCACGCCCCACCACGACGCCGTCGAACGGCGCGTAGAGCGGCAACAGGTTCGACGTCACGAGGGCCGAATCGAGGCCGGCGATGAGATCCGCCGGCAGGCCCACCGTGCGGATGCGGGCGGCACGCGTCTCGTCGTCGAGCGGCTCGTAGTCGCGGATCGAGATGTCGAAGCCCAGGTTCACGAGCGCCTGCTCGGCATTGGAGAGGTGGTTGCGGGCCTCCCGCATCGCGGCCCGCGCCTCGCGGAGTTGGCGGCCCATGACCGCGCTCTTCACCTCCTCGAGGATGGAGAGCTGCTCCCTCCGGGACTCGTACGCGACGAGAGCGTTGAGGAACTCCGCCTTCAACCGCCCGACGTCCTGACTGTCGATCACCAGCAGCACGTCGCCCTTCCGGACCTCGTCGCCGAGCCGCTTTTCCACCTTCCAGATACTCCCCGGCACACGCGTGGAGAGCTGCGCGATCCGTCGTTCGTCGTAGGCGACCACGCCATTGCAGAGAAGTTCGCTGACCATCGGACGCTTCTCGACCGGCACGACCTCGATGCCGGAACGCTCGAGGGCCTCCTGAGACGGAAAGCGGACGGTGCCTTCGGCCGACGCAGGGGCGGGATCGGCGTGCTCCGCCGCATGGCCCCCCTCCGCGTGGCCAGCGGGGCCGTGGGCCCCTCCCGCGTGTCCGTCGAAACGGAACGACCAGTGCGTCGCGTGGCCGAACCAGCCGACCGCGGCGAGACCGGCGACCGTGACGAGGGAAAGCGACCAGCTCGCGAGTTCCGAAACGACTCGCTGCCAGGTGAACGCGTGCGAGATTTTGCGGGTGGCCATGGTGACTCCGAGGTACGAGGCCTGGGAACGTACGCTCCGCACCGCGACCGCCGCCCGCCGATGCCGGCCAAGGCCCTACGGACACGCCGCGAAACGTTCGCCGAAAGGGCGGCCCGCCAGCCGCCGCGTTCGGAGGTTCAAGAACTCTGGATGGTAGGAGGGAGGTGGGGGGTTCGGACGGAACGAGGCGATTCACGATCACGGAAACCGCCGCGTCCAGAACCGCGACAATTCCCAGTCGGATCATACCTTGCGAAATCAACAGCCGTCCAGACGTGGGGCGAACACCGTGCCGAGCCATCCCTCGGGAAGCCAAAAACGACGCTGTTCTATGCCGTTGGCCCCGTTGCGGTCTGGCGGAAACGGGCGCGTCTTGCCCCCCTCCCCTCCACCGAGTGTGGGGCGTGTGACCCGCGCAACTCCGCCCATACTGGGGCATGCCTCACGAGCCCCCTGCGACGTACACCGCCCGTCCACCGCGGCCCCGTGGAGACCGGCGCTCCTGCTGCCGCGCCGCGATGGTCACCGCTATGCTCGCAGCGATGCCCACCGCCGCAGCCGTCGCCGCCGAGAGTCCCCTGCTCGCCCCGTGGACCGGTCCCTACGGCGGCGTGCCGCCGTTCGACCGCGTGCGGGTGGCCGACTTCGAGCCTGCGCTCGATAGCGCGATGCGGGAGCAGCTCGACGCGATCGAGAAGATCGCGGCCAACCCGGAGCCTCCCACATTCGCGAACACGGTGGCCGCCTACGAACGCTCGGGCCGGACGCTCGGCCGCGTGCTCGCCGTGTACGGCGTCTACTCGGGCAACCTCTCCGACGACGCCTTCCAGGCGGTCGAGCGCCGCATGGCGCCGAAGCTGGCCGCGTTCCAGGATGCGATCGTACAGAACCGCCGATTGTTCGAGCGGCTCGCGACGGTGGATGCCGCGGCCGACACGGCCGCGCTCGGAGCTGAAGAACGCCGGCTGGCGTGGCTCCTCGTCACGAACCTGACGCGGGCCGGTGCCCGGCTCGATCCCGCCGCCCAAACCCAACTCGCTGCCATCAACCGCGAACTCGCAGAACTCCACACCGCGTTCTCCCAGAGCGTGCTCGACGAGGAGAACGAGACCGCGGTGTTGCTCGACCGTGAGGCCAACCTCGCGGGCCTGCCCGACACGGTCCGTCGCGCCGCGTCCGAGGCCGCCGCCGACCGCGGCCACGCGGGCCAATGGGCGATCCCCAACACCCGCTCGACCGTGGAGCCGTTCCTCACGTTCGCGGAGCGGCGCGACCTCCGCGAACGCGCGTGGCGGATGTTCGTCGATCGCGGCAGCCGTGCCGGCGCCCGCGACAACACCCGGACGATCGCGAAGATCCTCGCACTGCGGGCCCGGCGGGCGAAGCTCCTCGGATTCCCGACCCACGCCCACTGGCGGCTCGAGGACTCGATGGCGAAGACGCCCGAACGCGCCGTCGCGCTGATGGAGGCCGTCTGGAAGCCGGCCGTCACCCGCGTCCGCGAGGAGGTGGCCGACATGCAGGCGATCGCCGACGCCGTGGGCGCCGGGATCACGATCTCCGCGTGGGATTACCGCTTCTATGCGGAGAAGGTACGTCGGGCAAAGTACGACCTCGACGAGGCGGAAGTCACGCCCTACCTGCAGCTCGAGAACCTCCGTGAGGGGATGTTCTTCGTGGCTGGGCGACTCTTAGGCCTCCGCTTCGTGCCCGTGGCGGCCGGAACGGTGCCGGTGTTCCACCCCGACGTCCGCGTCTGGGAGGTGCACGACACCGACGGCGCCCGCGTCGGCCTCTGGTACTTCGATCCCTTCGCCCGCACGGGCAAGCGGTCGGGCGCGTGGATGAGCGACTACCGTGCGCAGGAGCGGTTCGACGGCGACGTGCTCCCGATCGTGTCGAACAACTGCAACTTCCCGAAGCCGCCGCCCGGCGAGCCCGCGCTCGTCAGCTGGGACGACGCGACGACGCTGTTCCACGAGTTCGGTCACGCCCTCCACGGCCTCTGCTCGAGCGTCACCTACCCGTCGCTCGCGGGCACGGCCGTGGCCCGCGACTACGTCGAGTTCCCGTCGCAGATCCTCGAGCACTGGCTCGCGACGCCCGAGGTGCTCGAGCGGTTCGCCCTCCACCACGAGACCGGCCGCCCGATCCCGCCCGAGCTCGTCGCGAAGATCCGCCGCGCGGAGACGTTCAACGAGGGGTTCCGCACGGTCGAGTTCCTCGCGAGCGCGATCGTCGACATGAAGCTCCATCTCGCCGGGGAGACACCGATCGACCCCGAGGCGTTCGAGCGGCAGACGCTCGAGACGCTGGGCATGCCGGTGGAGATCGTGATGCGTCACCGCACGCCCCACTTCGCCCACATCTTCGCCGACGACGGCTACTCGGCCGGCTACTACAGCTACCTGTGGGCCGACACGATCACGGCCGACGCCTGGGAGGCGTTCACGGAGGCCGGCGGCCCGTGGGACACCGCCGTGGCCGCCCGTCTCCGCCGCCACGTCTTCTCGGCGGGCAACACGGTCGATCCCGAGGAGGGTTACCGCGCCTTCCGCGGCCGCGACCCGTCGATCGACGCACTCATGCGCAAGCGTGGCTTCGCCCCGGCGAAGTGACGCCGGCAGGGCATCGCCGGTGGTCGACGGGCTCTGAGCGTGGCCCGGAGCCGCCCACGCCCCGTGCTGGAAGAGCACCGCGGCTGCCCACGCCCTCTCGCTGGACGTGTGGCGCACGGAAGCAGCAGCAAACGCACGATGCCCATGCTGCCTCGGCAGCGCCACTGGGGCATGCACTCAGCGAGGGGTTGCCCGTGCCCCAGGAGCCGGCGTATGCCGCCAAGCGCAGCCAGGATGGCGAAGCGCCGGCGGCATCCGAGCGAGCGGAGGTCAGGATGACCGGAGCGAGCGTCCGGCGATGGGGTACGGGCAGCCCCGAGCCTCACGGGACGCCGATCCTCCCGACCGGCCGTCAGGCGAGGATGCCCTTCACGATCTTGCCGTGCACGTCGGTGAGCCGGTAGCGGCGGCCCTGGAACTTGTAGGTCAGCCGTTCGTGGTCGATGCCGAGGAGGTGCATCATCGTGGCGTGGAAGTCGTGCACGTGCACGCCGTCCTTCACGATGTTGTAGCCATACTCACAGGTCTCACCGTAGGTATGCCCCGGCTTCACGCCGCCCCCCGCCATCCAGATCGTGAAGCAGCGCGGATGGTGGTCGCGGCCGAAGTTGCCGCCGGGCTTGTAGAGCCCCTGGCAGTAGTTCGTGCGGCCGAACTCGCCTCCCCACACCACGAGCGTGTCGTCGAGCATCCCGCGCTCGGCGAGATCCTCGACGAGCGCCGCCGCCGGCTGGTCGGTCTGCTTGCACTCGCTGCGGATGCCCCCCGGCAACCCGCCGTGATGGTCCCAGTCCTGATGGTAGAGCTGGATGAACCGCACGCCCCGCTCGGCGAGCCGCCGTGCCAGCACGCAGTTGGCGGCGAACGTGCCGGGGTCGCGGGCGTCGGGGCCGTATCGGTCGAGGACGTGCGCGGGCTCGTCGGCGAAGTTCGTCACCTCCGGCACGCTCGTCTGCATCCGGAAGGCCATCTCGTAGTTGGCGATCCGCGAGGCGATCTCGGTGTCGGGGGCGGCGGCGAGGCGGTGCTCGTGGAGATCACGGAGGCCGTCGAGGATCCGTCGCCGGCTCTCACCCGACACACCGGGCGGGTTGTTCACGTAAAGCACCGGGTCGGCGCCCGAGCGGAATCGCACCGCCTGATGACGCGTGGGCAGGAAGCCCGCGCCCCAGAGGTGGCTCATGAGCGGCTGGCCGCCCTTGTTCTTCGTGATCAGGACGACGAACGAGGGAAGATCGTCCTGCGCGTTGCCGAGGCCGTAGTCGAGCCAGGCGCCGATGCTCGGCCGGCCCGGAATCTGCGAGCCGCTCTGCATGAACGTCACGCCCGGACCGTGGTTGATGCTCTCGGTGTACATCGACCGCACGACGCACAGCCGGTCGGCAATCTTCGCCGTGTGCGGAAGCAACTCCGACATCCACGCACCGCTTTCGCCATGCCGTGCGAAGGCGAACGGCGAACCGACGAGCGGGATCGAGCTCTGGTTGCCCGACATTCCGGTGAGCCGCTGGCCGCCGCGGACGCTCTCGGGAAGCTGCTGGCCGTCCTTCTCCTTGAGCAACGGCTTGTGGTCGAAGAGGTCGATCTGCGACGGCCCGCCCGACTGGAAGAGATAGATCACCCGCTTCGCCCGAGGCGGGACGTGAAAGCGGTCGATCACGCCGCCCGTGGAGCCTGCCGGAAGAGCGAGATCGGCCGCATCGTCCCCACGCGACGATCGTGCGAGCAGGTCGGCGAGCGCGAGGCCGCCGAACCCCATGCCGAACGACTCGAGCCACGCGCGACGGGAAAGAATCGAAGGCGTCATCGTTTCACCACGCAGCCATCATAGTTCATGAGGGCGTTCACCACGGCGGCCGCGGCCGCCACGTCCACCGCCGCGAGGCCCTCGCGCGCCGGCTTCTCACCGACGCCGATAAGCTTCGCCGCCTCGTCGGGGTGCTCGCGATACCAGGCGAGCTGTGCCGTGTGCATCCGTCGCAGGATGCTCTTCTCCGACTCGTCCGGGCGCCGGCTCGTGAGCCGCTCGAAGGCGTTCTCGATCGCGGCCAGCGGGTCGGCCTGCTCAGCGAGCATCCGCTCGGCGAGCACCCGCGCCGCCTCCACGAACTGTGGGCCGTTCAAGAGCACGAGCGCATGCAGCGGCGTGTTCGTCGTGTCGCGGCGCGCCACGCACACCACGCGCTTCGGCACGTCGAAGCTCTCGAGCATGGGGGCGGGCCCCGTGCGTCGCCAGAACGTGTACAGGCTCCTGCGATAGAGGGCGTCGCCCTTGTCGGCCGCCGCGGGCTTGAAGGACTCGGGCATGTCGTAGGTCTTAACCGGCGGACCGCCCGCCTTCTCCACGAGCAGCCCCGCGGCGGCGAGCGCGCCATCGCGGATCATCTCGGCCGGAAGCCGGTGGCGGGGCCCCCGGGCCAGCCACACATTGAGAGGATCGTCGGCCATCGTCTTCGCATCGGCGGTGCTCCGCTGCCGGTAGGTCCGCGACCGCATGATCGTCTTCACGAGGGCCTTCATGTCCCAGCCGAGGCCACCGTCGGCGACCGGATGCGAGAACCGCCAGGCGAGGTGGTCGAGCAGCTCGGGATGCTCGGGCCGCGTGGACTGGCTGCCGAGATCGTCTGGCGACTGCACGAGGCCGAGTCCGAACAGGCTCTGCCAGAGACGGTTCACCGTCACCCGCGCGAGCAGCGGGTGCTCCGGATCGACGAGCCAGCGGGCGAGCCCGAGGCGATTCCGCGGCTGGTCGGCCGGAAACGGCGGCAGGGCTTCCGGCGTGTTCGGCTCCACGGGATCCCGACGCGTGTCGTAGTCACCGCGATCGAGAATGTAGGCCGTCTTCGGCTGCGGCAGTTCCCGCATCACCATCACCTCCACCGGCTTCTCGGCGAGGTCGTCGCGATGGCGGCGGGCGTCCTCGAGAAGCTTCC
>Ga0233425_10011888_pt1 | contig 10013 bp, 12 predicted proteins | sample Watercolumn_Towu_2_FD_181712 | JGI IMG/M metagenome (GOLD analysis project Ga0233425, IMG submission 181712) | Freshwater microbial communities from Lake Towuti, South Sulawesi, Indonesia - Watercolumn_Towuti2014_140_MG | ecosystem: Environmental > Aquatic > Freshwater > Lake | place... | reverse complement strand
ATGGGGCAATGATTCTTAATAATATCTTAAAAGAGTAATAAAGTCAGGGATTATTCTGATTTTTGCCCCTAGTTCATATCACCAATTATCTTTCTAGCTTCTTCGTTAAATTTCTTTGCTCTATTTAGTGAGGTTTCAGCTTTTCCTTTAATCGCTATTTCTCCAAGATCATATGTAAACCTGCTTCTTTTTTCTTTTTCTGAAGAATAATTTTCGATAAATTCTTTTGCCTTCTCTTTTCCAAGAATTTCAAAAGCCTCTTCTCCTGCTTCCTTCAAGTCCTCAATGAACTTTCTTTCAAGTTTGCCGTTTAGATAGAAATAATAGAATAATGCATTAAAAGTAGCAGTGTGCACAGAATTCTCTGCCTTTATGCTTATTCCTCTGCTGTCTAATAATGCTCTCGCCGTATAAAACATAGAATAATAGCTTGAATTTATTACCCATAGAAAACCGTTGAATTTTGGCATTCCCATGGAATTTTGTATATTTTCTTTTGTTGATACCTCAAATAATAACTTGGCTGTTTCAAGAGAATCTGAGGCATTTTTGAGGAAAAAGTGAATAAATTGTTCCTTTTTACCTTGAACTATCTCTCCGTTCTTTATGCTTTTCTCAGCCCCTTCTTTTATTAGTCTTATCTCTTTTTCATCTAGCATTTTTTAATATTCTATAATAATTTTCTCCCCCAAATAAGATAAGGTGTTTATTTAATGTTTCGTTTATTATATTTTTGTTATCTCTTTTTGAAAGCATTTCATACGCGCTTTCTTTAGAAATAATGTTTATATCTAGTTTAAGACTAAAATTGGATGCAATGTTGTTGGCAATTTTTTCGGTTTGATTGACTCTTTCTTTGCTGTCTAGAATAATTAGGATATCTATATCTCTTGGATTATCTTTTTCTATGAATGAGCCGAAAATAAGAAGGACAAAGAAATCTTCACCTATCTTCTCATTTAAATCATTGATAAATAAGAGCAGTGATTTGTTCCTAATCTTTTCTTTTGCTCTTTCTGACTCAATATATGCAATTTCTGAATGATTTTTTTTGTAATTCAATGAAATAAACTCTTTTTCATCTTTAACTAAAAAGCTCTGTTCAATTAGTGCTTTAATTGATCTATGAATTAAGGGATAAGGTTTCTTAAGAATTTCAGAAACTTGTTTTATGCTGAATCTTCCAGTTATCTTTGAGGCAAAAACCTTCATTATCTTTGCTTGTGTTTTTGTGAACATTTTTAATATCTCTGTATAACCTGTATAACTATTTTGATATATAGTTATATCTATTTAGTTATATAAACCTTTCGTTGTGAATGAATAGGAGTTTTATGGTTTTTGAGCTCTTTTAAGTTTTATCTCGCCCTTTTTTATTTCCACGGCTTCGAGAGAGTCGCCTTCTTTGAATTCTGCTTTTTCGACTGCATCAGGAGAGATATTAATCATAAACTTAAAATAATCTTTCCCATTATAATTCCTTAAAAACCTCTTCTGCAATTTCATAGAACTTCTAGCTACATTAGATATTTAAACTTTGAGGCGCCGAAAGGTTTATATAGCTTAGGCGCCTAAGTATTATCATGTTTTGCAAAGAAAGTTTTGGTTATGGGGTTATTGTGGGTTATATTGGATGGTTTTGGAGTTATCTTATACTTGTTAATTTTATGGACTGGTGGAATAAAGGTAGAAAGGAATAGGTTTTTATAGTTCCGTAGAAATGAAAACGCACTAATGTGTCTCAATGATTATCTTATTTAATTAAAACGCAATGCTATTTACATTTTATGTTTCTTTAAACTGCTCAAGTGCCTTTTTCCTTCTGTTACATATTCATTCAATTCGTTTATGGTAGCATCATACTTCTTTATATCTCCAATTTCTTTTTTTCTATGCTTGTCAAATACAAATAAAATTAATACAATTAAAATTAACATGACAATTGACCCAGCGCCATATGCGGAATTTGGTGTTTTCAAAAATTCAAGAATAAAGCTCACAAAAAAATTGCCCATTATTCCAAAAGTCAGTCCAATCAGAATTCCCTCTGTAAATTCTTTTTTGTTTTTGTGTCTTTCTCTGCAGTCTAATAAAATCTGCCTGTCAAAATCATATCTAATTAGTCTATCTCTTAAAAGATCAGGGTCTTCAAAAGGATTTATGTGGGTCATGTAAAATTAATATTGTGTTGGAATTTATATCTTTCTAAAGACTACCAAAATCTTCTTCTCTTCGGAGATCTATTAACACTGAATGGAAGTTCACGAAGATTACTTGGTCGGTTGTCATTTTTATTTCTATTAATATGATCCGCATCAAATCCCTTCCGAACTGGGCGCCCCATTTTCTTTTCTAATACTCTTTTATGAACTGAGCGAACTACCCCATCACTATCTCTAAATACTTGATAACCACTTTTATTCCTAAATATTACCATGACTTATTTAGGATAAATAACTATTTAATTTTTTGTTTTTCTCCAAAAACCTCTCCAACCTTGCTCATAACAGCTTTAGCAAAGAAGCTCTTCCAACATTCATAATGAAAGCACTCAAACTCAAAGATTTTGCCGTTCTTTTTGCCAATAATCATACAGAACCTATCTTCATCTTCATTTATCCTCTTCTTACACTTCGTACAAAATTTCACCATTTTATATCTATGCACAATAATGCAGACGTTCTATAAAAACTTATCTGTCTATTTATGCAGATATGGCAAGGAAACCAATTACTAAAATAATAGAAGATGTAAAAAAGTTATTGGAAAAAGATGGTGAACTCTCAATACGCCAAATTTCTATTAAAACGGGTTCTCAATGGCGAACAATAGAGAAAGCTCTAGAAACTATGCTTAGTCTTGAAATTGTTAAAGAAAGATTGAATAAAGAAGTTGATAGGGTGGAAAGATTGTTTTCTTTAAAACATTAAGAATCCATCTTAAATCCCATATCAGTCAAGATGCAATAAACCTTTTCTGGCAAGATTATTTTCAAATTATTCTCTAAATTATTCTTTTTTAACAATTTATTTCCTTCTTGAATCAAATGAGTATCATATGTAACTAATACATCTGCCCCAAAATATAAGGCGGCAATTAAATGTATTGCGTCTTTTGCCTGAACATTAGAATGCAATGATGCTGATAAAGCATCTTTCCAAACTTCAACAGGTATCTGAATTGCTGAAAAATAAGGATAATTCTCTAAAAAAGAATCAATATATCTCTTGACAATCAGCAATTCATTATTTGATAATTCCTTTTGATCCCTTTCTTTTATTACTTCTTTGTATTCTACCTTCTCTCTGACTTTCTTTGCTAAGTATACATCATCTTTTTTCAAATCGGAGAGTTCGAGTATTGCAAATGTTGAAGTAAAGCACTTCCATTTCCTTTCTTTAATAGTTTGCATCAAATTTATCAGATCTGCTGGTTTCTTTTCAATTAGCTTTCTTATTATTACCGTATCCAAATAAATGAGGGGCACTTTTCTTACCATTTCCATCTCCTTCTCGTATTAAAACTAACTCTCACAGGCTTTTTTACTATTTTCGTTGCCCTAAAACTTACTCTTTCGCCAGTACTTCTAGTAAAATTTACTCTAACCGGGCGCCTTACTTCTTTTCTTGCCCAAAATTGTACTCGCCCCATATTATAACTCCAATACTTTCCATTCGGAAAGATTGTTAGGATTGTATTCGTATTTTTCTTTATCGTTATATCTCCATGTTCTATTTACATAAATAGCAATTCCACCCCAAATTTTCTTACCTTTTTTCTTTTGTTCTTTTATATATTTTTGTAGTCCTTCTGCTCTAGGTCCGGCATCTTGAGTTTCAGCAGTTCTTCCACTTTTAGTGTCTAAAATAGCAATAGAACCATCTTTAAAACAAACCAGAAAGTCGGGATAAAATGTAAATCCGTCTGTTCTCAATACAGCAAAATATTTTATCTCTGTTTCTCTATTCTTAAACCACCATTTTACATTATTGGCCTTATTTAGCAATTCTATAAACTTAGTTTCCGGTTCGCTTGGTTTTGCCGTATAAAAGGGTTTCATTATAGATTTAGAATGTTCTTCGCTCTTGTATCTGCTGTTATAACTTATCATAATTGGAACTTCCCATTTTTCAACTTCTTTCTTTTCTTTGACTTCGCTTAATTTCTCAACAATTTTTATTTTATATTCTTCTTTTGCTAGATTTATAGCATCTACAAATGCCTGAACATTTTCTTTTCCTAAAACAATTCTTTGAACTCTCGGGTTATATTTATCTAATTTATATTTTTCCTTAAAGAATTGATAAACTGCTGTTTTCATTCTATCGCTAGAATCAGCAGGGGCGTAAGGTGTGCAGTTTTGAGTAATAAATCTATCCCACGCTTGTCTTAATTCTATTTCATTTAATTGAATATCTATTTGTCCCTTATGTTCAATTTCTCCTGCCTTGTCTATGTCTATAATTTTTCCGTCTGCGATTATAGGGCTCACTATTTTTGATGGTTCGGCAGTTATCTTTTTCTTTAAATTCATCTCTTCAGCTACTTTCATAAATATTTTACCAAATTCTCCGCTCAATCTTGTTCTTTCTCTTTGTCTTTTCATATAATAGGAAGGTAAAGAAATATCTTTGTAGAGAGAATTATCTCTTTTTGCCTCGTAAATAGTAACATAATCTTTTGCATAATCTTCAGTAATTTCAATATCAGGCAGGTTTGTAAATACAAAGCCTTGATTTAATTCTTCTTCATCATAATACTTTAATTCTGGCATTCTCATTATTCTGCCTATTGTTTGAATTGTAAAAGTGAAACTTTTTGATTCTCTAAAAATGACTAAAATTGATGCTCTTGGGCAATCCCAACCTAAAGCTATTGCTTGTTTGAAAACTAAAACCTCTACTTCATTATCGTTTTTTTCAACGTTTGCAAGGGTTTCTGTTTTTTCTTCTGAAAGCCAGACCGCAAGTTTTCCATTTTCTTCTGTTATCTTAAATTTATCTTTTAATATCTGCAAAACATCATCTTTTTTATTGATTAAATTGCCTTTTTGGTCTGGAAGCTGTATAAGAACAAGAGGATTAATATCAGAACCTTCTTTTTTGTATTTCTTAACTAATTCTTCTCTTTTCTTTAACGCTTGTTCTATGACTACTTCATCTGATGTCTTTGTTCCTATCTTTAATTCTAAAAATTCAGGATTAACTGTTATCTCTGATTTAATCATTTCTTCTGCTTTGACATCACTTAAATTGACTTTTACCCAACCGCTAATATTTTCTTTTAAGTGAGGGGTAGCTGAAACTTCTATTGTAACTTTAGGGGAGATTACTTCAATTAATTCTTTAGATTTTTCTGAACTTGCAGTATGGTGGCTTTCATCTATAATTAAAATTATTTCTCTTCCTTCTTCTTTTGTATTTTGGATTATGCTATTAAGATTATTATCCTGCTCGTTTTCCCTTACATAAATATTGATGTCTTTCTTGTTTATGCTGTGCCAATTTATGAATAAAATCTCGTTTTCCCCTATTTTTCTATCTTCCAAATCTTCAAAATAAGAGCATTGTAATAATCTGTCATCTTCGTAATATTTCTCTAATTTTTCTTTGCTTTGCTCGTGCAACATTCTAACAGAAACCCAGACAAAAGAGAATTTTTTATCATCTTTTCTTCCCTTTACTATTTCTCTCAATAATTGAGAAACCATAACGGTTTTACCGCTACCTGTTGGAGCTTGAAATATTACATTCCCATTTTCAGAAGACCTTAAAGCATTCTCCATATTTACCTTAAGTGTTTCTACTGCTTGTTTTTGATAATCTTTTAAATTCATTTGAATATCCTCCTATAGACATTTAATATAACTGCGGGAATTGGCTTTAATTCAACCAAATTTGCAATATCCTCAAATTCTTCTTCTCTTGCACTTTCATCAAGAGAGAATACATAAACAACAAACTTCTTTTTTAATCTTTTTGCTTCTTTCTTAAATTCATCAATTCCTTCATCATCATAAATTATTCCAAGATGTTTATCTTGTGAGTTTTTGAAAACTTTAAATTCGTGTCCTTTTTTGACTTCATCAAAACAATCTTCTTTTAAGCATAACATTTCAGTAGATTTATCAACAAGTCTTTTTTTGTTTCTGTCTGTGGGGTTTGCATCTACAAAGTCAGTTTTATAGTATTTAAGATTAATAGGAATACCTGTTATTTTAGGGTATTCATTATTTTTTTTCGTAACTGCCTTGAGTCTAGAATAACAAACCTCTTCGGCAATTTTATTTTCATTATTTGTACATAAAATAAACTTTCTATTCCCTCCATCTTCTTCATTTAGTAGCGACACTGCGTGACCGGTAGTGCCCGACCCTGCAAAATAATCTAAAACAATTGCTAATTTCTTTTTAGAAATTATTGGGGCTAAACAATCATAAACATTATACACTGATTTTGGAAAATCAAAATCGGTATTTGGAACAAGAGAATGTACTAACTGAGTCCCATATACTGATGAATCATATTTGGGATTTTGCCAAACAGTTCTTACGCTTTCATAAGGTTTTCCTATCTCAATTTCGATTCGATTATCTGACATACGAATATTCAGTAATTCTTTTACAGATTCTATACTTTGCCTGGCGTATCTCCATTTCCTTTCTATTCCTTGGGGATCAATTGGCCATATATAGTATTCATCTTCCTTTTTTTCTGTTTGTTTTTTAGGATGAATATTATCTAGGGGCACATCTCCAAAACCTATTATTCTTTTATTTTTAACTATAATTGGATAAAAACAATTTTTGGCATCGGTTCTTAATGATTCACCCCCCCATTTTCTCAGATTACTCCAATATATTTCATCTTCACTTAATCTTCTATCATCAATAATTTTAGCTCCTTTTTTAAAGACAAAGAATGCAAACTCATTAGTGTAAGAAAAATTCTTTCCTTGAATACCTCTAGGATTGTGAACTATCGTAATTAGATGAATTTCTCTTTCTGGAAATATCTCTTCTAATAATGTTCCCAAATGACATACTTCATTTTCATCTATAGCACAAACCAAAACCCCCTCATTTTTTAAAAGATTTTTTGCAATTCTTAACCTTTTCTCCATCAAACTTAACCATTTAGAATGACGATAAGTATCATTTATATCAACATAATCATTATTATATTTCCAATCTTTTGCACCCGTATTATAAGGCGGATCAATATAAATAACATCAATTTTTCCTTTATGAGTATAATTCAAAACAGAAAGAGCATGATAGTTATCCCCTTCAATAAGAATATTTACAGGTTTATCCTTATCTGTTTCAATTTCTTTAGATTTATCTTCTGCTAAAATTGGAAGTTTTTCTTTGCATAATTCTGCGACTTGCTCTGGCTTATCTTCCCAGACTATTCCATACTTCTTTCTCTTTTTGAGTTTCTTTACTTCCTCAATTAAGTCTTGTTTAGACCATTCTCCGTAATTCTCTTTAGGCATAGTATTTTGATGAATCCTTGCTTTTTAAATATTGATTTTGAAAAAGTTTCCTTGAATCCACCATGCATTAATAAATAATTTAGAAATTGCGCGATAGATAATAGGATTGAGGGAAAGAAGAAGGCATCTAATTCTTCTATTGCGAGAGAATTAACTAACTCAGAAGAGGGTTATTTTTTCTTTTTCCTAAAAGCGAGAAGCGAAGCGACGAGCAAAACCTATCAATAGTAAGTTTTATTAAACGAACTTATTTATGTTTATATATAAAAATTGAGAAAGAACAATGTGGGAAAGTCCAATATATAAATTCGAAGATGAAACAACCGAAAAAGGAAAAATAGTCAAAAGACCCTTTTTTATCAACGTTACATACTCAGTCCCTAGAAAATTTGATGATCCTGGAAAAGCATTAATAGGAGTTTTTAAAAAAATTACTTCTAATCTTAAACCTGCTGAGACAAATATTTTAGATGTAGGGGCAGGAAAATTAAGAAACACATTGTGGTTATTACAAAAGGGATTTCATGTTTGGGCAATAGAATTTCCTGAGTTAGAAAAGAGATTACCTGAAGCAAAGAAAAAATGGGATTTAGCAAGAAGATACTCTAATTTTCACGATGTTACTTGTCCTAAAGATTTTATGAAATTAGATAAAAAATTTGATGTTATTCTTTTTATTAATGAGATAAATGTAATGCCAATCCCACTAGAAAGATATATTCTTTTAGCAATTTGTAGAGAAAAAATCAAGAAAGATGGGATATTGCTGTGGCATCAGTGGAGAGGTTTAGCAGATCATCCCAAAGATTATACTAAGGAAAATGAATTTATAGATGGATATTTAAAAGGCAATGGACCAAATCATACCTTTTATGTTGAGCATACAAAAGAGGAAGCAATTGAATTGCTGTATTCTTTAGGCTTTTCATTTAATAAGGAAATGAATCTACATAAAGTTAAATCAAATAGTTGTCATTCTTATGCTTTTAATCCGACCCATGATCTCTTGCTTTCAAATACTTTAGACATTATAAACAATATTAAAAAACCAAATCCAGACGTAATCGATCCAATTGAGTGTCCAGTTCTTAAGATGTATTTGGATGAATTGAAAACTATACCTAAAGATAAAGATAATAAAGAAAATGCTCATAAATATCACTTACTCGCATCAAGAATATTCTTTGATATATTTAAAAATCAATTAAAAGAACCTATAACCGAAGCCGAAATAAATGAAGGAAGAGGAAGAATTGATGTAACATACTCTAATAGAAATAGGGAGGGTATTTTTAAGGATTTAAAAGATCTTAGAAATATTTCTTGCCCTGAGATAATTGTTGAATGTAAAAATTATAAAAAATCGCTTCAAAATACCGAATTTGCTCAACTAAATGAAAGATTAGTACCTGGAAGAGGAAATCTTGGTATTTTGATATGCCGAGACAAACAAGATGAGAATAAGGTAATTGCACAGTGTCGTGATAGACATAAGGACCCAAATAAGTTTATTTTTGTACTTGATGACAAAGATTTAATTAAATTGGGTGAGCTAAAACTTAACGAAGAAAATGAAGATGCAATCAATGATTTTATAAATAATAAAATAAAAGAAATTATTGATTAGTAATTCGCCTCTTTTTTCCCTTAGATTTAAGCAGTTTTGCCGAATACTTTTTTAAGGCGACAAGAATTCCACTAGTCTATTGACTAGTGGTGTAAAAGAATAAATTCTAGAATGATTATGAAACAGGGAGAGTTTGTTGCAACTCCCTGTAAATTTTTTTGTTTATGCTAGTTGTAACTTTCTCTTGTAATTAAACTTATCGGAGGACAAAAATGATAACAAGAGCGAGTTCATGCGTAGGAAATTCATGGTGCCATGCAACATTTAAGGTGAAGTATTGTCATAAAATCTTTGCGATTGAAGAGGTAAGATTGTTTGTTTATGATTTGTTTCACCAGATTTCAGCGAGTTACAATATGCCTATCGAGGACATGGGATTTGGAGATGATCATGTTCACTTTGATATTGATATCAAAGTAAGAAGTAAACCTGAAGTTGCCAAAATCTTTAGAGGAATTAGCGGAAGAATGTTGCTCAGTAAATTTCCAGATATAAAAAAGAAATATTTTTGGGATTCTGGATTTTGGAATCCTGCCTATTTTCTCGACAACATCGGAAGAAATCGGCAAGAAACGAAAGATTACATAAGAAAGCAACAATATGTCTATGCTTATGCCGGTTGAATCGAGCCTGCATGCCACCAGTCTATAGCGAGCCAGTCTCAAAAATTGGCGAGCGGTGACTGGTGGTAGTTGACAATAAGAAACTGGCTTGATGTCTGTGATTACGGTCTTGTGGACTACTCTCCTACGATCTATCCCTCCATCCAAATCCTCGAATAAACAAAACCTTCAAACCTATTGCACAATAACCAAAACCTTATCACCCTTCTTGTAGCCTTCGGCTAGAAGGGTTTTGTCTAAATCTTCAGAGGTTTTCCCGACTTCCA
>Ga0233425_10011886_pt1 | contig 10016 bp, 7 predicted proteins | sample Watercolumn_Towu_2_FD_181712 | JGI IMG/M metagenome (GOLD analysis project Ga0233425, IMG submission 181712) | Freshwater microbial communities from Lake Towuti, South Sulawesi, Indonesia - Watercolumn_Towuti2014_140_MG | ecosystem: Environmental > Aquatic > Freshwater > Lake | place: Indonesia... | reverse complement strand
CAACAGTGGCGATTTATGGCTCGTCGATTAAAGATTACTAAGGAAACTCCGTGGCCTAATGTGGATATGAGCTTGGAAGGAAAAGGAAAAGAGATCCTCAAGTTTTATTTAAATAATCTTTCTTTAAAAAATTTTTTTGATATTGCGAATTTACAAAGTAATTCTTTTAAAGAATTTCAAGAAGGGATTTCTCATTTACAACCCCAGGGCAATATTGAAGGAATGGAGTTATCTTTTGATCCTGAAAAAAACACAAAAATGCCTACCCAATATTCCCTGTATTTAACTAATTTATCATGGCAAGCTTGGGATCATATTCCGAAAGTGGGTGGTTTACAGTTAAGGGTTTCGGGAGATCCAGAACAAATTGAATTACAAGGTGTGGGGGCTCCTACTTCTCTTTGGTTTGAAAAAACCTATGAAAAACCCATTACTTTGTCCAGTGTTTCTCTCAGGGGATTATGGCAGAAGAAAGAAGATAAGAAAGTACTCCTAGTGCCAGAAGCCACCTTCACCACACCCCATGAAAGTTTAACCACTCGGGGGAAAATTATCTTTTTTGACAAAGCGTCTCCAGAAGTTCATCTCGTGGGGAATTTAAATAGTGATTATGTGGATCCCCAACTGATAGAAAGCATGCTGCCAACTAAAATATTAAGTCCTGATTTTGTAACATGGATGAAACAAGCATTTAAACCAGGAGGGACCTTTCAAAGTCAATTTATTTGGCGGGGCTCTTTAAAGGATTTTCCCTATGAAGATGGTTCAGGTATTTTTCGCATTCGCTCAGAATTTTCAGGCATTCATTTTCAGTTTGATCCTCTCTGGCCGGCTTTAGATGATTTGAATGCCACATTAGATTTTTCTCAAAATGAACTTCATATCCATGGGAGTTCTGCCACTACGCTGGGGATTTCCGTGGGTTCTATCGATGCTACCCTTCCTTTTGTGGTGGGGAGTCAACCTTCCATCTTATCCGTAGAAGAAAATGTTCATACTCGTTTGGAGGATGCTCTTTCTTATTTAATGCAAACTCCCGTGAAAAAAGTATTGGGAGATGATTTTAATTCATTGCAATGGAAGGGGCCTGCTGATTTAAACCTTCAAATGAAGATCCCCATTTCGAATGTGCCAAAGGATGCCCCTGTTACTTTTCTTGCAAAAGGAACCATTTTAAATGGCGAAGTCATTTTACCTTTTAAGTCTTTAAGCTTGAATCATATTCAAGGCATTTTAAATATTACAGAAAAAGGAGTTTCTTCTGACAACATGAAGGGAATGTTTTTAAAAAATCCTGCAACTCTTGAGCTAAGTACGAAAACAAAAGGGAATGTTTCAGAATTGAATGCGGATTTAAAAGGAAGTACAAACACTTCTGAAATGAGTCAATTGTTAAATATTTCTTTAGCGCCTTACGCAGCGGGAAATTTTGATTTTTCTGCCCATCTTGGATATGAAGATAGTGGAAAGATTTCTTTGTCTGTGATGTCAGATTTAAAGGGGGTGAATGTGATGTTGCCAGCTCCCTTTAACAAACCAAAAGAAATAGGGCTTCCCGCGGAAGTTTCTTTCGAGCCTTCTAAAAATCAATACATCACTCATTTTCATTATGGTGAAGTGGTGGCAGGTGCTATGGCTTTTGAAAAGTCTACCAAAGCTCCCCAAGATCTTTCTATTTCTAAAGGACATCTCCATTTTGGAGAAAAGAGTACTTCATTACCCGTGAGTCAAAAACTCATTGTGGATGGAAGCATTCCCCAATTTTCTTTTTCAGATTGGAAAGCATTTTTTGAAAAAAATAAAGGAAAAGGAAAAAGTTCTTTTTCATGGAAAGATATTTCAAAATTAGTTCAAAATATTCAACTAACAGTGGGACATCTTTTTTTGCTAGACCAAGATTTCAAACAAATACTTTTAAATATCCAACTGGAGGCAGATCAAGTGATTGTGGCTGCTTCGGGAGATACAGTGGATGGCACGTTTTATATTCCCTGGAATTTAGATGAATTATTTCAATTGCAATTAACAAAACTGTATCTCACTCCTTTTTCAAAATCCACTCTTCCTGGAGATTCCCAACCCTTTTCGCCACAATCATTGCCCCCCTTCATTGTGAGTTGTGCGGATTTTCGGTATGGCCAAAAAGTATTTGGGCAGGTGGGATTTAAAACTTCAAAAATTCAAGATGGATTGAGAATTGATAAATTCGTGGCATTTAATCCATATTATGCGTTTAATGGAAAGGGAACATGGACTCTTTCAAAACAAAAACAAAAAACAGAAATTTCGGGTGCTTTCACCAGCCAAGATCTTCATGCTGCTTTAAAGCAATGGGAATTACCCGCGAATTTACATGGAAAACATGCGGAAATTAATTTTAATATGAATTGGCCTGGCTCTTTGCTTCATTTTACGAGACAGGGATTAGAGGGGGTGGTGAATTTTCGTATGGGAGAAGGTTCTATTACAGGATTAAATACTAAAACAGATACTCTCATTGGTTTTGGACGATTGATTAGTTTGTTAAGCTTACAAAGCTTGCCTCGACGTCTTACTTTGAATTTTGGTGATTTGCTTCATAAGGGATTTTATTTTGAAAAAATTCAGGGAGATTGGACTTTAAAAGATGGGAATGCCACCACCAGAAATACTTATCTTGATGGCTCCGTGGCTTATGTTGCCATTAATGGGGCGGTGGATTTATTGAATGAGCAATATCATTTACGATTATTAGTAGCTCCCCATTTAACTTCCAGTATTCCCATAGTGGCTACCATTGCAGGAGGTCCTGTGGTGGGCGGAGTGGCTTGGGCCATTAACCAACTCATTACACCGGAAGTTCAACGCATTGCCCACTATACTTATTCTGTAGAAGGACCCTGGCGTCAGCCAGAAGTCAAACCCGTTCATCCATTAAAATCTGTGAGGCCATCATCATGAGTTCATTGATCCAATCCGTTCATCGATTATTGCTAGATCCTCTTGGGATTACCCAATCCCAATTACAAAAAATTTTAGATCAAATGCTAGGACGCCAAGTGGATTATGCGGATTTATATTTTCAAAGTGTTCGACATGAGTCTTGGGTGTTAGAAGAAGGCATTGTGAAATCCGGTACTTTTTCTTTAGACAAAGGGGTGGGATTAAGAGCCATTGCAGGAGAAAAAACAGGATTTGCTTACACCGATGATTTGCAATTAACTCGTTTGGAAGAAGCAGCGCGAGCTGCAAGGAGCATTGCAAAAACCACAGGAGTTCCCATTCTGCACGGTACTCATCCTTCGAAACAATTAAATTTGTATCCAGCACAAGATCCTTTTTCTTCCCTTCATGAAGATGAAAAAATTGAAATCTTAAAAACTTTAGATACAGTGGCTCGCCAAATAGATCCTCGCGTCCAGCAAGTGATGGCCCATTTGTCTGGAGTTTATGAAATGATTTTTTTAATGGGAAGCGATGGAACCTTGAGCGCAGATTTAAGACCCTTAGTTCGTTTAGATGTACAAGTGATTGTGGAATCTAAGCAAGGTCGAGAACAAGGATACATGGGGGGCGGTGGTCGAGGAGATTATTCTATGTTTTTAAAAGAAGGTCTTGCCACTCAATATGCAGAAGAAGCAGTGCGACAAGCCCTTGTGAATTTAGAAGCAGTACCCGCTCCCGCGGGAAATATGCCCGTGGTATTGGGAAATGGATGGCCCGGTATTTTATTACATGAAGCCATAGGTCATGGATTAGAGGGAGACTTTAATCGCAAAGGCACCTCTGCTTTTAGTCATCGATTGGGTCAACGAGTTGCTTCTCCCGCATGTACAGTGGTGGATGATGGTACGTTGCCGGGGCGAAGAGGATCTTTAAACGTAGATGATGAAGGGTATCCCACACAAAAAACGGTTTTAATTGAAAATGGTATTTTAAAAAATTACATGCAAGACAAACTCAATGCTCGCCTCATGGGAATGTCCCAAACGGGAAATGGTCGTCGAGAATCCTATGCTCATTTACCCATGCCGCGCATGACAAACACTTACATGTTGCCGGGCTCTTATGAAAAAGAAGAAATGATTGCTTCCGTGGAGCGAGGATTGTATGCGGTGAATTTTGGAGGAGGGCAGGTGGATATTACCTCAGGAAAATTTGTATTCTCTGCCAATGAAGCTTATCTCATCGAAAAAGGAAAAATTACAAAACCTGTGAAAGGTGCCACTCTCATTGGAAATGGTCCTGAGGTATTAATGCATGTTTCCATGGTGGGACGAGATTTAGCCTTAGATGCGGGGGTGGGCACTTGTGGGAAGGAAGGACAAAGCGTTCCTGTGGGAGTGGGGCAACCCACTCTCAAAGTGGATGGACTCATTGTGGGTGGTACAGAACATTAGAAAAAGAGGAAGGAGCTTTTCATGAGCGAACATGTGAATCGACAACAAATTTCTTATTACGAACAAATGGCGGAGGATTTAATTCATAAAGCCAAAGAACAAGGGGCTTCTCAAGTAGAGTTTAGTTTAAGTGTTCAAAAAGGCTTGGATGTTCATGTGAGAAAATTTGATGTGGAAACTCTCGAATATGTGAATAGCCAAGGACTCGGTTTAACGGTGTATTATGGAAAACGAAAAGGATATGCCAATACTTCCGACATGACAAAAGAAGCCGCTTTTCAAACCTTAGAAAAAGCATGCCATATTGCAAAGTATACCCAAGAAGATGATTGCTCTGGTTTAGCGGAACTCTCTTTAATGGCTTATGATTATCCTTCCCTCGAATTATATTATCCTTGGGGAGTGGATGCGGAAACCGCCATTCAAATGGCCATTGAATGTGAAAGAGAAGCCATGGCCACCGATAAAAGACTCACGAATTCCGAGGGAGTCAATGTGAGCACCCATGAAAGTTTTCTCTTATACGCTAATAGCCATTCTTTTTTAGGACGTTATTTTACTTCTTCCTCCTCCATGAATTGTTGTTTAATTGCAGGGAAAGAACACATGCAGCGAAGTTATGAGTATACGGTGGCAGTGGATGCAAAGGATTTATGGGATCCCTCTCGATTAGCACAACAAGCAGCGAAAAAAACCTTAGCTCGTTTAGGTGCTCGCTCTATTCCCTCTTGCCAGGTGCCCGTATTATTTTCAAAAGAAGTGGCACCAGGACTTTTAAAACAAGCCATGGTGGCATTGTCAGGAGGGCATCAATATCGTCGTTCTTCTTTTTTATTAGAGAGCGTAGGACAATCAGTGTTTCCTTCTTTTGTGACCATTTATGAAGATCCTTTTGTACCTAAGGGATTAGCTAGCACGCCCTTTGATGCAGAAGGTGTGCGAGTGAAAGCTCGATGTGTGGTGGATAAAGGAGTGATTCAAGGGTACTTTTTAAATAGTTACTCCGCACGAAAATTAGGATTGCCCGATACAGGACATGCGGGAGGGATGCATAATCTTTTCGTGTCCCACTCGGATAAAACCTTTGAAGAATTATTGAAAATCATGGATAGAGGATTATTAGTGACAGAACTCATGGGCCAGGGAGTGAATTTAGTTACGGGAGATTATTCGAGAGGTGCCAGTGGTTTTTGGGTGGAGCACGGTGAAATTCAATATCCCGTGGAAGAAATTACCATCGCAGGAAATTTAAAAGACATGTACCAGCAAATTCTATATATTGGCTCTGATGTGGAAACCCGCTCTAGTCTTCAAACCGGTTCCATTTTAATTGAGCGCATGAGTGTGGCGGGGCATGTGAAAAATTAAAAGGGATTTTTTTAAGAAGATCATTATTTAAAGATCGGGGGGGCGTCTTGCAGGAGGGTTTCCTCATTCTATAAACCGCTGATCCTGCGCTCCTCGCAATCTTCTGGGCCGCCCTCCAGTCGCCATCCTGGCTCCGGAGGGCTCATTTTGCCATCCTGGCAAAATGACCCTGAAGATTGCTCCGGTGCTCGGGCGGTTTATAAGAATGAGGAAACCCTCCCGCAAGACGCGGGCAAGATCTGTGAAAAGTTCCCCAGTGTTTGAGCGGTTTATAAGAATGAGGAAATCCTCCCGCAAGACGCAGCAAGATCTGTAGAAAGTTCCTGTGTTCGAGTGCTTTATAAGAATGGGTGAGCTTTTCCGCGAGACGTGAGTAGCTTCATGGATGCATCTTATAAGATAAGCGTCTTGCATCCTGGGGGAACTTTGCGTAAAATCCACCCTTTTTACACGGGCAGAATGCCATAAGGGGAGAAAAGTGATGTACGCCGTAATTCAAACCGGGGGAAAACAATATAAAGTTGTTCAAGATCAAGTGATTACCATTGAAAAATTGTCAGCTCAAGAAGGGGATTCCATTCAATTTGAAGAAGTGTTGATGGTGGCAGATGGGAATAAAGTGACTTTGGGTCAGCCCTTGATTTCAGGGGCGAAGGTTACCGCAGAAGTGCTTGAGCAAGGACGAGGAAAGAAAATTGTGGTGGTGAAATTCCGTCGTCGTAAACATTACATGCGTCGACAAGGTCATCGTCAGCATTTTACAAAAGTGAAAATCACTGGGATTTCTAGTTAATCAGGGTTTTTTTTATTTAAAGTCAGAAGTTCTCAGGGGAATTTCTGATTCAAAGTGAGGATTTAAAACATGGCTCATAAGAAAGCAGGCGGCAGTAGTCGCAACGGTCGTGACTCTAAGCCAAAGTATTTAGGGGTGAAACGATTCGGAAATGAATTGGTGAATGCAGGGGATATTATTGTTCGCCAACGAGGAACAAAATACCACCCCGGCGTGCATGTTGGCATTGGGCGTGATCATACTTTGTATGCTTTAGTGTCAGGACGAGTGAAATTCGAAAAACGAGGATTTCCCCATCGTCAATACGTCACCATTCAACCGGAAGAAATTCCCGCTTCTCTGTAAATTTTTATCATTATTCAATAGGGGTTGATTCATGAAATTCGTTGATGAAACAACCATTGAAGTGCAAGGCGGTCATGGAGGTCATGGCTGCTTGAGCTTTCGTCGTGAAAAGTTCATTCCTTTTGGGGGCCCCGATGGGGGCGATGGAGGGGATGGAGGCAGCATTTATCTCATCGCCGATAATAACATTAATACCTTAATCGACTTTCGCTATCGGCGACAATTCAAAGCTCAAAATGGAGAATCCGGCCGTGGTGCTCAATGTACTGGAGCCAGCGGGGAGGATTTGACGATCCCCGTGCCCGTGGGCACAAGCGTTTATGATGCAGACACGGAGGAATTAATGGGGGATTTGGTGGAGCCAGGCCAACGGTTATTAGTGGCGAAAGGAGGGTTTCATGGTTTAGGAAACCTTCGTTATAAAAGCAGCGTGAATCGCGCTCCTCGCCAAACCACCAAGGGAACTCCCGGAGAATCTCGGCGCTTAAAATTAGAATTAAAAGTATTGGCGGATGTGGGATTATTGGGATTTCCCAATGCAGGGAAATCTTCCCTGATTCGCACTGTCTCTGCTGCCCGTCCTAAGGTGGCAGAATATCCCTTTACCACCCTCCATCCTAATTTAGGTGTGGTGCGAGTTCATGAATTACAAAGCTTTGTGATGGCGGATATTCCTGGATTAATTGAAGGGGCCGCGGAAGGTGCAGGGTTAGGGGTTCAGTTTTTAAAACACTTATCTCGCACGGGATTGTTATTACATTTGGTGGACATTGTCCCCATGGACGGTTCCGATCCTGTGGACAGTGCTCGAAAAATTATTTTAGAACTCGCTAAATTTAATCCTGAATTAGCAGAAAAACCTCGCTGGCTGGTACTGAATAAAATTGATTGTTTGCCTAAGGAAGAAGTACAGCCTCGAGTGGATGCTATTTGCGAAGCCCTCCACTGGAAAGGCCCCGTATATGCCATTTCAGCCCTTCAAGGGGAAGGAACCAAAGCCTTATGCCAAGACATTATGAAGTATTTGGATGAGAAGAAAGGGGAGTAACTGTTTTTGTCATCGACCATGATGTTGAGAGGAAACAGCGAGACATTCTTTGTATTATCGACTATGCTTTTTCCGCTGTCATCCCCGCGCAGGCGGGGATCCATTCATCCCTTTGCAACTACCCATCATAAGCGTGTGGAACAAGAATTCTCTTCAATGTGATTCCCTTTCGCCTCATCTGACTCGTAGCGGTGCGCAGAATGGATCCCCGCCTGCGCGGGGATGACAGCGAAAAGAGCAATATAATTGATGACAGCTAATAGCAAAAAGAATAGAAATAGAGCAAAAAAATCAAAGGAACTTAAGCTTGAGTGTCGCCTAGTGCTTTGATTCGAGCGTTAAGGCGGCTTTTATGTCGAGCTGCTTTATTCTTATGGATTAAGCCTTTCCCTGCAATGCTATCAATCACAGGCACTGCCGCTTTAAAGGCTTCTTGGGCTTTGGGCTTATCTTTTTCGTGAATGGCCGCTAGGACTTTTTTCACGTAAGTTCTGAATTTTGAACGTAAACTCGTATTTTGCTGACGCCGTACTTCTGCTTGACGGGCCCGCTTTTTAGAAGATGCTGTATTGGCCAAGGTAAGAGACTCCTATGCTATAGTGACCGTACTTCTTTTAAAGAGGGCTAACTATGCCTCATTTCAAAGAAGCTTGTCAAATTTTTCCATGGACTAAAGTCATTTTTTCGGGGACAATGCAGGCCTTTTTAGTTGAATAGGTTATTAAGGGTTGTAAAAAAATGGCAAAAGAAAAGAGAATCACTGGGGATGAATTTGTGCTCTTGTTGGTGGAAAAAATATCGGAGCTTTATCCACGGAAGGAGAACGAGGAATTAAAAGACTATTTAGTAAGATTATTTCTAGAAATTAAGAATACAAAATCAAGATCTCAGTTAGTAAAAGAAGCTTGTCCAAACGTTGGGCCACATCACTTTTTAGATTTATGTTTTCCTCTTCTCCCTAATGAGGAATTTGCTGCCTTAATAGTGACCACAAAAGCGATGCAATATTTTAATCCTTCCCATGAAGAGGAGTCCCTAAGAGACTACAGGAAAAGAATTCAATTCGCGCCCCATTTGATGCACCCGGAGGGAGAGGGGCATCGTTTACTAACCAGTGTATTTCAGGAAGTAAGTTGTTTCGCGGATGAAACCTCTCAACCGGTTTCTTCAAAAACAATGAAGGGTGATGAGCTTCTTTTATTATTTGCTCTGAAAATATCGGAGCTTTATCCACAGGAAGAAGGTGAAGAATTAGTGGACTACTTAGTACGCTTCTTTTTAGAAGCTCAGAAAATAAAACCAGATTTTTCCAGGTTGGCGCCCTATATTTCCTCATTGTTATCATTGATTAACAGGAACTTTGATCCCGAGTTAGGTGTATTTTTTACGCTTCTCTCTAGTGAAGCATTTGCTGCGAGCATAGTAAGAGTAAAGGTGACCTTATGTTTTCTTCCTCAAAATGAAGGGGAGTCCTTAGGGAGTTATATAGGCAGAGTGCAGTCAGAGTTTTTAACTTCCACGTTTTCAGAAGAAGAAGAGTTCTTGATGGGAAAAGTATTTGAGAAACTCGGGGAGATGTCCTGGGAGGAGATCCACCAACCCACTCTTTCTTGCAGCCGTTAATACCTCTTCGCCCAGCGGGAACTCCTGCTCTTCGCCCAAAGCAATTTCGCTCTTTTCTTGAATCTGCTACACTGCTTGTTTTTTCAATGTCCGGGATTTTCCCGGGAGTGGGGCGGGGTTTTTAAATGAAATGAGTAAGCAATTAGCAAAAAATACCTTGATTTTTTCTTTGATGACTTTTATTTCCCGGATGTTGGGTTTTGTGCGGGATATGGTGGTGGCTTATTTATTTGGAGTCACAGGGGCGGCGGATGCTTTTTGGGTGGCTTTTAAAATCCCTAATTTTATGCGACGCTTATTTGCGGAGGGATCTTTCTCCCAGGCCTTTATTCCTGTGCTAGCGGAATATAAGGAAACCCATGATCCCCAAGTGGTGAGGGATTTCATTAGCCATATGATGGCAAGTTTGGGGTTGGTATTACTGCTTTTAACCCTCTTTGTGGAATTGGCCACTCCCTTG
>Ga0233425_10011885_pt1 | contig 10017 bp, 7 predicted proteins | sample Watercolumn_Towu_2_FD_181712 | JGI IMG/M metagenome (GOLD analysis project Ga0233425, IMG submission 181712) | Freshwater microbial communities from Lake Towuti, South Sulawesi, Indonesia - Watercolumn_Towuti2014_140_MG | ecosystem: Environmental > Aquatic > Freshwater > Lake | place: Indonesia... | reverse complement strand
AGCAAAACACAAACTGCATCATGGAGATCGCTTTGTGAAGAATATCCGAGACATTGATATCAAAGGCAAGAAGCTGCTGATCCGTGTGGACTTCAACGTCCCCCTCGATGAACAGGGGAACATCACAGACGACATCCGGATCAGAGGAGTGCTACCGACCATCAACCATGCGTTGGACGAAAATGCCCGGGTCATCATCATTTCCCACATGGGCCGCCCGAAAGGGCAGCGGGTGGAGAAATTCAGCATGGCCCCTGCCGCCAAACGGTTATCCCGATTGATCGGCAAAGAAGTCAAGTTGGCCGACGACTGCATTGGACCCGGTGTCAGGGCAATGGTCGATGCCATGCAAGCCGGGGAGGTGATCATGCTGGAGAACCTCCGTTTTCACCCTGAAGAACAGGCCAACGACGAAAACTTCTCCAAAGAGTTGGCCTCCCTGGCCGACGTTTACATCAACGATGCCTTTGCCGTTGCTCACCGGGCGCACGCATCGGTGGTTGGTATACCCAGATTCATCGAGGAGGCCGCGGCAGGCTTCCTTCTCCAAAAGGAGATGGACTATTTCCACCGTTCGGTGGGAAACCCCATGCGGCCTCTGGTTGCCATCGTCGGAGGGGCCAAGGTTTCCAGCAAACTTGGTGCCTTGCGCAACCTCATGGAGAAGGTCGACAAGATGATCATCGGAGGGGCAATGGCCAACACCTTCCTCAAAAGCCTGGGCTACGGCGTGGGTCAATCCAAGATAGAGGACGAACTTCTCGATACAGCGCGGGAACTGGTTTCCCAGGCCGGCAAACTGGGCGTCAAGTTGTATCTGCCGGTGGACTGTGTCGTAGCCGACAAGTTCGATGCAAGGGCAGAGAACAAGCGGGTCACATCCCAGGAAGTCCCCGGAGAATGGATGATTCTCGACATCGGCCCCGCCACGACCCTGCTTTTCTCCGAGGCTTTGGACGATGCCAAGACCATAATCTGGAACGGCCCCATGGGTGCCTTCGAAATGGACGCATTCTCCAGAGGCACTCTGGCCATGGTCCAGAGGTTGGCCTCATCACACGCCCTGACCATCGTGGGCGGCGGAGACACCGATGTTGCCGTACACCGCGCCGGTGAATCCAACAACATCTCTTACATTTCCACCGGAGGTGGCGCCTTCCTGATGCTGATGGAGGGGAAGGAACTCCCAGGAGTCACGGTTTTACAGGAACACAACCGGAAGTAGGAGAACGGCTATGTCCAGGATCCCCATGATTGCCGGCAACTGGAAAATGCATACCACGGTTGCAGAGGCTACCGCCTTGGCTCGCGCCGTAGTGAATGCCGCCGCCGACCTTGCCGATCGTCAGGTAATGCTGGCCCCTCCCTTTACCGCCCTGGCGGCCGTCGCCGCTACTCTCAGCGGCTCCGACATCATCCTGGGATCTCAGAACCTTTGCTGGGCACCGCAAGGTGCCTTTACCGGAGAAATCTCTCCGACCATGCTCAAAGAGCTCGGTGGAACCATGGCCATTATCGGTCATTCTGAGCGACGCAATGTTTTCGGCGAAACAGACCAGTTGATCAACCGGCGGGCCAAGGGTGCCATCGAGTATGGAGTTGTACCTATTTTATGTGTGGGAGAACAGCTAAAAGAGCGCGAGACTGGGCAAACCACGGCGGTCCTTGAACGCCAACTCCGGGAGGGTTTGGAAGGGATCGTCCTCTCGGACTCCAATCAATTGCTCATCGCCTACGAACCTGTTTGGGCCATTGGGACCGGCAACACCGCCACGCCGCTCCAAGCGGAGGAATCACATTCTTTTATCCGTCTGGTGCTGTCCGACCTGTTCGAGAAAAGCATTGCCAGCCAAATTAGAATACTGTATGGTGGCTCGGTTAATTCATCCAACATGGGCGAACTCATGAAACAAGGCGATATTGACGGCGCTTTGGTTGGAGGAGCGGCACTACAGCCTGACTCGTTTTCGAGCATCATTCACTATTGAGCCTTCCCTGCAGGAAAACTTCGTTTTTGGAAAACCAAACATGGACACGATCATTGCCATAATACATGTGGTTGTCTGCTTGTTTTTAGTCGTCATTGTCCTTTTGCAACATGGCAAAGGTGCAGATATCGGCGCTACTTTCGGTGGCGGCAATACCGTTTTTGGAACGGAAGGCCCCGTATCTTTACTCAACAAAGTAACCACCGCTGCCGCCATCATCTTCATGCTGACGTCAATCACACTGGCCTATCTTTCAGCAAAATCCGGAAGCCGCTCGGTAATGCAGAACGTGCCCTTGTCGGCAACCGTCCCTGCAGTACCGCCGCTGGAAACAGGACCGGTCAAGGTTCCTTTAACATCAGACGGTTCCAGCCAACCTGCCCCGGCCAGTTTTCCGGGGCAAGCTGCCCCGGCGAACTGATCGGCAACAACCTAGCCGAAGTGGTGGAATTGGTAGACACGCTGTCTTGAGGGGGCAGTGGGGAAACTCGTGCCGGTTCGAGTCCGGCCTTCGGCACCAATACATAACCCCGAGCATATCCAGAAACATCCGCAAAGCCCTGAGAAATCAGGGCTTTTGCTTTTCTCTTATCCGACATTGTCCATCCATGCCATGTCTTGCTTACCGGACAGCCCCCCTCTCACTCTGTACAATTTCCGCTCCTGAGTTGTACTTTGCCTACGGGGCGGATATAGTGGCTGATACCTGATGGGGCGATCAGATTAACCTCAAGTCGAAAATGGTGTGACTATGCTGGAGAGGAAGAACTGCATTCTTTACAGTGGCGGGCTGCAGGGCGCCGAAAGCTGCTTTGGTGAGATGGCCGAGAAGTGGGGAATCAAGGAGGTCAACTTCTCCTTCGAGGGACGGATCCCGGCCCGCAACCGCAACGTAATCCAGCTCTCCGAGGAAGAGCTGAAGCGCGGCGACATCAGCATGGAGCTGGCCTCAAAGATGATGAAGCGCAGCTACTACGAGTCGGAGAAGATCCGCAAGGTGCTGCAGGCCATCTTCCACATGGTCAACAACGGCCACCAGATCTTCGTGGTCGGCACCATCCAGGACGACAATACCGTCAAGGGCGGCACCGGCTGGGCCGTCGAGCTGGCCAAGCTCTTCAACCGCCCGGTCCACGTTTACGGCCAGGTGCGCAAGGGCTGGTACACCTGGCGCAACGGCGCCTGGGTGGCAGAGGAGGCGCCGCGCATCGAGCATGAAACCTTTGTCGGCTCCGGCACCCGCAACCTGACTGAGGACGGCCGGCGGGCCATCGAAAAACTTTTCGGGGATTCCTTCGGCAAACCCTGATCGAAGATATCGACCAAAGGCTTGACGGCGGTCGCGTACCCCGTCAGGTCTCGCGGCAGAAGATTCCGGCCCCGTTTTCCTCGTTGAAAATGGGGCCGGTTTTTTTATGTTCGGCCGGGCGATTTTTCCTTGACAGTCTTGAGGCTTGCGGTTAATAGTACCCGCCTTCGTGATCTGCCGCTTAACTCCCTGTCTGAGCGGCGGTTTTGTGGTAACGGTTCACTCTGCAGCCCCTGTTTCGGGGCTGTTTTATTTGGCACGCGGCTGCAGCGGCCCCGGCCGCCTGGAATTCAGTAAACCTTGAGGTTGTAACAATGAGTGCAAGTCTGGATAAGGTTCGGAACATCGGGATCAGCGCCCACATTGACTCGGGCAAGACCACCCTTACGGAGAGAATTCTCTTTTACACCCAGAGAATTCACGCCATCCACGAGGTGCGCGGCAAGGACGGGGTCGGGGCCAAGATGGACTCCATGGAGCTGGAGCGGGAGCGCGGTATCACCATCTGTTCCGCCGCCACCTACTGCAGCTGGAAGAACCATGCGATCAACATCATCGATACCCCCGGTCACGTCGATTTCACCATCGAGGTTGAACGGGCCCTGCGCGTCCTTGATGGCGCCGTGCTGATCCTCTGCTCGGTGGGCGGGGTCCAGTCCCAGTCGATCACGGTCAACCGGCAGATGACCCGCTACAACGTGCCCAGGATCGCCTTCATCAACAAGTGCGACCGAACCGGCGCCAATCCCAACCGGGTCATCGGTCAGCTCCGGGAAAAGCTGCAGCTCAACGCCGTGGCCATCCAGCTGCCCATCGGCCTGGAGTCCGATATGGAGGGCATCATCGACCTGATTACCATGAAGGCCGTCTATTTCGACGGGGACAATGGTGAGAAGATCCGCGAGGAGGAGATTCCGGCCGCGCTGAAGGAAGAGGCCGATGCCGCCCGCGAGGAGATGCTGGATGCCGTCTCGATGTTCTCCGATGAGCTGATGGAGGCGGTCCTGGAGGGGACCCCCACCGTGGAGATGATCCGGGCCGCCATCCGCACCGGGACCCTCAAGCTGGAGCTAACCCCGGTCATGGTCGGTTCGGCCTATAAGAACAAGGGGGTTCAGCTGCTGCTCAATGCGGTCAACGACTATCTGCCCTGTCCCACCGATGTCAAGAATATCGCCCTCGACCTCGATAACAACGAGGCCGAGGTTCAGGTCACCAATAAGCCGGAAGATCCGCTGGTCGCCCTGGCCTTCAAGCTGGAGGATGGCCGCTACGGCCAGCTTACCTATGTGCGGACCTACCAGGGCACGATCAAAAAGGGAGACACCATCGTCAACACCCGGACCGGCAAGAAGGTCAAGGTTGGCCGCCTGGTGCGGATGCATTCCGACGAGATGGAGGAGATCGAGGCCTCCGGTTCCGGCGATATCGTTGCCCTCTTCGGCATCGATTGCGCCTCCGGCGACACCTTCACCGACGGCAAGCTCAACTATTCGATGAGCTCGATGCACATTCCCGCCCCGGTCATCTCGCTGGCGGTGGTGCCGGTGGACAACAAGGCCCAGACTAACATGTCCAAGGCTCTGAACCGCTTCACCAAGGAAGACCCGACCTTCAAGACCTACATGGACGAGGAGACCGGCGAGACCATCATCTCCGGCATGGGCGAGTTGCATCTCGATGTTTACATCGAGCGGATGAAGCGGGAGTACAATGCCGAGCTCAAGGTCGGCGCCCCCCAGGTCGCTTATCGCGAGACCATCACCCAGCGGGCTGAGTTCAACTACACCCATAAGAAGCAGACCGGCGGTTCCGGCCAGTACGGCCGGGTGGCCGGCTTCATGGAACCCTTCGAGGGCGAGTACGAGTTCGTCGATGCCATTGTTGGCGGCACCATTCCCCGGGAGTTTATTTCCTCCTGTGACAAGGGTTTCCAGAAGAGTTTGCCCAAGGGGGCTCTGACCGAGGCGCCGATCACCGGCGTCCGGGTGACCATCAACGATGGATCCTCCCATGCGGTGGACTCCTCCGATGTGGCCTTCCAGCTGGCCGCCATCGGCGCTTTCCGGGAAGGTTATCTCAAGGCCAGTCCGGTGCTGATGGAGCCGATCATGAAGGTTTCGGTCGAAGGGCCCACCGAGTTCCAGGGGGCGATCATGGGCAGCCTGAACCAGCGGCGCGGCATGATCGTTGGTACTTCAGAGGAAGGAAGCTATACGGTGGTTGACGCCGAGGTGCCGCTCTCCGAGATGTTCGGCTATTCGACCATCCTGCGGTCGCTGACCCAGGGCAAGGCCGAATTCACCATGGAGTTCTCGGTTTACCGTCAGGTCCCCAAAGCAGTGGCCGAGACGGTCATTCAGGAGCGAGCGAAGCTCAAGAAGAAATAACTATCCGGTTGCGGTGGCCGGGCAGGATTTGTAAAGTCCTCTCAGGGGCGAAACCTAGGCGGCTGGGCTGATCCGACCGCCATCGCGCCATCGTGGTCATTACAGGAGATATTGGAATGCAGAAAGAAGATTTGATTGCCAAGAACCCTCTGCGGGTTTTTTCCCAGGACGGCGCCGGCAAGGAGATCAATCAGCGGATGGGTCTGGTTATGGCCCGGGCCGGACTGGGCAAGACTGCGATCCTAGTGCAGATCGCTCTTGACAATATCCTGCGCGGCCATCAGGTGCTGCACGTCAGCATCGGCGCCAGCCTGGAGAAGACCAAGGTCTGGTACGACGACATCCTCCAGGACATTGCCGAGGGCGAGAAGCTGGATCGCCCGCAGGAGATCCGGGACGCGGTCATGCGCAACCGGTTGATCATGACTTTCAAGGAGGCCGGGTTCACCCGGGCCAAGCTGGAGGAGCGTCTCAACGATCTGGTCTATCAGAATGTTTTCCGGCCGGCCTGCGTGGTGGTCGATGGCTATGACTTTACCGTGGCCGGGCGCGAGGCGCTGGCCGACATCCGCGAACTCATGGAGATCATGGACCTGCAGGTCTGGTTCTCGGCGGTGGTCCACCGGGAGGACACCCGGGTGAGCGCGGCCGGGGTGCCGGCTCCCTGTCACGAGGTGGACGATCTGTTCGACACCGTGGTTTTGGTTCACCCCGAAAGTGACAGCCCCAGCCTTTCCCTGGATGTGCTCAAGGACGCCACCGGCAGCGTCAAGCCCGGCAAGGCCCTGACCCTGGATCCGTCCACCTATCTGGTGAAGAAGGCCTGAGAGGCCGGCTGGCCCGGGAATCTTGAGGAGACCGGAAATTGGATGATGGCGACAGGGCTTGGGGCCTTGTCGCCATTTTTTTGTGGAGGTGACCGGTGAGGTTCAGGCCATGCATCGACCTGCATGAAGGCAGGGTAAAACAGATTGTCGGCTCCACGCTCAGCGCCGAGGGGACAGGTCTGCGGACCAACTTCGCCTCGGAACTGCCCCCTGCCCATTATGCCGAGATGTACCGGCGCGACGGGCTGACCGGCGGCCATGTCATCATGCTGGGGCCGGGCAACGAGGAGGCCGCCGCCGAGGCCCTGGCGGCCTGGCCCGGCGGCTTGCAACTCGGCGGCAGCATCACGGCCGCCAATGCTGCTTATTGGCTGGACCGGGGGGCGGCGGCGGTGATCGTTACCTCCTTTGTCTTCCAGGACGGTCAAATCCATGAGGAGCGCTTACTCGAGCTGGTGCGGGCGGTTGGCAAGGAGCGGTTGGTGATCGACCTCAGCTGCCGGAAGCGGGGCGATCGCTACTATGTGGTGACCGACCGCTGGCAGAAGTTCACCGAGGTGGAGATCGACCAGCGGTCGCTGGCCTTTTTCGCCGGTTTCTGCGGGGAGTTTCTGATCCACGCCGCCGATGTGGAGGGCAAGTGCGCCGGGGTGGCGGCCGATCTGGTGGCCGATCTGGCCGACTGGACGCCGATTCCCACCACCTATGCAGGCGGGGTCCGCGATCTTGAAGATCTCCGGCTGGTCCGCGAACTGGGCAAAAACCGTCTGGATATTACCGTGGGCAGCGCCCTGGATATTTTCGGCGGTACCACCATCACCTACCGTGCAGCGGTGAACTTCTGCGCCGAAGGATAGGAGGGCCGTTTGGACAAAGCTGCCGACAGCCGGCCCTCCGAAGAAGGGGCAGGATCTCAATCTGCAGGTAAAACCCTATCTATTCCGAGCATATCGGCGCTGCACCTGGGTCATCAATAACGACACCGGCCGCGACCCGCATTCGATCATGAACGAGATGGTCCGGGACTTTCTGACCAAACACGGCTGTTGGGTCACACATCACTCCGTCCGTGCAGTAAAGGGTGGTCCGTTTCGATCCCGAAGCCCGTTCGCCCATCTCGCCTGCTCTCCTCCGAGCCTGGCTCACTCCCGCAGCTTCCCAGGCCAAGCCGGTTTTTTTGTTCTTGAAAAAAGAATTCAAACATGCTAGGTCTTTCGCTCATCTATTGAACCACCATTCATCTTTGGGATCGGTTCGCAACTGTGTTCCCTACTCAGTCTCGAGTTTGATATATGCGGATTCTGCAGCTTCTAGCGGAGAAAGAGTCTTCTATTCTCGAGGTTTGGCTTGACCACGTTTTCAACGACTTCAAACCGGAAGCCATACGGTTTCTTAAAAGCAAGGACCGTTTCGCCAACCCTCTCGGGCAGGGTTTTGCCGGGGGGCTACGGGAGGTATTTCATGCCGTCCGCAGCGAGCAACCGGGCGACATGGGGGAGGTGGTTGAGTACCTCATGAAGTTGCGGGCGGTCCAGACCGAGCTGGTGCCATCGCAGGCCTTGGCCTTCCTCTTTGAGCTGAAGAACATCATCCGCAAGGAATGCCGGGAAGAATGGTCCCCGGAACTGGATCGGGAATGGCCGGAACTGGCGGGCCGCATCGACCGACTGGCCCTGCAGGGATTCGATTGTTACATGGCCAGCCGGGAACGGCTTTATCAGGTCAGGATCCGGGAGCTGAAGAGCGGCCGGCATATCCTGACCGATCAGATGAAATGTCCCTCCGCGATGGTGCGGGAGGATTTAAATAGACAACAACAGGCGGAGAACGATGGGCAACCTTAACCACACTCAATTTGAAGCGAGGTAACGGTAAATGAGAGTTTTACAATCGTTATTAATTGTGCTGGCGCTGATGCTGGTTGCCTATTTGGGCTCGACGGTGCCCTTTGGGCGTAACCTGTTCGGAGTGGTGCTGCCGTGGGTGGCCTTTGTCACCTTCGTCGTTTTCTTTGTGGCGAAGATCGTGAACTGGGCGAAGTCACCGGTGCCGTTCAACATTACCACCACCTGCGGGCAGGAACAGTCCCTGCCCTGGATCAAGCAGAACAAGCTGGATTGTCCATCCACCACGGCCGGGGTCGTGGGGCGGATGCTGCTTGAGATCTTCCTGTTCCGCTCCCTGTTCCGCAATACCCGGGCGGAAATCCACGAAGGCCCCAAGCTGGCCTACGGCAGCAGCAAGTTCCTCTGGCTATTCGGCTTGATGTTCCACTATTCCTTCCTGGTAATTGTCCTTCGCCATATGCGGTTGTTCACCAATCCGGCGCCGTTTTTCGTGCATGCACTGGAATTCGGTGACGGTTTCCTGCAGGTCGGCGCGCCGCCGCTTTATATCTCCGACCTGGTGTTTATCGGTGCGGTGACCTTCCTGTTCCTTCGGCGGGTGGTGTTGCCGGCCATCCGCTACATCTCCCTGCCGGCCGACTACTTCCCGTTGTTCCTGATCCTGGCGATAGGGCTGACCGGGGTCAGCATGCGCTACCTCTTCCGGGTCGACGTGGTCAGCATCAAGACCCTGACCCACGGCCTGGTAACCTTCCAGTTCTCCGCCCCCCTCGATGGGATCAGCAGCCTGCTCTTCATCCATCTCTTCCTGGTCACCACCCTCATGGCCTATTTCCCTTTCAGCAAGTTGATGCACATGGGCGGGGTCTTCCTGAGCCCCACCAGAAACATGGCCAACGACAGCCGAATGGTCCGCCATATCAATCCCTGGAACGATCCCTCCATCAAGCCCCATTCCTATGCGGCTTACGAGGACGATTTCCGGGAGTTCATGGTTGATGCGGGGCTGCCGGTGGAAAAGGAGTTGGAGCCCAAGGCGGATGAGAGTGCCCCGGCAGCCACCGAATAAGCCTGAAAACAGCTAACATAAGGGATTGAGACAATGGCAGATACTAAAGTTGGACCGATGAGCGTTAGCGTGGCGAAGGATCCGTCACTGATGACGGGCGCCATCCCCACCAGGGACTGGATGGATACGCCGGCTGTTTTCAAGCCTGGGAACTACTGCTATCCAGGCAAGAAAGACATTGTTGCCTACCATGACAAAGGGTTGCCCGGCAAGTTCGGTGTACCGCGGGAGTGGAAAGTTGAGGACGATGACTGGAAGCTGCCGGAAAACTGGAAGGAGATCGTCATCCAGGGCATCAAGGAGCGGCTGGACAAGTTCCGTTCCTTCAAGATATTCATGGACTGCTGTGTCCGTTGCGGTGCCTGTGCCGACAAGTGCCACTTCTTCCTGGGCACCGGCGACCCGAAGAACATGCCGGTGCTGCGGGCCGAGCTGTTGCGCTCAATCTACCGCAATGAGTTCACCAAGGCCGGCAAGATCCTGGGACGTTTCGCCGGCGCCCGCGAAATGACCTTCGGGGTGCTGAAAGAGTGGTTCATGTACTACTATCAGTGCACCGAATGTCGACGCTGTTCGGTCTTCTGCCC
>Ga0233425_10011884_pt1 | contig 10018 bp, 11 predicted proteins | sample Watercolumn_Towu_2_FD_181712 | JGI IMG/M metagenome (GOLD analysis project Ga0233425, IMG submission 181712) | Freshwater microbial communities from Lake Towuti, South Sulawesi, Indonesia - Watercolumn_Towuti2014_140_MG | ecosystem: Environmental > Aquatic > Freshwater > Lake | place... | reverse complement strand
GCTTTTCCTCGGCGCTCGTCGTGTTGTCGCGGTAGTCGATGACCTTGTCGCGGATGCTGGTCAGCATTTCGCGCACGGTCTTGACCGCCTCGCGGGCATCCGCGATGGCCTTTTGGCCGAAAGCGATGTTGGTCTTCGCGCCCTCGAAGGCCTTGATCGTCGCCTGCAGGCTCGACGCCTGGCGATAGCCGAGGCCGTCGGCCTGACGCGGATCGACGCGCGGGCCGCCATTCACCTGCTTGCTCGCGACGTCGAACAGCCGGTCTTGGCTCCGAAGCGGACCCGAATACGGCGTCACGCGGCGCAGAGACTGCACCGCCGTGTCGAGGCCGTAGCCGTAGCTGATCGGGTTGACGAGCATTCTTCGTCCTTCGAACCGACTCCTGTCGGTCGATCTTTAGATTAGCCTACCCCTCAGCTTCGTCAATAGCGTTTTGGGCTTCCGGCCCTTGTGAAAAATCCGTGTAAGTGTCTGTGGATTATCGCAAAGTCGGGATCGTGAACTCCGCACCTTTACGTATCCCGGTCGGCCAGCGCGAGGTTATGGTCTTGATCTTGGTGTAGAATTTGACCCCCTCCGGACCGTGCTGGTTGGTGTCGCCGAAGGCCGAGTTTTTCCAGCCGCCGAAAGTATGGAACGCAAGAGGAACGGGAATCGGCACGTTCACGCCAACCATGCCGACCTGGACCCGCTGGGCGAAGTCGCGCGCGGCGTCGCCGTCGCGGGTGAAAATGGCAACGCCATTGCCGTATTCGTGCTCGGTCGGCAGGCGCGCCGCTTCCTCGAAATCCTTGGCGCGCAAGACCGAAAGCACCGGGCCGAAAATCTCTTCCTTATAGACGCGCATGTCGGTCTTGACCTCGTCCAAGAGGCAGCCGCCCATGAAATACCCGTTCTCGTAGCCTTGGAGCTTGAGGTCGCGGCCGTCGACCTTGAGCTTGGCGCCTTCCTTGACGCCGAGATCGACATAGCCTTTGACCTTGTCGAGATGTTCCTTGGTGACCAGCGGTCCCATTTCGGAATCGGCCGCGGTCGAAGGACCGACCTTGAGCGCGCGGACGCGCGGGATCAGGCGCTCGACCAGCTCGTCCGCGGTTTTCTTGCCGACCGGCACGGCGACCGAGACCGCCATGCAGCGCTCGCCCGCCGAGCCGTAGCCCGCGCCGATCAGCGCGTCGACCGCCTGGTCCATGTCCGCATCCGGCATGACGATCATGTGGTTCTTGGCGCCGCCCATGGCCTGGCAGCGCTTGCCGTGCGCCGCCGCGGTCGAATAGACGTATTTCGCGATCGGCGTCGAGCCGACGAAGGAAATCGCCTGGACGCGCGGATCGGTCAGGAGCGTGTCGACCGAGACCTTGTCGCCGATGACGCAGTTGAGAATGCCGGGAGGCGCGCCGGCCTCGAGCATGAGTTCGGCGAGGCGCAGCGGACAGGACGGATCCTTCTCCGAGGGCTTGAGGACGAAGGCGTTGCCGGCCGCGATGCCGACCGCGAACATCCACATCGGCACCATGGCCGGGAAATTGAACGGCGTGATGCCGGCGACCACGCCGAGGGGCTGGCGCATCGAATAGAGATCGATGCCGGTCGCGACCGTGTCGGAATACTCGCCCTTCAGGAGATGCGGAATGCCGCAGGCGAATTCGACGACCTCGAGGCCGCGCAGGATCGAGCCCTTGGCGTCCGGCACCGTCTTGCCGTGCTCGCTCGCAATCATCAGCGCGAGCTCGTCCATGTTGGCCTCGACGAGCTGCTTGAACCTGAACATCACCCTCGCGCGCTGCTGGGGCGAGGTCGCGGCCCAGGCCGGAAACGCCTTGGCGCCGTCGGCGATCGCCGCCTCGACTTCGGCCTTGGTCGCGAGCGGTGCGCGCGCGGCGCGTTCGCCGAGCGTCGGGTTGAAAACGTCGCCGAAACGTCCGCTCGTTCCGCCGACGCGCTTGCCGCCGACGAAATGGTGAAGGTCCTTGACCATGGTCGTTCTCCCGAGGCTGAAGGCGTCGCGTTGTAGCGAGGCCCCGCCGGGCGCGCAAGAGTACGGCGTCAACTCGCCGCGGCTTGGCCTCCGGCGGCGGGCGCGAAGGCGGCTTCCATCTCGCGCCGCGTCCTGACCGCGAGCGCGCTGCGGTCGATCTCGACGTCGTCCCAGCGGACGGCGCCGCCCTCGGCGACATCGCGCCTGAGCCTGACCTTGTGCGCGAGGCCGAGCGGCAGCGCGCCGAGAGCGAGCGAGCGCTCGGCCGGCATCTGCTTGCCCCAGACCGTCGCGCCGCCCTCGCCGTCGAGCGTCTCGCCGGCCGCGAGCGCGCGCTTGGCGGTCGCGACCACGTCGGACAAAAACGCCTTGGGAGCGCCGGTCGCCTCGCGCCGACAAGCGGCCGAGGCGATCGAAATGCCGAGCTCGAGCCCGATCAGATGCGTCGGACGATAGAGCGCGGAGTAGCGCGCGCTCCGATCCGGCAGCATGTGGTATTCGCGAAAGCAGCGGCGGACGTACTCGCTCGCGCCTTCGACCACGACATAGACGCCGAGCGCGAGGTCGTGGGGCACGGGCTCGAGGTCGCGGGTGACCGAGGAGACGACTTCGGTCGTGCCGGCGAAAGCGAGCGTGCCGCCCTCGCTCCGCGGCTTGCAGATCTCGGCGAGTTCGAAGCGCGTCGCCGGCGGAAAGCCGAGGCCCGCCGGCTGGGGGCGAAGCCCGGTCGCGTTGCAGACCGCCGTCATCTCGATCCCGGATTTCGAGCCGTCGACGAAGCTGTTGAACATCTTGGGATTGATCGAGGCCCGGTCGTCGATCTTGAGATACTGATCGAGGATCGACCAGACCGTCTCGGGCGTCGAGGCATGATAGGTCGGGTGATAACGCGTGCCCTTGCCCGCCGCGACCACGTCGAAGCCGGCCGTCCTGGCCCAGTCAACGAGTTCGCAGATCAGCGCCGGCTGATCGCCATAGGCGAGGCTGTAGACCACGCCGGCCTGAGCGGCCTTTCGCGCGAGCAACGGGCCGGCGACGACGTCGGCCTCCACGTTCACCATGACGATGTGCTTGCCGGCCGCGATCGCGGCCAAAGCGTGGGCGATGCCGTTCGGCGGGTCGCCCGTCGCCTCGACCACGACCTCGATCGCCGGATCGGCAATCAGGCCCATCGCATCCTCGGTCAGATGCGTCGCGCCGGAGGCGACGGCCGCCGCGATCGAAGGCGCCGCCGAGCGCTCCGGCGTCCAGCCGATGCGGGCGAGGTTCTGGCGCGCCCGGCCGAGCGCCAGATCGGCGACGGCCGCGACATGAAAGCCGCGCGTCCGGATCGCCTGCGCCAAGAACATCCCGGCGAACTTGCCGGCGCCGATCACGCCGATGCGTACCGGTCGCTTGTCCGCTTCGCGCTTGAGCAGCATCGTCGAGAGGTTCACCGTCGAGCCCTCCAATCCGGGGGTTTCGAGCGGCGAATAATGGACCGGGCGTCCGCGGCTCGCCACAGCGACTTGCGGAAACGCGCTATTGCCGCCACGCGGGCAAGCGAGGTATGAATAAAGCCCTACGGGGATTTCCGAAGTCCGTCGTTGGGACGAGGGACTTGCGGTTCGAGGACATCGGGCGGGGAATGAAGCTTTACGACCTCAGTAAGCTTTCCGTGCTGATCGTGGACGACAACAAGTTCATGCGCAGCACGATGTTTCAGGTCCTCTACGGCTTGGGCGTGAGGAACGTCATGCAGGCCCAGGACCCGAACACCGCCATCGCCTATGTCAAGGATTCGCCGATCGACATCGTCATCAGCGATTGGGACATGGGCCCGCGATCGGGCCTCGACCTGGTGCGCGACATCCGCGCCGCCGCCGACAGCCAGAACCGCCTGGTCTCGATCATCATGCTGACCGGCAACGCGACGCGACGGAACGTCACGGTGGCGCGCGATTCCGGCATCACCGAATTCCTGGCCAAGCCGGTGTCGGCCCAGAGCCTCTATGCCCGGATCGTCGAGATCATCGAGAACCCGCGGCAATTCGTGAAGACCGGGGACTATTTCGGCCCCGACCGACGGCGCAAGAAGGACGAAGCCTACGAGGGTCCGAAGCGCCGCTCCGACGATCAAGAGTGATGGCCCCGATGTCCGACGACAAGCCCAAGCCGGAATACATCGACAATCCGCACAATCTACAGACCAAGGCCAAGGTCATGGTCGGGCGGACCCCGGAGGAACTCTTCAAGCTCGCCGAGGCGCGGGTCGAGAAGCTCAAGGACGAATTCGTCCAGATCCTGAAAAAGGAATGCGACCGCCTGCTCGACTTCATCAACAAGGCCGACGCGGGCGACGCGGCCGGGCGCGCCGCCGCGATCAAGGGGCTTCGCCGCATTTCGCACGAATTGCGCGGCCAGGGCGGCACTTTCGGTTATCCGCTGGTCTCGCAAATCGGCGACAGCATGGTGAAGTATCTCGACGCCAACGAGATCTTCAACGAGCCCGAGCTCAAGATCGTGCGCGCGCATATCGACGCCATCCGCGCGGTTTCCGCGACCGACATCAAGGGCGACGGCGGCGAAATCGGCCGGGCCTTGCTCGGCGAGTTGATGCGCATCCTCGACAAAGTCGGCGCGGCGACTTAAGACGCGCCCCCCGAAACGTCTTCAGAAAGTAGCGACGCGCCCATGAGCGACAAGCCCAAGGTCGAAATCATTCAGAACACCAAGAGCCTTGCCGGCAAGGTGCGCGCCATTCCCGGCCGCTCGGCGGACGATCTCCTGAAGGGCGCGGGTCTGCGCATCGAATCGCTCACGGCCGATTTCACGAAATATCTCAGGGAAGAGATCGATCGGCTGGCCAAGGCGGCGATCGAAGCGGAATCCGACGCGACCAAGCGGGCCGACATCGTCCGGACCATGAACACGATATTCAACGATTTGCGCGGCAACGGCGGAACCTACGGCTATCCGTTGGTCACCGAAGTCGGGGATTCGGCCTGCAAATTCATCGCCGACATCGGGCAATGGGGCACGCCGCAGCTGGCCATACTCCGCGCCCATACCGACGCGATGCGCGCGATCATGGCCGCCAACATCACCGGCGACGGCGGCCCGATCGGTCGCCAGCTCTTGGCCGGACTCAAGGCCGCGGTCGACAAGGTCAAGCCCTCGGCGCCTTGAATATCCCTAGAGCAAGATCCGATCGAATGGAAGCGAAGCAGCCATTCGATCGGTGAATCTTGCTCTATATGTTCATGGAGAGCGTGATTCACGCATCGAATGGGATCGCTTTGGCGATTCCATTCGATCCGATCACGCTCTAGAGCCGCCAGCCGACGTGGATGGCGCAGATGCCGCCGGCCAAGGATTCGTAGGTGACCCGCTCGAGACCCGCCGCGAGCATGAGCTTGCGGAGCGGTTCCTTGTCGGGAAAGCGGCGAATGCTCTCGGCAAGGTAGCGATAGGCCTCCTCGTCGTCGGCGACGACGTTGCCGATCGCCGGCAAGATCTTGAAGGAATAGAGATCGTAGGCCGGCTCGAGCGCAGCCAGCGGTCGGCTGAATTCGAGACAGAAAAAACGCCCGCCGATCTTGAGCACGCGGCGCATCTCGGCGAGCGCCGCCGGAATGTCGGTCATGTTGCGCAAGCCATAGGCGACGGTCACGCCGTCGAAGCTCCGATCCGCGAAAGGCAGGGCCTCGGCGTTGCCGACCGACCAGCGGATCTCGCCCTCGGCGTTGCGGTCGATGGCCCGGTCGCGCCCGACATCGACCATGGCGGCGTTGATGTCGGCGACGACGACGCGCGCGCCGGTCTTGGCGATCCGAAAGGCGACGTCGCCCGTGCCGCCGGCGATGTCGAGAAAGCGCTCGCCCGCCCGCGGCGCGGCTCGGCTGACGAAGGCGTTCTTCCAAAGCCGGTGCATTCCGCCCGACATCAGGTCGTTCATCAGGTCGTAGTTGCGCGCGACGCTGTCGAAGACGCCCCGCACCAGGCGGGTCTTCTCCTCGCGGCCGACATTGCGAAAGCCGAAATGGGTCGTCGCCGTTGCATCGCGCGTCATGCCGCGACCATAGCCGAGCCCGGTGCTTTCGGGTAGCTTCGCGCGCCATGCCGGAACTCCCCGAAGTCGAAACCGTCGTGCGCGGCCTGCGCCCGCGCCTGGTCGGGCGACGCCTGGCGAGGGTCGAGACGCGGCGCCGGGATTTGCGCATCCCCTTTTCGCCGCGCCTGGCCGAGCGCCTGACCGGGCGCCGCGTCGAGGCGATCGATCGCCGCGCCAAGTACATTCTCATGCGCCTCGACGGGAGCGAGACCGTCCTCGCTCATCTCGGCATGGCCGGGCGCATGACCTTGCGCCAGCGTCCCAACGACCCGCCTGGGCCGCACGATCACGTCGTGATGACGACCGACGACGGTTGGGAACTCCGCTTCAACGACGTTCGACGGTTCGGGCTGATGATCCTGGTCTCGAGCGCCGAGCTCGAACGGCACGCGCTCCTCGCCGATCTCGGGCCGGAGCCGCTGTCGAAGGCGTTCGATGCCGCGGTCTTCGAGGCCGCGATCGCCGGACGCCGGACGCCGATCAAGGCGGCGCTCCTCGACCAAAAGACGGTCGCCGGCATCGGCAACATCTACGCCTCCGAAGCGCTTTTTCGCGCGGGCGTGTCGCCCAAGCGTCTGGCGCTGCGCTGCCGAGGCGAGCGCGCGGACAAGATCGTTGCCGGCATCAAGAGCGTGCTGAACGATGCGATCGCCGCCGGCGGCTCGACCTTGCGCGACTATGTTCAGGCGGACGGCGAACTCGGCTATTTCCAGCAGCGTTGGGCGGTCTACGATCGCGAGGGCCAAAAATGCCCGGGCTGTCGCTGCAAGGGCGCGATCCGTCGCATCGTACAGTCCAACCGCGCGACCTATTATTGCCCGGACAGGCAAAAATGATCGGACGCAGTCTCATCACCCTCGCCTTCGCCGGTTTCGCCGCCGCCGCCGCGCTCGCACAGGGCGCCTGGCTCGCGGGCGTCGAGGATTTGCCCCTCATGCCGGGCCTGATCGAGCGAACCGAAAAGAGCCTCGTTTTCGACAAGCCCGGCGGGCGCATCGTCGAGGCCGAGGCTTTCGGCCGGCTCGAGCGGGGCGCGGTCGAGACCTTCTATGCCCAGACCTTGCCGGCGCTCGGCTGGGTCGCGCAAGGCGCCGGCGTCTACCGTCGAGACGAAGAAGTCCTGCGCCTCGAATTCGGCCGCGAAAGCGGCGCGCTATCCGTCCGTTTCACCATCAATCCGGGTGCCCAGCGCCCATGATCCAGTCGGAAAACAAGGAGTGTCCATGACTTACGCTTGCATCGTCGTCGAAACCAAGGGCCGGGTCGGCCTGATCCGTCTCAATCGCCCCGAAGCGCTGAACGCGCTCAATGCGCAATTGATCTCCGAGCTTGGGCAGGCGCTCGACGCCTTCGAAAACGACCCCAACATCGGCTGCATGGTGCTGACCGGCAGCGCCAAGGCCTTCGCCGCCGGCGCCGACATCAAGGAAATGCAGTCGCGCACCTACATGGACGTCTACAAATCCGACTTCATCACCAAGGGCTGGGAACGGGTCGCAACCTGCCGCAAGCCGATCATCGCCGCGGTCGCGGGCTTCGCGCTCGGCGGCGGCTGCGAGGTCGCGATGATGTGCGATTTCATTCTGGCGGCCGACAGCGCCAAATTCGGCCAGCCCGAAATCAAGCTCGGCACCATTCCGGGCGCAGGCGGCAGCCAGCGCCTGACGCGTTTTGTCGGCAAATCCAAGGCCATGGACATGTGCCTGACGGGCCGCATGATGGACGCGGCGGAGGCCGAGCGCTCGGGTCTGGTCTCGCGGGTCGTGCCGGCGGACCAGTTGATCGACGAGGCGCTCAAGGTCGCGACGCAGATCGCCGATTTGTCGCTCGCCGCGGTCATGATCTGCAAGGAAAGCGTCAACCGCGCCTACGAAACGACGCTGGCCGAGGGCGTGCGCTTCGAAAGACGCCTTTTCCACTCGACTTTCGCTCTCAAGGACAAGTTCGAGGGCATGGCCGCCTTCATCGAGAAACGAAAGCCGAACTTCGTTCACGAATAGGCGAAAATCGCGAAAGCGAAGGGCCCGCGCCGCCGGTTGACGCGGTCGGGCCTCGTCGCTATAAGCGCGCCTTCACGAATTCCCTGACCGAGGACATCGATGGCCCATACCCTTTCGGCCAAGAAGCGCGTGCGACAGACCATCAAGCGGACGGCGATCAACCGCGACCGCAAGAGCCGTTTCCGGACCTATGTGCGCAAAGTCGAGGAGGCGATCGCCTCCGGCGATAAGAAGGCGGCGCAGGCGACGCTGCGCGTCGCGGAATCCGAGATCATGAAGGTCGCGCAGACCGGCGTCTTGCACCGCAACGCGGCGGCGCGAAAAGTGTCGAGACTTTCCGCGCAAATCAAGAAGCTCGCCTAGCTTTCCTCGACCGATTTCGCCGAAACGCCGCGCATCCAGCGCGGCGTTTTGCATTTTGCGCGATCGTCGGACGAGTCTCTCGCGCAACGGCGCGACAAGGCGGCGCGCGCGCCCGCGTCGCGCCAGATATTGTGGCGCTCCGGCAACGCAAGACGAAAGTCGACGAATAATTTTCGGCAAACCTGCTTGACGATGTTGCGCGCTCCGAGTCGCGGCGTTACTCTTCTTCCATTGCTGGGAGGCAAGCTCGGCTCGTTCGAGCCGACAAATCGAAAACGATTGACGGTCTTGTGATGGCGCGAGGAACGAGCGCCTGCGGTGGGGCTTCTTTTTCGGTGCGGGTCGGGATCATGGCGTCTTTCGCTGGTGTCGGTGTCGTTACGGGGGGCAAGGTGAGGGTTGCGGTTGTCGACGCCGAAGGCGCGGCGCACTCATGACCGACGTTCGCGACATCGTGCCCGAAGAGGCCTGGCGGCTTCTTCAGTCGGACAAGAACGCCCAGCTCGTCGACTGCCGGACCAAGGCCGAATGGAACTTCGTCGGCGTGCCGGATTTGTCCGCGCTCGGCAAGAAGACGGTGTTCGTCGAGTGGCAAGGCTTCCCCAACACCGGACCCAATCCCAATTTCGTCGCCGAGCTCGGCGCCCAAGGACTGAAAAAGGACCAAGTCCTCGTTTTCATCTGCCGCTCGGGCGGGCGCTCGCTGTCGGCGGCCAAGCTCGCGGTCCAGAACGGCTTTGCCGTCTGCCACAATTTGGCGGGCGGATTCGAGGGCGACCTCGACTCCTTCCATCATCGGGGTCAGATCGGCGGCTGGAAACGCGCCGGCCTCCCCTGGACCCAGGGCTGAGCCGATGACCGATCAGAATGCCCATCATTGGGAGCGCGTCCGCGAACGCCTGCGGGCCGAATTCGGCGACGCGACCTTCAACACCTGGCTCAAGGGCTTGGTCTTCGCCGGGATTTCCGGCGGGCGCCTGACGCTCGGCGCCGGCACGCGCTATGCCCGCGAATACGTGCTGGCCAATTATTCCGATCGCCTGCGCGCGGCCTGTCGCGAGGAATGGCCGAACGTGCTCGGCCTCGACATCGTCGTTCAAAACCGCCCGCAAGCGGCGCCCGTCGCCTCGCCCGCGGTCATGCGCCCGCGCGATGCGAACGGCGGCGGCGACGTGATCATGGGCTCGCCCCTCGATCCGCGCTACACCTTCGAGAATTTCATCGTCGGTCCGCCAAACGAATTCGCCCACGCCGCCGCCCGGCGCGTCGCCGAAAGCCAGACCCCGCCCTACAATCCGCTGTTCATCTACGGCGGCGTCGGGCTCGGCAAGACCCATTTGATGCACGCCATCGGTTGGCACCTGCAGCGCCAGCGCCCGGATCGGCGCGTGGTCTATCTGTCCTCGGAGCAGTTCTTCGTTCGCTTCGTCGGCGCGCTGCGCAACAAGGACACGATGGCCTTCAAGCAGCAATTCCGCGCCGTCGACGTGCTGATGGTCGACGACGTGCAGTTCCTGATCGGCAAGGAATCGACCCAGGACGAGTTCTACAACACCTTCAACGCGCTCGCCGATCAGAACAAG
>Ga0233425_10011883_pt1 | contig 10019 bp, 10 predicted proteins | sample Watercolumn_Towu_2_FD_181712 | JGI IMG/M metagenome (GOLD analysis project Ga0233425, IMG submission 181712) | Freshwater microbial communities from Lake Towuti, South Sulawesi, Indonesia - Watercolumn_Towuti2014_140_MG | ecosystem: Environmental > Aquatic > Freshwater > Lake | place... | reverse complement strand
CGGGTGCGATACCGAGGTGATGCGCCATCTCCGGGCCGAGCGTGAGCGCATCGAGGTCGCGCGCGAGCCACCAGACCACCGCGAACGCGAGCGCGATCAGTGTGCAGCCGAGCGCGAGCGCCGCGGTCGAGTCGCCTTGCAAATTGCCGAGCAGCCACCACGTGATGCCGTGCAGGCCCTCGTTGGTGGCGAGCGTGAGCAGCAACATCAGCAGGCTGGAGGCGATGGCGGAGAGGATGACGCCGCTCAAGAGCAGGCCGTAGATCGAGGCGCGGCCGTGCTGGGTCGCCAGCGCATACACCAGCGCCAGCGTCGCCAGCGCGAACAGGAACGCGCCGGCGGGCAGCGCGAACGCGGAGGTGGTGGCGAGGCCGCAGGTGATGACCAGCGCCGCGCCGAGACCGGCGCCGCTGGAGACGCCGAGGACATAGGGCTCGGCCAGCGGATTGCGCAGCAGCGCCTGTAGCACCGCGCCCGCCACCGCCAGGCCCGCGCCGACGGCGAAGCCGCACAGCACGCGATGCAGGCGCAGCAGGAGAATGGCGCGGTCGAGTTCGGCGTGCAGGTTGGGCCAGAATACGCCGGCGCTGCCGAGCAGCAGCGCGCCGCCGAGCACCAGCGGCACGAGCGCCACCAGCACCCAAAGCATCCAGGACTTGCGCATGACGCGGCGCAGTGTGCCAAATCCTTGGGGTTTTTCCAAACCTTGGAAACCGGAACCAATGTTTTTCCAGTCCTTGGAAGTTTGGGCCTGATTTTTTCCAAGGCTCGGAACGCACCCGGAGGTCGCGTGCCACCTTCAGCCGGACAGGCGGGCAAGGTTTTGGTATAGTGCCGCCATGAATTCGACCGCTCCATGGACCGCCGCGCGGCTGCGCGGGCTCAAGGGCCGCGAGAAGATTATCAGCCTCACGGCCTATGACTTCGCGACGGCGCGGCTGCTCGATGAGTCCGGCATCCACCTGGTGCTCGTCGGCGACTCGCTCGGCATGACGGTGCTCGGCTACGAAAACACGCTGCCGGTGACCATGCGCGACATGGTCCACCATACCGCCGCCGTCGCACGCGGTGTGAAGCAGGCGCTCGTCGTCGCCGATATGCCGTTCATGGCCTACCAGGTTTCCATCGAGCAGGCCTTGGCCAACGCCGGCCGCTTCCTGAAAGTCGGCGCGCACGCGGTGAAGATCGAGGGCGGCGAGCAGCGCGTGCCGCTGATCCGCGCGCTGGTGGCCAACGGCATTCCAGTGCTTGGCCATATCGGGCTGACGCCGCAGAGCGTGCAGGAGTTCGGCGGCTATAAGGTACAGGGTAAAACAGAGGCCGCTGCCAAACAACTGTTGCGCGATGCGCGCGCCATCGCGCAGGCCGGTGTGTTCGCGCTGGTCATCGAAGGCGTGCCGGCCGCCGTCGCCCGCCGGATCACCGCCGCGGTCAAGGTGCCGACCATCGGCATCGGCGCGGGACCGCACTGCGACGGCCAAGTGCTCGTCATCCACGATCTGCTCGGACTCGGCGGCGACTGGAAGCCGAAGTTCGTCAAGCGCTACGCCGACCTCGGCGCCGCCGCGAAAGCCGCCATCGCCGAGTACAAGCGCGAAGTCGCGGCAGGAAAATTCCCCGGCCCGGAACACTGCTACTGAATCCCGCCACGCCACATGAGTCGTCAAGATCACTGGAACGAAGTCTATCGCACGAAGGGTGCGCAAAACGTCAGTTGGTTCCAGACCGAGCCATCCCTTTCGCTGGAGCTGATCGGAGCGGCGCAGGTGCCGCGTGATGGCGGCATACTGGATGTCGGTGGCGGCGCCTCGGTGCTGGTGGACCGCCTGCTGGACGCCGGGTACACACGGCTGGGCGTTCTCGATGTTTCCGCCAAGGCTCTGGGCCTTGCGCGCCAGCGGCTCGGCGCGCGTGCGGCCGAGGTGGAGTGGCTCGAGGCCGATATCACCACTTTCGAGCCGTCGCACCGCTTCGCGCTCTGGCACGACCGCGCCGTGTTTCACTTTCTGACCAAAGTGAAAGACCGGCGCGCCTACGTGACCGCGCTCGAACGTACGCTGACGCCCGGCGGCGCGGTCATCATCGCGACCTTCGCGCTCGATGGTCCGCCGCAGTGCAGCGGTCTGGACGTGGCGCGCTACGACGAGAAAGCCCTCGCCGCCGAACTTGGTGCCGCGTTCACGCTGCGCGAGGCGCGCCGCGAAACGCATCGCACGCCCTGGAACACCGAACAGCGTTTCCTTTACTGCCGGTTTCAACACCAGCCAGTGACCTGATGCGCCGCGCGCCGGCGGTTTCTACCACAGGTGCAAGTGTCAGAGAATCAGATTGTTACTACCTGGTCTTTGGTCGACGCGATCTTCCATTTTCTGTTCATGTGCCAGTTGCACGAAAGACAAGAGGCGTGTCCAATAAGCGTTCTCGCGATAGAACGCCGCCAAAGCCGCGACGCACGTGAGAGCGAAGAATATGGCAGTCACAGGAGCGTGAGACTCATGCAGCAAATCGCGAAACGGGGCAAAGAAATCAACCGATGCGTGCGCGCGGGCAAACTGGACCATCCGCGACAAGGAGAGAAATAATGCGAACAAGAACAAACCATACATGGCCGCTGTGAGGTTGCGACAGGCCGCCATCTCTGCCCGCATTTTCGCTATGATACCTGCGTGTTCGGCACTTATTCTGGCCTTTTCATAAAGAAGATGATCGAGAGCATAAAGAAAGGAGCAGTTATAACTATCGATCATCTTCCTTATCTCTTCGCATTCGATTGCACCCAGATCCTCTTTGTCATGAAGAGCTTTAAGCACATCGCGCAATTCTTCTGCCGAACTCTTAGGAATCGCGTCAGTGTATTCGTCCCTTATGGCCTTGGAGATTGTTTTGATCCGTTTTCCTCTCTCCAAGCGCGGAATCTTCATGAATAGGCAACGCACCCAGCGCATATTGCCAACAGCGTGCCGCCCGAAAGGCGTAAGCAAAATGCCAGTCAGATATCCCATGCCGACAATGAGCACGAGAAGGAGCGTTGCGGTCCCTATGCCCATATTCAGCCATGAACTGACATCAACTTTGGCCGATATCAAACGGCCGTCATGTGCTATATAGATTACTCCGAAGAGCGTGAGACAGCCAGGTGCGATGCGAGCGATCAGATCGTAGTATATCTCTGGCACCAAGGAGCCGGCTTTTTCGAGAGTATCTTCAACCTTCATGATGTAATCCTTTCGTCCTTCTGAAGGACAAATCACCTGCATGGACGCCGGGTTGCCATTCGTGTTTGTATACTAGATAAGAAATTGCTTTGGTACGCTCACCGTAGCCGCGCCCTGCTACCGCCAATATATGCCCCTGAAAAAGCATAGGTGTATTTTCACGGCGCGCGGCGGAGAGTCAAGGGCAAATAACTCGCATGTCGGCGGGCATTTGAAAGTTCCTTTTTTGTGCGTTGAACCTTCCTCAGCGGTGATGAGCTTCCAAACGACCGAGCAGGACGGGGCGTTTACCCTGGCGTGGTGGATGCAGCAGGAAACTGTAAGAGCCGTCCGGGTGTTCGCAGCGGATGAGTTTGGTTTTCGGGGCGCAGGCCTCCAGCCGCAGGCGTTGCACTCCCGCCGGCACCGTGCGCTCAAAATCCACTTTCACTTCGGTGCGCACGCTCCAGATATAGCGCCACCACGGATCCCGAGGGCAGGGCCGCAACACGCTCCGTTTCTCTCGTTTGGCGGTGGTCCACGCTGACCACGGGGTACACTGGAGTTCCCGATGAACCTCGGCGCGGTTATGATGTTCGCGCAATTGATCGAGGGCGGGATTCGCCGTCGTCAGCGACTGGATGCGCTCGGCGGCGAAGAAGGTGGGCAGCCGGTTTTGCCAGAACTGGTGCAGCCGTTCGACCTTGCCTTTGGCTTGCGGCGTGGGCGCATACCGGAACGAAATATCATAGAAGTGCAAAGCGTGGCCCAGATAGGTCAGGGCATCCGGTAGATGGGTGAAGAAGAAGCTATGATAGTCCACATAGAGCGCCAAGGGCAGACCGTACGTGGCAAAGGCACTGGATAGAAAGTCCACATAGGCGAGGAGGTTCTCGTGCGCATAAAGCCTTGTACCCGTGATGACTCGGCTGCAATCGTCCAGCATGTCAAAGAGGGGCAGGAGCTCGGTCTCTGGCCCAAACCAGGCGTGCGGCGAGACATCCAACTGCCACAGTGCGCCGATCTGACCGCACTGCCAACGCCGCACGGGTGCGGGCGCGACCGCTGGACGTTTGGGCCGCAGCAACTGGTGTTGCAGCGCCCAGCGCCGAACGGTCGCGCGATCCACCGCGAACTGATGACGACGCAACGCTTCGGAGGCGGCGAAGCTGTACGAGGCCGGGGGTTGGGCCTTGAATAAGTTGCGCCACAGAGCCTCGACCGCTGACGGGATCACCTGTTGCCGGTTGCCCCCCGAACGTCGCGGTTGCCAGGTGTCCGCTTGCCCTTGCGCCCGTGCCCGTCCGTAGTCAAAAGCGAGCCGGCGCAACCAGCGTGACGTGATCCCCAACTCCTGCGCGGCTTGCTCCGCAGACAGGGTATGCTGCTGATACCCGGCCACGACATGCCGGATAAAGGCCAGGCCGTGGCGACAAACCAACTGCTGATACTTTTTTTCATGGCCTACTCTACGCGGAGTTACCCACAGGCGCACCTGCGCGTCCCCGCCACGCTCCGGTGCGCCTGTGGATAACTCCGCTACCATGCACGCGAGGTGGAAGGTTCAACGCACAAAGCGGAAGGTTCAACGCACAGGCGGAACGTTTGCTCGCACCGCGACAGGGCAAATAACTCGCAGCTTCAAGCGCGAGAACGGGTTTCCCGCGGTTCTGTACGCGGTACGACAAGCCTTCCACGCGGCGTTCACGCAGCACGGGTCGCGCCGCGAAACACATCGTAAATCATGAATCTCTGATCAACGCTTCTTATGCGGTCGGTTCCAGCGCCGCCCGCCGGCTGTTGCGCTGGCCGGAAACATCCGTCGCTTTTCACCTTCGGTCGCCTCCTGAAAGCAGCCAGAGACCGCTTCAACGTGATGCGCTGTTGCGCCGCGCGCGGTTCTTGGGCAACATGGGCCGGCAGCATGAAAGCTTCCGAAGAAAATAAACAGCCGCCGGAGACCTGCCCAGTCTGCGGCGCGGATGTACCGCGCGCCGCGCTGGCATGCCCCGGCTGCGGCGCGGACCATCAGTCCGGCTGGAACGAGGAAGCGACGCATCTGGATGGTGTGGATCTGCCCGGCGAACCGTTCGACCACGACCAGTTTGTCGAGCGCGAGTTCGGCGGCCAAGCCAGGCCCGCGGCACAGAAAACGATTTGGTGGGTAGTCGGCAGCGTGGCGCTGCTGGCGGTCTTGCTTCTGATCCTCATCTCATGGTGAACATATGCTAATCATTCGTTCCGTTTCCGAGATGCAGCAGATGGCGCTGGCGTTGCGCGCGAATGGCAAGCGGCTCGGTTGTGTGCCGACGATGGGTTACCTGCACGCCGGGCACCTCTCGCTGATCAAACTGGCGCGCGAGCGCGACAACGTGGTCATCGTGACGCTGTTCGTCAATCCGACGCAGTTCGGGCCGCAGGAGGATCTCGCCAAGTACCCGCGCGATTTCGAGCGCGATGCCGCGCTCTGCCGCGAGGCGATGGTGGATATCCTCTTTGCGCCGGAGGCGGCGGACATGTACCCGGCCGACGCCAGCATCTTTGTGACCGAGGACAATCTTTCGCGCGGCCTGTGCGGCGCGTCGCGGCCCGGCCATTTCCGCGGTGTCTGCACGGTGGTGGCCAAGCTGCTCAACATCTGTCAGCCGGATGTCGCGGTGTTTGGCGCGAAGGACGCCCAGCAGCTCCGCGTTATCCGCCGCCTGGTGCGCGACCTGAACATCCCGGTCAAGATTGTCACTGGGCCGACCATTCGCGAAGCTGACGGCCTCGCGATGAGTTCGCGCAACGTCTATCTCTCCGCCGACGAGCGGCAGCAGGCGCTGGTGCTCAAGCGCGCGCTCGACGAGGCCGCGCGCCTGTTCGGCGCCGGCGAGCGCGCAGCCGCGCCGCTCAAGGCCGCGATGGAAAAAATTATCGCTACGGCGCCAGCCGCGAAGATTGACTATGTCGCCATCGTGGACGATGAGACGCTGGCGCCGGTCGAACGGTTGGAGAAGCCAACCCTGATCGCCCTCGCCGTTTTCATCGGCAAGACGCGGCTGATTGACAATGTCGTCTTGGGGACATGAACGGAAGATCATCCACAGATTACACAGATTTCACCGATTTATTTGAGATTAGACCCACTCGGTTTCACCATATCCGAATCTGCGAAATCTATGTAATCTGTAGATCATCTTCTGCGCGACGAGCATGAGTGAACAATTCCAGTTTGGCGTGGATGTCCTGCTGGCCGAGCATCTCGACTGGCTGCGCGGGGCGCGGGTCGGGTTGGTGGCGCATGCGGCGAGCGTGGATGCGGCGGGTGTGCCGAGCGCGACGCGGCTGCGCGTAGCGGGTGTGAACCTCGCCGCGCTGTTCGGGCCGGAGCATGGCTTCGCGGGCGTGGCGGCGGCGGGTGAGGAAGTCGGCGAGGCGCGTCATCCCGAATGGCAAATCCCGATCCACTCGCTCTACGGCGCGACGCGCAAGCCGACGCCGGAAATGCTCGCCGGTGTGGATACGCTGCTGTTCGACCTCCAAGACCTCGGCGTGCGCTGCTACACCTATAGCGCAACGCTACGCAACATCCTCGAGGCCGCGGCGGAGAATCATAAGGCGGTGATCGTGCTGGATCGGCCTGTGCCGCTCGCGGGTGTCGTGGATGGGCCGCTGCCGGAAGCGCCGTTCATGAGTTTCGTCGCCGCCATTCCCGTGCCGTTCTGCTACGGCCTGACGCCGGGCCAGACCGCGCTCTGGTTGCGCGAGAAGCTCAAGCTCGATCTTGATCTGCGCGTCGTCGCGGCGCGCGGTGTGCCGCCGTCAGCGCGCTGGATTCCGCCCTCGCCGGCGATCCGCTCGCCGGCGCACGCGCTCGCGTATCCGGCGACGGTGTTGTTCGAGGCGTTCCCCGCGCTCGATGTCGGGCGGAAAACGGAACACGCTTTCCAAGGATTGGAAAACGGAACCATGCTTTCTTCCAAGGATTGGAAACGGATTGTCGAGGAGGTCAGTCGTCAGTTGTCAGTGGTCAGTGGTCCGCCTTCAACTGACCACGAACCACTGACCACTGACCTGTGTGGCGTCCACATCGCGCCACTGGAAAAGGGCCTGCGGTTGCGGGTGACGAATCTGGCTGATTACCGGCCGGCGCTGGTGGGTGTGGCGCTGGTGCGGGCGGTGCAGCAGGTCTGGGGCGCGGAGCAGCTCTGGGAACAAAACGGCGCGCGGCCGGACTGGTTCGACAAGCTGCTGGGCACCGACCGCGTCCGGCTGGCGTTGCGTGCGGGCGCGGAGCTTGCGGAGCTCGGCGCGATGTGGGACAAAGACTGCGCCGCGTTCCGCCGTGAAGTGGCGCGGTGACGAAGGAAAAAATTTCATGTCGCAAACGAAACCCTATGGCATCCGCTGTCCGAAGTGCGCCCGCGAGCAACAGGTGGACCTCTATGACGCGATCAACGTGACCGAGGAGCCGGCGCTGCGCGAGGCGCTGATGCACAACCAGCTCAACGCGGTGACGTGCGCCGGATGTGGTTTCATCTTCCAGGTGCACAAGCCGCTGCTCTACCACGACGCCAAGCGCAAATTCATGATCTACTGGCTGCCAGTACCCGACGGCGCGGAGGAGGCCGGCGAACAGCAGTTCGCCGGCGTGCTCCTGCAACTGACCGCTGGGGCCGGGGGCGCGAACTTGCCGCCGGTTCATCTGGTGTTCAACCGCACCGCGCTGGTCGAGCGCATTTTCCTGCTGGAGGCCAGGCTCGATGAGCGGCTGATCGAGTACGTGAAGCACATGCTGTATCTGAACAACACCGGCAAGCTGGATCCCGCGAGGAAGGCGCTGCTCTTTAATGCGCACGACTCAACGCCGGACGACCTCTGCTTTGTGGTGCAGGACGCGGCCACGCGCCAGATGGAGGCCGTGCTCCACTATCCGCGCAAAACCTACGCCGCGCTGGTCGAGATGTTCCGCGCCGATGACAAACAGCGGATGCTGCGCGAACTCTTCCCCGGCCCGCACATCAGCGCCCGCGCCCTGCTGTGCCAGACAACGGACCGGGAAACCTCCTGAACGTGGAACCTTGGAGTGGTACGGGCATCTTGCCCGTGCGCCACTGGAGTGGAATCACTTCGCCGGCGCAGGCTTGGGGGCCGGGGCCGGCGTTGGAGTCATGATGACCGCAGGCACACCGGGCGCCTGGCCGGTCACGGCCTGCCCCTTGGCGAGCGCGCGCTTCTTCATGTCGAGCACCTGCAGCGCGTTCTTGACCTGGCCTTCCCACGGGCTTTGCGGATTCTTCGCGAGGAAATCCTCGTAGGTGATGCGCGCGTTATCGAGCGCGCCGCGCAGTTCAAGGCAGCGCGCCTTGCCGAAAACCGCCTGTGGCGTCAGGTAGAAGCCCGCGTGGGCGGTGATGAACTTCTCATAGGAGGCGAGCGCGATGTCGGTCATCATGGCGGCCTCGGCGCACTGCGCGCGGCCCAGTTCGGCGGCAGGCGCGAAGAAGTGCTGCGGATAGAGTTGCTCGAACTTGAGGTAGGAAGTCCGCGCCGGCTCGTACTGGCCTTGGCTATAGAACTGCGCGGCGAGCGCGAGCAGCGCCAGCGGCGCCGACGGTGTCTTCGGATAACGCTCCACGATCATCTGCAAACGCTGGATGGTGATGCCCGGCCCCAGTTTCTCCTCGGGCATCGGCTGGCCGGAGAGCAGCCGCTCGGCGCGCTCGACCTGGCTCTGCTTGTGATTCTGCCAGGCGCCCAGACCCAGGGCGACAGCAACCGCGAGGCCTGCGCTCACCAGGATGGTCGTGCCATACTTTTGCAGAAAATCCCACGCCTCGGGGCCGATGATTTTGGCGAGTTCGTGCGTGGTCGGCGTTTCCTGCGCCTCCGGTTTTTCCGGCGTCTCTGGATTGGTCTTCGTCTCGTTGGCCATGACAGCGTTGTCCTTTCGCGAGCGGCGATTTATGCCGTGCCGCCCCCGAAAAGGCAAGCCACAAGACAGCCACAAGACGGCCTCTGAATGAAGACAGAGGTCAGCGGTCAGATGTCAGAAGTCAGCCGGAGTGGGGCGAGTTGGGGCGGCGTTTTTTGACCGACTGACTGCTGATCTCTGACTTCTGGCCTCGCGCTCCAGCATGGCGATGCGTTCTTCGGCGGGGATGGCGAAGGCGACCTTGCCACGCAGCACGCAGCCGCGCCGGCCGGGCACGCAGGTGCACTTGAGCCGCCGGCAGTATTCGGTGGCCAGGTCAATGTGGGCGCACGAGAAGGTCATGGCGAACAACTCCGCAAACAGCCATCCACCGATAGCGGCAATTGCGCTGACATATATCAGCACCACGGGCGCGGACGGTTCTTGATTTGCGCGAGCACGTCGCGGGCGATCTGCGCATCCTCGGCAATCTGGAAATCAAACATGCCGGCAAGGATGAAGTCCGCGCCGTTGCTGTAGGCATACTTGAAGCCGTCGCGCGGCGGAATCGCGCCCGCCGCCATCACCTTGAAGGCGATCCACGGCTTGGCCACAGTCTTCATGAACGCGATCGTCTCGTCCGGATTGCCGCACCAGTAGCCCGGCACCTCGGCGTAGTCGGCGAGCAGGTCGCTGTTGGGGTGGCGCGTCTGGCTCTGGCGCAGCTTGGCGAGTTCCTCCGGCTTGGGCGCGGTGGGATATTTGAGGTGGTGGAAGGTCTTCACATAAAATTCCACCGGGAATTTTTGCTTCTCGCAGTACTGGACCACGTCGAGGCCGTGGCTGGAGATGCCGGCGGGCAGGCCGGTGGCCTTGAGGATCTCGAGCAGCTCGCCGACCAGCGCGCCCTGGCCCTGGTTGATCAGCGG
>Ga0233425_10011882_pt1 | contig 10019 bp, 10 predicted proteins | sample Watercolumn_Towu_2_FD_181712 | JGI IMG/M metagenome (GOLD analysis project Ga0233425, IMG submission 181712) | Freshwater microbial communities from Lake Towuti, South Sulawesi, Indonesia - Watercolumn_Towuti2014_140_MG | ecosystem: Environmental > Aquatic > Freshwater > Lake | place... | reverse complement strand
GTTGTTATGGTTTGTTCAATCTCAAACACTTCTTTCAGCGTCTCTATCTCGACTTGAATGGCTACCGCTTGTTCAGCATCCGACCACCATATGTGGCTTAATCACGGCGATTCCCAATGAACCAATTTTTTTTATCTAAAAGGTTAGTTTGCGCTAACTAACAAAGGAGAACCTCATGACAAAACAAACTGAAACCACCTTCACCTGCCCCTGGTGGCTGCTCTTCACCTTCGACAACCCCCTGCGCAGGCTGGTCCACGACCCGATCAAGATTCTCCGCCCCTACGTCAAGCCCGGCGATACCGTCCTCGACGTGGGCTGCGGGATGGGCTATTTCTCACTCGGTCTGGCAGAACTGGTCGGCGAAAAAGGCAGGGTCATCGTGGCGGATTTACAGCCGCAGATGCTGGCTGGACTTTCGATGCGGGTGAAAGCCGCCGGGCTGGAATCGAGAATCCAGTCGCATCTTTCCGAGCCTGACAAAATGGGCGTGAACGAACCCGTCGATTTTGCACTGGCATTCTGGATGGTGCATGAAGTGCGGAAACGCCGCGAGTTTTTGCAGGAAGTCTACGGGCTGGTCAAGCCCGGCGGGAAGTTCCTCGTCGTCGAGCCGATCATCCACGTCACAGCCGCAGATTTCGAGCGGACAATTGCTCTCAGCTGTGAAATTGGTTTTACCGTTGGAGAATCTCTGCGAGTGGCGGCAAGTCGGGCAATTTGTTTTCGAAAGTCAGCCCTGCGCGGGCAATAATCTGGAAGGAATAAAAAGATGAACTCTCTGATTGGAACGATACTTGTCATTCTGGGCGGGCTGGGATTGTTATTTCTGGCCCTGTGTGCGCGGTTCTATTTCGGGCGCAAACGCGCCGAGCGGGTCTGGTCTGCGGCGCAGTTCCCCAAGCTGAAAGATTTGGGCACGGTCAAGCAGCTTTCGATTTTGCCGTTGATCGACGACCTGACAGCCGAAGACGGCTTGAGCGCTGAATCCGGCGTCTCCTACCTGATCCGCGCCGACGATACAACCATACTCTTCGACGCCGGGCTGAATCAAGCTGGGGAACATCCCTCGCCCCTCTTGCGGAACATGGAAAAGCTGGGCGTTTCGGTGGAGCAAATCAATGCGGTCTTCATCTCTCACTTGCATCTCGACCATGTCGGCGGGATGACCTACCAAAGCAAACGCACCTTTGGACTCTCTGGTGAAGTGGTGAATCTGCCCGGCAAACAGGCTTTCCTGCCGACAGAGATGACTCACCCCAGCGCGGATGTGCAGGTGGTCACGTCGCCCCGCATCATCGCCTCCGGAATCGCCAGTCTGGGACCCATTCCCCGTCAACTGTTCTTCTTTGGCTGGACGCTGGAGCAATCGCTCGCGATCAACGTCGAGGGGAAGGGGCTGGTGCTGGTCATCGGCTGCGGGCATCCCACCGTCCAGCGGATTGTGGAACGGGCGAAGCAACTGTTTGACCTCCCCATCTACGGTGTGGTCGGCGGTCTGCATTTCCCCGTGGTTGATAAGCCCGTCCAGCGTTATGTCGGCACCGACAACTGGCTCTGGAATCCCGCCAACAAACAGACAGTGGAAAAAGCCGTTGCCGCCCTGAAAGTCCACCAGCCGCGCCTGATGGCGCTTTCACCCCATGATAGCTGCACCTGGAGTCGCGCTGCCTTCCAGCAGGCTTTTCCGAATGCATATCGCGACATAAGAGTCGGAGAAACAATCGAACTATAAAAATAGGTAATGGCTAATTTGAAGCGACAAACCTTAACGCGAATTTCTCGAAAGCGGCGAATGACGCGAAAAAAAAGACAAACAAATTCGTGACATTCGCCCAATTCGCGTCATTCGCGTTAAAAACTTTTGGGTATTCGAGCACGGCACTTATATCTTAACCGCCACCTAAAAATGAATGGCCGGTTATTCCGGGGATTGAGCAGCCAGCGCTTCCGCCCGCTCCTTGATCCCCAACATGCACTTGCGCATCATGATAATGTCGCCGAACTCGATCAGCAGGTTGAAGAGCGCCGTCAGTCCCAGCCAGCGGTATTTTGTGCGGATACGGGTAATCAGCCGCGTCTTCCCATCTTGTGTGGGATACATGCCCCAGACCCAGGAAGTGTCTCCCTCCTTGTCGTTCCACAGAATCCACTCGTTTTCCCTGAATTCTTTGACGTATACCCCATACTTTCCATCGGGACTCATCGGGATGATTTGCCCCGCGTAAATTTGCTGGAGTTCGGGAATCAGCCGCCTTGCGCTGGGACGTCCGAGGTTGTCGAGCAGGTCATAACTGTACCACCCGGCGCGGGTCATGCCCATTTGAACAATCCACGGGTAGATCGACCGTGGCGGAGCCTGAACCGTTACCGCCCGCGTCGCGTCGAAAGACGGACTCGAAACAAGTCCGTCGCCGGGCATCGGGCGGCGGACTTCCTCGTCTGTGGCTCCCCAACGCAATTGCCACGGACGGATCCACACAAAATAGGCGACAGCCAAAACAGCCAGTACGATGAAGGTCAGGATGATGTTCACTGTGTCACTCCACGAAGGGCCGCGCAAACCGCTTCTCGAAGGCGCCATTCTGTTTCAGCATCCCGTCGAAGTAGGAATGGGCAATGGGCAGGCGCAGGAACAACCGCAGGATGGGACCCATCACAAGCGGGAACTGTTCCGGGTGCGAGATCGCTTTCACCGCCGCCGCGTCGAAGTTTCCGTTCTTTGCCAGACTTGCGCCAACCGCCTGTAGGTTGGCAAACAGCCGCCTGTTGGCTTCCGCCGGCATCATGCGCGTTCCCTCTCCATTGCCCTTGACCACCGTCCCAAGATACGGCGAATGGAGACGGTCTGCCAGTCTTTCGAGATACTGCTCGACGTAGCGCGAGTGCAGGCCTTCGGGGAATCCCGACTGGACGACGAACCCAAGCGGCGGGTTGGTCGCCCGTTCTGTGAGCGGTTCCAATGCCTCGATGAAATGCTTGACCACGCCCGGCATGGAGTCGGTGTAAAGCGGGAATCCAAGGATAACGCACTCGGCATCGGCGAACGCCTGCACCATCTGCCCCGTCTCACGGATTCGCACAAGGTGATGGGTTTCATGCGCCCCGCCAAACCCGTTTACGATTTCGCGCAGGAAGAAGGGCGTGTTGCCTTTGCGCCCGCGCGGCGAACCGTTGAAGAGGGTCAGGCGTTTGGGCGGAGCCACGGTCACGCCCGAAGTGGCGGGCATCCGCTTGGGGAGCGGCAGCCAGCCTTCGGCGGGGGAAATGATTCGACGGGCGAGGTCAGCGACTGAAGTCTCCGTCGTCAGCGAAAATTCCAAACGGGTCTTGAAGTTGAGCGCGGTGCGGCAGTGGATGTCGGTGATGATTTGCAGGTCGCGGGCATCGGTGTCCGTTCCTTTTTCGAGCAGCAACCCCACACGCGGATAGCGGTCATAGCGATTCAGGTGGTGCGCCTCGTTTTGGTCCACCACGATGTAGGGGTGGATGAGCGGCAGGTGTTTGTCGAGGGCGCGTTTGAGCAACTCGGTGGGAAAGCCCATCTTGAGCGGCGACGCCCACAGCACAAAATCGGAGTTGATGACGGCGCGGTCCATGTCGAGCGAGGCGTCGCGGTTGACGCACTCGCCCGGCGTCTTGACCCAGCATCCCCAACAGCCGACGCAATACCGCAGGGTCATCTCGCGCAAGTCAAGCCGCGTGACGGCATGTCCCTGTGCTTCGAGGGAGGCGGTCAATTGGCTTAGGTATTCGTCGAAAACTGTGGGGTGCGGATTGCCATTGAGGAGGGTGATTTTCATTTGTTGCTCCTTCAAGTGACAGTCACCTGCGAGGTGACTGTCACTTTGATTCTTGAATTACAAGTTTTGTATTCCATGCCAGGTATGAAAGAAAATAAAGACAGTTGCAATCGCTCCGTACTGCCACGAATGCGCCACGAGGGCAACGCCGAGCAGGGCAATCCACGGCGTTAAGCGCGGGGCAAAAAGTCCGGGAATACTTTGGCTCCATGCCGAAAGCGGCACATTCATCAACGGAAGCCAGGAAGCAAAATAGACCATCGTGCCGACGATGTAAACCGCCAGACCGATCTTCCCCACAGTGTCGCCAAATTTCATCCGCAGCAAGAGCGGCAGGACGAAGGTGGCAATGCGAAAGACATTTTCTGCGCCCAACAGCCACGCGGGGGAATGTGCGTCGGAGGTGATGACTTCCTGGGTAATCTTCGAGCCGAAGGCGATGTTCCAAACCAGAAGCGGCACGATCAACCAGAAACAGTTGGCGAAGGTAAGTTCAATTTTCATTTCAATATAACTTCGATCATCACGATGCCTTCCGCGGCTTTGCGCAGGTCATCGGAATTGAAGCGCCCATCCGTTTCCACGCGGACATTATGCATTTTTGCCAGCGATGGGAACTGCCTGAGATACAAGCCAAACGCCTTGAGGATTTTCGCCTCATCGGCTTCGCGCTCCAGCAGGATTCCGCGCCCGGACCTGGTCTGCCCTTTGAGCGTGACCTCCACGTCCGCACCGTCCTTGAGGTTGCGCCACCAAACCTTCTTCTCCGCATAGCCGGGGACGATGTAAACGGTGTTCTCATCCTGAATATATTGGACGGGCAGGGTGAATTCCCGTCCGCTCTTTCGCCCGCGATAGGTGATGAGCAGAAGCGCGGCACTCATCCAGCCGTGAAAAGGCGAGCGCAGGATGAATTTTACAAACGGGTTGGCAATCTTGTTCATGAACCACATTGGAAACTCACTTTCCTGCGCTGAACGAATAGCGGATGGCTTTGCTGGAGCAATTGTCCACGCAGGTGCCGCACAGGATGCACTCGCTGTGTTCCATTTTGTTGAGTTGCACCATGCCATTTACGTCCAAACTCATGGGACAGTTGCTGGTACATTTTTTGCAATCGGAGCAGGCGTCCGAATCCGCCACCAGCCGCAGGGAAGCCCAGCCGAAGCGGTTGCGGATCCAGCGTCCGATGATCATGAAGGGAGCCATCCAGCAGATGGTGTGACATCCCGCCCGCCGCCCGGCAAAGATCGCCAATCCGACAAAGAGGCTGACGACGCCGTAGTAGATGATGTAGGCAATGAAGATGGGACGGTCAGGAGTCCCGGCGACGGAGATGCCGCCCTGGGTGTGGTAAAGAAGGTCAACGGTTTTGTATCCGCCCGAAGCGATCACCATCCAGACGATGAGCGAAATCCACGGGACCCAGATCAGCCACTTGATCCAATCCACCTTTTTGGGGTTGACCGGCTTATGGTTGATCGGTTCGACCATCTCCTGCATTCCGCCGCCGGGGCAGACCCAGCCGCACCAGGCGCGTCCAAGGAAGAGGGAGGAGACGAACATCAACCCGAACATCACAGTGCTGCCGTTGAGGATGCCGTTCATCGCCCCGTCCACGATGACGTAGGGCGAAAGGTAGTTCATGGTGATGGGGAAAGATAAAAAGGTGAGGATGACGAGGGCTTTGCGGACCCGCTGACGGAGGGGGAGTTGTTTGGTCATGGTTTCTCCTATTTCTGTGGGACTTCCCCGTTTTTGATGCGCTCGATGACACTTTCCGCCCAGGCAAGGTTGGCGCGCATGTTGGTGATCCCGTTTTCGAGGGTGAGCATCCAGAAGAAATGTTCGCGAGGTGAAGTGATTTCCTGCTGAAAGGGACCCAGTTGCCCCGTCACCTGATCGTACAAACCGAGGATGGAGCGCATGATGGCTGCGTAGCCTTCGAACTTTTCCAGAACTTCTGCGTCGGATAACTGCCCCGCAAAGAAGACTTGAATCAGCGGGGCGCTGCGTGGCTCGCCCATCGGCGGGGGACCCGAAAGCCAGCGCATCAGTTCGGCTCGCCCGGCGTCGGTGATGGAATACACCTTGCGGTCGGGACGGTCGTCCTGTGGAACCTTTTCCATTTCTGCCCAGCCGTTTTCGGTCAGCCGCGACAGGGTGCGGTAAATCTGGCTCTGGTCGGCGGGCCAGAAGTGACGGATGGAGGTGTCGAAAATTTTCTTGAGGTCGTAACCTGTGTAGGGGTGATAGTTGAGGAAACCGAGGATGGCAAATTCGAGGGACATAATAGACCTATGCTATATTAGATTTAGCATATATAGTATAAGTCTTATATTGAGCTAAGTCAAGGCTAACTTTTTTCGTTTTATGGCTGTAGCAAGGTTAGAAAATCTTTAGCGCGAATGCCGCGAAGAAAGCGAAAGACGCGAATTTTTAATTTGCTTCGCGTAATACATCGTAAAGAAAGTATTTGAAATTTTTGCTTACGCTTGTTTGATGTCACCCTGAGCGACAGCGAAGGGTCTCTGAGATACTCGTAGAGGTTCTTCGCTTCGCTCAGAACGACATTTCCAAAAGTAAAAAAATCCAAGAACTTTGTTTACAGTGTAGTAATTACCATTTACTATTTACCAATTACTAATCTCTAATATCCTTTTTCAAAATCAACCTGGTACTTCAACGACTTGCCTGCAATGTGTAGCAGGTAATTTTCAACAAAGACTTTAGTGATGACCCTCGGAAAACTTGGGCCCGACGTGTGGAAGGTCATGAGCAGGTTGGGCGTTGTCCAGAAGGGATGTTCTGTGGGGAGCGGTTCCTCTTCAAAGACATCCAGCACCGCACCTGCGATTTTATTTTTGGTGAGGGCTTCGATGAGGGCGGGTTCGTCCACAACCTGTCCGCGCCCGATGTTGATGAAGAGTGCGTGAGAGGGGAGGGCGTTCAGCAGGCCGGCATTGACGATTTTCCCCGTCTCGGCTGTGTTGGGTAAAACGCTGACGAGGTAGTCCAGTCCGCTGGCGAAATCAGGCAGGTTCGCGCCGTGGAAATATTTATCCACATGTTTGCTGCTTTCGCTTTCCCGCGTATAACCCTGGACGGTCATTCCAAAAAATTTAGCCGTGATCGCCAGTTCTGCGCCGATGGAGCCAACGCCCAACAAGCCGATGGTTTTCCCGTCCAGCGTGCCTGTGACCGACTCGTCCCAAACCCTGTTCTTCTGCGCCTCGAACTTTTGAAAGATTTTCCTCTCGTGAGCCAGCAAATAGCCAAAGACAAATTCAGACATCAGTCCGCCAAAGACTCCGCGCGCGTTGGTGAGGACATAATCGCGGCGTAAAGCGGGATCCAACAGCGGCTCCACCCCAGCCCACATGGACTGTACCCACTTGAGGCGGGGGAGGTGTGGCAGCGCTTCCCGAATCAAACTGGGTTCGCCAAAAACGATTTCGCAGTCCTCCGAAGCCTGAAAAGCCATCCCATCCAATTGGGGCAGTCGGGCAGATTCTATGTGGCGGGCGTATTTCTCCGCCTGTTTCGAGAGGCTAAGAAGTTTGGGCATGGCTGGATTTTACCCCCTAATAAAAGTCCCCGCTTGGGGCGGGGACTTGGTTCGTGGTTTGATTCTACTGCCAGGCGATGACGCCGGACCTGCGATAGTTTTGCGCGAGGAGTTCCAGGTCGAGGACATCGATGACGCCGTCGTTGTTCAAGTCGGCGGAGGCGGGCGCGGCGGTTCCGTAGTTCATGCCGATGGTCATCGCGTCGAATTGGTCGATGACGCCGTTGTTATCCACGTCGCCCGCCGCGAGGTTGACGGTTTGCATGGCGGTGACGTTTCCGTTGGTCAGGGTGGCAAATCCCTGCGCGCCGAGGAAGCCGTCTGCCGAGGCGCTGATTCCATAAGTTCCAGCGGGAGCCGTGAGAGAGAATGTCCCATCAGGGTTGGCAGTCAGTGAGGTAAAGGTCGAGCCGTCTCCGTTGAGCAGGCGGATGGTGACGGGCTTGCTGGCGATTGCCCGCCCATTCAATACCGGGGCGGGGATCGGCGTGGGCGTGGGGCTGCCGTTGACCGTCAGCGTGGCGGGACCGAGCGAGAGGATGCCGTTGAGCAGCCCGTTGCCGGTCGAGACGCGCGCCGTGCATTCGATGGAGGTCTGCCCGGTCTGCAAGCCCCTGGCATTGAAGGTGAAGACCGCTCCGCTGGTTGTGGCGCGCTGCCCGTTACTGCCCGCGATGGCGAAGATCATCGTCCCGTTCTGCGGGCCATTGACCGCCGTCACCGGATCTGTGCCGAAGAGACTTGCCACGGTAACGTTGCTGACTTCCACAATGGCGGGGTCGTAGGCGCAGGTGAATTCGGCGCTGGAGTAGCCTCCCGCGGGGACGTTGTGCAGGCTGACCGTCACGAGGGCGGATTCGCCTGTGACCACGTTTGTGCGGTCAGGAACGGTGGAGACGTATGGTTCGGTCGGCAGGGTCGCTGTCGGCGTGGGCGTAAAGGTCGGTGTGCCCGCAGTCGGTGTCGCTGTGAAAGTTGGCGTGCCTTCGGTCGGTGTAACGGGTGTCGACGTCGGTGTGTGTGTTGGCGTGCCTTCAGTGGGAGTCACAGGGGTGAATGTCGGCGTGAAGGTTGGCGTCACATCTTCGGTGGGGGTGAAGGTAAAGGTCGGTGTATGTGTGAAGGTCGGCGTCACATCTTCGGTGGGGGTGAAGGTAAAGGTTGGCGTGTGCGTGAAGGTCGGCGTCACATCTTCGGTTGGGGTGAAGGTAAAGGTTGGTGTGTGCGTGAAGGTCGGCGTCACATCTTCGGTTGGGGTGAAAGTGAAGGTCGGTGTGTGCGTGAAGGTCGGCGTCACATCTTCGGTGGGGGTGAGGGTAAAGGTCGGTGTGTGCGTGAAGGTGGGTGTCACATCCTCCGTTGGGGTAACAGGAGTGGAAGTAGGTGTGAAGGTCGGCGCCACCTCAGTGGGGGTGATGGGATAGGGTGTAGGCGTGTGAGTCGGTGTGCCTTCTTCGGTGGGAGTTCCGGTGCCCGGTGTCGGGGTGACGGTCGGGGTGCCATCGGTGGGAGTCCCGGTGCCCGGTGTCGGGGTGACGGTTGGCGTGCCATCGGTGGGAGTCCCGGTGCCGGGTGTCGGTGTGACGGTTGGCGTGCCATCGGTTGGAGTCCCGGTAACACTCGTCGGTGTAACCGTCGGCGTCCCATCGGTTGGCGTGGCGGTTATCGTCGGGGTCGGCGTGGGAGGCAGTTCGCCCTTTTCTGCGATCAGGGTGTAAAAGCCGTCACCCGCCTTCGGTTGAACTTGAATAAAGTAAGTGCCTGAGGGTTGGGTACTGGTAAGTGTGCCGTCTGCCCGCGCAATCTCCGCGCCGGTAATATCCATCAGGATGAGTTGGGTACTCAGCCCGCTGGTGAGGGGTCTGGTGGTGATGGTGAAATTGGTCGTTTCGCTCAACCAAAGGGGCCATCGTTCGTAGCGATAGGCGTCGAGGGAACCGGAATAGACGGTACTCCAGGCAATCCAATCGCGCCATGCAATTTGCAAGTCGGGCACGTTCAGGATCGGTTCGTAGGAGTTGACGGTTTTCCCGGCTTTGGTAAACGAGGTCTTGTTGGTCAGCGAATTGTAGTTGATTCCCCAGCCGGCAAAGATGGTCTTGATCATGTTCGGGCGCATCACAAAATGCAGGTGCGGACCGGGGTATTCATTGCCCACACAGACCTTTTGGTACTTGCTGTTGGCGATGATGCCCAGTCTCTGGTTGCGGTAAACCAGGTCGCCCTTTTTGACTTGAAGGTTGTCGAGGTGCCAGTATTCGGTGGTCCAGCCGTTGCCGTGGTCGATCTTGATGTGGCAACTGGAAGTCTCGAACACGGTACCGGCTGCGGCTGCCCTGACCCAGAAATTGGATGTGTCCATCCCGATGTAGACGTTGCGGTTCGGGGTGAAATCCACCGCGCCGCCCATCTTGTAATTGTGGGGGCTGGTGGGGAGGCGCCTGCTGCCGTTGTCGAATCCATCCATCGATATCCAGGCTTCCCCCTGCGTCCAGGGCAGTTGAAAGATGTCGGCTGGCGGAACCGACCCCACCTGGGCGCTGGCATTTCCCGATGGCAGAAGAGAAACCAGCAACGCCAGCAAAGTAATCGCCTGAAAGAAATGTTTGAATTTCATGATCTTGCTTTCTCCTCATGGAGGACGACTG
>Ga0233425_10011881_pt1 | contig 10019 bp, 8 predicted proteins | sample Watercolumn_Towu_2_FD_181712 | JGI IMG/M metagenome (GOLD analysis project Ga0233425, IMG submission 181712) | Freshwater microbial communities from Lake Towuti, South Sulawesi, Indonesia - Watercolumn_Towuti2014_140_MG | ecosystem: Environmental > Aquatic > Freshwater > Lake | place: Indonesia... | reverse complement strand
TCGACGGCGGCGGCCAGCATGGGGCCGCGGTCGTGACTGTCGGAGACGATGCAGATTTTCAAGTAGAACCTCTTTCAACACAGAGTGCACAGAGACCCAGAGGGCACAGAGGAATGACAAATCATGTTATCTCTGTGTGCTCTGTGTCTAGGGCGGTTAGGGTTTGGGGTCACACCACAATAGGTCCGTGGTAGTCCTCGTCCAGGCCGAGGCCGGGATTGGACATGATGGCGCGGCGCTTCGTGTCGTGGTCGACCTGCAGCTGCAGCAGGTTGCGCACGCAGTCCTCGATGACGTCGTAGTCCTGCTCGCCGATGCGGTACTGCTGACTTTCCGTGTAGAAGAAGTAGGAGCGGTAGCGCTTCGCGCCGAGCTTGCAGACGACGAACTGCACGTTGCGCTCGTTCCAGTAGATGCCCGGCACGGTGGTGAGGGCCTCGGAGCCGGGTGTCAGGCGCACCTCGACGTCGGTCTCTTCGAGCGGGACCAGCTGGCCGTAGCGGTAGATCATGGCGGCCTCGACGGCGCGCCGCTCCTGGGGGTCGAATGCGGGGATGTCGCTCATGGGGAAACCTGCTAGGTTGAAAGCGGCAGTATCCAATATTCGATCTAGCTTAACCCATAAGTCGGCGATTTACTGGCGACTTATGGCCAAATAAAAACAATTGGCTTGAGGACTTAGCGCAAAGCCCGAAGAATATAAACAATCACTAATATATCTTCCCCAACCATGCCCGACGTGTCCGCTCCGATCCAGGAGGTGAAGAAAACCACCTGCTACATGTGCGCCTGCCGCTGCGGCATCCGCGTGCATCTGGTCGACGGGCAGGTGCGCTACATCGACGGCAATCCGGAGCATCCGCTCAACCAGGGCGTGATCTGCGCCAAGGGCAGCTCCGGCATCATGAAGCAGTACTCGCCGGCGCGGCTGACCAAGCCGCTGCTGCGCAAGCCAGGCGCCGAGCGCGGCGCGGGCGAGTTCGAGCCGATCTCCTGGGAGCAGGCTTTCTCTATCCTGTCGGAGCGCCTGGCGAAAATCCGCGCAACCGATCCCAAGAAATTCGCCCTGTTCACCGGACGCGATCAGATGCAGGCGCTGACCGGCCTCTTCGCGCGCCAGTTCGGCACGCCCAATTACGCGGCGCACGGCGGCTTCTGCTCGGTGAACATGGCCGCCGGCATGATCTACACCATCGGCGGTTCCTTCTGGGAGTTCGGCGGGCCGGACCTCGACCGCGCCAAGCTGTTCGTCATGATCGGCACGGCGGAGGACCACCACTCCAACCCGATGAAGATCGCGCTGTCGAAGTTCAAGAGGAACGGCGGCCGCTTCGTCTCGATCAACCCGGTGCGCACCGGCTACTCGGCCATCGCCGACGAGTGGGTGCCGATCCGTCCCGGCAGCGACGGCGCGCTGCTGCTGGCGATCATCCACGAGATCATCGCGCAGGGCCTCTACGACCGCGACTTCCTGGTGCGCTACACCAATGCCGGTCAGCTCGTAAATCTGGACGAGAAGAGCGACGAGTTCGGCATGTTCCTGCGCACCGAGGTGCCGGAGGAAGAGGGCTGCTTCGATCCGCAGAACAAGCTGTGGTGGGACCGCGCCACGAACAAGCCGGTGATCACGCACAGCGAGGGCTGCGATCCGTACCTGTTGGGCGAATTCAGGCTCGCCGACGGCACGCCGGTGAAGCCGTCCTTCCAGCTCTTGCAGGAGCGCGTCGAGGACTACACGCCGGAGTGGGCCGAGGGCCTGACCGGGATTCCCGCCGCGACGATCCGCCGCCTGGCGCAGGAGATGGGCGTCACCGCGCGCGACCAGAAGATCGAGCTGCCCATCGCGTGGACGGATTCCTGGGGCAAGGACCACGACACCGTCACCGGCAACCCGGTGGCCTTCCACGCCATGCGCGGCCTGGCGGCGCATTCGAACGGCTTCCACACCATCCGCGCGCTGGCCATCCTGATGTCGCTGCTCGGCACCATCGACCGGCCGGGCGGCTTCCGTCACAAGGCGCCGTTCCCGCGGCCGATCCCGCCCTGCGCCAAGACGCCCAACACGCCGCTGGCCGTCAAGCCCAATTCACCGCTGGACGGCATGGCGCTCGGCTGGCCGGCCGAGCCGGACGACCTCTTCGTCGACGCCGCCGGCAATCCGGTGCGCATCGACAAGGCCTTCTCCTGGGAGTATCCGCTCTCGGTGCACGGCCTCATGCACAACGTCATCACCAACGCCTGGCGCGGCGACCCCTACCGCATCGACACCCTGCTCATCTTCATGGCCAACATGGCGTGGAACTCCACCATGAACACGGCGGAGGTGCGGAAGATGCTGAACGACCGCGACGAAAAGGGGGAGTACAAGATTCCCTTCATCGCCGTCTGCGACGCCTTCCAGTCGGAAATGACCGCCTTCGCCGACCTGGTGCTGCCCGACACCACCTACCTCGAGCGCCACGACGTGATGTCGATGCTGGACCGGCCGATCTCGGAGTTCGACGGTCCGGTCGACTCGGTGCGCATTCCGGTGCTGGCGCCGACCGGCGAGTGCAAGCCTTTCCAGGAAGCGCTGATCGAGCTGGGCACGCGCCTCAAGCTGCCGGCCTTCGTGACGAAGGAGGGGGCGCGCAAGTACCGCGACTATCCGGACTTCATCGTCAACTACGAGACCGAGCCGGGCTCCGGCATCGGCTTCCTCGCCGGCTGGCGCGGGCGCGGCGGCGAGAAGTTCATGCGCGGCGAGCCGAATCCGCGCCAGTGGGAGATGTACGCGCAGAACGACTGCGTGTACCACCACGAGTTGCCGAAGTCCTACCAGTACATGCGCAACTGGAACCAGGGCTACCTGGAGTGGTCGCAGCGCAGCCGCATCACGCGCTACGCCGAGCCGATCCTCATCCACCTGTATTCCGAGGTGCTGCAGAAGTTCCGCCTCGCCGCCCAGGGCAAGGGCATCACGCGCAAGCCGCCCGCGCACCTGAAGCAGCGCATCGAGACCTACTTCGATCCGCTGCCCTTCTACTTCGATCCGCTCGAGGTGCAGGCCACCGACACGCACAAGTATCCGCTCGCCGCGGTGACGCAGCGGCCGATGGCGATGTACCACTCCTGGGACTCGCAGAACGCCTGGCTGCGGCAGATCCACGCCCACAACTACCTGTTCGTGAACGCCCGCACGGCGCGGCTGGCCGGCATCGAGGACGGCGACTGGATCTGGGTCGAGTCGCAATGGGGCAAGGTGCGCTGCATGGCGCGCCATTCCGAGGCGGTGGAGCCGGGCACGGTGTGGACCTGGAACGCCATCGGCAAGGCTGCCGGCGCCTGGAACCTGACGCCCGACGCGAACGAGTCGCGCCTGGGCTTCCTGCTCAATCATGTCATCTCCGAGGAGCTGCCCGATGGCGGCAAGCGGATCTCGAATTCGGATCCGATCACCGGCCAGGCCGCCTGGTACGACGTGCGCGTGCGGATTTCAAAAGTCAGTCCCGGCGAGACGGCGGAGACGTCTCCCCAGTTCGAACCGCTCAAGCCCTATCCGGGGCAGGCGGAGCGCAAGAGCCTGTGGGCGTATCTTGCGAGAGGCGGCAAATGACCCAACTCGCGCTGGTCATCGACCTCAACGTCTGCGTCGGCTGCCACGCCTGCGTGACGAGCTGCAAGGAGTGGAACACCTCCGGGCAGGCCGGACCCCTGACGGACTTCAATCCCTACGGCGCCGACCCGACCGGCACCTTCTTCAACCGCGTGCAGACCTTCGAGGTGGGCGAGTTCCCGAACACCGAGACGGTGCACTTCCCGAAGTCCTGCCTGCACTGCGAGGAGCCGCCCTGCGTGCCGGTGTGCCCGACCGGCGCATCGTACAAGCGCAAGGAGGACGGCATCGTCCTCGTCGACTACGACAAGTGCATCGGCTGCAAGTACTGCTCCTGGGCCTGTCCCTACGGCGCGCGCGAGATCGACGGGCAGCAGAAGGTGATGAAGAAGTGCACGCTGTGCGTCGACCGCATCTACGACCAGTCGCTGCCGGAGATCGACCGCAAGCCGGCCTGCGTCAAGGCCTGCCCGACCAGCGCGCGCCTGTTCGGCGACGTGCATGACCCCGAGTCCGAAGTGTCGAAGGCGATCCGCGAGAACGGCGGCTACCAGCTGATGCCGGAGTGGGGCACGCAGCCGGCCAACCACTACCTGCCGCGGCGCAAGACGAAGCTGCGCATCTTTGATGACGAACTGGTGCGCGCCGACAACCCGCTCAAGGTCGAGGGCAGGCTGCCGAAGCCGGCCAAGTCCGAGCCCTCGCTCGACGACGTGACTTCCTGGTAAGCGGAACCGATATGCATCCCGCCTTCTCAGTCATCTTCCTCACCACCCTGATCGGCGTCGGTCAGGGATTGTTCCTCGCCTTGTTCACGGTCGAGTCGTATGCCGCCTTCGAGCTGCTGCCGCCGCAGGACAGCCGCTTCTACGCGCTGGGCAGCGCCGTCGCCCTGGGCTTCCTCGTCGCCGGCCTCGTCGCTTCCTTCTTCCACCTCGGCCATCCGGAGCGCGCCTGGCGCTCGGCCGCGAAGTGGCGCACCTCCTGGCTGTCGCGCGAGGTGATCGTTCTGCCCGCCTTCATGGGTACGGTGTTCCTCTACGGCGCGGCGCACTATGCAGGCTTCAATCCGGTGCTGGCGCGCCTGCCGTCCGGCGCGCCTGTGAACATCACGGCGATCCTCGGCGTGGCCGGCACCGTGCTGGCCTTCGCGCTGTTCGTGTGCACCGGCATGATCTACGCCTGCCTGCGCTTCCTGCAGGAATGGCACACGCCGCTGACGGTGATCAATTACGTCCTGCTCGGCGGCGCCTCGGGTTTCGTCCTGGCCGGCGCCCTGGCGGCGTTCGCGGCGCCGGGCGTGGCCGGCTTCCTCGGCGGCTGGGCCATGATCCTGACGGCGCTGGCCTTCATCGGCCGCGCAGCCTCGCTCGTGCGCAATGCGCGCCTGCGGCCGAAGTCGACGCTGCGCACGGCCATCGGCGTCAAGCACCCGCGCATCGTGCAGAAGGCGCAGGGCGCCATGGGCGGCTCGTTCAACACGCGGGAATTTTTCCATGGCCGGACGGCTGCCATCCTGCGCCAGGTGAAGTGGCTCTTCCTGGCGCTGGCCTTCATCCTGCCCATCGGCCTGCTCGCGGCAGGGTTCGTTGCGGCCGCCTTCGTCGTGCAATACCTGGGCCTGCTGGCCGAGCGCTGGTTCTTCTTCGCCCAGGCCAATCATCCGCAAAACCTGTACTACCAGACGGTCTCGTAAATCGCGCGAGAAAGAAATTCGATGCCGGACATTGCCCTCGAAAGGTTGCGCGTGGACGGTGACGAAAGTATATTAGGCACGTCTGAAATACAGGCGCGACCTACCTAGATCAAAGGAGCTAACAATGAATTTCGACAAGGAACTGGATGCCAAGGGACTGAACTGTCCGCTGCCGATTCTGCGCGCCAAGAAGGCGCTCGCCGAGATGTCGAGCGGCCAGGTGCTTCGCATCATGGCCACCGACCCGGGTTCGGTGAAGGACTTCGCAGCCTTCGCCAAGCAGACCGGCAACGAATTGCTGTCCACCGCCGAGAAGGGCAAGGAATACGAGTTCTACATCAAGCGGAAGTAAGCGCTTGGAATTTTCCTTGACGGCCCGGCACGCCCGGGCCGTTTTATTTCCTGCGGCCTGTCGCGGCGCAGCATATACGCTTGATATAGGCCGATAAGCAGAATCGTGTGGACTAACACCACCTCCGAATATCATTATTCGTTAATTCTTAAAATATCGTCCGGGCAAGCAAGCCTTGACTCGGACGGACACGAGGAACTCCGCTCATGAACATGCCCACCGACCAGGCCGCGCTGGATGCGCTGATCCGCCAGCGCCTCGATGAAATCCTGCCGCAGAAACTCGAGGAGCTGAAGGCATCGAAGACGCCCTCGATGACCATCATTGCCACCAAGGGCACGCTCGACTGGGCCTATCCCCCCTTCATTCTCGGCTCGACTGCGGCAGCGCTCGGCTGGGACGTGAGCATCTTCTTCACCTTCTACGGGCTCAACCTGCTCAAGAAGGACATCAGCGATCTCAAGGTGAGCCCCCTGGGCAATCCGGGCATGCCGATGAAGATGCCTTTCGGACCCGGCTGGTTCAAGAGCATCAACTGGAACATTCCGAACATCGTTCAGGCCGGTATTCCAGGCTTCGAGTCGGTGGCGACGATGCTGATGAAGCAGACCATCAAGAACAATGGCGTCGCCGACATCGCCGAATTGCGCGGCTTGTGCGTCGAGGCGGGCGTCAACATGATCGGCTGCCAGATGACGGTCGATCTGTTCGGCTTCACGCATGCGGATTTCATTCCGGAAGTGAAGGAATACTGCGGCGCGGCGACATTCCTGCCCATGGCGCAACAGGCCGACGTCAGCCTGTACATGTAATGTGTGGTTATTTTGCAACATGAAATATTGCGTGACTCGATTCGAAAGCAGGAATATTTGCATTCGATGATATAGGGGAAGATAGTCAACGCAGTTGTGTATTAATGCTCACATAGGGGGAAGAAGAGGATGAAACTGAAAAGAATTCTGGGTGTGATGGCGATTGCCGGCATTGCGGTGCCGGGCATGGCCTGGGCCACCAACGGCTACTTCTCGCACGGCTACGGCATGAAGGCCAAGGGCATGGCCGGCGTCGGCATCGCCCTGCCGCAGGACGCCATGGCCGCCGCGACCAACCCGGCTGGCATGGCCTTCGTCGGCGACCGCCTCGACGTCGGCGTGGACTGGTTCCGCCCGATCCGCGATGCGGAGATAGTCGGCAACCTTGGCCCCGTCAACGGTGATTTCAATGGCAGCGACCAGAAAAATTTCCTCGTCCCCGAGTTCGGCTACAACAAGATGCTGGGCTGGAACATGTCGCTGGGCGTCGCCGTGTACGGCAATGGCGGCATGAACACGAATTACGGTGATGGCATTCTTATGTTTGACGCAGTTACGCCCATGCGCCGAGCTGGAGTGGACCTGATGCAGTTGTTCATTGCGCCGACCTTCGCCTACAAGATCAACAAGAACCACTCCGTGGGTGTCTCGCTCAACCTGGCCTACCAGCGCTTCAAGGCTTATGGTTTGCAGAATTTCGCTCTTCCTGCGCCTTTCGATTTTTCGTATTCGCCTAATAACGTGACCAACAAAGGCTACGACTCCTCCACAGGTTGGGGCCTCAGGATCGGCTACACGGGCAATCTGACCGATGCGGTCACCGTGGGCGCCACCTACCAGTCGCGTACATGGATGAGCAAGTTCAGCAGCTACAAGGGTCTCTTTGCGGAGCAGGGCGATTTCGATATTCCTGAGAACTACGGCATCGGCATCGCAGTCAAGGCCACGCCGAAGCTGACCGTGGCTGCCGATGTCCAGCAGATCAATTATGGCAAGATCGATTCGATTGCTAATTCCGGGAGCAACCCAACACTGATGGGTACCGACAATGGCCCCGGTTTTGGCTGGCACAACATGACAGTGTTCAAGCTAGGTCTCAGCTACGCTTGGAGCGACAAGCTGACGCTGCGTGGGGGGGTTAGCACGACGCGTCAGCCGATTCCGAAGGATGAAACCCTTTTCAATATCTTGGCCCCCGGCGTCGTGGAAAATCACCTGACCCTGGGCGCGACCTGGGCGGTTTCGCCCGCCTCGGAGCTGACCTTGGCTTATATGCATGCCTACAGCAAGAAGGTCAATGGTTCTGGTTCGATCCCCGGGTTCATGGGCGGTGGCAATGCCAACCTGAAGATGTACCAGGACTCGCTGGGTATTGCCTACGGCCTGAAGTTCTAAGCTGACCCAGGCTGACAATGCAACAGAAATCGGGGCTGGAGCGCTTGCGCTTCAGCCCCTTTTGTTTCGCCATTCCATAACTCATTAATCACCAAAGGAGAGCAACGATGAGAGCATTTCTCAGGGGCGTGTTTTGCCTGTTATTCGGCATCAGCGGGCCCGTCCTGGCCCAGGATGCCGTGCTGAAGCCGTTCGTGCTGGGATCGAAGGGGCCGGGCGAGGTGGCACAGGCAGTCGAGGCTGCGAAGGCGAAGCTGGCGCAGAACGGCTTCACCGTCGCCGGAACCTACAGCCCCTATCCCAACGCCACGATCATCATCGTCACCAACGACGAGATGCGCACGACCGCGGCCAAGTCCGAGCGCGGCGGCTTCGGCGCCGCCCAGCGCGTCTCCGTCACCAAGGTCGGCAACGACGTCCAGGTGGCCTACACCAACCCGACCTACATGGCCAATGCCTACCGCATGGCGGGGGACCTCAAGGAGACCTCGGCCAAGCTGCAGGCGGCGTTGGGCAAGGTCGAGGAATACGGCGCCAAGGGCCTGACGGCGGAGAAGCTGCGCAAGTACCACTACACCTTCGGCATGGAGTACTTCGACGAGCCGAACGAATTCGTCAAGTACGGCAGCTACGAAGAGGCGATCAAGGCGGTGGAGGCCGGCCTCGCTGCCGGCAAGCACGGGGTCACCAAGGTCTACCGCGTCGACGTCGCCGGCAAGAAGGAGACGCTGTTCGGCGTGGCCATGAAGGGCGAGGGCGACGCCGCCAAGTTCATGGACGACAAGTACATCATGAGCGAGATCGACTTCAAGGACGTGAAGTCGACGGCCCACCTGCCCTACGACATCCTGGTGTCGGACAACAAGGTGTATGCCCTGTATGCGCGTTTCCGCATCGCCATCAGTTTCCCGGATCTCTCGATGATGGGGGCGAACAGCTTCATGAACATCATGAAGTCGCCCGAGGCGATCCGCGAGGCGCTTGCGTTGTCGGTCGGCGGCAAGAAGGACGCGCGTTAAGCGCTTCAGTCAGGAAAAGGGCCGGAGGCAAGCCTCCGGCCCTTTTCATTTGTGTGGTGCGTGCAGGGGGTCGAGCACGGCGCGCAGGTGCGGCAGGCGCATAGCGAACCAGACGGCGCCGAGCAGGCAGGCGAGGCCGCCGAGCGCCAGCGCCAGGCGCGCGCCGAAGTGCTCGGCGATCCAGCCCGAGGCGAAATGCCCCAGGGGGGCGATGCCGAGGAAGGCGACGACGTGGAAGCTGACCAGTCGCCCGCGCAGGTGGTCGGGCACGACTGACTGCAGGATCATGTTGGCCGAGGCGGTGTTCACCATGATGCCGAAGCCGATCATGGGCAGGGCGGCGAGCGAGAGGCCGAACCAGGGCGATTGCGAGAAGACGAGCAGGCCCAACCCGGCGCAGCCGGCGGCGACCGGCACCAATGCTTCCAGTCCGGCGACGTGCTTTCGCGAGGCCAGGTAGAGCACGCCCGTGACGGCGCCCACGCTGCCGGCGCCGACCAGAAGCCCGAGCAGATCGGCGCCGCCGTCAAAGATGTCGCGGGCGAACACCGGCATCAGCGAGGCGTAGGGATTGGCGCAAAAGCTCACCAGCGCCACCAGCGCCAGCATGGTTCGGCTCGGCAGGAAATCCCAGGCGAAGTGCGCCGCCTCCTTGAGACCGGCCAGCCAGCCCTGCGTGTGCGGCTTGCGCGGCAGGCCGCACACGCGGATGGCCGCCAGCGAGGCGATCACCGCCAGGTAGGAGAGGGCGTTGATCGTGAAGCACCAGGCCTCGCCGGCCAGTGCCAGCACCACGCCGGCAATCGGCGGGCCGACCAGGCGCGAGGCGTTCATCATCAGAGAGTTCAGCGCGATGGCGTTGGGCAGGTGCTCGCGCGAGCCGACCAGCTCCAGCAGGAAGGACTGGCGCAGCGGCGTGTCGATGGCGTTGACCACGCCGAGGAAGGCCGCCGCGGCGAGCAGGTGCCACACTTCCACCATTCCGGCAAAAGTCAGCCCCGCCAAGACGGCGGCCTGCAGCAGTGACAGCACCTGCGTGACCAGCATGCTGCGGCGGCGGTCGAAGCGGTCGGCCCAGAGGCCGCCGAGCGGGGCGAGGAAGAGGATGGGGATGTGGCCGGCGAAGCTCGCCAGGCCGAGCATGAAGGGC
>Ga0233425_10011880_pt1 | contig 10020 bp, 5 predicted proteins | sample Watercolumn_Towu_2_FD_181712 | JGI IMG/M metagenome (GOLD analysis project Ga0233425, IMG submission 181712) | Freshwater microbial communities from Lake Towuti, South Sulawesi, Indonesia - Watercolumn_Towuti2014_140_MG | ecosystem: Environmental > Aquatic > Freshwater > Lake | place: Indonesia... | reverse complement strand
TGCTCGCCCATCTGGGAGGCGATGGTGGCTAGCAAGGGGCTTTCGCACTCGCGCAGCTGGTTACGCAACAACGGGGTCAAGGCCAGGGAGCGGCCGAGGACCGACAAATCCCGCGGCCGGGCCGAGCGCAGGGCGATGCGGGCGGTGATGCGTTCGACGTCAGCGGCCGCGCGCAGGGTCTCCCGCACTTCGCCGTGGCGCCCCAGGTCCAGGAGGGCTCCGATGGCGCCGAAGCGGCCGCGCAGCAATCCGTGGTCGCGGCAAGGGCTGTGCAGCCAGCGGCGCAGCAGGCGGCTGCCCATGGCGGTGACACAGCGGTCCAGCACCCCGAACAGGGTGAATTCGGCGCGTCCGGACGGGTGCCAGTCCAGCTCCAGGTTGCGGCGGCTGGCTGCATCCAGCACGACGCATTCGCTGCCGGTTTCGGTTCGCATCCCCTGAATGTGAGGGAGGGCGGATTTCTGGGTCTCCCGCACGTATTGCAACAGGCAGCCGGCGGCCGCGATTGCAGCTTCGCTGCGTTCGCAGCCGAACCCCTCGAGATCGCGGGTGTCGAACTGGCGCAACAGCAGCTGGCGGTTGCTGCGGGGATCGAAATGCCAGGGCGGGCGGCGGGTGATCGCCTGGCGCGCCGTGACCGCGGCCGGCAGGGAGTGGTCTTCGCTGACCAGCAGTTCGGCAGGGGAGACCCGTTCCAGCTCTCCCAGCAATTGTTCCAAACTGTTCGGCTCTTGCAGGACGAAACGGCCGCCGGCCAAGTCCAGGTAGGCGAAGCCGAAACCGCGGCCGATCTGAACCAGGGCGGCCAGGATGTTGTCGCGGCGTTCCTCCAGCAAAGCCTCGTCGGTGACGGTGCCGGGGGTGACGATGCGCACCACTTTCCGTTCCAGCGGACCCTTGGCGGTGGCAGGGTCGCCGAACTGTTCGCAGATGGCCACCGACTCGCCCAGCCTGAGCAGCTTGGCCAGATAACCTTCGGCGGCGTGGTAGGGGATGCCGGCCATGGGGATGCGCTGGCCCGCCGATTCGCCCCGGCTGGTGAGGGTGATGTCCAGCAGTTGTGCGGCCTTGCGGGCGTCGTCGAAGAACAGCTCGTAGAAGTCGCCCATCCGGTAGAACAGGAGCCGCTCCGGATGCTCCGCCTTGAGGGCGAAATACTGGCGCATCATGGGCGTATGCTGCTTGGTGGTCTCCGCTGCGGGAGTTGGGAGCGGATTCGCGCTGGTGTCGGTCGTTGCGGTCATGGCCGGAGGCGGGGATGGGCGGTCGAAAGGAAGCGGACCGGGCGTGCCGGCCGGCCGAATTATCGCGCCAAATTCAGGAAACGCTGAATCTATCCATCCTGCGATCTCCCGGAGCCCGCTTTCCCTATCCGTATCTGCCGGAAAGGCATAACAAATCATCGGATTGCAGGCGCAGTGCGTGGCCACGCCGGCCGCTACCACGGAAACCACCGAATCAATCGGCGCTTTTCACCCCTGGACTCTTGCTAGAATTCAACCGCGGCCACCGGCCGCGTCCACGCCGGACTGGCAACGGGGGCTCCATGCATGCCTTGATTACCGAACTGCACCAGGATCACGTCAATCTTGGCCGCCTGCTGCGTTTGCTGGAGCGTGAGCTGGAGCGCCTGCGCAGCGGCGAATCGCCGGATTATTTCCTGCTGATCGACATCATCGACTACATCGAATCCTACCCGGACCAGATTCATCACCCGCGGGAAGACGTGATGTTTCGCGTCTATCTGGCTTCCCACCAGGATCGCGCCGATGTGATCCAGCGGCTCATGAGCGAGCACAAGGATCTGGTGGAACAATCCCACCGGGTGCGGCAAATGCTCGAGCAGGTCACCCACAGCGGGGTGTATACCCGCGGCTATCTGCTGTCACAGTTGGAGGATTTCACCGCACGCCAGTGGGAGCACCTGAATCTGGAAGATGGCATGGCATTCGATCTGCTGTCGGATACCCTCCGCAGTGACGACTGGAGCCTGATCGAAGAGCGGCTGCCGACTGCGGTCGACCCCATCTTCGGCGGTGCGGTGCAACAGCGCTACCAGGCCATCTACGACCAGATCATGCTGGGGTCTTGATCCCTACCTCGGGCTGGCGCAGGCCGCCGCTTCTGTGAGCCACCGGCAAACCGGGTTTGCCGCTGGCGGCCACGGAAAAGCCCGGGAGGGATTCTTCCGGCGTTTCTAATAGATGAAGCCGATGCCGAGGTTGAATTCATCCGGACGCTTCGCCCCCGGATCGCCCGCCGCCTCGATGTTGCGGTAATCGGCCTTGATGGCGATGTTGGAGATCGGCTTGTAGGTCAGCCCCACCTGGTAGATGCGGCGGTCGAAGCCGGGGTCGTCGGTGAAGCCGGCCGGTACCGAGGCCAGTGTGTCGTAGCGCTCGTAACGGAAGAAGGGGGCCAGGTACTGGCTGCTGTCCTTCCATACCAGCGGCATCACGTCGTAGGCGAGTTCCGTGTACCAGCCGTAATTGTCCCGTCCGATGGTCTCGCCCTTGGCGGCGCTCAGGACGTCGGCATTGTCGATGTGTCCCCAGGCCCCCAGGGTGCGGAATTCCAGGCCTTTGTACCGCCACTGCAAATGGCCTTCGTGGAGTTGGGTGAAGGCGCTGATCTTGCGGCCGAGGTAGCGTTCCTCCTGAGACGCGTCACCCATGTAGGTGGACGCGCCGATGGTGAGCCCCGGAGCGAAATGGGGCGAGTAGTCGATGCGGCCGGTGACGGCGAAGTTCTCCGCCAGCGCCTTGCTGCCGCCCTGACGGCCTTCGCGGATGCCCTCGCTGGAGAATTCCTCGGCATTGAGCCCGTTGACCGCATAAACCCGGTACTGCAGGCCGGGCAGAGGTTCACCGAACAGCCCGGCCCCCATTTCCCGCCAGGTGGTCGGGATGATGTAGCGTTCCACGTCCGGGCGGCGGCTGCCGTGGAAGGTGGTGGGTTCGTGCATCTCGTTGATGAAGCCCATGGGCATGAGCATCAGGCCGGCGCGGATATTGGCGGCGTCATGCAGCAGGAAATCGAGTTGGGAAAACTCCACGGAAACCTCGCCTTTTTCCTCGTCGCCTTCGCCGGTGGATGCGTGTTCGAATTCGATTTCGTTGTTGAGGATGATCCAGTCATTGAACTTGTAGCCCAGGTACAGGACCGCACGCTGCAGATCGAAGGTATCTTTGGCGTCGCCCTTGTCGCCTACAAAGTTGGTGTAGAGGGCTTCGCCGTAGCCGCCCACCGATAGACCGCGGTTGATTCGGTACACCTGGGAAGCGGCGGGTCCCAGGCCGAATTGACTTTTGTATTGGCGCGATTCGGGAATGACCAGCTGGGTCTTGAGTTTCTCCAACTCCGACGCCAGGATGCCGGTCTTCTTGTCGCTGGCGGTCTCGGCATCTTTGGAATTGCTCGTGCCGGTAGCCGGGTCCTTCCGGGTTTCCGCGGTCAGTTGGTCCAGTTGCTTGCGGGTTTCCTCGTTCTGGTGCTCCCGCGCTTTCAGTTCCGTGATTTCCTTTTGCTGCTGCTGGATGATCTTCCAGAGGTCTTCCAGGGTCTTGCCGTCTGGCTTGGCGGCGAGGCAGTCGGGGAGGGCGAGCGCGGCGGCAACGGCCACGGTAGTTCGGATCAATGAAGTTTGCTTCATGGGGTTGTACCAATTGGAAAAAGGGAGTTATCAAGGTATAGTCACAAACGCGAATCATTCGCGTTTGTGACTATACCTTCGAGATCCCCATGAAGCAAACACTCGGCTACAAGTCCCGTCCCTGGTTCCGGGTTGACGGGCGGTTTGTTCGCACGGCCTCCGCGGTGATCGTGCTTCTCCTCGTGCTGGTTTCGGTTCCAGCCGTGGCGGCGGCCTTGACCAGCAAGCAGCGGCTCGGCCGCAAGCTGTTTTTCGACACCGGCCTATCAAATCCCGCTGGCCAGGCCTGTGCCAGTTGCCATGACCCGGCCCGTGCCTTTACCGACCCCGATCGTTCCGCACCGACTTCGGACGGGGCAAATCCGGAGTTGCGCGGTAACCGCAATGCGCCCACCGCCATGTACATGGCCTTCAGTCCCCGGTTCCATCTGGATTCGGAAGAAGGTCTCTATCTGGGAGGGCAGTTCGTCGATGGTCGCGCTGCCACCTTGAAGGCGCAGGCCAAAGGTCCGTTCCTGAATCCGATCGAGATGGCGAACGGCTCCGCCGAGGAGGTGATCGGCAAGGTTCGTTCCGCCAGCTACGCCCCGCTGTTCGAAAGGGTGTACGGTGCCGCCATCTGGGAGGACGGCGAGCGAGCCTTCAATGCCGTCGCGGACGCCATTGCCGCGTTCGAGCGCAGCGACGTCCTCAACCGTTTCACCTCCCGCTACGACTATTTTCTTTACGGGCAAGCGCGGCTGACAGTCCAGGAGTTGCGGGGGCGCGCCCTGTTCGAGGCGCGGGACAAGGGCAATTGCGCCGCCTGTCATCCCAGCTGGCCGTCCCGTGACGGCAGCCGGCCGCTGTTCACGGACTTCAGCTACGACAACTTGGGCGTTCCCCGCAATCCGTCCAACCCGTTCTACTCGCAGCCGGCCGCGGTCAACCCGCAGGGCTTCGATTTCGTCGACAGGGGATTGGGCGGGTCGCTGGGACTTGCCTCCGAGTCCGGCAAGATGAAGGTTCCGACCCTGCGAAACATCGCCAGGACCGCGCCTTATATGCACAACGGCTATTTCCGGACGTTGCGGGGAGTGGTGGATTTCTACAATACCCGCGATGTGAAACCGCGCTGCGCCAACCCGATGACGGCCGAAGCCGCAGCCCTTGCCGCGGGCTGCTGGCCGGCGCCGGAAGTCGCGGCCAACGTCAATCGTGACGAGCTGGGTGATCTGGGACTCTCCGAACAGGAGGTCGACGACATCGTGGCCTTTCTCAAGACCCTGACCGACGGTTACGGCGCCGCCAAGCCCCGGCTGCGCGACTGACCTGGCGCCCAGCCCTCCCCGACAAAGCTGTTGAAATAGCCAACCCTCTCCCTGCGGGAGAGGGCAGGGTGGGGGCAATAGCGCTTGATGTTTCAGCGATTTTGTTGCACGCACAAAGCGCCTCGGCCCTCAACCCAACCGGCTCCGCCCCCCTCGCTTCGCTCTCCCCGCAGGGAGAGGGGCTGAATTCAACGCCATTGGACCCCCCCCCCCCGACTCCCCCCGCTCCGGCACATCGTCCATTCCGGCGCGGCTGCCGATTTATCGTTGCATCAACCAGCAAACACCCGCAGAATCCCAGCCGATGAGAGTCACGGGCAGAGCCCCGCCGGATGCCACCGGCGGGGCCGGTCCGGCCGGCCTGGTGCCGGCGCAGGGAGGACGCGAGATCCCTAGGCGGTTCCGGCAACGGTCCGTCATCCAAAAACACAATCGATACCCGGGAGGTCTGGTTATGAAACAAGTCGTTCAGTTCATCGAGTGCAAGGTCATCGAACCCGCCGCGAAGTTCGGCCTGGACAAGTTGGAGCGAGCCCTGCTGTTCGGGCTGGGACTGGTGATCATTCTGGCGTTGGCGACCGGCAGCGTGCAGATGTCGGGGCGCTGGGCCTCCTTCCTGTTCCGCTGGCTGCACGTCATTTCCGGCGTGATGTGGATCGGCCTGCTGTGGTATTTCAACTTCGTTCAGATTCCTTCCATGCCCAAGATCCCGGATGAGCAGAAGCCCGCCATCGGCAAGGTGATTGCGCCCACTGCGCTGTTCTGGTTCCGCTACGCGGCCTTGTCGACCGTGGTGACGGGTCTGATCCTGCTGCTCCTGAACGGTTTCGGCTATGCCATCGAAGCGCTGCTGCTGGGATATTTCAAGGGCGGCCCGACCACCTTCATCGGGGTCGGCATGTGGCTGGGCGTGATCATGGCCTTCAACGTCTGGAACATCATTTGGCCGAACCAGCAGAAGGCGCTGGGGCTGGTCGAGGCCGCCGATGACGAGAAGAAGGCCGCCGCCCGTATCGCCATGCTTACCAGCCGTTTCAATACCATGCTGTCGATCCCGATGCTCTATTTCATGGTGGCGGCGCAGAACTTGCCTTAATCCTGCGGCCTTAGGTTGGGTTGGCATAGCCAACCCAACGCGAGGCGGCGGAATGTTGGGTTGGTGAAGAGACACCAACCCAACCTACCACTACCACGGTTGCCGGTAGTGGTGCGTGATAAGGTGCCGCCCCATGCCCGATCTTCATTCCAACGCCCTCTCCCTGCTTCATAGCGTCTTCGGCTACGCTCGCTTCCGCGGTCCGCAGGAAGAAATCGTCGATCACCTGGTGGAGGGCGGCGACGCCCTGGTGCTGATGCCCACCGGCGGCGGGAAGTCCCTCTGCTATCAGATTCCCGCCCTGCTGCGGGCGGGAACCGGCATCGTGGTTTCCCCCCTGATCGCCCTCATGGAAGACCAGGTCAGCGCGCTGACCGAACTGGGCGTCAAGGCCGCTTTTCTGAACTCGTCCCTCGATCCGGAGGCGCAGCGTTCGGTCGAACGGCGTCTGCGCGCGGGGGAATTGGACCTGCTCTACGTGGCGCCGGAACGGCTGCTGACGGAACGCTTTCTGGAACTGTTGCAGCAACTGCCGGTGGCGCTGTTCGCCATCGATGAGGCCCACTGCGTGTCGCAGTGGGGGCATGACTTTCGTGCCGATTACTGGCAGCTGTCGCTGCTGCACCAGCGCTACCCCACGGTTCCCCGGATCGCCCTGACCGCCACCGCCGATGGCCGCACCCGCCAGGAGATCATCGCCCGGCTCGGACTGGAGCAGGGCAGGGTGTTCGTCGGCGGCTTCGACCGCCCCAACATCCGGTACCGGATCGGCCCCAAACGCAACGGCCGCCAGCAGCTGCTGGACTTCATCCGGCGCGAGCACGAGGGCGATGCCGGCATCGTCTACTGCCTGTCGCGGCGCAAGGTGGAGGAAACCGCCGAGTGGCTCCAATCCCGGGGCCTGCGTGCCTTGCCCTACCACGCCGGCCTTGCTGCGGATACCCGCCAGCAGCACCAGCGGCGCTTCGTGCGCGAGGAGGGGCTCATCGTGGTGGCGACCATCGCCTTCGGCATGGGCATCGACAAGCCCAATGTGCGTTTCGTCGCCCACCTGGATCTGCCCCGCAGCGTCGAGGCCTATTACCAGGAGACCGGCCGCGGCGGCCGCGACGGACTGCCGGCCAATGCCTGGATGGTGTATGGGCTGCAGGACGTCATCACCCTGCGCAGCATGGTCGAATCCTCGGAAGCCGACGAGCAGCACAAGCGCACGGAGCGCCACAAGCTGGACGCCATGCTGGGTTTCTGCGAGCTGACCGGCTGCCGGCGCCAGGCGCTGCTGCAATATTTCGGCGAACGCCTGGAGCAGCCCTGCGGCAATTGCGACAACTGCCTGCAGCCGGTGGCGACCTGGGATGCCAGCGAGGCCGCCCGCAAGGCGCTGTCCTGCGTCTACCGCAGCGGCCAGCGCTACGGCGCCCACTACGTCATCGACGTGCTGCGGGGCAAGGCCAGCGAGCGCATCCGTAACTTCGGCCATGACCGCCTCAGCACCTTCGGCATCGGCCGCGAACTGGACGACAAGCAGTGGCTGTCGGTGTTCCGCCAGCTCATCGCCCAGGGATTCCTCCAGGTCGACATGGAAGCGTACGGCGCCCTGCGCCTGCACGAATCGGCGCGGCCCGTGCTGCGCGGCGAACAGCCGGTGCTGCTGCGGCGCGATGCCGAGCCGGAACCCCGTACCCGCCGCGAGATCAGCAAGGCCGGCGCCCGCTTCGCCGATGCGGCGGACGAACGCCTGTGGCAGGCCCTGCGCCAACTGCGGCGGCGTCTGGCGGATGAACAGGGGGTGCCGCCCTATGTGATCCTGCACGACAGCGTGCTACAGGAAATGGTGGAGCAGCGTCCGGCCAATCCGGAACAGCTGGTCTTGCTGCCGGGCATCGGCGAACGCAAGCTGGAGCGCTATGGGGAGGAGTTCCTGGCGGCGATCCGGGCTGCCGAGGGGCCAACCATTGAATCCGCCGTGCTGCGGTCCTCCGCAGACGAGAGCCTGTCCCTGTTCCGGCTGGGGATCAACCCGGAGCAGATCGCCCGCCAGCGCGGACTCACGGCGTCCACCGTGCTGGGCCATCTGACCCAGGCGGTGGAACAGGGGCTGGTGGATGCCTGCGAGGTTGCCGGTGTCGGCCGCGACGAAGCGGCTCGCCTGGAAGCGGTCTGGCGCTCGCTGGAGGATGCCGACCGCCTGCGCCTGCAGCCGCTCTACGAAGCCCTCCAGGGATCCTACGACTATGGCGTGTTGCGCTGCCTGCGCGCCGCCTGGTTGCGGAAACCCTGATCCTGCTCTTGGCTCAATACAAGGCTTGAGGCGCGAGTCTAGCGGAAAGGGAGAAGGCTGCTTCCGTTCTTCGCTGCGAGCGTTTCCCTTGGTTCGTGCCGGTCGGAACCCGTACTCGTCCACAATTTTCGTGGAAAAATCTGTGGATATCTTTGTGGGTTGGGGGCTAAGTGGGCGTTCCCTTTGGGTCTTGCCAAGATTGGTCAGGATCTGGTCACAGAACGGTGATAATTCCTAACGGATTGATTGTGCAGTGCCTAATCGATTTTCCAGAGGGAATCAAGGGGAGTCGTCAAGTTCTTTCCCGGTAATCGCCGTCAACGCTTCCGATCCGCCGCCGGTGGTGGATAAGTGTATTCTTATCCACCCCGCGGGGAGCCGGAACGACGCTCTGCCGACGCGCCTCACCTCAAACCGGAAGCTGCGGGCGTCCCGGTTCCGGCCAGTCCAGGTGGAAGAAGCGGCCGCGCGGCTGGTCGACCCGCTCGTAGGTATGGGCGCCGAAATAGTCGCGCTGGGCCTGCAGCAGATTGGCCGGCAGGGTCGGGCTGCGGTAGCCGTCGAAATAGGCGAGGGCGGAACTGAAGGCCGGGGTGGGGATGCCGTTGCGCACCGCCAGCGCCACCACCTCGCGCCAGTGGGCCTGGCCCGCGTGCAGGGAGGAGCGGAAATAGGGATCGAGCATCAGGTTTTTCAGGGCCGGGTCCTGGCGGTAGGCATCGGTGATCTTTTGCAGGAAGCGCGCGCGGATGATGCAGCCGCCCCGCCAGATCTGGGCGATGGTGCCGAAATCCAGGCTCCAGTCGTAGGTCTTCTGGGCCTCAGCCAGCAGTTGGAAGCCCTGGGCGTAGGCGCAGATCTTGGAGCAGTACAAGGCATCGCGGATGGCGGCAATCAGCGGCGCCAGGTCCGTCACCGGGGTCGGGGCCGGGCCCTGCAGCAGGCTGCTGGCGGCCTGCCGTTCCTCCTTGAGCGCGGAAAGCGACCGGGCGAAGACCGCCTCGGCGATGGCGTTGGCGGGGACTCCCTGTTCCAGGGAACTGGCGGCAGTCCACAGGCCGGTACCCTTCTGGCCGGCGGTGTCCAGCACGTGGTCGACCAGAAAGCCCGAGCCACTGGGGTCGCGCTGGCCCAGGATGTCGCCGGTGATCTCGATCAGATAGCTGGACAGCTCGCCTTCGTTCCAGTCCTTGAACACCCGGCCGATGGCGTCCGCTTCCCAGCCCAGCAACTGCTTGATCAGCCAATAGGCCTCGCAGATCAGCTGCATGTCGATGTATTCGATGCCGTTGTGGACCATTTTCACATAGTGGCCGGAACCGTCGGCGCCGATGTAGGCGGTGCAGGGCACGCCGCCGCTGACCGGCTTGCCGGGGGCCGCTCCTTCCAGCGGCACGCCGGTTGCCGCGTCGACCTTGGCGGCGATCCGGGACCAGATCGGTTCCAGGCTGGCCCAGGCCTCGCGGCTGCCGCCGGGCATCAGGGAGGGTCCGAAGCGGGCGCCGGTCTCGCCGCCGGATACCCCCGAGCCGATGAAATGGAAGCCCTTGGCGGTCAGCTCCTTCTCCCGCCGGATGGTGTCCAGCCAGTGGGCATTGCCGCCGTCGATGACGATGTCGCCGGGTTCCAGATGGGGCAGCAGGCCGTTGATGGTGGCGTCGGTGGCATCGCCGGCCTTGAC
>Ga0233425_10011879_pt1 | contig 10020 bp, 6 predicted proteins | sample Watercolumn_Towu_2_FD_181712 | JGI IMG/M metagenome (GOLD analysis project Ga0233425, IMG submission 181712) | Freshwater microbial communities from Lake Towuti, South Sulawesi, Indonesia - Watercolumn_Towuti2014_140_MG | ecosystem: Environmental > Aquatic > Freshwater > Lake | place: Indonesia... | reverse complement strand
CCCGGGGGCGGCGGCATGGGCGGCATGGGCGGCATGGGCGGCATGGGCGGCATGGGCGGCATGGGCGGCATGGGCATGGGCGGCATGGGTGACTTCGATATGTGACGTCGTCGCCGTTGACGACGTCACGCGGGGCACCATGAAAGCACCGGAGCCTGTTTACTCCGGCCAACTGGGCGCTTTTGACCCCCGAGAGAGCTCGGGGCTATGCTGGCGCCTGGTCTTCGGAACCTCATGGAGCTTCGCGTAGTCGGCTGTCACGGCGGAGAGACGCCGAAGCATCGTACGAGCGCCTTCGTCCTGGACGAGCGAATGGCGCTCGACGCGGGCTCGCTCACGAGCGGCCTCGACCTGAAGCTACAGTTTCGCCTGCAAGCCGTGCTGGTGAGCCACGCGCACCTCGACCACGTGCGCGACCTCGCCACCATCGCCGACAACCGCTGCCAGGCCGAGTGCGAGCCGCTGGTCGTGGCTGCGAGCGTGGGCACGATTCGGGTCCTGAAGAAGCACTTCTTCAATAACCTGATCTGGCCGGATTTTTCGGAGATCCCCAGCAAGGCCAACCCGACCATCCAGTTCGTGCCGCTCACACCCGAAAAACCCCGCGAGGTCGCCGGCTACACGGTGCGCAGCGTGATGGTGAACCACACCATCGAGTCCGCCGGCTTCATCGTCGAGTCTCCGGAGGCCGCCATCGCGTACAGTGGCGACACCGGCCCGACGGACCGCTTCTGGGAGCTGCTCAAGGGAACGAAAAACCTGAAGGCGCTCTTGATGGAGGTGAGCTTCCCGAACCGCGAGCAGAAGCTGGCGACGGTGAGCGGCCACCACACGCCCAGAACCCTGCACAAGGACCTGAAGAAGTACGGGACCCCGAAGGACCTACCGACGCTGCTCTATCACATCAAGCCCGTGTTCCAGGGCGAGGTGGAGCAAGAGTGCGCGAGCCTGAAGGGCGTGAACCTCGGCGTGATGGGGATCGGGGATCATTATGTTCTCTGAGTTTTTTCCCCGCGGACGGCCCGACCGCCACGCCACGCTTCGTAGCGGTTGAAACAGCCGGCGCCGGTGCGGGCCGGTATGCTCTAGATCTTCGCTCCGCGGACGGCCCGACCGCCACGCCACGCTTCCTAGCGGTTGAAACAGCCGGCGCCGGTGCGGGCCGGTATTCGCGTCTCGCGCCTCAGTGGCGGATCGAGATCTGACCTTGCCAAGACTATGGATGTGGTTCCAGGGCTCGGCCTCCGGCCTCGCCGCGACGCCGACCGGCCAGGCTTTCAAGGGCTCGGCCTCCGACCCGTTAGGCACACCCACGGGGGTGACTCGCTGGGCACGCCCGGGGGGCTTGGCCTCCGGCCTCGCGGAGACCGGCGCGTGGTCCGCGCGCAAGCGGGGGGTCCTCACACGCACGACCTTGCCGTCAACGACATGCCCAACGGCAAGGTCGCACGCGGCGAGAGGCGGCTTCGTCCGCACGACTTTGCCGTCAACGACATGCCCAACGGCAAGGTCGCGCGCGGCGAGAGGCGGCTTCGTCCGCACGACTTTGCCGTCAACGACATGCCCAACGGCAAGGTCGCGCGCGGCGAGAGGTGGCTTCGTCCGCACGACTTTGCCGTCAACGACATGCCCAACGGCAAGGTCGCGCGCGGCGAGAGGAGGCTTCGTCCGCACGACTTTGCCGTCAACGACATGCCCAACGGCAAGGTCGCGCGCGGCGAGAGGAGGCTTCGTCTGTCGCGCTCGGCCCGTCGAAGGTCCTCCAGCAAAGTTAACATAATCTATCTTATGCGATCTTTGTCATGGGGATTTCAGGGCGGCGGCGTCGAGGCTCAGCGCGGGCGGCGGGCGCGATGCAGGGTCGGCCGCCCGCTCCGGCGTCGAGGCTCAGCGCGGCCGTTCGTTGGGCGGCGCGATATGCAGGCTCAGCAGGTCGCCGTGGTTCGAGACCACGAAGGCGCGGTTCCCGTGGGTCGCCGGCGTGTGCGCCGACCCGTCCACCATGTGGATGCCGTCGATCACGCTGCCATCCAGTGGGCTCAGCAGGAACACGCCGAGCTTGCTGGTGTTCACCAGCAGCGCGCCGTTGACCGGCACGGGCGCCGAGATGCCGCCGTCCGGAAGCGCCCGGCGCCACTCGTCGCGACCCGTCTCCGGGTCCAGCGCCCAGAGCCCGGTCGTCCCGGTCGCCGCCAGGAGCAGCTTCCTCTCGGGGACCATCGGGCCCTTGCCGTCACGCGGCGCGTGCGCCGGCTGCCGCCAGAGCGTGAGCTCGCTCACACCCTCGACGTTCGGGTTCGACCAGACCGGCGTGCCGCTCTCGGCGTCCAAGGCCCAGACCCCGCCCGCGTAGCTCCCGACGAAGACGACCGGACCCACCTCCAGGGTGTCGGCCACCGGCGTGGTGTCGACGTCCAGGTAGGTCGGGATTTCGCCCTGTCGCTGCTCCGCCTCGGCCGCCAGGTCCACGGGCTGCCAGACCTCGTCGCCGCTCCTGGCGTCGAAGGCCGTGACGGTGCCGTCGCTGAAGCCCACGTAGAGCTTGTTTCGCCACAAGAGCGGCCCGGAGTAGCCGGCCACTTCCATGCCGAGCGCGGGCGTGCGGTGCTGGCTCCAGAGCAGCTTGCCGGTCTTGGCTTCCAGGGCCACCACCGTGTCGTTGGCGTTGACGGCGAAGAGCACGCCGCCGGCGAGCACCGGCCGTCGCGAGACCTCCGCGTTGGTCGAGAAGCGCCACTCGAGCTCTCCGGTGGCGGCCTTCACCTTGTAGATGGCCCCGTCGTTGGAGCCGAAATACACCCTGTCCTCGCCCGCGTCGTAGAGCGGCGCGCACTGCACGAAGCCCAATGTCTCGAAGCGCCAGAGCACCTCGCCGTTCTGCGCGCGCAGGGCGTAGAGCCCGCGGTCGCTCGAGCCGACGAAGAGGCGGCGGCGCTTCGGATCGATCTCCGGCTGGCCGCGCTCGTAGGGCTCGCCGACCTTGCGCACCTCGGCGACGATCTGCTTCTTGTAGACCAGGCTGAGCGAGCCGCTCGGTCGGTACTTCCAGAGCGGCAGCTCGGGGTTCGCGCCGGCGCGCAGGGACTCGCAGCCGAGGGTCGCCGCGCCGAGAGCCGCGGCCGCGGCCGCGAGCACGAGCCCGAACGCTCGCGTCACGGCGCTCCGGATCCCGTGGGCGCCGGAGCCGGTTCGGGCTCGGGCATCGGTGCAGGCGCGCCTCCCGGATCCTCCATCGGCGGCATCCCCGGCACCTTCAGCTTCCCCATGTCCTCCAGCATCTTCTTGAGCTTGGTCGGATCCTTGAGGATGGCCTCGCGCATCTGATCGATCTGCTCCGGCGAGTAGCTGGTGCCGCCGGCCGGCGCGGTGCTCGGGTCGATGATGGCCATGAGGTCCCGGGAGGCCTTCTCGACGTAGCTCGCGGTCTGGAACGGTGACTTCTCTTTCGCGAGCTTCTCGTTGACCTTGGTCAGGATCTCCTTGGCCTTGTCCTTCTCGCCGCGGGTCACGTGCACCCGCGCCTGGTGGTACAGCCCGAGGGACGCGAAGCCCGGCTCGTCGGCCTTCTCCAGATCCGCGAAGACCTTCATCGCGCCGTCGGCGTCGCCCTTCGCCTCCAGGCACAGGCCCACGCCCTCGAGCGCGCGCAGTCGCACGTCGGCGTCGTGCTTCGCGAGCTCCGAGCCCTGAACCTTCTCGTACAGCCCCTTGGCTTCGTCGAATTTTCCGAGATCGTAGGCCACCCCGGCGCGACCGAGGGCGGCCAGGATGGACGCCCCCGAGCCCGGTTTGTCCTTCTCCGACGCAGCGAAGGCCTTGTCGGCCGCCTCGAGCCGCGCCTGCTCGGTGTCGAAGCGCGGCCTCCCGCTTTGCGCGGCCTCGTCGGGGTTACCGCTCTCGCCCACGCGACCGAGCTCGGCGTCGACACCACCCATCAGCTCGTCGGAGGACTTCCCCGCCGTCTTGTTGGCGCGCCAGGAGTAGATCTGCCAGCCGACGCCGCCCGCGATGGCTAGCACGATGACCCACTGCAGCGCGCTGAAGTGCTTGCGGACGAACTGCGTGGTGGCGTGCGTGCCGCGCGCCAGCGCGTCGTCCATCATCTCCGAAGCGTCGAGGCCGCGGGCCACGGCGGCCTGGCGCTCGCGCTCGCGCTTCTTGCTGCGCTTCTCGCTCCCGAGCTCGCGCAGGCGCCGGTTCCTGTCGCGCACCGCGCTGGTCGCGCTCTTCTCTTCCTGCTTGGCGCGCTTCTTCTCGGACTTGCTGAGCTTCCGGGGAGCTTCCTCCTCCGGGGCGGCCGCGGTTTCCTCGGGCGCCTCCTCCCCCTCGCCCGCGTCGGCTTCGGAGCTCTCCTCTTCCTCGCTCGCCTCGGCCTCGGAGCTCGACTCCTCCGCCTGGTCGGAAGTCGGCTCCTCCGCCTCGTCGCGCTCGGCGCGAGCTCGCCTGCGGGCGCGCCGCGAGAGCTGCTTTTCGTCCTGATCCTCGGTCACCGGCGCCTCTATACCACCCTCGGCCCGCCACGCGAGCCCCTTCAATCGGTGCTGGGATCGCCCGGCTTCCAGGGCTTCGGAGCGGGGGCCGGAAGCTCGTCGGCGAGCGGGACCACGGCCAGCGACTCCACCGCCACGTGCTCGTCGGCGAAGACCACCAGGGTCAAGGGGCGGCCGGGCTGGGCCCCCAGCTCCGGAGGCAGCACGGCATGGACCTCCCGCGTCGGGCCCGGGGCGACCTCCAGGGCCACACGCAGGGTCGGGTGGATTTGCGGGAGCTTCCGGTCCTTTATCGGCATGCCTTTGCGGTCGTACTTGAGTGCCTCGAAGGGCGCACCGATGCGTACGACCCCCGCTCGGGACTGCGCGCCGGCTCGAACGATCACTCGCGCTCCGGCGCCGTTGCCGCCGCGCGGGACCACGACGGTGAGCTTCTTCCCGATCGAGCTCTGCTTCGCCAGGCTCGCCAGCTCGCGCGCTTCCGGACCGCCCACCTGCTGCAGTACGCGGGCGCGCCGCGCGACGTCGAGCCCGCCGGGTAGCGGGTCGGGCACGCCGAGGTAGCGCACCAGCGCTTCGGCCATCTCGGCCTCGGCGCCGAGCGTGACGAGCGCCTCGCTGATGGCGACACGTGCGCCCTGATAGCGCTCGCGGGCGAGCGCACGGGCGAGCGGCACCCGCGCGGCTTCGTCGCCGATGCGCGCCAGGGTCCCCGCGATGTACGGCCTGAGTCGCACGTCGTCGAGGCTCTGGATCAAGGGCCAGACAGCGTCCTTGCTACGGATCTTGGCGAACGCTTCGAGCAGCTCGCGCGAGCGCGCGTAGTCCCGCGCGGCGCCGTCCTTCCACCAGGCGACGAGCGTGGCGTCGCCTCGCTTGTCTCCGGTCTCGGCCAGGGCCAGCGAAGCGAGGCGCTTCCACCTGAGGTCGTCGGAGCGCTCGAGCTCGTAGACGAGGGGCGCGCCCTGATCCATGCGCGTGAGCGCCAGCGCAGCCCAGCGGCGGACCTCGACGTCCTCGTCGCGCCCCACCGCGAGCCTGAGGGCCGCCGCGCTGTCGGGTCGACGTAGCTCGAAGAGCAGCTCGGCGGCCTTGCGGCGAATGGCGACGTCGGCGTCGTCGAGCAAGGGCACGAGCTCCTCCGCGGCGTCGCCGTCGCCGGAAATGCCGCGCAGAATGGCCCGCGGCCAGCCCTTGCCTTCGGCGCGCAGCCCCCTCACCTCGTAGCGGCCGTGCGACGCGCCGAGCTCCCGCAGCCGCGAGCGCAGCTCGCGGTAGCGCGCGGCCTCGTCGCCAGAGCGGTCCTTCGTCTGCGTCGGGTCCGCAGCGACGTCGAACATCTGACACGCGCCGAGCTTGCGCTGACAGACCACGCGCAGGCTGCCTTCCGCGATGAGCGCCTGCTCCTCCGTCTCCGCGAGGGCGAGGCCCGGGCCCTCGGAGCGCTCGCCGGCCAGGAGCGGCCCGAGGTCACGCCCGCGCAGGCGCGGCGGCCGAGGGATCTCCAGGGCCGAGAGCAGCGTGGGCAGGAGGTCGATGGTTTGCACGACCTCTGCGAAGCGGCCCGGGCGAACCGCGCCGGGCGCCGACACGACCAGCGGGACGCGGACCTGCTCTTCGTAGACGGTCGTGCCGTGGTAACGGCCGCCGTGGTCGCCGAACTCCTCGCCGTGGTCTGCGCTGACGATGACGACGCCGTTCGGGCTCTTGCCCCGGAACAGGCGCACCAGCGCCCCCAGCGTCTCGTCGGCCGCCCGCACCTCCGAGTCGTAGCGGTCCACGTCGCGGGCGCCGAAGTCGAAGGCCGCGTGGGCTTCGTAGGGCTCGTGGGGACCGAACAGGTGCACCCACAAGAAGGCGCGCTGCGCGGGCTCGACGCCGGCGAGGTAGCTCGCCACTTGGTCGACGCGCCCCTGCCCCTCCATGAACTCGACCTTGCGGTATTCGAAGCCCAGGAAGCCGTCGCGGAACGGCACGAAGCGATCGGGATCGATGAAGAACACCGCGGGCGGGTAGAACGCCGCGGTGCGATACGAGTAGGTGCGCAAGAGCGACGCCCAGGTGTCCGAGTCGCTGCCGGCCCCTTGCAGGAGCAGCGGGCGCATGTACTTCCCGGTCATCAGCGAGGTGATCGAGTAGCTGGTGTGCGGCGTCTGCGCGTAGGCGTGGGTGAAGAGCGCACCGCTCGCGGCGAGCGCGTCGAAGTTGGGCGTGGTCGGTCGCGCGTAGCCGTAGGCCCCCACGTGATCGGCGCGCAGGGCGTCCACCGTCACGAGCAGCACGTCCCTGCCCCGGAGGTCGAGGCTGCGGGCGCCGGCCCTGGGCGCGTCGAAGCTCGGCGCGTCCGGATCCACGAGCGGCGGCGGGGGCGCGAGCTCCGCCGCGACGCGCACGGCCTGACCCGCGATGGGCGCGTGGTCGAGCAAGAGCAAGCGGAAGTTGTCGAAGCGCGCGAGCCGCTCGGACGCGGGGCGCGCCAGGACCCCGAGACCGATCAGCACGAGCGCGAGGCCGACGAGAGCGCGGGCGCCGCCGAGGCGCAGGCCGAGCCCAGGCGCGACGAGCAGCGCGAGGCCGGCGAGCGCCAGGTGAAAGGCGGGATAGAGCCGCACCAACACGAAGCGGTTGGCGATCTCGGCCAGCACGATGAGCGCGACGACGCTGGCCGCGACGCTGCCGGGGCGACGGCGCAACCCCGCGGCGAGGCGCGGTGCGAGGAACCAGCACAGGCCGGCCGCCGCGAGCCCGGCGCCCGCAGCGAACCCGCCTCGACGCGGCAGCGTGGCGAGCAGGCGCCCGCCGCCGACGCCCCAGGCTGCCAGGCCGACCAGGGCAGAGACCACCAGCGCGAGCGCGAGGCGCGCGTCCCTCCGCTCCGCGCGCTCGAGCGTCTCCCACACCGCCGCTCCCAGGCCGCCGCCCAGCGCGACCAGCGTGAGCGCCACGGGGGCGAGGTAGAGCAGCCCCCACGACAGCTCCCAGATCCCCGACACGACCTTGCGCTCGAGCGCGAGGACCAGCACCAGCTCGACGCCGAAGACCAGCGCTGCCGCGGACAAGGCGCCGACCACTCGCGCGCCGGCTCCACCACCCCGGCCGCGCTCAGCGGAACTCGACGCCGACAACCTCGTAGTGGCGGGCGCCACCGGGGAGCTGGACCTTGACCTCGTCCCCTGCCTCTTTCCCGATCAGCGCCCGGGCGAGCGGGGCGGAGATCGAGATCGTGCCCTGGCTCAGGTCGGCCTCGTCTGCGCCGACGATCTGGTAGGTGCTCTCCTCCTCGCTCTCGACGTTCAGGAGCGTGACCGTGGCGCCGAAGCGCACCTTGCCCCCGCCGAGCGAGCTGGGTTCGATGACCTCCGCCCGCGAGAGCTTGTCCTCCAGGTCCTTGATGCGCGCCTCGACCAAGCCCTGCTTCTCCTTGGCGGCGTGGTACTCGGCGTTCTCGGAGAGGTCCCCATGCTCGCGCGCCACGCCGATCTCGCGGGAGATCTTCGGGCGCTCCTCCTTGAGGCGGGCGAGCTCCTCTTTGAGCTTGTCCGCCCCGCGGGGCGTCATGGGGACCTTCTCGACCATGGGGACCCCCCGATCTACCTGAGACGCCCGGCCGATCAAGCCCCAACGGCTTGCCCTCGCCCCGAAGGCCCGCTACTCAGGCCTCCGCCCCATGCGGCCCCTCGCCAAGACCGCCCTCGTCCTCGCGCTCGCCGGCCTTGCCCCGGCGTGCGGCGCGAAGAAGCCCCCGGCGAGCGCCCTCGAGTACTCGGAGAACGCCAAGATCGAGTACGAGGCGGCGCTCAAGGCCTTCTTCGATCAAGACTGGGAGGAGGCCAGCCTGCTCTTCAAGGAGGTCAAGCGGAAGTACGGCTACAGCCGCTACGCGCGCCTGGCCGATCTTCGCCTGGCGGACATCGAGTTCAAGCAGGAGAAGTACGCGGAGGCCATCACGGCCTACAAGGGGTTCGTCCACGACTACCCCAACGATCCCGAGGTGCCGTACGCGCGCTACCGCGTGGCCAAGGCGCTGTTCGAGCAGTCGGGCCCGAGCCTGCTCTTGCCTCCGCTCGAGGAGCGCGACCTCGCCAACGTCCATGACGCCTACGACGCCATCCGCGCCTTCCTGGGCGACTTTCCCAACTACAAACGGGCCCGCGAGCTCTCCTACATGCTCGAGATGGTGTCGGGGCTGCTCGCGCGCCACGAGCTCTACGTCGCTCGCTTCTACTTGGTGCGTGGCAACTTCGACGCCGCAGTGGCGCGCTGCCAGTACGCGCTCAGCACCTACGAGGGCTCGGGCCTCGAGGCCGAGGCGATGCTCCTCCTGGGCGAGACGTACCTGAAGATGAAGAAGCGCAAGAAGGCGCGCGCCGTGTTTCGCCAGCTGCTCTCGCTCTACCCCGACAGCCCCTTCGGCATCCCGGCCAAGGGGTTCCTCAGGCTGATGAAGGACGACGCCGTCGTCCCCCCTGCCCCGCTCCCCTGACCATGGCCGACCCGTCGCCGCTCGCCACTGTCGCCCCCACGGTCCTGATCGTCGATGACGAGAAGAACATCCGGCGCACGGTCGAGATGGTCCTGACCGGCGAGGGCTACCGCGTGCTCGAGGCCGGCAGCGCCGAGGAGGCCCTCGCCAGCCTGAACAACCCGGCCCAGCCGGTGGATCTCGCGATCTTCGACCTGAAGCTCCCGGGCATGAGCGGGCTCGAGGCGCTGGAGAAGCTCCGCGCTGACGACGCCACGCGTGACCTGCCGGTCATCGTCATCAGCGGCCACGCCACCGTCCACGACGCCGTCAACGCCATCAAGCTCGGCGCCAGCGACTTCTTCGAGAAGCCGCTGAACCGCGAGCGCGTGCTGGTCAGCGTCGACAACTGCATCAAGACGGCGCGGCTCTCCCGGACCCTGGAGCAGATGCGCGGCGAGCTCGAGGCTCGCTACGAGATGATCGGCACGAGCTCCGTGATGCAGGAGCTGTACGGGAAGATCGACAAGGTCGCGCCGACCAAGGCCAGCGTGCTCATCACCGGCGAGAGCGGCACCGGCAAGGAGCTGGTCAGCCGCGCCATCCACCGCCTCTCGCCGCGCAAGGAGGCGCCCTTCATCAAGGTGAACTGCGCCGCCATCCCCCGGGAGCTCATCGAGAGCGAGCTGTTCGGCCACGAGAAGGGCTCCTTCACCGGCGCGCAGGCGCGCAAGCGCGGCTTCTTCGAGCAGGCCCACGGCGGCACGCTGTTCCTGGACGAGATCGGCGACATGGATCTGACCGCGCAGGCCAAGGTGTTGCGCGCGCTGCAGAACGGCGAGATCGTGCGCGTGGGCAGCGAGCACGTCATCCAGGTCGACGTGCGCGTGCTGGCCGCCACCAACAAGGACCTCTCGAAGGAGGTCGCGGCCGGCACCTTCCGCGAGGACCTGTTCTTCCGGCTCGACGTGTTCCCGATCCGCGTGCCCGCGCTGCGCGAGCGCCCTCTGGACATCGCGCTCCTGGCCGAGGCCTTCGGCGACGCCTTCTGCAAGGAGAACGGTCTCA
>Ga0233425_10011878_pt1 | contig 10021 bp, 8 predicted proteins | sample Watercolumn_Towu_2_FD_181712 | JGI IMG/M metagenome (GOLD analysis project Ga0233425, IMG submission 181712) | Freshwater microbial communities from Lake Towuti, South Sulawesi, Indonesia - Watercolumn_Towuti2014_140_MG | ecosystem: Environmental > Aquatic > Freshwater > Lake | place: Indonesia... | reverse complement strand
GCCGATGCTCTCGCTCGGCAACGTGTTCGGCCGGGAGGAACTGCAGGCGTGGTACCAGCGCCTGGTGCGGCTGACCGAGCGGACGGACATCGCGTTCGTCTGCGAGCCAAAGATCGACGGCCTCGCGATCGCCCTCGTCTACCGCGAGGGGCGGTTCGTCCAGGGGGCGACGCGTGGCGACGGGCAGCGCGGGGAGAACATCACGCCGAACCTTGCCACCATCCGCACGCTCCCGCGCCAGGTGCCCCGCGCCGGCCTCCCCCTCGCGTTCGAGGTGCGGGGCGAGGTCTACCTGTCGAAGGCGGAGTTCGCGCGCCTGAACGCGGAGCGGGCGGCGTCCGGGGAACAGTTGTACATGAACCCGCGCAACACCGCGGCGGGGTCGCTCCGCCAGTTGGACCCGGCGATCACCGCGTCCCGCCGGCTCGACCTGTTCGCGTACCAGCTGGGGTGGGCCGAGGGAGATCGCCCGGCTTCGACGCACCATGAGGCGATCGCCTGGCTGAAGGGCCTCGGCTTCCCGACCAACCCGCTGGCGCAACGGTTCGCCTCGATCGAGGAGGTCGCCACGTTCTGCGAGGGCTGGGCGGAGCGGCGCGACGGACTGGAGTACGAGATCGACGGCGTCGTGGTGAAGGTGGACGACTTCGCGCTCCAGCGCGCCCTCGGCGTGGTGGGGCGGGAGCCGCGCTGGGCGGTGGCGTGGAAGTTCCCGGCGGAGCAGGCGGTCACACGGCTGCGGGAGATCCAGGTCTCGGTGGGGCGCACGGGCGTCCTTACCCCGTTCGCCGCGCTCGAGCCGGTGTTCGTGGGCGGCGCGAACGTCTCGATGGCGACGCTGCACAACTTCGACCACGTCCGGGCGCTCGACGTGCGAAACGGCGACGACGTGATCGTGCAGCGGGCGGGCGACGTGATCCCGCAGGTGGTGGGGCCGGTGCTGGCGGCGCGCGTGGGGCGCGAGCACGAGCTGCGCAAGTTCGTGATGCCCTACCGCTGCCCCGTCTGCCAGGCCCCCGTCGAGCACGACGAAGGAGAAGCGGCGTACTACTGCTCCAACCCGGACTGCCCCGTCCGCATCGCCCGGTCGCTGGAGCACTACACCATGCGCGGCGCGCTGGACATCGAGGGGTTCGGGGAGGAGCGCTGCGCCCTGCTGGTGCGGCGCGGCTTCGTCGCCTCGCTCGCGGACCTGTACGCCCTGCCGGCGCAGCGGGAGGCGCTCCTCGCGATCGACGGGATCGGCCCGAAGACCCTCGACACGCTGTTCGCGAACCTCGAGGCGAGCAAGCGGCAGCCGCTGCACCGGCTGCTCATCGGCCTCGGCATCCGGCACGTGGGCGGCGAGACGGCGCGGGCGCTGGCGATGCACTTCGGGACGCTGGACGCGCTGCGCGCCGCCGCGCTCGAGGACCTGCAGGCCGTGGACGGCATCGGGCCAGTAGTCGCGCACGCCGTCCACGCCTGGTTCCAGGATGAACGCCACCGGGCGCTCCTCGACCGGCTGGTGGCCGCGGGCGTGCGCACGGACGAAGACGCCCCGGCCGCGGCCGGCATCCTGGCGGGCATGACCATCGTCGTGACCGGCTCGCTCGGCCGGTGGTCACGCAACGAGGTCGAAGAACTGATCAAGGCGCTAGGCGGGAAGGTGGGGGCAAGCCCCACGAAGAAGACCTCGTTCGTCGTGGCGGGCGAGGGCGGCGGGAGCAAGCGCGAGAAGGCCGAGACGCTCGGCGTCGAGGTGATCGACGAGGAGGCTTTCGTCGCGCGGCTCCGCGGACACGGGTGGGGAGGCGAGTGATGGCGACGGCAGCCGAGATCGAGAAGTACCGGTCGTTCCTGGCGGAGGAAGTAGACGGCCTCTTCATCTACGAGCGGCTGGCGGAAGCCGAGGGTGACGAGTCGCTGAAGGACATCTACCACCGGCTGGCCGAGACGGAAGTGAAACACCTCGACCTCTGGCGCGAGCAACTGCGCCTCGCCGGGGTGGACGACACGCCCCCGAAGCCCTCCAACCGCGCCCGGTTCCTCATGTGGCTGGCGAGGCGGTTCGGGACCGACCTGGTCCTGCCGGTGATCAAGTCGTTCGAGCGTGGCGCGACGGACATGTACACCGGCGACGCCATCGCGGAAGGGGCGGGGCTTCCGGAAGACGAGGCCTCGCACGCACGCGTATTCGACGCCCTTTCGAAGCGGAGCGGGCGGGGTGTGCCCGGCTCGGTGATCGGGCGGATCGAGTCTCGCCACCGCGCGTTGGGCGCCGGGAACGCGCTGCGCGCCTCGGTGCTGGGCGCGAACGACGGGCTCGTGTCCAACCTCGCCCTCGTGGCCGGGTTCGCCGGCGCAGCCCCCGAGCAGGGCGTGATCGTCCTCGCCGGCATCGCAGGGCTGCTCGCCGGCGCGTCCTCGATGGCGCTCGGCGAGTGGATCTCGGTGACTTCTTCGCGGGAGGCGGCGGAGGCGCAGATCGAGGCGGAACGCGAGGAACTTCGCCTCAACCCGAAGGCGGAACGCGAGGAACTCGCGCTCATCTACCAGGCGAAGGGCCTGCCGCAGCGCGAGGCGGAAGCACTCGCCGACGTGTTGCTGAAAGACCCTGAACACGCCCTTGCGACCCTCGCGCGCGAAGAGCTTGGCATCGTGCCGGAAGACCTCGGCTCTCCGTGGGCGGCGGCGATCGCGTCGTTCGTGCTGTTCGCGCTCGGTGCGATCGTGCCAGTGCTGCCGTTCTTCTTCGGGGCCGGGACGGTGTCCGTGGCCGCGAGCGCGGCGGCGTCCGGCGCGGGCTTGTTCGTACTCGGCGCGGGCATCACGCTGCTCACCGGACGCCCGGCATGGCGGAGCGGCATGCGCCAGGTCACACTGGGGCTCGCGGCCGCCGCGATCACCTACCTCGTCGGCGGCGTCATCGGAGGGGTGACCGGGGTTTGATGCCGCTCGACCACCTGTTCCGCCGTCACCTGCGCGACCTCGTCTTCGGCGCGGTCGACGGGACGGTGACGACGTTCGCGGTGGTCGCTGGCTCCATCGGCGCGGACCTCGGCGGGGGCGTCGTCCTGATCCTGGGCGTCGCGAACCTGGTCGCGGACGGGTTTTCGATGGCGGTGAGCAACTACCTCGGTACGCACGCCGACCAGCGGAAGCCGGAGCGGCTGGCCAACCCACGAGCGGGCGACCCTGAACCGCAGAAGGCGGCGATCGCGACCTTCGTCGCGTTCGTCCTCGTGGGGGCGATCCCGTTGATCCCGTTCGCGCTGCACCAAGTCGATCCCGACCTGGTTGCGGCGCCCTTCCCGCCGAGTGTCGTCATGACGGCACTCGCTTTCGTTGGGATCGGCCTCGCCAAGTCACGCGCGACGGACGTCACCGCCCTGCGCAGCGCCCTTGAAACGCTCGGCCTCGGGGGCGGTGCCGCAACCCTGGCGTATGTCGTGGGATGGTTGCTGCGAGGCGCCGCGGGCGCCTGACGCGAGAGCCTGACCCCGACATACGGCGCTGGCCCGTGGATTATGTCCATGTTAGCAAATATTTTCCGCCACGAAGTGTCGAAAACCCCGTTGGGCGCTAGGATTGCGCCCGTCCGGGGCTGGACGATCAGTCTGCATGTGACGAAGGCCATCCGGACGTTGGGAGGGGAACCCATGAGAAACATCGGTAAATCTGCGTTATTCGCAGCAGCCATCGGCGCCGCAATCGTGGCGTTTGGCTGCAGCAGCGGCAAGAAGGAAGAGGCTGCCAAACCGGCCCAGTCGCAACCCGCGGCGGCGGCGTCCACCAGTGACGCCCCCAGCGGCACGATCACGATCCAGGGCCTGCAGTTCGAGACGTGGGACCCCCACTTCTCCGACTTCGCCCAGGACATCGCGCACTTCTACATGGTCTGGCGCGGCCTGTACGAGTTCGACCTGAACTCAAAGCCGATCCCGAGCATGGCCGAGGCGATGCCCGCCGTCTCCGCAGACGGCCTAACCTACACCGTGAAGCTGCGTCAGGGCCTCAAGTGGTCGGACGGTTCCGCGATCACCGCGGACGACTTCGTCCTGGGCCTGCAGCGGACGTGCAACCCGGACGTGGCCGGACACTACCAGTACATCATGAGCGCCGTGGTCGGCTGTGACGCCTACTACGCCGCCAACGGCAACCCGAAGGCGACCCCGCCGGTGCCCGCGAAGTCGGCCGCCGAGAAGGACGCCCTGCGCAAGGCCGTCGGCGTCCGCGCCGTCGACGCGAACACCGTCGAGTACAAGCTCTCCAGCCCGCAGCCGACGTTCACGATCCTGCTGGCGATGTGGCCCACGTTCCCGGTCGCCTCGAAGAAGGTGACGGCCGCGGACGCGAAGTGGCCGGGGCCGCTGGAGAACGCCTACAACGGCCCGTTCATGCCGAGCGCGTACACGGAGAAGTCCAGCATCACGCTGGTGCCGAACCCGAACTGGGCCGGCAAGCAGAAGGCCCAGGTCGCCAAGCTCGTCATCAAGTACATCGACGACCTGTCGGTGGCGAACAACGCCTACCGCGCCGGCGAGCTGGACGCGACCGGCGTGAACCTGGTCGAGCTGGACGCCGTCCAGAAGGACGCCGTCCTGAGCAAGGAACTGGTCGAGTACCCGGCCACCCGGACCATCGGCCTCGAATTCAACATGACGGACCCGCAGCTCTCCAACAAGGACCTGCGGATGGCCCTCTCGCAGGCGACGGACCGCGTCACGCTGAACAAGGTCCCGAACAAGGGCGCGCACGTCCCCACGACGAACTGGATCCCGCCCGACCGGTCCGGCACGAAGATCGGGACGTACGACGCCTCGATCGGGTTCGACGTCACGAAGGCGAAGGCCAGCCTGGCGGCCTCGAAGATCGCCCCGGCGGACGTCAAGCTGACGCTGCTCCTCACCGACAGCCCCACCAACAAGGCGATCGGCGAGTTCCTGCAGTCGGAGTGGAAGAAGCACCTGGGGATCGACGTCAAGCTCGAGTTCGTGGACTCGAAGACGCGCTCCGCCCGCTTCAACGCCACGCAGTTCCAGGTCGTCACGGGCGGGTGGCAGGAAGACTACCCGGACCCGGAGAACTGGATGATCGGCCTCTGGGAGTCCAAGGGCTCGATCAACAAGACCAAGACGAACATCGCCGCCCTGGATGACCTCATCTCGAAGGCGAAGTTCAACCAGAACGACGAGACGCGCCGGCAGCAGTACCGCGACGCGGAGAAGATGCTGCTCGACGGCGTGAACGGCATCGCGCCGCTCTGGCACACCGGCAACCACCGGCTGGTCAAGCCGCACATCTCCGGGATGAAGGAGTCGAAGCGGCCGGGTGACACCTTCGCCGTGGGCGACTGGAACCCGGAGAACTGGAAGACCAGCAAGAAGTAGCCGCCCTCCGGGGACGGCCATACGGTGACACGTGTGGGGGCGCCACGTCGGGTGGCGCCCCCACACCGCAACCGTCTGGGCGGACGCCGCTTCCGATGATTTCCTACATCTTCCGTCGCGTGCTGCTGATGGCCCCGCTGCTGCTGGCCATCGTGACGATCACGTTCCTGCTGATGCACACGATCCAGGGCGGGCCGTTCGACTCCGACAAGCCGCTGCCGCCCGCGACACGTCAACGGCTGGAGGAACGGTACGGGCTGGACAAGCCGCTGCCGGAACAGTACGTCAACTACCTCTTCCGCCTGGTGCAACTCGACCTCGGCATTTCGCTGGCAAACGACCGCCCGGTACGCGAGCTGATCGGCGAGCACATCGTGCCCACCGTGCAGTTGGGGCTGACTTCGTTCGTCTTTGCGCTCGCCTTCGGGATCGCGCTCGGCACGGTTTCCGGCCTGAACCAGAACGGCATGTGGGACTACGTAGGCGCCTTCGTCTCGACCCTCGGCGCCACGATGCCCTCGTTCATCCTGGCGCCGCTCCTGGTGATCGTCTTCGTGCTCCGCCTGCACTGGTTCGACGTGCTGGGCTGGGAGTTCATGAACCACCGGAAGATGGTGCTCCCGATCCTGGCGACGGGGATGTACCCCATGGCGTTCCTGACCCGCATCACGCGCGCGGCGCTGCTGGACGTCCTGCACCAGGACTATGTCCGCACCGCCCGGGCGAAGGGACTGTCCGAATTCCGTGTGGTCGTCCGTCACATGGCGAAGAACGCGATGATCCCCGTCCTCACCGTCTCCGGCCTGCTGCTCGCCCACCTCATCACGGGATCGTTCATCGTCGAGCAGGCGTTCGCGATCCCGGGGACGGGGCGCGAGTTCATCAACTCCGTGCTCGTCCGCGACTACGGCGTCATGATGGGGCTGATCGTCACGTACACCCTGATCTACGCGATGATGACGTTGGTGGTCGACGTGATGTACGCGGTGGTCGACCCGCGGATCCGGTACTGACGGTGGTGAGCGAGTCCATCCCGAGGGTGGGTGCCCAGGACCGCCCCATCGCCTCACCTGGCCCCGTGGCGCAGGCGTGGAAGCGCCTGGTCGCAAACCGGCTGGCGATGGGGTCCGCGATCATCCTCGCCGTGCTGACGGCGGTGGCGATCCTCGGCAACACCAGCAGCGCGGTCCAGCGCCACGACCCGACGGCCCAGTCGTACACGGACGCCTCCGGGGCGGACAACACGGACCGCTCCCCGAACCGCGATTACTGGCTGGGCACGGACGGGCTGGGGCGCGACATGTGGGCGCGCATGCTCCAGGCGACGCTCTTCTCCCTCCGGATCGGGATCGGCGCCGAGGCCGTGGTGGTCGTCATCGGGATCTCGCTGGGGCTGGCGGCAGGCCTCGGCGGAGAACGGACGGACCGGATCATCGTCTGGATCACGGACCTCGCCTACGCGTTCCCGGACATCCTGATGATCCTCCTGATCCGGCAGGTGCTGTTTGGACGGGAGTGGCCGGTCCTGGGGACCGGCTCGCCGCAGATCCCCGGACTGCCGTCCGCCCTGCTGGTCACCATCATCGCCATCTCGATCGTCGCGTGGGTGACGATCTGTCGCCTGGTCCGCGGCCAGATCCTCTCGCTCCGTGAACAGGAGTACGTCCTGGCCGCCCGCGCCGCCGGCGCCAGCCCGTGGCGGGTCGTCCGTGTCCACATGCTGCCGAACACGCTGAGTACCGTGATCGTGGCGATCACGTTCGGCATCCCCCGCAACATCTTCGCCGAGGCGGCGATCGCCTTCATCGGCCTCGGCGTGCCGCCCCCGTTCGCCAGTCTCGGCTCGCTGATGAGCGACGGCCGCGCCCACCTGCAGACCAACAGCCTGCTGGTGTTGTGGCCCACCATCACCGTGGCCATGCTGATGCTCTGCTTCACCTTCCTCGGGGACGGGCTGCGGGACGCGCTCGACCCCCGCTCGGCCCACCAGCGCCGGTAAAGGCCGGGCAGCCCGCCGCACGTCTCGGACGGGAGATCTGTGCCTGAGGCCCAGTCAACGTCTGTTCACAGATTGTGGACAGGCGCTGGGAGCATCCCGCCTGCCGCCCGGGCGTCGCTCCCTACACTCGACCGGCCGTCACTCCCCGTCCGTCGAGGGCCCGCCGCACGTGATCAATCCGCTCTCGTCCTTCCTTGGCATGTTCTCGCACGACATCGCGATCGACCTGGGGACGGCGAACACCCTGGTCTCGGTCCGCGGGCGGGGCATCGTGATCGACGAACCGTCGGTGGTGGCGATCGACCGGGTGACAAAGCGCGTCCTCGCCATCGGCGCGGAGGCGAAACGGATGGTCGGGCGGACGCCCTCCTCGATCATCGCCGTCCGCCCGCTCCGCGACGGCGTGATCTCGGACTTCTCCACGACCGAGAAGATGCTCCAGTACTTCATCCGGTCCGTACACGAACGGTTCGGGATGGGAGTCGGCAAGCCCCGCGTGGTCGTCGGCATCCCGTCCGGCGCCACGGAGGTGGAGAAACGCGCGGTGCACGACGCGTCGGTCGCAGCCGGAGCCCGCGCGGCGTACCTGATCGAAGAGCCGATGGCCGCCGCGATCGGCGCGGGGCTCCCGGTGATGGACGCCGCCGGCTCGATGTGCGTGGACATCGGCGGGGGCACGACGGAAGTCGCCGTGATCGCCCTCGGCGGGATCGTCCGGTCGCAGTCCGCGCGGGCGGCGGGGGACGCGATGGACACGGCGATCATCGACTACGCGCGACAGGTGCATAACCTCCTGATCGGCGAACGCACCGCGGAGCAGTTGAAGATGGCGGCCGGTTCCGCCTTCCCCCTGGACGACGAGTCGACGGCGGACCTCCGCGGCCGCGACCTCGCGACTGGGCTGCCGAAGTCGGTCGAAGTTTCTACGGTGGAAGTGCGGGACGCCCTGTCGCCCGTGGTGAACGAGATCGTCCGCACGGTGCGCGCGACGATCGAGACGACGCCGCCCGAACTGGTGGCCGACCTGATGCTGCACGGGATCGCGATGACCGGCGGCGGCTCCATGCTCCGCGGCCTGGACCGCAAGATCGCCACCGAGACGCGGTTCCCCGTGTACGTCGGGGAAGACCCGCTCCGTTCGGTTGTCCGCGGGTGCGCCGACGCACTCGAAGAGACGGAGACGCTCCAGAAGGTCCAGGCGACCGTCGCCTCTCGCCGCCCGCCCCGGTAGGGCGGACGCGGCTGTCCTGACAGTCTGAGACACCGCCGCCCCCACCGGTGTCGCCTTCGCGCCGCCCGACCGGGCGCCGCCACGAGGAGGCGATGGCGTGACCGGCGTTCGCAACCTCGCCTGGCTTTCCGGCGCCCTGGCCGCCGCCACCCTGCTGCTCGTCTTCGCGTCGAACCCCCTCGCGGGCGAGGCCGAGTCGCGCATGGCGGCGCTCGTCGCGCCGGTGGCCGGCGGGCTTCGGTCGGCTGCCCGTCCGGCGAGGGAGATCCTGTTGAACGCCGGCCGGCTGGGCGAACTGTCCCGGGAGAACGCCTCGCTCCGCCAGGACCTGGCCCAGGCGCAGGCCGAGATGGCGGCGCTCCGCGAGGAACGCCGGGCGGACGAACAGAGCAGCGCGCTCGACCTCGCCGCCGGGCAGCTGGGCGCACGCGTGACCGCGCCGGTCCTGCTGCGTGACCCCGCGCCCGGGCGACAGGTGCTCCTGGTGGGCCGCGGCCGCGCGGACGGCGTGCAGGTGGGACAGCCGGTCCTCGGCCCTGGGGCGACCCTCGTCGGGGTGGTCATCGCGGCCGACGAGCATCGAGGGCGCGTCCGCCTGCTGACCGACGGCGACAGCGCGATCGCCGCCCTCCTCCAGTCCTCTCGCACGCAGGCGTCGCTGGCCGGGACGGGCCACGCACTGCGGCTGGACCTCGTGCCGTCGGCGGCCCCGACCACCGCCGGCGAGATCGTGCTGTCGAGCGCGCTGGGAGGGCTGCTCCCGCCCGGCCTCCTGGCCGGCCGCGTCGCGCACGTGGAGACACGCACCGAGGAGCTGTTTGCCCGTATCCAGGTGGAACCGCTGGTCGACTTCAACCGCCTGGAACAGGTGCTGATCCTGACCGGCTTCCAGCCTGGCACGGGACTGGGCGGGGGGATAGGAGGCCGGTGATGACGCTCGCCATCCTCCTCGGCATATCGGCCGGCCTCGTCCAGGGGGGGCCGCTCGCCGTCCTCGGGGACGGGGGCGCCGCCGTGGCCCTCCCGGCGGCGCTGGCGGCCGGCTGGGGAGCCGTGCGCGGCCCGCGCGAAGCCGTCGCCCTGGTGTTTGCCAGCGCGGCCATCCTCGGCGTCGTCTCCGAGGCGCGCGTGGGCCTGTACGCGATGGCGCTGCTGCCGGCGGCCGCCGCGGGCGCGCTGGCGATGGCGCATGCCCCCGGACGGCGCGCGCGGGCGGCACGCGCGGGGCTCGCCGGTTTCCTGGGAGCGCTCGCCTATCTCCTCGCGATGGCGCTCGCCGCAGGGCGGATCCCCGGCGGTGCCGGCCTGTGGTGGGGCTTCATGGCCAGCGCGGCCGTGGCGGCGGCGACCTGCGCGGCGATCTTCCCGCTGCGGCCGCACGACCGGCGCCTGTTCGCGTGACCCGCCTTTCGGTCGCGC
>Ga0233425_10011877_pt1 | contig 10022 bp, 9 predicted proteins | sample Watercolumn_Towu_2_FD_181712 | JGI IMG/M metagenome (GOLD analysis project Ga0233425, IMG submission 181712) | Freshwater microbial communities from Lake Towuti, South Sulawesi, Indonesia - Watercolumn_Towuti2014_140_MG | ecosystem: Environmental > Aquatic > Freshwater > Lake | place: Indonesia... | reverse complement strand
CGGATTGCGCGGCGGATTGCGCGGTGGATTGCGCGGTGGATTGCGCGGTGGATTGCGGTAATGCTTGCAGTGTGGCCGCGGGAGGGCTGTCCGTGATGGTCAGCACACCGTTCTCATCTGTGATGAGGTACAGCTCAGCCGCCCAGGTGGGCGGACAGAGAAGGCACCCCGACAGGAGCACCGCGAGCGCCATCAGGACGGTTCGGGCGGACATGCCATCCCCCTAAAACCCCTGGCCCCCCCGGTCAAGCCAGGTTCACGGCCACATCACGACGAGCTTGTAGACCCAGCCCAGCAGCAGGCCGAGCAGCAGCGCCCCGGCGATCCAGCCCTCCTTGAGCCCGAGCCAGCCCCAGAACCGTCTCCACCGCCTACGGGGCGCGACAAGTTCAAATAGTGATACCAATACGGTAGCAACCGTCAGTGAGAACAACACGAGAGCGAAGGGTTGACAGAGCAAGGCATCAAGTAGGCGCCCATGCATGGCCAGGGAGAAGGTGGTGGTCATCCCACACATCGGGCAGGGGTAGCCGGTGAGCTGCAGCATGGTGCAGGTGCCCAGCCCGAGCTGCCGGTGGGTGCCGACTCCGGCGGCAGCCGGATCGAGCCAGGCGGCGAAGGCGAGCGCCGTGGCGCTCGGAAGCAGCAACACGACAGAGATGGCGCGATCGAGCAGCGGGCCCGTGAGCCACGACGGATCGGCGGGGGGAGTCATGCTCAGTCCGGATCGGGGACCACCTCTTCCTCGAGATCCTCCTCCCCGAGCTCGGCCTCGGGCAAAGTGACCTCGAGGATGGCGGCCGCCGCGGCCAGTTCGCGATCGACCGTCTCCAACTCGCCCGCGATCTGTCTGCGAAAACGCGCGTACTCGCTGGCCACGTTCAGCGCCGCCAGCAAGACGATGGTCTCCCCGTCGACCCCCGGGGTCCGGTTGGCCACCTCGGCGATCCGGGCATCCAGCCAGCGCGCGACTCGGGTGACCTCCTCCTCGGCCTCGTCGCTCCGAACGGTGTAGTGCCGCCCGCGCAGGGTGATGGAGACGGCCATGGTAGCTCCTGGACGGTCGAGGGGGACGGGAGGAAGGTCGCTCTTCCCCTGTCAAGGGAGGCGCCGATGGACTGTAACCGGATTCTCAGGACTCCTCCGGCAAGTCCAGCAACGCGGCGGCGAAGGGGCGCGCGGCGAAGGGGCGCAGGTCGTCGACCTGCTCCCCGACACCCACGAACTTCACCGGAACGCCGGTCTCGGCGTGGACCGCCACCACCACGCCACCCTTGGCCGTGCCGTCGAGCTTGGTGAGGACGATGCCGGTGACGCCCACCACCTCGCCGAAGATGCGGGCCTGCGAGAGTGCGTTCTGGCCGATGGTGGCGTCGAGCACCAGCAGCACCTCGTGCGGCGCACCCGGTACCGCCTTGTCGAGCACCCGGGTGACCTTGCCGAGCTGATCCATCAGGGGTTTTCTGCTCTGCAGGCGCCCGGCCGTGTCGCAGATGACCACGTCGGATCCCCGCGCCCTGGCCGCCTGCAGCGCGTCGAAGAGCACCGCGGCCGGGTCGGCGCCTTCGGCGTGGGCCACGAAGTCGGCCCCGGCCCGCTCGGCCCAGATCTGGAGCTGCTCGATGGCTCCAGCCCGGAAGGTGTCACCGGCTCCGAGCAGCACCTTCTTGCCCTGGGCCACGTAGCGCGCGGCGAGCTTGCCGATGGTGGTGGTCTTGCCTCCGCCGTTGACCCCCACCACCAGGATGACCAGCGGCCCCTCGGCGGGGGGCTCGGCCAGCGCGGCGCTCTCTCCCAGGAGGGACACGATGTGGTGCTGCAGTCGCGCGCGCAGCGCGGACGGCTCGCGGACATCTCCGTGGCGGACATCTTCTTTCAGGAGCGCCACCAGCCGGCTGGACGCACCCACGCCCACATCGGCCATGATCAGCGCGTCCTCCAGTTCCTCGAAGAAGGCGTCATCGATCCGGGTGCGGGAGAAGACCCCTTGCAGCCGCCCCCCGAGGGCCTGGCGCGTGCGGGCCAGGCCACGGCTCATGCGCTCGAAGAGGCTCGGGGGCGCGGGCTTCTCGGGGGGTTCGGCCAGTCCGGGAGCCTCAGCAGGGGGGATCTCGACCGTGGCCGCCTCGCTCGGCCTGGGGCGCTCCTCGGTCGGTTCGTCCGAGATCGCAGGAGGCGCCCGACGCCGCCCCAGGACGAAACCCAGGGCCACCGCGGCGGCGACGACCAGGCCGATCCCGGCGAGCAGCACGGGCTCTGCGAGGAGCTGGGCGAAGAGGGTGTCCATGGGGCCTCCGGCGGGGGGCGCCACGTAACCGGAAACCGTGGGAACGCGGGGCGGCCCGCGGGGGCGGGGTCAGCCGTTTCCGCTACCCTCTGCCCGCTCCAGCCAGGCCTCGATGTGGTGTGCGTAGACCTCGATGTCGTCGAGCCGCTCGTTCAGGATCCGGTGGACCAGGGCCGGGTCGATGTCGAGGTAGCCGTGGACGAGGACGTTGCGAAACCCAGCCACGGCGCGAAACGAACCCGCGAAGGCCGGGGGAAGGACACCCAACTCGGCGAGCCGGTCGAAGGCGGAGGCGTAGTCGGGGACGTCGCGCCCCGCGGCGGCGGCCAGGTGGGTGGCGATGTCGATGCAGTTCTGGACACAGACCTGCAGGCCCCGTTCGACCGCCCAGGCCTCATCGCGATCGCGTAGCGCGTCCAGGGGTCGGTCCGCGTGGGTGCGAAGCTGCCGCAACGCCCCATCGACGGCCGCGAGGTGGCGCCGGATCAGGGCCGCATCCAGGCTGCCCGGGCTCACCGGCCGAACTCCCCGGCCGCCAGGCGCCGTCTCAGGGCGCGGTCGATCTTGGCCAGTTGGGGCAGCCAGTCGCAGTAGCGCGAGATGGCCCGCCCCTCGCGGACGGTTGTGGCCCGCAGGTCGCGCGCGAAGATCCGCACGCCGCAGATCGCCTCGTGGGCCAGGAGCGGCGGAGCGCGGTTGAGCAGCACCACGTCCACGCGGCTCTCGCCCAGAGCCGCCATGAGATCGGCCGCGAGCCCGGCCTCGTAGCCGAAGGGGGCGTCGGGGATCTGTGAGACCCAGACCGCCACGTCCACGTCGCTGTGGGCCTGCGCTTCACCCCGCGCATGGGAGCCGAACAGGTAGGCCTCCTGCACCTCCAGGCGCAGGACGAGCGCGCGGGCGAGCGCGTCAATCAGGGCGCCGGGTGTGGGGAATGCGGAGGGAGACAGGGGAGGACCTCGCTGCGCAGGATGGAAGGCGAGCGCCAGCAGGAGGATACGCCGGACCCGGGAGGGGTGGCAAGCGCGGAGCAGCCACTGCCCCCTCACGTCAACTGCACCGTCACCAACTTGGAGATCCCCGGCTCCTGCATGGTCACGCCATACAGCGTGTCCGCGCACTCGATGGTCTTCTTGTTGTGGGAGATGATGATGAACTGGCTGTGGCGGGACATGTCCCTTAGAAGCTCGTTGAACCGGGCGCCGTTGCCCTCGTCGAGCGGGGCGTCCACCTCGTCGAGGATGCAGAAGGGCGAGGGGCGGACCCTGAAGAGGGCGAAGACCACGGCCAGGGCCACCAGGGCCTTCTCCCCGCCGGAGAGCAGGCTCAGGCTGCGCAGGCGCTTGCCGGGGGGCTGGGCCACGATGTCCACCCCCGTCTCCAGTAGATCCTCTTCGTCGGTGAGCACGAGGCTCGCCTTGCCGCCGGCGGAGAGGCGCTGGTACAGCTCGCCGAAGTGGACGTTCACCTGGTCGAAGGCCTCGCGGAAGCGCTCGCGGCAGGTGCGGTTGATGCGGGCCAGGGCGGCGCGGATCTCCTGGACCGAGGCCTCCAGGTCCTTGCGTTGCCCCATGAGCTCCTCGTAGCGGGCCTGGACCTCGAGGTACTCCTCGACCGCGGTGAGGTTGACGTCGCCGAGCCCCTCCAGGCGCTTGCGGCTCTTGTCGAGGTGATCGGCCCACTCCGCGAGCAGGGCCGGATCCTCGAGCTGGCGCGGCACGAGGACCACGTCCTCGACCTCGGGCAGGCGCTTGAGGTCGAGCGGGAGGCGCTCGTCGTCGGACAGACCGTGGGGGACGACGAGCTGCCCGTTCTTCTCGAGGCGGTCGAGCTGCGCGGGCAGGGAGATGCCGAGCTCCTCCTCGCCCTGGCGCTTGAGGGCGTCGATGCGCGCGCGCACCTCGCCGAGCTTGAGCTCCAGGGCCTGCACCGCGACGCTGGCCCGATCGCGAGCCTCGCGGGCATCGCCCACGGCGGCCTCGGCCCGCTCCACGCGGCGCCGGGCCTCCACGAGGTTCTTCCGCTCGTGAGCCAGCTTCTCGGCGACCCCTGCCTGGCGGCCGGCCACCTCGGTGATGCTCTCCTCGGTGGCGTGCTCCTGCTCCCCCAGCTCGGCCTGCCGTGCCGCCACCAGGGTGGCTTCGCCGCGGGCGCGCTCGACCGCCTCGTGGGCCTGCTCGAGCGCCCGGGCCGCAGCCGCCGTGGCGGCGCGCGCGCCCTGCAGGCGAGCCTCGGCCGCCGCCAGCTCCTCGCGCAAGCGCTGCAGGGCGGCCTGGAGCGCGGCGTGCTCACCGCCGAGCCGGCCCGCCTCCCGCTCCGCGCTCGCCAACTCCTCGGTGGCCTGCTGGGCCTGGGCCTGGGCCGCGGCGGCCAGCGCACGGGCCTCCGTGAGCTCGGCGGCCACCACCTCGACCCGCCCGCGTTGCTGACCGGCGCGGGCGGCCAGCTCGGCCAGCAGGCGCTGCTGGCGCTCCTCGGCCTCGCGTCCGGCGCGCACTCGGTGCTCCAGGCCCGTGGCCTCGACTTCGGACCTTCGAACCTCCTGCTCCTGGGCATCACGCGCCTGGCGGGCGCGGTCTCGCCCGGCGCGCCGGGCCAGCTCGGCCTCCTGCGCCCCGCGCTGGGCTTCGCGGGCCACGGTCGCCTCCGCCTCCAGCGCCGCGCAGCGCTGCTCGGCCTCCTGCAGGGTGCGGCGCCGGGAGAGCACGCACGCGGCCGCCGGTCCGCCACGGCCGAGCCGCACCAGCCCCCCGGGGGTGGCGCGCAGGCCACCGAACACGGCCGTCCAGCCCGCGGTGGCCCGCGTCAGGGCTTCCGACAGGTCGGCGGCGATCGCGCAACGGCCGAGGATCTGCCCCAGGGCGCGCCGGGCGCGCTCGGTCCCCCCGACCTCGGCCGCGAGCCCCTCGGAGGGCAGGGCTGCCTCGCAATCCGCCAGCAGCAGCCAGGCCGAGCCCTGGCCGGCGATCTCCACCGCCCGGTGCAGCTCGCCCGCACCAGGCAGGACCACGACATCGACCCGCTCGCCCAGCGCCAGGGCCAGGGGTTCCACCAGCGCCTCGGGGACCTCCAGCTCCTCGGCCAGGGCGAAGGCGTCGGGGAGGGCTTGCAGCACGCGCCGCGAGGCGTCGGCCAGGCCCTCGTGGCGCCCGGCGAGCTCCCTGAGCGAGTCGCGCCGGCCCCGCACCTGGGCCAGGTCGCGCTCCAGCGCCACCACCGCCTGATCTGCCTCGAGGCGCCGCTCCAGCGCCACGCGCACCTCGCCCTCGGCGTCCGTCCACGTGGCCTGGGCCGTGGCCAGGGTCTCCTTGAGCTGGGTATTCCGGACCCGTGCCGCCTCACGCTGCGCCTCGGCGGCGAGCCGCGCCTGAACGAGGCGCTCCCCTTCGGCCCGGGCCGCACCGAGATCCTTGTCGCGCCCCTCGAGATCCTCCCGGATGCGCGCCTGCTGCTGGGCCAACGTCTCGGCGCGAGCGCCGGCCCGCTCGGCCGCAGCGCGCACGTCCGCCACAGCCCGGCGCCGGCGGTCGCGCAGCTCGCGCGCGACGCCCAGGCTCCGCCCGGCGGCGGCGCAGCGCTCCTCCTGCTCCGCGGCGGTGGCCCGCGCCGCCTCGATGGTCGCGATGCGCTCCTCGACAGCCCGCTCGGCCGCGGCCCGCTCCTGCTCGAGCCGCGCGGTCCGCGCCCCGGCCTGGTCGAGCTCGGTCCCCAGGCGCCGAGCGCGCTCCAGCAGATCGGCCCGCTCCCGCTCCTGGTACTGGCGGGCGGACTCCAGCTCGCGGCGGGTGGCCTCCAGCTCGGCCAACTGGTCCCGCAGGCCGCCCACCACGGCGTCCACCACCTCGGCCTGCTCCTTCTCCCGCGCCAGCTCGACGGTGGCCAGGGCGAGCTGGCGCTCGCGGCGCTCGCGCTCACCGCTGGCCGCGCGCGCCTCGCCGTTGAGCGCCGTGCGGTCCTGCCGCAGCGCACCGAAGCGCGCCAGGGCCAACAACAGGGAGGTCTGCGCCACGATCGCCCGCAGCCGCCGGAACCGGGCGGCCTTGTCCACCTGTTTGGCCAATTGCTCCAGGCGCTGCTCCAGCTCCTCGACCACGTGCACCGAGCGCTCGAGGTTGGCCAGGGTGGTGTCGAGCCGGACGAGGGTCTCGGCCCGGCGGGCCTTGTAGCGCGAGGTCCCGGCCGCCTCCTCGAGCAGCCCGCGCCGCTCCTGCGCGCTGGCCGCGATCACCGCCCCGATGCGGCCCTGCTCGATGAAGGAGTAGAAGCGGTTGCCGGCCCCGGTGTCGAGGAAGAGATCCTGCACGTCCTTGAGGCGGACCCGGTGCTGGTGGATGCGGTACTCGGAGCCGCCCCCGCGCAGGATGCGGCGGCTCACCTGGAGCTCGTCGAAGCGGGCCCACTCCCCGGCGAAGGGGCGATCGCCCGCGCCGAAGGTCATGATCACCTGGGCCATGGACATGGGGGCCCGCCCCTGGGCCCCCGAGAAGACCACATCCTCCATGGCCGCCCCGCGCAGCTCCCTGGCGGACTGCTCGCCGAGGCACCACTTCATCGCGTCGAGCACGTTGGACTTGCCGCAGCCGTTCGGGCCCACGATCCCGGAGATGCCGTCGCTGAAATGGAACACGACCCGGTCCGGGAAGGACTTGAAGCCGTGGATCTCCAGCTTGCGGATGTGCATCGGGCGCCGGGGGCGGGACGCGGCCAGGAGCGGCCGCCATCAGCCCCATATCCGCGCTCCGGGGGGCGGGCTGGAGAGCGCGGGTGGCGGGCCGCAATACTCCCCTCCCCCGCGGCGTAGGAGCCGGCGCACGTGCCCAGCCCCGGAGTCCCACCATGGTCCCTGCCGTCCGCGAGAGCACCGCGCTGGACCGCCCCCAGCGCGACGTCATCAGCGCCTACGTCCTCCTGATCCCCGCCATCTTCGGCCTGTCCGGACTGCACCGCTTCTACCTCGGGCGCTGGGCCAGCGGCCTCCTCTGGCTGGTCACCGGCGGCCTGTGCGGCATCGGCAGCGTGGTGGACATGATCATGCTGCCGCGCATGGTGGACGACACCAACCGCGGCGCGCCGGGCTGGTAGCGCGGATCCAGGAAAGAAACCCGGAAATCGAGCCGACGCCTTGGAGGTCGGTGAGCTGGGAGGATACCGCCTGGGGGCTGCCTCCACTGAACGCTTCGTCGCTCTTCGCGAGCCTCCACGAAGCGCCCTCTCGGCCCCTCCAACCCACCGGAGTCCATCCATGCTCGGAGCGCTCGGAGCCCTCATCGCCGCCATCGGCATCATCGTGATGATCTGGGGCGGATTCCAGAAGTACAAGGCTGGCCGCCTGCTCAAGGCCCCCTTCCACCCCACCGGCGAGGTCGCCTCGAAGGGCGAGCAGGTGGCGGGTCCGAAGGGCGCCATCTCGACCGAAGGCAAAGTCGTCTGCCCACAACCGCTTGTCTCTCCCTGCACCGGCACACCCTGCCTGTACTACGAGCTGAAGGTGGTCGGCACCTGGAAGGAGGGCGACGCCACCAAGTCCAAGGACTACGTCGAAGAGAAGAAGGCCGCGGCGTTCTCGCTGGACGACGGCTCAGGCCCATGCCGCGTCGAGGCCGGCAAGGGCGGCGACTTCGACCTCGAGAAGACCTTCGACGAGACCAAGAAGGAAGGTTTCCTGGCCGATCTCAAGTCCGCCGTGGGCAAGGGCGAGCCGATCGTGTTCGGTACCTACGCCTTCGCCAACCCCCCCATGAGCAAGGCCAACAAGTTCCAGTGCACCGAGCGGATCCTCAGGGTCCCGGAGCGGCTCTACGCCAACGGCCGGGTCGCGGAGGGCGGCATCTCCTCCCCTTCCTGGACCGCGCTGATCCTCTCGGCGAAGTCCCGCGATGAGCTGCTCGGCTCCACCGCCAGGAGCGCCAGGAGCTGCCTGTTGTACGGCGGGATCGCCGCCGGCGTCGGCGTGATCCTGGGCATCGTCGGCGCGTTCCTCTAGCCCCGCCGGCTACCCGACCCTCCCCAGCACGAGGGGGATCGGCTCGGGCGCCACCTCCCCGACCGCAAAGGCGCGCTGCGTGAGGCCGATGGCCTCCTCCAGCGCGCGGCCCGCGTGGTGGACCTCCGCCAGCACCTCGCCGGCCCGCACCGCATCGCCCCGCTTCTTGCGCAGCACGAGGCCGACGCCCGGGTGGACGGGCTGCTCGGCCTGCTCGCGCCCGGCGCCCAGCGCGAAGGCCGCCAGGGCGATGTCCATCGCGTCGAGCGCCGTGACCACGCCGGAACGATCCGCGCGTACTTCCACCATCCCAGTGATCCCGCACAGGCGTTCGGGGCGCTCCAGGGCCTCCGGATCGCCGCCATGCGCCGCGACCAGACGCTGGAAGCGGGCGTAGACCCTGCCCGAGCGCAGCAGCTCGGCCGCGCGTTCATCGTCCGCCAGGGCGACGGTCAGGTCGAAGAGGTCCTGGGGCCCGCCCCCCTTCAGGGTCTCCACCGACTCGATCACCTCCAGCCCGTTGCCCACCGCCCGGCCCAGCGGCTGCGACATGTCGGTCAGCAGCGCACGGGTGCGGACCCCACACCCCTCACCCGTGGAAACCAGGCTCTCGGCAAGGGTCTGCGCAGCCCTGAGATCCTTCATGAAGGCGCCGGCGCCGACCTTCACGTCGAGCATGAGGGCGTCGATGCCCTCGGCCACCTTCTTCGAGAGGATGGAGGCGGTGATGAGCGCCACCGAAGGGACTGTGCAGGTCTCGTTGCGCAGGGCGTACAGCAGGCGATCCGCCGGAGCGATCTCGCCGGTCTGCCCGTTCATGAAGCAACCGACCTCCGCCAGGACCTCCCGGAGCCGGCCGGCGGGCAGGTCCGTGCGGAAGCCCGGGATGGCCTCCAGCTTGTCGAGGGTGCCGCCGGTGTGCCCGAGGCCGCGCCCGCTGACCATGGGGACCTTGCGGCCCAATTCCGCCAGCAGCGGGGCGAGCACGAGCGAGACCTTGTCGCCCACCCCGCCCGTGCTGTGCTTGTCCACGAAGGGACCTTCCAGGCCCTCCCAGCGCATGCGGTCGCCGCTGTCCACCATGGCGCGGGTCAGGGCGACCTTCTCGTCCTGCGAGAGCCCGCGCACGAACGAGAACGCGAGCCAGGCCGCGGCCTGGGGGCGGCTGACCTGCCCAGCCACCAGTGCGCGCACGAAGGCGCCGATCTCGGCGGTCGAGTGCACCCGCCCCTCGCGCTTGGTCTCCAGGAAGGGATGGATGGAGAAGCCCACAGAGCCTCCTCGTCAGGTGGGGAGCGGAGGAAACGCCGCCAGGAAGCTCTCGCCGGCGGGCAGTGGGCCGACGCCGAGGTGCTCGGCCACCGTGGCGCCCACGTCGGCCAGGGTGCGGCGCTCGCCGAGGGCGACACCGCCGAAGCCCGGTCGCCAACCGAGCACCGGCACGCGCTCGCGGGTGTGGTCCGAGCCACCATGGCAGGGATCATTGCCGTGATCGGCGGTGATGAGCAGCAGATCTCCGGGACGCAGCGCCGCCAGGATCTCCGGCAGGCGCCGGTCGAAGGCCGAAAGCCCCTCGGCGTAACCCACCGGGTCCCGTCGGTGGCCCCAGAGCATGTCGAAGTCCACCAGGTTGGCGAAGATCAGGCCTTCTTCCTGAACGGTGAGGCGATCGAGCACGCCCTCGACCACGGCGGCGTTGTTGCCCGCCTTGACGGCTTCGGTGAAGCCGCGGCCGCCGTAGAGGCTCTTGAC
>Ga0233425_10011876_pt1 | contig 10022 bp, 5 predicted proteins | sample Watercolumn_Towu_2_FD_181712 | JGI IMG/M metagenome (GOLD analysis project Ga0233425, IMG submission 181712) | Freshwater microbial communities from Lake Towuti, South Sulawesi, Indonesia - Watercolumn_Towuti2014_140_MG | ecosystem: Environmental > Aquatic > Freshwater > Lake | place: Indonesia... | reverse complement strand
CTTGGGGAATCCGGCGACCTATGTGTTGGCGGGGGTGATCCCGGAGTTCGATCCGTCGCGTGGTGGCCGTCGTCGTGATTACCCGAGTTTCATGTGGATTGTCTATGAGGCGTTGTTGTCGGTGTATGGGAGCGCTCGTCAGGTCGAAGCCGAACTCTCTCATCCGTTGGTCTGGGCACTCGCCCGACGGTGCGTCCGCCGTCAGTTCCCCAATGAGCCGGAGTGTTGGCTGCCAGCGCGGCCGATGCGCCGCCACCATTACATCTACGGCCGGAACCGATACCTGACCGATCCGATGATCCTGGCCGAACTCGCCGGGCGGCATCGCGAACTCGCGGCGTTGCAGGCGCTCGAGATCGGGCTCGTCGACTTGGCGGGGCCGGGATCGTGGACGCACCCGGATCTGTCTCGGATGTTGCATGCTGATGGGAAGGTGATCACGCCGTTGTATCGGGCCCGGCCGGGGGACCGTCGCGTTGATCCGGTCACGGGCGAGATCCGCGCGAAGCGATCGGATCCGGATGCGGGGTTGCATTTCGAGGGGACGGGGGAGACGGCGTGGGGCAACAAGTATGTGATTGTTGCCGCCCGCAACGACGAGGTTCATGGTCGGGTCATTCTCGACATCGAATACGTCCCGGCACCGGGTGGTGAAGCCGCCGCGGCGATGCACTGTTTCGGGCGGCTCGCGCCGCTGCTGCCGGGTGCGCAAGGTGTGATCTACGACACGGCACTACGTGGTGTGCATCACCAGCGGTTGCTGCGCGAGTTCGGCTGGCTGCCCGTCAACCGGGTCACCGCCAAGCAAGCCAACCCCAGCACGGCGCGGCGGGCGGAGCGGCGGGTCGACAAGAGCGTGCATCTCGAAGACAAGATGATCACCCGCCCGGACGGCACGAGTGTGATCGTGAAGTTGTTCGCGCGGGGAGGGACACTCGGGATCGTTGAGCTCGACGATCGCGGGAACCCGATCTTCGAACCCTTGCGGCGGGTTCGGACGCACCGCAACCAAGACAAGAACGCTCGGTACCGTTGGTATAACGACTACGAGCTCCCTGACCGGTATGGGGCGGGAACGGTCACGGTCCGGCTCCACGCCAACGCCGACGACGCGCGACGGAAGTTGAACCGGACCGAGAACCTGCGGCCGATCCCACAAGACGATCCTGACTTCGCCGCCCTCTACGCGCGACGTAACGATGCGGAGAGCATCAACCGGTACCTCGACGACACGCTCTGGCTCGGCCGCGCTCACTCCGTCGGGCACCGTCGCCAGCATGTGAACCTGCTCGGCTTCGCGCTCATGACCAACTCACTCGCCCGACACCGCCACCACCACCGACGGCGACGACACGTCGACCTCGCCGCCTGAACCCACCACACCACCTGTCGACCGGCGGAACACCGCGCGCCCGACAGCGACAGCCGCGATCAGCAGCATCGAATCGGAGCTTCGCGGCACGAACGCAACGCCGATCGGCGCCACGACCTACGCCAGTATCCTCGCCACCGTCGCAACAACGGAGTTTTCTCCCACGTTTTGTGCAACCCCCGCCCTCGTCGGGGATGAAGAAAACCTGCTGCGTCTCAGTCGCGGACCAGGCACAGAACGGATTTCGCGTTTTTCGGAACGCAACCCAGGCCACGTTGCGTCGAGTCTGGGACACACATGGTGCGGACACGGACACCCGCTCCGTCGGCGTAGACACGAACGTAAGTTCGTGTCTGTAGGAGTGTCAGGGCGCGGGACCAACACTCTCGTCGGTCACTGCACGCGCGCGGCTTACGGGTGGGTCTTCCTGGTGCTTATCGAGCGGGGTATTCGAGGGCACGAATAGCCTCGTGAACTGTGGCAGGGCTTGGGTGGTGGGGCTCGGTCCGGGTTGCCGGGTTGCGGGGCGGTCGTGCGCCTCGACTTGAGGTCGCGCAGGCGATCGACGCGTTGGCGTATGGCGTCGTAGGCCGACGTCGAAGAAATGCTGTTGCTCGGCATGTTGCTGCAGTGTTGGAGTCGACGATTCCGCGCCCTGAGGCCTTATGCGCCGTGAACGATCTCACTCCAGTGGCGGGTTCGGCATTGCTCGAACGCATGCTCGATATTTCGCCGCCCATCGAACCGCTCGGCCGCGTCGTTGACCGGCTCGCGCGTTTCGCCGCCTCGGCCTCGATGCTCGAACGTGCCGCCATGTGGCTTGGTAGCGATGGGGATGGGCTTCGCGTCCTCGCGCGGGCTGAAGCAGCACATCCACTGTTGGCTCATGTTGATGTCGAAATGGCTGACGATGCGGTCGCAGTCGTCCGTACGCGCGGGAACCGTCAACTTGGCCAGTTCGTTGGTCCGCTCGGTGCTGTGGATGTGATCTCGATGTGGTTGTCGGACTCGATCGTCGTGGCGCACAACGGGGACGATTTCGATTTTCGTGTCCTCGGAGGCGCTGGTGTCGAGGTGCCGAGCAGTCGTTTCGACACGTTGAGGTGGTCGTGGCTCGCGTGGGTCGACGCGCCCTCTCACAGCCTCGCCGATTGTTGTGAACGTGCGGGTGTTCCGGTTGGGTTGCGTCACGACGCGCTCGTGGATGCGCAGCTAGCGCGTCTCCTTGTCGATCCGCTCCTCGGGCAACTTCACCGGCTCGGGCCGGACCAGCGAGGCGCGATTCGTACGGCGCTGCGCCAGTCGGTCGACGCCAACGTCCTCGACTGGGCGCTCGGCCTTGAACAGGCTCGGTGGAGCGCGCCTGAGTTGATCGTCGGTGACGCGCCCCTCGCCGCGAGGTCGAACGACCGTGAATTGCATGAGGTGGCGGCTATCGACGAGGTGTTGTCTGGACTTGGCGCGCAGTGGACCGTCGCGTTTCCTGCGCTTCGTGACTCAAGGGCCCTCTCGTGTGCCATCTCAGGCTGGCGCGTCCGTGGCTCACGTGTGATCGACCGGGCGGCGCTGTCACGCGATCTCGCGAGCGCAGGTTGGGTTGGGGCTCTCGGTGTTCGGTTGCTCCACGCGTGTGATGGCCTCGTGGATCTGGCGCCGCCGTCAGCGGCGTCGGTTGTCGAAGCGATGCCGCGATTGAACCGCGAGGTGGTTCATCTCGGTGTTGGGCCCTACGTCAGCGATCGGATCACGCTTGCTGAGCAACCACCGGACGGTCCGGTGGTACTCGTCGATCCGATCGTTCATTGCTTCGAACCGCTCAGCGAGGCGGATGGCGATGTCTCCGCGTTCGATCCGATCGCTCATCAGTGGCCGGTTCGCGGCGCCGGCGTCGGAGTGCTGTGGGATTCGGGCGGCGCACGTACCGTCAGTCAGTTGTGGGCTCGCGTCCTTGGTGGAGAACCACGGATTCGCGGCCATCAACGCGAGTTGAGCGTGCGGGTTTGCCACGTGACTGGCGTACCGGCGCGAAGCGGGCGTGTTCGACTCAGTCGCGTCGCTGGCCTGGCCGCCGCGCGCAGCGAACATCGCGCCACGCTGCTCGTGACAGGTGCCGAACAACGCGACTTCCTCGTCCGACATTGCAAGGGATTCTGGCAGGAGCGCACGAACACTGGGCTCGCACGGCCTCCGGGGTGGCCGACCTACGGAGAAACGCGACGACGGCTCTCCGACGGCGACGTCCGGCTCGGAGTCGTGACTGTGAGCGGCTTGCGCGGGCTTCGTCCCGACACGGAACTGGACCTGGTGTTCGACCGGCTCGGCGCTCCAAGTCCAGACCAGCCGATTGTGGCGCGGCTGCTCAAAGAGGAGCACGCAGATAGCGACCCGTACGGTTCCGTGATCGAGCCGATCACGGCGCTGCGACTCCTGCGCTGCCTCGTCGGCCTTGGCGGCGAGGCGTTCCTCGCCGATCCAGCTGCGGCGTCACCTCTCATCCGAAGCGTCGCCAGTCGGGCCGCGGGATGGAGATCGGAGTCGTTGCCGACACTCGAAGAGACGGAGACCGCGTACGCGCTGCGCCAGCGTGTGCTCGAGTCAGCGGCCGCCGACTCGCTCGCGACCGCGCCCGCCGATCCGCGCCGCTGCCTCGATGACGCCTTGGCAAGGCTGTTGCCGTCGGGAAACGTCCAAGGTTTTCAGCGTGCAGTCATCGACAGCGTCCTCGACGGCAGCCACACGCTCGCGGTCTATCGCACCGGAAAGGGCAAGAGCCTGTGTTATCAAGCAAGCGCGCTCGCGCTCTCCGCTGCCGGCGCCGGAATGTCGGTAGTCATTTCTCCGCTGATCGCGCTCCAGCGCGATCAGCTGATGTCGCTTCGTAGTCATGGCATCTTGAATGCGACTGCGATCAACAGTGAACTTGATCCCGTGGAGCGGGCTGGGCGCCTGCGAGGGATCGAAGCGGGGTTCTACACGCTTGTGTTCGTCGCGCCTGAGGGTCTCGGTTCGCGCAGCCTTCAGCGGGCCGTGCAACGATCGGAGTCGGGCGGGGTCGCGATGCTCGTCGTCGACGAGGCTCACTGCATCTCCGAGATGGGACACGACTTCCGGCCGTCGTATCGGCGACTACCGCGCGGGTTGCGACGCCTGACGGGCGTCGCGGACGACACGCCGCTCGCGCTGGTCCCCGACACTGTTCGAGTCCTCGCGCTCACAGGAACAGCACGAACGGCGGTCCGTTCCGACATCGTCGAGCAACTCGGGGTCGGCACCATGCGTACCCACGTGGACGACACCTTCGTGCGCCCCGAACTCCGATTTCGTGTTCAACGAGTCCCTGCGCCCACAACATCACCCGATGCCCTCGGCCTCGACCCGGGCCGATGGAAGCTCCTTCAAGACGAGCTTGCAGCAGTCGGACGTCCAGCGATCATCTATGCAGCGACCAGACGCGAGACCGAGTTGCTCCGCGATGCCCTGAGCGCGTCGAACCCGCGCGTCGGCGCATACCACGCCGGACTCAGGCCGCTGGCACGCCGGACCATTGAGCGCCAGTTCCGTGATGGTGACGTTGACGTCATCGTCGCGACGAACGCCTTCGGGATGGGAGTTGACAAGGACGACGTCAAGGCCGTCATCCACTGGCGGATGCCCGGCACTCCCGAGGCGCTCTATCAAGAAGCAGGCCGAGCCGGGCGCGGTCTGCGCGGTCAACCCGCTGACTGCGTCGTCCTGTACAACCCGACCGACCTTGACAAAGCCGCGTTCATCAAGACTCGAAGCACTCCCACCAGGGACGAACTCGAACGGACCTGGGCGACACTCGACGTGCTCCGAACACTGCAGAACGACGAACGCGACACGGTCGTCGTGACAGACGACGACGTGAGACGCCTCGCCGGACTGCGTGGCGTCGTCGATCCAGAGGTCGTGCTTGCGCACCTCGAGGACGCGGGCCTGCTTCGGGAATTCGACAGTGGCAGCGATTGGATGCTGCTGCGGCGTATCGGCGAACCCGTCGAGGGTCTCGACCCGGTCGAACAGGCGGTGTATGACCTCGCGACGTCGAACGACGCGTTCGCCCCAATGTCGATTCGCGATGCCTGCGATCTCGCGACGAGCCGCGGTCATCCCGTGAACCCTGCCTCAGTGCCTGCGGCGGTCGTATCGCTGGTCCGACGCTCGCTGATCGCGCAGTCGGAGCCCGTGATCCGCGCCCGTCCCTGCCACACCGATCCGCGCGGACGTGTCGCCGAGACATGGGAGAGGATCGGGAAGCTGGCCCGTCTGCTGCCATCCGAAGGGGAGCAGCGCGCGCAATGGTGTCGACCGCGGGTATCAGACGTTGGCGTCTCCCAACACGAACTCTTCGGTGTGATCGAGGCGATGGCCTCGCTGGGCTGGATCGAAGTCGATGCGCCCGTCGTTGACGGCCGCCTTCCCAAGATCCGCTGGGCACCGCGCGGTCCCCAGGCAGGCGGCGGGCTCGCGCGGCTGCGATCCGCGACGCCCGCGATCCTCGAGAACGCTCTCGGCGAAGCCGAAGGCGTACTTCTTGGCGATCTTGCGACTCGCTCGAACTCGAGCCCCGCCGATGCTCGCGATGTGCTCATGGTCGCGAACCTCTGTGGAGCAATCGTGCACGACCCAGCCTCGTGGCAGGGATCCGTCCGAGTCCGCCTTCTGGCGCTCGGATCCCGCGAGACCGCAGCACCGAAACTCGACCATGCCCGCACAGTTGTCTTGGGACGTGAGCGCGACGACCGGCTCCGCCGCGCGGCGCTGGACCGATACGCCGCGATCGAGATCAGCGAAGCCGATGTCGACCCGTACCAGGAGTACCTGAACGGCTATTTCACGGACCCGTCGTTCCTCGATGAGCTGGATGCGGCGCTCCGCGACGATGTGCTCGGGCCGCTCACCGATGAGCAACGCTGCGCCGTGACCAACGAAGCGCAGCGTCTCGCGATTCACGCCGGGCCCGGAACCGGAAAGACCCGCGTACTCACTCACCGCATCGCATATCGCGTCTTGCAGAGCAAAGTCTCGCCGCACGAGGTCATCGCGGTGACCTTCACGAAGGTCGCAGCGGGAGAGATGGCGGCGAGGTTGGCACAGCTCGGAGTGTCGGGCGTGCGGGTCTCGACGATCAACGCACTCGCATACCAACTCGTCCGTTCCTACTGGCCCGAACTTGGGTTCACCGCCGAGCCGACAGTATTGGACGACCGGACGACGAGGTCGCTGGTCGCCCAGGTCCTCCCGGTCGACTCCCTGGCAGCCGGCGTCGTTCCCGCGAGTGTCGCCGAGCGCATCCAACTCGCGAAGGTCATGCTGATCGAACCTGACAGTTATCCCGGCCCGATGCCACCCGCCCGGAAGCAGGCTCCTGACGAAGTGGTGCGAGTGGCATACGCGAAGTACGAGGAACGAAAACGTGCGGCGGGTTGGATCGACTTCGCGGACCAGATCGCGTTCGGTACGGCCGCGTTGAGGCGCGGCGGGGGTAGTCGCTTCCTGAACACGATCGCGGACGTGTACATCGACGAAGCACAAGATCTGACACCCCTCGACTGGCGATTCGTCGGGCGGCTCGCTCGCCGTGCCCGACGTACAGCAGTTGGCGACCCACGACAGGCAATTAACGAGTGGCGAGGCGCTGACCCGACGGCGTTCGAGGAATTTTGCGCACGCAGCGACGCCCGACTCGACCTGTTGGTGAACCATCGATCAACTGAACAGATCCTTGCCCCCGCGAATCGGCTCATGGCCCAGTATCCGGCCGTGTCAGCGAACGGCCGACAAGGTCCGGACGTATCGGTCGCCCGATACGACAACGAACAGGATCACGACGACCAGATCGCTCGCCACGTCATGGATCTCCTGCGCCACGGGGTCTCCGATGACGACATCGCTGTGATCACCAAGACGAACGAGAGCGTCGGTCGCCTCGCGCGCGTTCTCGCCACAAGACGTCTCCCCGTTCGCGCGGTTGAGCTGCGACCGTTGGGCACGACGGTCGCATTCCGACTCGCATTCGCCACGATGTCCGAGGCGATGCTCGACGAATGCGGCGAGTTCTCGACCGCGATCAAGGCGCTTCTCGAATCCGAAGAACAACGCCGCCATCACACCAACGAGTCACCACTCACGGAAACCGACTACGACGACGCTCACCGTCTCGTCGACGCGTACCTCCACAAGACATTCTCGGGGAACGCGGACCTCAAAGCTGCCTTGCGGTCCATCGCCGCCGACGACCAGCGCGGCTCCCCAGGCGGCATCACTGTCATGACGATGGCTCGCTCGAAGGGTCTCGAGTGGGACAGCGTCATCATCGGCGAAGCCGACTCCAAGAATCTGTTCGCGACCCGCCCCGACGACGAAACGCGACGCGTCTTCTACGTCGCCATCACACGCGCCAAGCGAAACCTTCACATCGCATGGTGGCCACGAGACGGCGCCAGCATCAGCCAATTCGTCCACGAGTCAGGACTGTGATCACGGTTCGGCACCGGCGATGCCCGCGGTCAAGAGCGTTGGTGGCATGAGAAAGCGATCGGGAGCCGCCGAAACGCAGTCGCCCAATCGTGCTCGTGCGCCGGCGCGACGGGCGCGTCAGCGCCCTTGCTCCGTAGGTCGCATCCGGGTCTGCTGTCGTGGTTGGATCGTGTGATGCGGTATCGGATCAGGGTCACGCGCCTGCAGATCGCCGATCGGACCGTGCGCGCGGCAGATGAAGACGCAGCGATCGAGCAAATCCGCGAGGAGCTACGCCAGCCCTACGGGTTCCTGAGCCGTTGGGAGACCGTGAACACCGACCTTGAGGTGCTCGTCGCCGAGGAATCGGTCGCGGGTACGCCGATCGCTCCGACCGAGGCCGCCATGCTGTTGTCGGTCGCGGACGCAGCGAACGTGTTGGGCGTGTCGCGCGGGTCGTTGTCTGAGTTGGTGAATCGCGGTGATCTCCAGAGTTTGCAGATCGGGAGACGTCGCCTGATCCCGCGGGCCGCGCTGATCGAGTTCATCGATGAGAACACTCGATCGCGTCGCTGACAACGGCACCCGCCATGCCGGGCCGAGGATCGGCGGCTAGAACGGCGGAGCCGACCGGTAGCGTCTTGGGGCACGGAGAGGTCCGGCGGGATTGGCACGACATGACCACGACGACAGTTCTCTCGGTTCGGCAGGCACGATCAGTCCAGTCGACGGTGCGCTGAGGTGGCCGCCGGAGCGGGACCGGGTACTTATCGGGTCGTTGACGGTGCGCGCGTCGAGTTCGCTGATGCGCGCGCGGCCTGGACCGAGCCGGCTCGTGAACACCTGATCGCGGTCGCTCGTTCCTATAACGCGATGACGACCTATCGCGAGCTGGCCGAGGATGTCCAGGTGCGGTCGGGTATCCGCACCAAGATGTTGCCCTGGCATTGGATCGGTGGGGTTCTCGGCGACGTCGCGAGAGACTGTCACCGGCGAGACGAACCGCTGCTCAGCGCGCTGTGTGTCCACAGCGACGGCACCGTCGGTAAGGGCTACGCACTCGCCACCCGCGAGAACTACGGGATCGACCCGTCGGACCCTGACCTGCACGCGGCCGAGGAACGCCTCCGCTGCTACCGCCACTTCGGCGCGGTGCTCCCCGCCGACGGTGGCCGACCACAGTTACCCGGCAAACTCGCGAGCCGCCGCGAACGCGCACGTCGCCGGCCGATGCCCGAAACGCGCCGGGCGCCGTGTCCGACTTGTTTCGTGGAACTGCCGATATCGGGTGAGTGCGGGAACTGCTCATGACAGCAGCTCATGCGGGCGCGGAAAGCAACGACGAAGCCGCCGCAGCCTTCGGCACCGCGGTCCAGGTCGCGTTACGCACCTGCCTCGAGCTCGGGTACCGCCCGAGCTACTTCATGCAGATGCTCGCCGAACACGGACCGATCGAAACGACACGCCAGCTCATCAACACTGCGGCTCCCAGCGCGGGGTTCGTCCGCCTCTGGGAACTCGGCCGTCTCGACCTCACCGTCGAAGCCCTCGCGCTACGCCCAGAGTTCGCGTCCGTGTTCAGCGAATCTGAACGTGCCATGGCCGCGCGGCGCTTGCGCGACTACGGCTACCACCGCCCGTAGCGACCCGGCGTCCTGCACGGCGTGCCGGCACCCGATCCATCAAGTTGTAGAACACCACGACGGCGCGTGCGTTCGGTACGCTCATGACCGAAACCACCCTCAGAGTGGCCAGTGTGCCCCGGTGTCGTCAGGGTCCCGTCTCGGGACACAACTCCCTGACGCCGTCCGGGGCTTTCTTTGTTCAGGGGACGAGGCACAGTGGACGGATCGAAACGCAAGAAAGGTCGGCGGGGGAGGGCGTCAGCATCAGCGATCGCCCGAGCCGAACGTGAGCGTGAAGCGATCGGACTGCGACGCGCCGGCGCGAGTTACGACGAGATCGCCGCCCGGGTCGGCTATGCGGATCGCAGCGGCGCGAAGAAGGCCGTCGAACGTGGCTTGTCGCGCTGGATGCGCGAGAGCGACGAGGAACTCCGCGCGCTCGAACTCGAACGCACCGAGGTGATCATCGCCCGGCTCTGGCCCGCGATCGACACCCATGCGCCGGACCTCAAGGCGGTCGAGGTGTTCTTGCGGGTGGCGGAGTA
>Ga0233425_10011875_pt1 | contig 10024 bp, 6 predicted proteins | sample Watercolumn_Towu_2_FD_181712 | JGI IMG/M metagenome (GOLD analysis project Ga0233425, IMG submission 181712) | Freshwater microbial communities from Lake Towuti, South Sulawesi, Indonesia - Watercolumn_Towuti2014_140_MG | ecosystem: Environmental > Aquatic > Freshwater > Lake | place: Indonesia... | reverse complement strand
CGACAGCATCGGAGGAACAGAGCAACGGGATACAGCAGATAAGCAAGGCCATCCAGCAGATGGACCAGGTGGTGCAGCAGAATGCTGCGAATGCGGAAGAGACGGCTGCTGCGAGCGAGGAACTGACAGCTCAGGCGCAGGGGCTTAACGACCTGGTTGATACTATCGCAAAAGAAGTTATTTCAAAGAATGCTGCCGAAGGCAATGTAATCGTTTCTGCTGATATTGAAGATACCGAAGCAAAGGCGTTAATGAAAGGGCGTTCTTCGGCAGACGAATAACAGTAATCGCGAATGTCCCCTCCCTCATCCCCTCCAGCGGGGGATAGGTGCTTGTGTCCCCCTCAGTGAGGAGGATTGAGGGGAAGTCGTATTTGTTTGAAATTCCTGTACATTTAGTAGTGTAGAGCGAAGAGCCTCTTCGCTCTACAATTGCCAGCTCTGTAGGGTGGACAATGCCCACCGGAAATACATATCGTGGATGAGTAGGGACACGGTGCTCCGTGTCCCTGCTGTCTGTGAAATTCCTTGAACATAAAGGTTTTGGAGTACGTATCATGAAACACAAGGTTTCTCTGAGTATTTATTTGATATTTTTTGTATCACTTTTTTTATCGGGAGATTTTACTGCTGTATCTTATGGCAATGAAGCAGGCGAAAAACAATTTCTGCAAAACATCCGGCAATTGACTTACGAGGGCAAACGAGCGGGAGAAGGCTATTTTTCAGAAGACGGGAAATATATGATTTTTCAAAGCGAGCGCGAGCCGGAAAATCCTTTTTTCCAAATCTATCTGCTGGATTTCGAATCGGGAGACACTCATCGCATTTCACCGGGAACCGGGAAGACCACCTGCTCTTTTATCAGACCGGGACACAGCGAGGTTCTTTTTGCGTCAACCCATCTCGACCAGGAATCAAAGGCGAAACAACAGGCCGAGATTGAACTGCGCTCGACAGGAAAAGAACGTCGTTTTACCTGGGATTATGATGACCACTACGACATCTTTTCTGCACGCCGTGATGGAACCGGTCTGAAACAACTGACAAACTCTACCGGTTACGATGCGGAGGGTGCTTACTCCCCTGACGGAAGTAAAATCGTTTTCTGCTCTTTACGGGATGCCTATCCGTCAGAAAAACTAACACCCGAAGACAGGAAGCATCTGGAAACCGATCCTTCGTATTTCGGGGAAATCTATATCATGAATGCCGATGGCACTGATCAGAAAAGGCTGACCAATTGTCCCGGGTATGACGGAGGACCTTTTTTCAGCGCTGACGGGAAAAGGATCATCTGGCGGCATTTCAACGAAAACGGCATGCTGGCCGACATCTATACCATGAAGCTGGATGGGTCAGATGTACGGAGGCTGACTGATTTTGGGTCGATGTCGTGGGCGCCTTATTTCCACCCCTCAGGTGAATATGTAATCTTTCACTCGAACAAGCTGGGATTTACCAATTGCGAATTATTCATAGTCGATACACCTGGCGAAAAGGAACCGGTGCGGGTTACCTTTACCGATAAATTTGACGGCCTCCCCGTTTTTGCTCCGGACGGAAAACAACTTTCCTGGACGTCCAACAGAACCGCTGACGGGAAATCGCAATTATTCCTCGCGGAGTGGAACCACGAAGCAGCCAAAGAGTCTATCACAAAATCCCCCGTGCGGCAACAATCTCAGTCCCTGCAGACATTCAGCATTCCGGGGGATTCGTTCCATGACGACACTTCCGCAAAAACACCATCGGTGGCTGCAAAGGAAGAAAGACGTCTTTCGCCTGAAATAACTGCCGCAGACATGCACGAGGAGGTACAGTATCTTGCCTCAGATGCATTGGAAGGCAGAATGACCGGTTCGAAGGGCACACAAATGGCATCCGATTATATTGCCGCTTACTTCAAAAATATCGGACTGAAGCCGCTGGGCGACAATGGAGATTACTTCCAGGAATTCCCCTTTACTTCCGGTGTAACAGTAATTCCAGACAAGAATCACCTTCAGATTATGAGCGGAAATGCTGCGAAAGAAACATTAAATTATACTGTTGGCAAAGACTTTTCCCCTTTGTCGTTTACTGCAAACGGCGATGCGGAAGGAGAGGTTGTGTTTGCCGGCTACGGACTTTTTGTGCCGGGAAACAACGGTATTGTGTATGATTCATACGCCGGTATAGACGTAACCGGCAAAATCGTCCTGGTTCTCAATTATCTCCCGGAAGAGGTTGATATGAAGAGGCGGCAGGAACTCAATTTGTACGCCGGTTTACGCTATAAAGCCATGCTCGCCAGAGAACGCGGCGCTAAGGCATTGCTGGTTATTAACGGCCCCAAGTCGCCCGGCGCAGGAGAATTAATTCCGTTATCCTTTGACAAGGCTTCGGCTGACTCGGAAATTGTTGCTGCTTCTCTCAGCAGCAAAGCGGCAGAAGCATTATTTGCACATGCAGAAAAAGACCTGGCATCCATACAGTCAAAACTGGATGTGGAAAATCCGGATACGAAAGGGAGTTTTGACCTGCCCGATGTTCGTATCAGAATATCAACAATGGTTGAACGGTTGAAAAAAACAGACCGTAATGTTATCGGCCTTTTGCTGCCATCGGAAGCCAAAGATGATACTGAATACATCATGGTCGGCGCTCATTATGACCATATCGGACATGGCGAAACAGATTCACTTGCCCGAAAAGGTGAGGAAGGCCAGATACATAACGGCGCCGATGACAATGCATCCGGCGTATCGTCTGTAATGGAATTAGCCGCTTCGCTGGCAAAGGCTAAAAATGGCAACCCTCAGGCATTTCGACGCGGGATCATCTTCACCCTTTGGTCGGGTGAAGAGATGGGGCTTATCGGGTCTTCCTATTTTTCCAAACACCCTGCCATTTCCCTGAAAAATGTGGCTGCATATATCAATTTTGACATGGTGGGACGGCTCAGGGACAACAATTTGATCATTCAGGGGGTGGATTCATCCAAACAATGGACTTCTCAACTGGAAAAACGCAATGTGACGGCTGGTTTTAATTTGAAGCTTCAGCATGATCCGTACCTCCCTACGGACGTTACCTCATTTTATCAGGAAGGCGTCCCTGTGATAAATTATTTCACCGGCGGCCACGATGACTATAATCGCCCAACCGATGACACGGAAACGCTGAACTATGACGGCATGGCGAGGATAGCCAAATTTGCGCAATCTATCATTATCGACCTGGTCAAGAATCAGGAACGGCCGCTGTATGCAAAAGTTGAACGGAAAGGGACGCCGAACGAACAGCATGGCTCTCAAAGGGTATATCTTGGTACAATCCCGGATTTTACCAGTGAAGGCATCACCGGTCTGAAATTAAGCGGTATCAAGACGGACGGGCCTGCCGACAAAGCCGGAATTAAGGAGGGCGATATTATTGTCGAATTTGGTAGTTTGAAAATCACAAATATCTATGATTATAAGTACGCCCTGGATGTCGTTAAAATTGGGAAGCCGGTTGATATTGTGGTATTGAGGAATGGCAATCGGCACACATTTACCGTTGTGCCTGAAGCAAAGAAATAATAGAGCTTCCTCATATTCTGGGGGGAGATGAACAGTAATCAAGTCGAGCAAATGGCAGGAAATATCTTGACACGTAGGATCAATCTTTGCGATTCCCCTCTGGAAAGAGGAGATAAGGGGTGTGTTAACAGACCAATCAATAACTTTGAAATTCCTATGCATTAACTTATGTATTTACGTCCAGATGGATGGTTCGCCTAACTGATATTTTCTCCCCTTTTTCCTAATGAATCCTTCTTCCATCAAGTGGTTAAGAGTGTTTTTTACCCTTTCCGAAGGCATATTGATTTCTTCTGCGATTTCCTGTTCCGAGGCAACTATTTTACGATTGAGCAGCTTAAGGATCATCCCCCGAATCTGCCGGTTTGACCCTTGAAACGGCGACTGCCTTTGATAATGAGCGCTTCTTCTGTTTGGATTCTCGTGCTGCTGTTTAAGCATTACCCCATAATCCATAAGGGCATAATACCATGTGCGGGGATCGGAAGTGTCCAATGTTTCTTCCACAAGAGGCAGTATTTCAGTATCTTTGATATCCGTTTTTTCAGGGAAAAAACCGTGGATAAACACCCTCCGTATGTTCGTTTCAATAAATGCTGCCGGCTGATTGAACGCAAAAGCAGCAATTGCAGAGGCCGTCGCGCCTCCTATACCGGGAAAAGTGATGAGTGTTTCCAATGAGGAGGGGAGATTTCCCTGAAAACCTTCAATAACTTTCTGCGCAATTTGTTGCAAGGCTTTTGCGCGGCGATTGTAGCCCAGCCCCTGCCAGACTTTAAATATCGTTTGAAATGGCGCATGAGCAAGGGTGTAAAAATCGGGAAATATGCGGATAAACTCTTCGTATTTCCCCAATACTCGCTGTACCTGAGTCTGCTGAAGCATTATTTCCGAAACGAGAATATGATACGGATTTTGTGTCATTCTCCACGGAAGGTTCCTTCCATATTTCTTATAGTATCGGTAGATTTTTTGCTGAAACTTCCCTATTTCACGCGTTGTCAGGTGATTCCTGTGTGTTGCCCGGTTAATGCCTAAAATTTTGCTTTTTGCACAAACATCGTCTTTCTTTTTCATAAACAGTGCATTGAAAAGTGTTGAGTTAAAAATACGAAGGTCAATTACAGTATGCCGCATACCGTTGTTATTTTGATAACAAACGGTGATACTTTAACAGATATAAGCCTCTCTATAAACACAATTAATAATTGACTTTCACAGCAGATTTATAGTATCTTGCAATCAGTCCTGATTTCTTATGCCCGGCGTTCTGTTATAAGTCTGTAGTGACTCAACATACGACTTGAATGGAGTGCATATCATGGGTTTTAACTGGATTGTAGAAGGTGTTCGAATGCCTATCCCCCTGGAATTTTCATCCACGCAACGGCAGGTAAAAAGGGTTCAGCAGATTGAAAAAGAGCACAAACCGCAGGATAATGAGGAAGATTCTCCGCATCCTAAGGAATCGGTTATGCAGCGCATGGTAGAAAAAACCTACCGGCATTCAAAGCAAATGCCGGAGGAACGGAAACAGGCTGTCTGCGCCAGTCAAATTATGACCTCGCCGGTGATAACGCTTGAACCTGACAACACTATTGAAGATGTATGGAATTTGATTCTTAAACAGAGATTTCGTCATGTTCCTATTGTGACGAAAGACAAAACGATTGTTGGAATTGTTTCCGATAGGGACATGCTTCGTGAAATCGCAACCATGGGCGCTGCTGTTTCCTCCGGAGTTGACAGGACGGGAATGCAGAAATCAATTTCAAGCCTTATCAAAACAAAGGTGCTTACCGCAAGCCCTGAAACGGAGATCAGAGAAATTGCCCATATTTTGTTTGAAAAAAGAATCGGCTCTATGCCTATCCTAGATGAAAATGGGCGGCTCATCGGCATCATCACGCGCAGTGATATTTTGCGTGCAATTATCAATCATGCGCCATTCGACCTCTGGATATAAGCAAAATACCTTTTATAATGAGCATGTGTAATGGAAGAAAATATCTTACCTATTAAAAGTTTGGTGCTTGATGAACAGGAACGCCAGGTACGCAAAGAGTACCTGGATTTTACCGAAAGAGACGTAATCCTGTTAAAGGAACTGAACGAGCTTATTCATCGGCATGCCGATGATATTGTGGATAAGTTCTATGCACATCTCCTCAAATTCAAATCGACACGTGCATTTTTAACCGACGAAGAAACGATTCGGGAGGTAAAACGTACGCAAAAAGAATATCTTCTCATGCTGACCGAAGGGCGGTATGATGAGGCGTATTTTGAACACCGGTTAAACGTTGGAAAAACGCATAATCGCATACACCTTTTTCCCAAGTGGTATATCGGGGCATATTGCCTCTACCATCGGCTTATTTATCCGCTTGTTATCGATGCATACAAAGAGCAACCCGATAAAATAAAGGACTATATTCTGGTTCTGGACAAAATTATGAATCTCGATATGCAATTAGCGATAGATACTTATATACACAACTATCATGCAGCCCTCATTGAAAAGATATGGCTTTCAGAAATTCAAAAAAAGAAGATTGAAGCCGCTAACAGGGCTAAGAATGAATTCCTTGCCAATATGTCGCACGAGCTTCGCACACCGCTGAACGCAATTATTGGTTTCTCCGAAGTGCTTCGGGACAAAATATGCGGCGATTTAAATGCAGAGCAAATGGACTTTGTGGCGGATATCAACAGCAGCGGACGCCATTTACTTCAGATGATTAACGACATCCTCGACCTTGCAAAGATTGAAGCAGGCAAGATGGAGTTAAAATATCAGGAATTCAGTATTATAGAGACTATCAAAACGGTTGTAGCAACCCTGCACGCCCTTGCGGACAAAAAAATGCTGGTTATCGAAGAGAGGTTTAACCATGACCTTGACCACATCTCTGCCGATCCCGTAAAGTTTAAACAGATTCTGTACAACCTCCTTTCCAATGCCATCAAATTTACTCAGGAAAACGGGAAAATAACCATTCTTTCAAGAACATTGCAAAAAGAGACGGGTTTTATCGAAATCGAAATTGTCGATACCGGCATAGGAATAGCGCCGGAGGACTATCCGAAGATTTTTGTTGAGTTTACGCAGGTGGATGGTTCTTTCTCACGCAAATATGAAGGAACGGGGCTTGGTCTGGCAATTACAAAAAGATTTGTTGATATGCACAACGGTACAATAGAATTTGAAAGTACTGTTGGGGCAGGCAGCACCTTTCGTTTTAGACTTCCCATGAATCCGCATCAAAAAACAGAGAACCAAAATCTTTGAAATCATCCGCCATTCCTGAAACGGAGAATACCCTGATGTTATACATATATAATTGCCGTTTTTCTCGTAAATCTGTTTCCTTCCTGAAACAGATTATATTTGGAATCTTGACAAGCCTCGTTATATCACTGCTGTCAGTTATCTGCATAGAAAATTTCTTATGTGCAGGAGAAGGCGCAGACAATCAATCGTCTGTTTTATTCAGAGAAACACAACGAGCCTCAGTATTTTTCCTGGACAACGGCATGGAAGTCATTCTGCTGGAAAACCACGCCAGCCCTATGATCTCCGCATTCACCATCGTCAAAACCGGCAGTCGCAACGAGGACGTAGCCACGAACGGAACGGCACACTTTCTCGAACATCTTCTTTTTAACGGCACAAAAAACCGTACTCAGAAGCAAATATACGACGAAATGGATTTTTACGGCGGTTACAATAATGCCAACACAACTACAGATTATACGAACTACATGATTCTGATGCCGAAAGAATATATTGCACAGGGGATGGATATCCAGGCAGATATGTTGTTTAACTCCATCCTGCCGGTTGAGAAATTTGAAAAAGAACGGGGTATTGTCATAGAAGAGATTGGCAAGGATTCCGACAGCCCTGAATATCAGGTTCACAACCATTTTTTAAGGACATTCTTTGCGGCCACCCCTTATGAACGCCCTGTCATAGGCACGGTTTCTACCATTTTGCACCTGAGTCGCGAAAATGTATTGGCGTATTACAAAATCTGGTATGTGCCAAACAACATGATTCTGATGGTAATCGGCGATTTTTCGACCCAGGAAATGATTGAACTGGTGAAAGAAAAATACGGCAAGTATCCTGCAGGACTCCTCCCCGAACGGAGAGTCATACAACTCAAACCGCCGGCAAAACTGCGTACGGTTATTTCCAACGGCATGGGGGTATTCCCGGAAGACCGTCAGTATCTGACGATGGGCTACGCACTGCCGCCTCCCGCCTCCGAAGATTTTCAGACATTGGAAATGCTGGCTGAATTTCTTGGAGGCAAAAAAGACTCAGCCCTGGAAATGACTTTCAACCAGAAACCATATAAAGACATGATACACTCCGTCAGCGCAGGCCTCGAATTCAACAGCGATTTTTCTACATTACAGATTTCCGCAGAACTTCCCCTGGGTATTGAAACCGGCCAGGTGGTAAACCTCATCATGCAGACAGTAAAGGATATGGCAAAAACCCCGGTTCCTGCGGATGAATTACAGACTACATTGACTGCCCGGTCGATTCAGGAAATTTATTTGCAGGAAAAACTGCACTACTACGCAATGTCAAAATCGGGTTACCTTGCAGCGGGAGGATATGATTTCCTTCGCAATTATATGGACGGAATATTTCAGGTAACGCCGCAATCCATTCAAAAAGCGGCGAAACAGTATCTTGGCACGCAGACTCCCGTTGTCACCTTGATGACGCCGCCGTCCTATGCGGCACCCTCTGCCGGCAGACAATCGTCAAACCGGTATCACATGGAAAAACTGAAGAACGGGATGACCGTAGTTGTTAAAGAAAATCAGGACAGCAGAGTCGTTGGAATACAGGTGCTGGCAAAGGAACGCAGTCTGAGCGAAGGGAAAGAAAGCCTGGGGATAACCGAAATATTACAGAGGATGTTTCTGTCGGGGGGGTCTGCGTCTCATCCGGGCAAGTCGCTGTATCAGGAATTCGAACGGATGGGCGCTGAACTGAAACTGTGTGACAGCCCTAATATTCCCTATGACGACTATTATAATTCTCCCCGCTTCGCTTATATTCGCCTAAAACTGGTGGATACCTTTTTCGAAAAAGGACTGGGGATTCTCTCTGAAATGATCCGGAGCCCGAATCTTACTGCAGAGGCATTTGAGGAGGCCAAAAAAGAAGTCGTATTACTTTCCGGTGCAGAAACGTCAAGTACGCCGGCGATGGCGGACAGAATTTTTTATGACTATCTGTTTCTGGAAAATCCCGGTTTTGGCCGGATGCTTGGAGACAGCAGAAAACTGGAACAGTTGCGGCTGGAAGACGTTCAGGCTTTCTATAATAAATTTTATAATCCGGCAAACCTCTTACTCATTATATCCGGCAATATACCCGGAGAAAAGGCGATAGAACACATTAAGTCTCACCTTGAAAATTCCTGGGGAGAAGCCGGCTGGCAGCCTCCTTCTTTTACTCCGGAATTCAAGCCGCTCGGCTCAACAGTGCATGAAAAAATGGGCAAGCAGCAATCATACATATCTCTTGCAAATACGGTTGACGCAGAGGAAAAGGACATGCCTGCATTGCATATCCTGGGAAATATCCTGTCCGACAGGCTTGCCTTTAATTTGCGCGAAAAGCAGGGGCTTGCCTATTCCGTCGGTATGCATTTCGAAAAATACCGGAATGCTCAATGGTACCATGTCGGCATGGGCACCAGACCGGAAAACATTGAACGGGCGATTGCCGGCATTCGTGAAGAAATTGCGGCAATACGCACTGCGTCATTTGAAATGAGCGAGGTACAAAAAACCATAAATGCAATGTTGGGGCGTCGCGGCATGCGGCGACTGGATCGCCTGAATCAGGCATACTATGTAGGGATGGAAGTGCTTGACGGCCATGCGCCCGAAGCGGACGATCAATATGCAGATAAGCTGAAAGCCGTTACTCTGCAGGAATTGTCGCAGCTTGCAAAAAAAGTATTTCAACGTGACAACTATTTAATTGTTATTGTAGAGTAAATACTTCCGCGGAGGGAATATTATGAACAGGAAAAAGCCGGCGCCGATTGCAATAGGAACCGAACTACATGTATGCCCCAATTGCGGATATGAGGACGGCTTCCATGCCTCATTTGAACGATTGACAGAAAAAACCTGCAAAATCATCCTTATTTGCCCCCAGTGTCACTCCAGATACGATCCTGACTGGACGGTTGAAGTAAAGCAAAACACCCCAGCCGGCGGGGAATAGCCTGCTCGCATTGCCAATGGGAGATAGCAGGATATCCCCCTCCGGAGGGGGATTAAGGGGGGGAGGAGCATTTATTTGGAATTCCTGAACATTGAATTCGCTGTAGAGCGAAGTGCCACTTCGCTCTACATTCCCTCGTTTCCAAGCTCCTGCTTGGGAATGCGCCTGTGTAAGAAGCTCCTGCTTCTCTT
>Ga0233425_10011874_pt1 | contig 10024 bp, 9 predicted proteins | sample Watercolumn_Towu_2_FD_181712 | JGI IMG/M metagenome (GOLD analysis project Ga0233425, IMG submission 181712) | Freshwater microbial communities from Lake Towuti, South Sulawesi, Indonesia - Watercolumn_Towuti2014_140_MG | ecosystem: Environmental > Aquatic > Freshwater > Lake | place: Indonesia... | reverse complement strand
CCTGTGTTCTCCTTATGATCATATCTGAAGGCTACTATGTGAGGGCTGCCTCGACCGACCTGATAAGGATAGACCCTACAAGGATAGCTGCCGGAGCAATGACAGGAGTGGGGTTTCTCGGCGCCGGGGTCATACTCAAGACAGGAGTCTCCATACAGGGTCTTACGACCGCCGCATGCATATGGATAGTTTCTGCCATAGGTCTTGCTGTAGGAGCAGGCCAGTATCTGTCTGCTGCCATAGGTTCGATAATAACCTTCATCTCCCTCTGGTTCCTCAGGATACTCGAGACAAGGATGCCGAGGACAGTATATAAATTTGTGACCCTTATGACCGATGCTGACGGAGATGAAGAGACGGTCAGGGAGCTGTTCGAGAGAAAAGGCTTCACTGTCACAAAGATGGACTATGACATAACCTTCCCGATGAAGGAGAAGACCTTCCTGTTCACCATAGCAGGCAAGCACAGTTCTCCTATAAAGCAGGTGCTTGAGGATATTTCGGGACTGAATTACGTGAGGAAGATCGAGATAAGGAGCCAGTGAGTCAACATATCCAGGTTCTCAGGCAAAAAAATACCCCGAAAAAATCGGGGTATTTTTTTGCCTTCTGCTTTTCTCGAAAAGTAAATGGTCTTCTTAAGGCGCGCAGGCTGCAGGATATGCAGTGCATGCTGCGCTGACCAGCTTGTCAATATTTCCGTTAGTGCCGGAAAGGAACGGGCTGGCACCCTGCTGTTTCAATGCCTTGTCAGTATATCCCCAGCTGGTTACGCCGACAACTGTATTCCAGTTTGCCTCTGAGCCGAGCGTTGCTGTTGTGTCGAGCACTGCGGCAGCTCCGAGATTCACCAGTTCAGGTCCGCCGCTCGATCCGCCGGTCTGTCTTGACCCCCACATGGTGTTATTTGCAAGGGAAGGGTCTTTGTAGCCCTGGGAATCGGTTCTCTGCATCTTTACTCCTGAATCGTGAGAACCGGGGTACCCCAGCTGATTGATAAGGGCAAGAGGATTGGCAGTGTTTGTGAAGCCATAACCGTTTGTTCCATATCCGAACCAGCCTGTCTGTGTGCCCGGGTATGCGGTGTTCTGCGGAGTGACGACCATTACTGCTATGTCGTCGTTGCATATGACGCCTGCCTGTGCGCATGTATCTGTGCCGTTAACATAACCGTTCATTGCATAGACCTGGGTCACACTCCATGTGCCATATGGGGCAGTGCTGCCAAAAAGCGCAGGGACATAGGTGAAGTTCGTATGTCCGCCGTTGGTCCATCCCTGTCCCCACTCGATGACGCAGTGGGCAGCAGTAAGGATCAGCCCCTTCTTGATAAGAGATGCAGAGCAGATATAGTTGTTCTGCCCGAATTTGAAATAGAGCTTCCCTGCAGCACGGAAGGGGTAAAGCCCGGATACATTTCTGACACCCATCATATCCACACGGCTTGTTGTGAATGGATGGTTCTTTGTGCCGTAAGCCTGGACAGAGACCTCATCGCCATCAGCTGCATCCTCTGCCATAGGCATAGGTATTGTTACCGGTGTCATGATTCCGTTGCCTCTCGATCCCTTTTCAAAAGTCGGCTCGCCGGAATACTCTACAGCACCCTCACCGGCTGCACTGTTAATGACCATCGGGTCTGCCTTTGGAAGGGGCATTGGTTTCGCATTTTTCATGTCCGAAAGCGACATTCCCCCCTTCAGGATCGGAGACCCGACTGCCCTGTCTCCGGCAAAAGCCCCAACAGCAGCAAATGCTGTTATCAGCACTGCGGTCAATACGATCTGTCCCATTTTTGCGAAGCGCCTGTTCATTTTCTCTCCTCCTTGAATGATTTTCAGTTGTGGCAGCTATCCCTGCCCGTCTTCAAATTATACTCTCATACCGTGCTGAATTGAATGCTCTTTTTCCTGGTCGCCAAAGCAGCCTGTTTCAGTGATGATGCCCCTCTTCTGAATGGCCTCCTGCGATCAGATATACGGCATCTTCGGCCCCGGTATTCTCAAGATGGCAGGACTGCTCTCCTGCGAGATGTATTGCAGATCCCTCCTCAAGAATCCCCTCAAAGGCCCCTGTTATCTTCAGGCTGCCTGAGGCTGCAAGAAGCATCTCCTCATGTCCCTTCCCGGGCTTCACCTCCCTGCCCCTTTCCCCTGCTTTCAGTATGCCGTATATCATGTAGCATGCATGCGAGCCTGTCTCTGCCGAGCCGAATACATATTCACCCTCTGCTTCGGCCCTGTTTTTCATATCGATAACCTTCATGTTTTGCCACCTTCCCCGGTTAACAGTATTTTTGCCATCTCTATCATGCCATGCACCTTAAGATCTATCAGGCTGCCCTGCCTGCGAAGAAGTTCGAGCTGTTCAGGGACATCCTTCAACGGCACCTCTATGACCTCAATGTCCTCGGTCTCATCCCTCACCCCGATGCCAACATGCTTCAGCCCGGTCGCGAGATATACAGTGAGCATCTCGGCAGAAGCGCCTGAGGACATGGGCCCTTCTGTCAGGAACCGTACCTTCTCTGCTGAATAGCCTGTCTCTTCTGTAAGTTCCCTTCTTACTGCATCCTCAAAAGACTCCCCTCTGTCAACCAGGCCTGCCGGCAGCTCGATTACATATCCGCTGACAGGGGGCCGGAACTGGCGGATAAGCACGACCTTGCCGTCTTCAGTAATCGGCACTATTCCGACAACGCCGTCGCAGTTTATCCTTTCGAAAGACTCCCATAACCGTTCCTCGATCCTGTCGGATGAATTGCATCTGACACGGTATCTGATCATGACAGCCTGGAGGAACTTTCCCTTCCACAAGACCTGTCTTTCGGTGACAGACACAGTCTATCTGCAGAGGCCGGCAGCCTGCCTGAAGAGCGAGTCCATGGCCTTAGTCTCATCAGATATTCTTGCGAGCACAGCTGCAAGGTCTGTCTTTCCCAAAGCCTTTGCCTTTTCTGCCCATTCAGCATAACTCCTTGCATGTTCGATGTTATGTTCTGCCCAGTGTCCGAGCAGATGTTCAAGCTTTTCGAGATCGTTCAATTTCTCCTCCTTGCTGTTATTGTTCCTGCTATGATCTATCTTCTGCATTGAGAGCGGAAGTTCAAGATTGTTCTGCTCCAGAAGGTCCCTGTCTCTCAATATCTTTTCTGCAGGGCCGTCGGCAGCTATCCTTCCATCTTTAATGATGACGCAGCGTCTGCATACCTCGAGTATGAGGTCAAGGTCATGAGAGGCAATGACCCTTGTATGGTCGAATCCCTTCAGCAGCTCTATAAGCTGTCTTCGCGACCTCGGGTCCAGGCTCGATGCGGGCTCATCCATTACCAGTATATCCGGGTCCATCGCTATTACTGATGCTATAGCGACCGCGCTCTTCTGCCCGCCGGACAGATGGTGCGGAGGCTTGTCCTTCAGTTCGGAGCAGCCCACTATATTAAGCGCCCTCATTACCTTCTCCTCCACCCTTGCCCTGTCCCAGCCGAGGTTGAGAGGTCCGAATGCAACATCCTCATAAACAGTCGGCATAAAGAGCTGGTCATCAGGGTTCTGAAAGACCATGCCGACCTTTTTTCTTATTTCTGTCCTCGTCTCTTTTGTGAGGATGTCGTCCCCGACAATTATATGACCAGATGCTGGAAGGAGGTATCCGTTTGCATGCATCAGCAGGGTTGACTTGCCCGAACCGTTTGCACCGACAATGCCTACAGCTTCTCCATGGGTTATTCTCAGGGATATGCCATTGAGCGCATTTGTGCCGTCAGGGTAACTGTAAAAGACATTTTTGAACTCAAGTATATGATGGCTCATATGTCCTCAGAAGGCCCTCAGGGCAAGGCTTTCGATGATGCCGGTCATGTCATGCATCCTGAACAGATAGAGAAATACTGCGGTTGCGGCAAGAAAGAGGGCATCCGTCCTGCCAAAAGAGGCCTCCCTGACTGAATGCATGCTGCCTGTGAAGCCGCGGGAGAGCATTGCCTGATATATCTTTTCAGCCCTCTCGATCGTCCTTGCAAGCAGAGAGCCGACAATGCTGCTGAATGACCTTATGTCCTTGCCCTGTTTCCCGAACGACCGCATCTCCCGGGCGCGGACGACCCTCATCGCCTCTTCGGTCAGCACGAATATATATCTGTAAAGAAATAGCAGCTGGGATGTGAATATGGCAGGCAGGCCGAGCCTCTGGAGTGCCATGCATATTCCCGGGAATGAGGTCGTTGCGATGAGCAGGAGGGCAGAGCTTATAGAGAGTACGAACCTTATAAGGATCGATAAGAGTGAGACCCAGCCTGCAGAGACCCTGAAACCGGCAATGCTGACCTGGTTAGCATCGAGCAGGGGGTTGAATATGCCGATCAGCAGTGCGAACGGAGCCACGACAAGGACCTTCTTGAAGATGAAGGTGAAAGGAATGTCCCCGAGCGTGAGGAAGAGCACAGGAAGGATGAAAAAAGGAAGCAGACCGGATATTTCGTATTTCGGGAAGGATATCAGCGCAATGATGAATGCAAGCACTGATATCAGTTTTGTCCTCGGGTCGAGCCTGTGGACAAAGGTGTCCCTGTATGAGAGCGCGTCGAGCCTGCCGAGATCGAAATATTCATTATCGAACGGCATGGGCCCTCTGATATGCGCAGGAATGTTTCAGATTATTACGGATTCCTTTCCGCCGGTTTTTGATGCTCATAAACAGAAAAGCCATGAAAGACCGCAAGACAACTGCTTCCTGCTTCAGCCTTCATGGCCCTGAATTCTTCGGTTAAATTAGCATATGATGCCGGATTTCTTCAAATCCTGTCCTCTACAGCATCTTGCCGAGCAGCACCTCGTCTATATACTGCTTCCCTATGCGTATGCGCTTCTGTCGTGTCCCTTCCTCGATAAACCCTGCCCGCTCGAAAAGATGCAGGGATTTCTTGTTAGTGATGAATATGTCAGTCTCGAGCTTTTCGAAGTCATGCTCTTTTGCCCATGCAGCCGCATAATCGAGCATCTTTGAACCGATGCCGAGCCCGCGATGCTCCGGCGCAATATGAAGCCCTATGTTCATCACATGCGCGGTATGTGGCCTCCTGCCCTGGTCCATCTGGATGCCCGAGAGCACGCCGATCACCTCTCCGCCGGAGACTGCTACGAGCAGGAGGTTCCTTTCCGGGTCCATGCCGCAGATGTAGCTTTTGATAGAATCAGGCTTTGAGCCGTAATGCTCCATAAGCACATAACTCCGGTCAGGCGCGTCAGTCTTGATCACTTTGATGATCTTTTCTGCATCCCCGCATCCTGCAAGCCTCAGTAATATTGTACTGCCATCGTTCAGGCTGAACCCGACCTCTTCCGGAACCGGCATATGACCCCCTGTTAAGATGATTGTCTCAGCATGATTATACCGCTAATAATGAAAGCTAACAATAAGTGTTATGGCCCCAGAGGAAGAAGACCTATTTCATTATTTTGTCTATTGTCTCCGGCCCCGAAAGTATCTTGAGAATACCCGATTTGACAAGCCTTGATACCGCAAGTGAAGACCTTGTGTATGAAAGCCCGGTGGATTTATGTATCTCGTCGAGAGTCAAAGACCCTCCGAGCATTATGGATGCAACAAGCTTCATGTCCGGATCTGAAATATCGGCCTTGCCGCACAATATAAGCCGGTTTTCGCTGCCGGGCATGAATCCGGCAAGCGCATTCCTTTCGTCTATCAGCCTGCAGGTCTCCATGATGACAAAGCTTACCGGTTTCCTGATCGACCCTGATGAAATTTCCCTTGAAAAATAATGGAACCCTCCCTCTCTGAGGGAGAGCAGCTCAACAAGCGCATCCTCACCGCTTAAATGGTCATAAGTGGCATCCATGATCAATCCGCCGCCAAAGGATATCATCCCGGTCTTGTGATGTGTCGATATATGGAGTATGCCTGATTTGGCGTTCTGCTCGAAAACCTGAAGTATGTCAGGTATGGAAAGTTCATCGAGGTGGCCGCACAGTTTTTCCTCGGACGCCATGATCTTTGAGAGCGCGGAGTCCACCTTTGACGTGAAGACCTTCATGATAATATCGAGGAAGACTGTTATCGTCTCTTTTTCATTCCTGGGAACGTTGATGAACTCTGCGCCGAGATGTCTGATCCCAGAATCAATCCTGATCCCTCTGAAAAAGCATTCAAGATCAAGGTCGGTTTCCAGGATGTTGAAGGATATCCTGTATGCACGTTCTCGCGTCAAATCCCGTCCTTCGGAAACAGGCATATTCATTCCGCAGCCGTCTTCGCATAAATCGGTTATTGCAGCCCTGGCAATAAGTCTTCCTGATAAATCGCATACCTTGGCCTGAATGTCAGTCCTGATCCTCTGTTTGCGCCTGATCCTGACCTGTTCAATTGTTTCGGGATATTCAAGGAACATTACAGGAAAGGGATGAAACTGTACGGATATCACTTCTGTTTCGAACCCGTATGCAATGCCGTCTCTTATAAACCTGATCCTGCACCTGTCATGGCTCATGATCTCGGCTGGCTTTCCCCCGGCGTATACGACCCTGACGATCAGGAACAATCCTTCCTCCCATCCCATGACGTGGGTAAAAAGATGCTCCCTGTTTGCGGTTTCGAGAGATACCTGCATGCCGACAATGAACATTTCGTCAACCATAATCAAATCCTATCACAATCCGTCATATTCCGGATTCTCGAAAATAGACTTAAAATAAACCTGACGATTCATTCGAAGCCGGCACCATTGAAATCCTTTCAAGGTAAATATATTTCTGCAGGAACCTGAGCTGCGGCTATCAGCACTTATATCCCGAAATTGCAGTCAAAAGCCGCCGCAAGGGCCATTTAGATATCGCTGTGAAGGCGTTGCGGCCTCCGTCGCCGAATGCAGTATTGTATTTATGCAACTGGAGGGTAAATAAATTGATTGGATCAGATCATTGCCATGTACACTTTGCAAACGCCCGGATTTTGTGTAAATTATATGCATTATGGAGGGGTTAATATGAGCTTTTGTAAAATTAGTCCGAGGACTAACACCGGACTAATAAACTACATAATTACTGGTTATGCAATAAATAAGCAGATAATATGATGAATTACGACATACTATTAAAGGAGTACGAGTTGCACAGGGCTGAGCTTAAAATGCGAATAGAACATCGCATGAAAGGCTTCATCTTTCTATTATCTGCCTCAAGTTTAATTTTTAGTGTTGGTCTAAAGGACAATGTAGGACTAGTATTTTTTATTTTACCCTGGGTAGTACTGAGCTTCTTTGCATATTTAGGCCATCAAATGATGTGCGCACAATTAACTGTAGCTTATCTTAAAGATCTGGAGAGAAGGTTGAATTCCCTTGATTATGAGAGAAGTATTACATCGCAGTTGTGGCACGATAGAAAGTTTTATAACAACCCTAACTCTCTCCTTTTGATTGTTTCAATAATTCCATTCATTTTTATTTATCTATACTGCTTATATAAAGCATCTTATTGGCTTGCCGGCATGCAAAACCGCATAGTGTATTTTATCTATTTCATTTTAATTGGGCTTGCCACAAGTATTGTTCCATTGATAATAAGATGGGGCATAAAAGAATCAAGCGTATTACCAACTACAAGAGCATATAAAGAAATTGCATAACAATTCACTCATACCGACCCGGATTAATGCTGTCTTAATTTTATCAAAGGTCAGTGGCCGGGCGGCATAGTGCTGGCGTTAGCTCGGTAAAAAGGAGATTTCATGAACAATCAAAGCCTGCTCCAGGAGCACAAGGACAGAATAGAGTCAATACTGCAGAATTGGGCTCCTAATCAGAGACTGATGATGACGGAGACAATATATACATGGTTGGCGAATTTTCAGCCATCAGAATATCATTTAATGATTACTCTTTTAAGTAAACTGCAATTCATATCAGAGACCGATGTTCAAGACTTGCTAAAATTGCTGGCGGAGCAACTTAAAAGAGTATTAGGTGTTAATCTTAATAAAACCAATTTTTTCCCCTTGGGCGATTACGCAAGTGAGAGCGGGTCCAATTATTTATATTTGCTTCGCAAGTATCTAGGTGCGCCTGAACATTGTTTTCCTTCCAGTCATTTTGAACAAGTTAATTCTAAGGATCTGTCTGCGATGGTATTTATTGATGATATAATCTGTTCCGGCAATCAGGCGACGACTTTTTTTAAAACTCGTTTGGCAGATATCTCGGTCGATAAATATTACGTAGCTCTGTATGCATTTAACGATGGATTGGAGAAATTGAAAGCTGAAACGCAGTTCAAGTCGGTAATTGCCGCAAAGATACTCTCTGAAGAATACAAGGCATTTTCAGATAAATCGCAGTGGTTTCAAAATAGTACTGAAAGAGACGCTATTCGGAACATTTGTAAAGAATATGGCAAGAAACTTTATCCAAAAGGACCACTTGGGTATGATGATTCTCAGTGCCTTTTAGTATTTCCACACACTGTGCCGAATAATACTCTGCCCGTTGTCTGGGCCGGGCCCAAAAGTGAGAGTAATCCCACGATAGTTTGGCGACCGCTGAGGGCACGGATAAAAGTAGAGAGTCAAAAACGGTATGTTGATTGCTTTACGGGTGATAGTGATCAGATTGCAGGATTAATTTCAGTAACATTAAATCCCGATGATATGAATGTAGTATCAAATCTTAGAAACATGGTAGACATTGCGGTTGGGAATATAGACAGAAAGAAAGAGATAATGGAATTTCTAAGAGATGTTAATTGGTGGGATTCTGACTATAATGCAAGATTGGATTTCTATAATAATAAAATGGTGAATACCAACCATCCGAGTGGCAATGATTTACTAAACTTGTATTCTAACAATGATAAAATGGAAGTAGTCCTTTCCAATTATTCCGTATACCTACCTCAGCAATTAATCTCATCAAATATTCAGGGTAAGTTTGACGAATGCTTTGTGGAGCTATCCGAGGATTGCTACAAGACAGAGCCCTTCGAATATAATCACAGCTTCAAGAAGATATGTTCTCTTATAGAAGAAGCCAAGAAACAGGAAATATTGCATAATACTGGCAAATTACCATCTAATGGACGCAATCTTCGGCTTTCAAATATGAAGATTATTCACAAGAACAGTAAACCTTATATATTAACTGCTCACCAACCAGTTTATTACTGGACCGGCTTAGGGACTAATTACTCACTTGATTCAGCATTTAACACTAACAATACCTCGTTTAGGTTGAGGGAAATACTTCATAAAAACGGAAAACTTTGCCACTTAAGTCAATCAATGCTCGCTAACCCGATAGGCATAAACATTTTAATTATATCAGCTGATGGCCAACTGATTCTACAGCATAGAGATAAGACGCCAGCGGTTAGGCCTAGTGAGGCCTGCAGTTCTGCTAGCGGAACCGTCGACGATAAAGATGTTTATCACAAAGATTTTTCACACCCCATATTAGCCGCTCTATTTAGAGAGACCGAAGAAGAGATAGCGGTGAGGGCAGAAGACTTGCACGAGATTGTCTTCTTGGGTGCAATTCGAGAGTTTCTTCGCGGTGGTTTAACCGATTTCTTTTTTGCCTCCAAATGCAGTCTTTCTGCCGCTGAGATTGCTTCAAGAGCAGTACAAGAAGGTAAAGCTGTTGATCGCTGGGAATGGGAGAGCCTGGCAGATACTAGTAGTTCTCCAAAATATTTAATGCCGGATCAAATCTCATATATTTTTTATTTAAATAAATATGTCGAGCTATTATTGCAACTTAGACAGCCCGCTAGCTTACCGCTTTTAACCAATATACTGCTCTTGGCCAAGTTTCAAAGTGAGAACCCAGGGATACTCTGATTGCATAAATGGAACGTTGTGAGGTTAATATTATTGCGGCGAAGGCTAAGTCTAACACTTATAAGGCCCACGACTGTCAAGAGAAAAAACGACTGATATCAGATTCATAGTAAGACAAATCCGTAATGTGCTGTTAAGATTGCCAGTCAGTTCCGGCTTGGTTTCAAAAACGGCGTCA
>Ga0233425_10011873_pt1 | contig 10024 bp, 7 predicted proteins | sample Watercolumn_Towu_2_FD_181712 | JGI IMG/M metagenome (GOLD analysis project Ga0233425, IMG submission 181712) | Freshwater microbial communities from Lake Towuti, South Sulawesi, Indonesia - Watercolumn_Towuti2014_140_MG | ecosystem: Environmental > Aquatic > Freshwater > Lake | place: Indonesia... | reverse complement strand
CCCGCCATCTTCTGGTTCATGCATTAATCCTGCAACGCGGATATGGCTGGAGTCTGGTTGTGTGATCTCCACCTTCGATCCATTATCCAGCCGCCTTGAATGTGGGTAATACATGCGCACCGCCAGCACACCTTCGTCATCAAATGCTTCGAAATCCCTGCCCACCAAAAACTTAAAAGTCTCGCCGGGAATAACTCCGATAACGCCGGCGGCGTTGCCAAATAACTGCAAGGCATATTTATCGCGTGAACGGCTTGTAAAGCGACTCAACCCCTCAATGCCGCCCACCAGCACCTTTTTCCCTTTTAGTTCCTCGGCAATATTCATCCGGCCTTTTCGCCCCAAGCCCGGATTAAGAGCAAGGTTCAACCCGCCCACCGAGCCGTCACATGCTTTATGGATACTGACTTTCAACGCCTTGTTTGATATTCCTGCGCGATCACATATCAGCGATACATAATCGTTCGAAGCCGGGCCGCTCATGCCGATCAAGACTGCATCCACTTCGGCAGGATTCCACCCATTTGCGCGCGCCGCCTCCTGAAGCATCCGTGAGCCGACCTGCAGTTCCAGCTCAAGATGATTTGCATCATCCAGGTCAGGGATATGATGCCGGCTGAGGAATCCCAGTTCTGAAAGATTCATCGCATCTTCATCGCTCAGGGTTTCGCCACGGCGAAAAGATACCAAGTCTCTCAGCCTTGTGTTGTCATAATTTTCTCCCCAGGTTCCATACGTGCCGCCAATTCCAAGGGCTGTGTTTGTGACACTCTCAAACGCAAATGGGATATTTGCCCCAGCATTAATGGTCTCTTTGGTTATATTCGGTCGTTCGAAGAACGAATGGCTCTCAATCATTGTCAACTCCTTATTGGTTAACTGCACAATAAAAATTAAGCTCAAGAAAATGTAACACCAATCCACCTATTACGTTACCATCAATTTTCGTTCGTGCCATGAATATTTAGAAAACTCGGCGAGCAAATCAACCATCAATCCAACCTTAAAATATTTCATTACCGCCTTCTTAAACCTTGTAATTATTTTTTTTATCGCTATACTGAACAAATATATTTAATAATATACTGCAACAAGGAGATATCACACATGACTACTACCATGGAAACACTTTCGATAAAAACTGAAAATAAATTTCGCACACTGATTACAAAGCAGGCATACAAAAAAGGCGAGGTGATCTGCGCCATGCCGAGCGAAAACATCATGGATAAACCGAATCGCTTTACAGTGCAGATCGGCAGGACCGTTCATACCCATGTCGGCAAACTTGCGGCGCTGAATCATTCCTGCGACCCCAACGTTGTCCTTGACACCGAACGCATGTTGATGATCGCCCGCCGGGACATTGAGAAAGGCGAGGAACTTTCCTTCTTCTATCCGTCCACTGAATGGGAAATGCAGGCTCCGTTCATTTGCCTGTGCGGGTCGGCCAATTGTATTCATGTCGTCGCCGGCGCACGCTTCCTGCCGCTTTCCACTTTGGAAACTCATTACCTCAACAAACATATTCGCGAGATGATGATCGAATTATTGAATAATACAAAGCAACATTTGAAGAGTCTGCAGAAGGAAGGCAAATAATAAAAAAAAAACCCCGCAGCTTTTGGCGCGGGGGATTTTTTTGCGCGATCATAATTTTCTATGCAATGCAAGCAGGGTATAAGCCCCAGCCCAGGGCTTCCCCAACCTGTGATTGTCTGAAACTACAATCCTATTAAATTTTGAAGCGACTGGCGGCATAAGAACCGCCACCACGGCCCAGTCATCTGCCAGAACAGCCGTCTTGATTTTCTCAGCAGACTGGCCGGCCCACAACCATTCCATGCGGAATTTATCGGCTTTCACCCAATAGTCGCGTTTTTCCCAGGCAACAACCGACGCGTCAATTCCATCTGCAATAGCCTGCAAGGCAAGCGCAATATAAGCGGCCATATCTTTCACCTCTGCGGTGACAGATGTCTGCTTTGCCAGTTCGCGAATACACAAGACAATGCCTTTTGATAAGCGGGTTCTTTCTTTTCCAACAGAATCGGGGTTAATTACACGGCTCAAGGGGTTTATTCTCCAAGGTTGAATATTGGCATAAAATACCAGGTGCGGGATTATACCGCTTATATAGTTATCAGCTAAAATACGACTCAGGCGGCTGTGCGCTGCCAATATCCCATACCCGGAAATCAAAAGATGAACTTACAAGCAAAAATGCTCAAAGCAATTGAAGAGGAACTTGAGTCGCAGGTTGCGAGATTGAACCGGCCGCGCACCGGCCTTTTTCATGAAATGCTCACCTATCACATGGGGTGGACAGGAGAAGGAGCAGGTGCGGAAGCCGCCGGTAAGAGAATAAGACCTTTATTGTTATTGCTTGTGGTTGCTTCTGTAAAGGTGGGCGATGAGGCTTATTGGCTACGCGCTTTATCGGCGGCGGCGGCTGTTGAGTTGATTCATAATTTCTCGCTGGTACATGACGACATTCAGGATAATTCAGATAAGCGCCGCGGCCGTAAAACTGTTTGGGTAACTTGGGGGGCGCCCATGGCGATAAATGTCGGTGATGCGTTATTTGTCATTGCCAACCAGGCTGCTTTTGACCTGGCTAAAAATTATCCAGCAGAGGCGGTGCTGAGAGCTGTCAGCATATTAAATGACAGCTGTCTCGATTTGACGCGCGGTCAATTTATGGATATGTCTTATGAAAATCGTGACAATCTGGATGTGGATGATTATTGGGCAATGATCGGGGGGAAAACCTCTGCCCTGCTCTCGGCCTGCACTCGCATTGGCGCCTTGCTTGGCGGAGCAGACGAAATCAAACAGGAAGCCTGCCGCCTGTTCGGGTATCACCTCGGGCTGGCGTTTCAGGTGCAGGATGATATTTTGGGGATATGGGGTGACGAAGCGCTTACAGGAAAATCAGCAGCAAGCGACCTCGTCGAGGGAAAAAACTCGCTGCCAATTCTATTTGCGCTGGGCAAGCGCGGCATGTTTGCTGAAAGGTGGATGAAGGGGCCAGTCACCGCAGGCGAAGTAAAGGAAGTGATGAGCCTTTTGGAGGCCGACGGCGCGAAAGAATTCGCCGAGGAGATGTCCAGGATTGAGACGCAAAAGGCTTTGGAGTACCTGAACAAGGTAAATCCTGAGGGCGAGGCTGGCGAGGCAATCCGTCAGTTGGTGAACATGCTCTTAAAGCGGAAGCAGTGACCAGGTCAGAAGAGAGGCGCGGATTTTTCATCTTCTTGACATGCCTTTTCCATGTGGCGTATAATCCGACCCGCTCATCAAGTTACGCGGGTATAGTTCAGGGGTAGAACATGTGCTTCCCAAGCACAATACGCGGGTTCGATTCCCGCTACCCGCTCAATTAAATCGAGGCCAGACCGCCTCGGTTTTTTGTTATACTTATTTGTAAGGTTGCTGTCATGTGGGTGGTTTAAGCTAACGAGTAAAATTCAGTTCGGAGATTTTAGTGCGATGCCGGAAGCCAAAAAAGGTACGATACTATACGTCGAAGACAACCCGGACAACAGGAGCCTGGTACGAAGAGTGCTGGGGGCGGAAGGGTATGCTGTCGTTGAAGCAGTCAATGCCGGGCAAGCCATTGAGAAACTGGGGCAGGAATCGTTTGACCTGATCTTAATGGACATTAATATGCCGGACATGGACGGCTATGCTCTGACCGTGAAGATTAAGGGGATGCAGGCTTTTTCAAAAATTCCCATTATTGCCGTCACAGCCAACGTAATGCGCGGCGACCGGGAAAAATCGCTGGAGGCAGGGTGTGACGGTTACATTCAAAAGCCGATAGATATTGACACAATCGGCCAACAGATCGAGAGATTTATTTTTAGGAGAGCCAATGTCTGACCAGCCCCCCTCTGTTTCCGACACTCAGCCCATTCGCAAGCCCAATATTCCGAATGACGCGGCTGTTCTGGTAGTGGAGGATAATGTATCCAATTTTGTTTTGATCGCGCGCATGCTCGGGTATCTTGGCATTCACTGCGAGTGGAAAACTTCAGGTTATGAAGTCGTTGAATATGCGGATACGCTTCCGCGCCTTGACCTGATTCTGATGGACATCCGCCTTCCGTACGAAGATGGGTATGGAGCCTTGAAGAAGATACGAGCCTCGGAGCGATTTAAAGTTGTGCCCATCGTTGCCGTCACAGCAGAAGCCAGCGTTGAGCAAATGAAAAAAGCCAGGGATTCGGGGTTCGATGGTTTTTTGGGGAAACCGCTGGATCCCGACCGGTTTCCGGATCAAATCCGCCGCATCCTAAGTGGAGAGCCGGTCTGGGAGTATAGTTAATTTCAAATGGCAGCCACGCCCGCACTTAACGTTCACCAAAAAAGATTTAAGGGCAGTCTGACAAGCACGCTTGTAAGAACACTCCTTGTCTTTACATTTATTCCCCTTGCCTTAATGGCAGGTGTAGCGTATTTTCGTGCCCGGACACTCCTGCGTGAACAGGCCATCGCCCAATCACAAAACCTGCTGGTCAATCAATTGAAACTTATTGACCATGAAATAAAAAACAAGGAAGCCCTGCTCGAACATCTACTGGCGGACGCCGATTTCGCCATTGTGGTCGAACTGGCGCTGCACGCAAATCCGCAAAGCGCCGAGTTCAGCGAAATTCGGCGCAATTTCGTTAACAATTTCAGAAAGATTAACGAACAACAAGGCACGCCGGTCTTCGATCAATATTTCCTGATGGACACAAAGGGAAATATCAAGGTTGCGAGCAGCAGTGAATGGCAGGGCGTGAAACTCGACCCGTCCATTTTTGAAAAGGAAGGGATGGAAGGTCCGCGCTCGATGGCTTCGAACGAGCTGGTCCCGATTTACGAGGAGCAGTTTATCCTTGTCACTGTTCTGGAATATCAAACCGCGCGCGGATCCACTCTCGGGTCAATTGTGGGGATCACCGAGAAGGATAATCTACAGGGACTCATCCAACCGCTGAATGGCATATCAACTCTGGCCAGCACATACTTCATTTTACCCAATACCCAATTTGTTTTCACAAATACAGAAACCGGTGAGTTCACCTTCGTGCCGATGCCGCCCTCCCAAGACGAGGTGATTAAAAAACTGTCTGAAATGATGTTGATAAATAATTTCACGCCCGAGGTCTTGGATATTAAATCCCCTGCCGGCGAGGATGTCCTGGCGCAATTAACATGGTTTCCGGGAATGCAAACGGGCGTAGTGCTGGAAGTTAAAGCGGCCGATATTTACGGTCAGATTGCAAGCCTTGCGCCGTTCACCATTTTGCTCGTGCTTGGCACCCTGCTCGCCACAGGGGTTGTGCTGAGTCTTGGCATCAACCGCGTCATCAAACCATTGCGCTCCCTGTCTGCTATCACCCGCGGGTTTGCCGAAGGAGATTGGAGCCGGCGGGCTGAAGTGTTGAGCAATGACGAGGTGGGGTTTCTTGCCAACTCATTCAACGAAATGGCAGACGAACTCAGCGGAGTCTACCGCTCGCTTGAACAAAAAGTTGACGAACGGGCGCGTCAAATCCGCACGGCGGCAGAGGTAGCCCAGAACATCACCACGACATCCAGCCTGGACGAGATGCTTAATAAAACCGCAATGCTTCTCGTTCAACAATTCGGTTTTTATCAGGCCAGCATCTTCATGGTGGACAAGGGCGGCAAATACATTGAGTTCAAGACTGGTTTTGGTTCAGCCACAAGGGGCATGGCTGAGAAAAAGTATAAATTGGAAGTGGGCTCAGCGTCCATTATCGGCTGGGTCAGCGCAAACAACCAGCCACGGATCGCAACCAACGTTTTGGATGACCCGCTTCATTTGAAGAACGAACTGCTCCCGGAGACTCGCGCAGAAGCCAGCGTGCCAATCGCCCTGGGAAATCTGGTTTTGGGCGTGCTGGATGTTCAGAGCACCACGGCGGGAACATTCAACAACGCTGAAACCATCATCATGCTTCAGACGCTGGCCAGCCAGATTGCAGCAGCCATTCAAACGTTAAGCCTGACCGAAACGAGTCAGATCAACTTCGAGGAGCTTGAACGCCTGTATCGCGCGAGCCGTCTCGTGGCGAACGCCGGCAGCGAGGATGACATCCTGAAAATTAGCGGGCAAATCCTCAAGGAAGCCCCCTACCCTGTCATCATATTTCGCCTCCCTGATAACCGCCAAAACCAACTGGAAATCTTTGCTTCAGCAGACCTGCCTAGAGGCCGTCAAACAATCAGCGATCTTCCGAAGTTTGTGGAGGCTGACAACGCCGCCGCAAAAGAATATTTGCAGCGCGGACCTATCATCACAGCAGACATGAACCAGTCCGACATGCCTGGGTTTTTAAGAGATGCTGCAACCAAACTCGAATTAAAGAGCGCGGCCTTCCTGCCAGTCAAAAAGCATGAGACGCTGGCGGCATTGATCTTGCTTGGGGATCGGAAGCGGCCTCTTACGAGCACCATGATCCAACCCTATGCCAACCTGGCGGATTTAATGTCCATTTCGCTGGAAAAAACCGACGCCATCCAAAAAATGGAACGCCACCTGCGCGAAGTGGAATCTCTGGCCTCGATTAACGACCTGATCTCATCAACTTCGGACCTGCAGGAATTTTTCAAGGCCCTGCTTGGAAAGGTACACCAGGTCATCGGTAAATTCAGCCTGCTCATCGCCCTGTATGACGAGAAGACAAATACAATTAACATTCCGTTCAATTATGAAAACGAAAAGATTTCTTCCATTGAACCGTTCGTGCTTGGCGAGGGACTGACGTCCATCCTGCTTCGAACCCGCCAGCCGCTCATGCTTGTTGAGGATGCCGAGCAGCGGGCTTCAGAGTTGGGCGCAAAACTGGCAGGCAAGCCGGCGCGCTCATGGATGGGAGCGCCAATGCTCGTACAAAACGAACCGATCGGCGCGATCATCATTCAAGACCCGGATAACGAGCTTGCATTTGACGAAAACGACCTGAAGTTTTTCACCGCGCTGACAGGTCAGGTGGCAGGAGTTATCAACAATATCCACCTGCTGGATGAAAGCCGTCAACGCGCCCTGCAACTGGAAACAGCCGCCGAAATCGCGCGCGACATCAGCGGATCGCTTAACCTCGATGAATTGCTGATCAAGGCGGTTAACTTCATCCGTGAACGTCTCGATTTCTACCACGCCGCCGTCTTTTTACGCGACCTGATGGGTGAGTTCTCGATGATCCGCGAAGCAACCGGTGAAGCCGGCGCCCAAATGAAGCGCGCAGGATATAAAATCGGAATCGGCTCGAAGTCCATTGTAGGGTTTGTCAGCAGCCGCGGGCAACAGCTCGTTGTGAACGACACCGCCAAGGACGCGACCTATTACGCAAACCCTCTGCTTCCTGAGACCCGCGCCGAGGCGGCAATCCCATTAAAAGTTGGAGAACGCATCCTTGGAGTCTTGGATATTCAAAGCACAAAAGCCCACGCATTTTCCGAGGATAACCTGCGCAGCCTGCAAATCCTTGCCGACCAGTTGGCTGTTGCCGTAGTGAATACAGAACTCTTTGCCGAAACACAGGAACATCTTTCACAACATCGCCTGCTGCATCACATCACAACCACAGCCGCATCAGGCACAACCCTGGAAGAGGCTCTGGAAAGCGCGGTCAACGGTTTACAGGTAACTTTGGGCGGAGACCGCGTAACAATCCTTCTGGCAGACCGCGAGAAAAAGAACCTGGAAGTAAAAGCCTCCATGGGGTACGCTGAAAACGTATCCGGCGAAGTGATCCCCATCGGCAGCGGCATTACGGGCTGGGTGGCCGCACACAGGCGTCCTTTGAGGGTAAAAGATGTAACCGAGGACCCGCGTTATATTCAGATCAGCCCGAACACCCGCTCCGAACTCGCCATCCCGCTTATTTACCGCAACGAACTGCTCGGTGTTTTAAATGTCGAAAGTGAACAGATGGACGCCTACACCGAAAATGACGAGGAGATGCTTGGCACCCTGGGCGGAAGCCTGGCGGCCATTATTGCGAACGCGCGGCTGCTGGAGCAAATCCGTTTGCAGGCAGAACGCGAACGTGTAGTTTATGAAGTAACAAGTAAAATTCGCAGGTCAACTGACATTCAATCCATTTTGATGACGACTGCCAGTGAACTGACAAGGATCACCGGGGCGCGCTTCGCCCGGATCCATGTCAAGCCGACAACTGATACTGAACGAGAAAGCCCAGCCTGATGGAAAACACCTCATCCGAAACCCAGGTCATCACTCCGGAGGAATCCACTCGCCAGATATACAAGCGCTGGCGCGAACAATTTTCGATTCCGCTGCTGGTCAGTATGCTTGTCTTCGGAGGTATTGCGCTCATCCCCGCGTTGAGCACATCCAAGAGCGCCGTGATCGACGCGATCTTTATTGCGCTGTTCATTGTTACCGGGATTGTCACAGTCGTCCGCTTCCCCTACCTGGCGCGCATGGGTGTTGTGGTGCTTGGAGTATATGTCATTGGCCTGAGCGAACTGGCCATCCACGGCATTCTGGGCGACAGCTTGTTTTTCTTTCTGGGGCTGGTCGTGTTATCAACGATGCTGCTCTCCCCGCAAGTCGGCCTGCTCTCGCTCGGGGTCAACCTGCTCACATTCTTTTTCTTCGGCTGGTTAATTTTGAGCGGGAGGTTTATTCCGCTTAATCCCAACGCCCCGCCGGCCCTCCTCGCCGACTGGTTAAGCGCGGCCATCGCAGTCATTATGTTTGGGACGGTGGTCATTCTCGGCTTTCAGCGGCTTGAGAAGGAATTTCTGACTGCTCAAAAGCAGATCGACGCAACCCTGACTTCACTCAAGCACGAGCGAATCGACCTTGAGGTTGTTGTATCTGATCGTACCCGGCAGTTGGACAAGGTTAATCAGATCGGGCGCGCGCTGGCGGCGATCCTTGACCCGGAAGCCCTGTTAAAGCGCGCCGTCCAGCAGATCGGCGCCGATTTCGAATATTACTATATCGCCTTTTTCATGCTGGATGCCACCGGTCAATGGGCTGAGCTAAAAGAAGCCACCGGGGAAGCCGGGCGCGTGCTGCGCGAGAACCGGCACCGGCTCGATATCAACGGCAAGAGCATGATCAGCAAATCCATCCGCACAAAGAAGGCTTATATCGCTCAAGACAATTCGAGCGAGCCTGTGCGGCTTGACAATCCGCTGCTGCCCTATACCCGTTCTCAAATCGCCCTGCCGCTCATTATCGGCGAAACGGTCATCGGCGCATTGGAAATGCACTCGACCAAAACAAATGCCTTCTCAGATCAGGATGTGGGAACTTTTCAAAACATGGCAAACGGAATAGCCATCGCGCTTGAAAATTCATATCTATTCCATGAGGCGCAAAAGAGCCTGACAGAGATGCGCGCCACCCAGAGGCAATACCTGCAAGGCGCATGGTCAACATTAACAGCAGACCAACCCCTGGAGTACGCGCTTGGGGATGATGATGTAAAAAACAACAAGGATATTGAAGTTCCGCTGCTCCTGCGGGATCAGATCATCGGACAGATACACCTTGAGAATACGGAAGAGTGGACGCCGGAACAAAGAAATTTGATCGAGTCGATCACGACACAGGCCACTCTTGCGCTGGAAAATGCGCGGCTGGTGGAAGAGAGCCAGTCGGTTGCGGTGCATGAACGGCTGGCCAATGAATTGATCGCAAAAATCTGGTCATCTACAAACATGGATAATATCCTGCAAACCACCGTCAGGGAATTGGGACGTACTCTCGATGCGGCAGAGGTATTGATAGAAGTTTCTATGGATGAAGGCAATGAACATTAATCCCATCCCCCTGCAGGCGGCAGAGACGGGAACGGATCTGTTCGACTATAAAAGCTGGCGCAACGATTTTATTTTGATCGTATTGCGGATTGCGTGTGTGCTGGGCGCGGCGCTCATGTTATTTAATTGGTCAACCACGCCCCTGAGCGACCGCTATTTGTTTATCGGCCTGTATGTTGTGTTACTGCTGGCCACCGTGCTCCCT
>Ga0233425_10011872_pt1 | contig 10024 bp, 6 predicted proteins | sample Watercolumn_Towu_2_FD_181712 | JGI IMG/M metagenome (GOLD analysis project Ga0233425, IMG submission 181712) | Freshwater microbial communities from Lake Towuti, South Sulawesi, Indonesia - Watercolumn_Towuti2014_140_MG | ecosystem: Environmental > Aquatic > Freshwater > Lake | place: Indonesia... | reverse complement strand
GTGAGACGAAGTGCCCGGCCTGGTCCCGCAGGCGCTGCTCGGCCTGCTCGGGCACATAGGGCGCCTTCGTGGCCAGGTCGTTCCGGTCGTCGGTGACGCGCCAGTACCGGTGATCGCCGGGCAGGTGCTTCTTGTGGAACTCGAGGTACCAGCCGTCCCCCGGGTAGCCGTGGTCGGCGCTCCAAACCTGGTGGGCGACGTCGTGGTGCCGCACGAGGCACGCGACCGGCGGGTGGTCCTCGAACTGAGACCCGACGAAGTAGGGGAAGTGCGGGGTCTTCTCCCAGGAGGGTCGCGACGGCTCATTCCGCCGGCGGATGCGGCCCCAGAGCTTCCCGAGGTTGTTGTCGTAGTCGATGTCGACCGGCAGCGGATCGCCCCCGGCGAGCATGTGGGTATCGACGATGAAGTAGTCGAACCCGTTCTCGCTCAGGAACTCCTCGACCCCCTTCCGCAGCCACGTCTTCCCATCCGGCGGGACTACCGACGCGGGCGGAGCCCACGGGGCCCGGGGCCGGTAGGCGCACTCGGGCAGCCAGAACCCGCGCGGGTAGCGGCCGATCAGCCGCTCGTAGCTGCGCGCGCCCTGCCGAACCTGAGCCTGGATGGAGCACTCCTCGTGGAGGAGGGGGAAGTAGCCGTGGGTCGCGGCGGAACTCATCAGCTCCAGCGCACCCTCCTCCTGAAGCCGCCGGAACCCGCCCACGATGTCCAGCCCCAGGTCCTCCTCGAAGCACCGGGCCAGCTCGCCGAAGTGCGCTGCCCAGCGCCCGGCCAGCCAGGCGAGGTGCGCATCGCCGCGACCGGAGAACTCCGCCTGATTGGCCCGGGCCTGCTCGACGCGGTCCTGCAGGTAGGGCGGGAACCACTCCCGAAAGCGCGGATCGGCGAGCTGCTCCATCACCACCGGCGTCAGGGACACGGTCACCCGCGGCCGCAGTCCGTCGTCGGCCAGCCGCCGGAACACCCGCAGCAGCGGCAGGTAGCAGTCCGCCGCGGCGTCGTAGAGCATCTGCGCGCCATGCGGCCAGGTGGAGTGCCCCAGCACGTAGGGCAGGTGGGTGTGCAGGACCAGACAGAACGCGCCGGGACGTGACATGGAGCCCTCGGGTTGTGTAGTATGCGCGCGGCGGGCCCACAAGCGAGGCCTGCCACACCGGCGGTCTTCAGGGAACGGCTCATGCCCTCAGTGCGGGTCGCGTTTGTCTGGCACATGCACCAGCCCTGGTACCTGTGGCCCGAGGGGTCGGAGGCCGCCCTGCCCTTCGCGCGGCTGCACGGCTACGCGGGCTACTACGACATGCCGTGGCTCCTGGCCCGTAGCCCCGGCGTACGGGTGACCTTCAACCTCGTACCGTCGCTGATGGCGCAGTTGTCCGGGTACGCGCAAGGCAAGATCACCGACCGACCGCTGGAGCTGTGCCGGCGGCCGGCGGCCGACCTGACCCCCGATGAGCAGGCGTACCTTCTCCGGCACTTCCACGCCGGGCACCCCGATCACCTGCGGGACGCCGGGCCGCGGTACGGGCAGCTCTCGCACAAGCGCGGCTTGCTGGGCACTGGCGCGGTTCCCTCGGCCAGCGATCCGGACCTCTCGGTCGGGGAGCTGCTGGACCTGCAGGTATGGATGAACCTCGCCTGCTGCGGGTACGCGCTGCGGCGGGAGAGCACGGTCGTGCGCGAGCTCTGGGCCAAGGACCGAGGCTTCACCGAGGCCGAGAAGACGGCGCTGCTGGACGAGCTGCAGGCGGCTCTGGGACGGGTTCCGGGGCTCTACACGGCGGTTCGGGGAGCCGGGCAGGCGGAGCTGACCGCGTCGCCCTACTACCATCCCATCCTGCCGCTCCTGTGCAACATGCGGGATGCATCTCGGCGCATCCGGCGGGAAGACCTCCCCGAGGAGCTCTGGAAGGCCCCCGAAGACGCCGCTCTCCATCTGAGGCGCGCAAGAGAGCAGCATGCGGCGCGCTTCGGCGAGGCGCCGGAGGGCCTGTGGCCCTCCGAGGGGGCGGTGAGCGATGCGGCGCTGGGCCTGGCGGCGGAGGCCGGGTTCCGCTGGGCGGCATCCGATGAGGAGGTGCTGCTGAACAGCCTCCGACCCGAGACGGAGGGACGCTCCTCACCTACGGAGCTCTACCGCCCCTACCGCGTGGGCGACACGGGTCTCAGCCTGGTCTTCCGCGACCGCGCCCTCTCAGACCGCATCGGGTTCGCGTACCGGGCGTGGGATCCGGCCGACGCGGCGGCGGACTTGATTGGGCAACTGCGCTCCATCGGGGCTGCGTGGACCGACCGCAACCGGTCGCCCCTCGTGTGCGTCATCCTCGACGGGGAGAACGCCTGGGGCGCGTACCCGGACGGGGGCGAGGGCTTCCTGCGGGCGCTGTACGCGCAGATCGCGGCAGAGCCGGAGCTTCAGGCGACGTCGCCCGGCGAGTATCTCAGGGAGTTCCCGCCGACCGAGCGGCTGGCAGCGGTCTTCCCGGGCTCGTGGATCGATCACTCCTACCGCACCTGGATCGGGGGCGCCGAGCACCGGCGCGCGTGGGCCCTGTTGGGTCGGGCACGGGAGGCCGTGGTCCGGGCCGACGCCGGATCGCGCGCCGAGCGGGCGCTGGACTACCTCCTCCGCGCCGAGGGGAGCGACTGGTTCTGGTGGTACAGCGAGTTCCACGAAGACGAGTACGAGCCCGTCTTCGACGCCCTGTTCCGGGCCAACCTCGGCGCGGTCTACGGCGCGCTGGGCCTGCCGGAGCCCGCGGACCTCGCCGAGCCGATCTCGGCGGTCAGCTTCGGGTGGCTCATCCGGAGTCCGGCCGGCTATATCCACCCGACCCTCACCGGGCGCGTCACGGACTACTTCGAGTGGCAGCCGGCCGGTCTCTTGCGCACCTCGGCGATGGCCTCGGCGATGCACCGATCGGCACATGTGGTGTGCGAGATCTACTTCGGCTTCGATCGGGAGGCGCTCTTCCTGCGGGTCGACACCGTCGGCCCGGCGAGGGAGGTCTTGGCCGACGGGGCGCTGACCCTGGCCTTCCCGGGACTGCCCGACCGGGAGCTCACCCTCGCCCCGGGACCCGGTGGAGCGGGCGCAGTGACACTGACGGGGGGCCTGGCGCCAGCGGCCCAGGCCGCCCTTGACACGATCGTCGAGGCGCGCCTTGATCTGGCCGCCATCGGGGTGCAGCCTGGCCAGTTCCTTGCGTTCGCACTGAGCGTCCGGTCTGACGGTCGAACGGTCGAGCGTTGGCCGCAGCGGGGCTTCATCCGTGTCGAGGCCCCGGCTGAGGATGTCGTGGCGTCGTCGTGGATTGTGTAGGAGTCTTGGAGTGTAGGAGTTTGGGAGAACAACGCCGACACGGGCGCCACCCCAGCTGGTCCTGGGGGGCGTCAGCCGGGCCGTCACCGTTCTCCCAAGCTCCCGGACTCCTGCGCTCCTTCACTCCCAGACTCCCGCCGTCCCGCAACTCGGGCCGCGTCGCGGGGTTCTTTTGATACGGGCAGGCAAGTGTGCTATACTGGAACACCCGCCCCCTTCGGGCCGTGGGGGCTTCGTTCTGCGTGGGCCGCAGCAGGCGGTCGACTCGGCAAAGGTGGCTTGCACATGTCCTCAGTCGTGTACATGGACGGTGAGTTGGTCCCGACCCACGAGGCGAAGGTCTCGGTGTACGACCACGGTCTGCTGTACGGAGACGGCGTTTTCGAGGGGATTCGGGCCTACAACGGACGCGTGTTCCGGCTGCAGGAGCACCTGGACCGACTGTACGCGTCTGCGCACGGCATTCAGCTGGAGATTCCGCTGGGCATCGATGAGATGGAGGCGGCCGTAGTCCGCACAATTGCGGCGAACGAGCTGACGGACGCCTACGTCCGGCTGGTGGTGACCCGGGGCGTCGGCGATCTGGGTCTCGATCCGCGCAAGTGCAGCGGCCCGACGGTGTTCATCATCGCCAGTACGATCCAGCTCTACCCGAAGGCGGTGTACGCGGCGGGCCTGCGGCTCATCTGCTGCCGCACGCTGCGGACGCCGGCCTCGTCGCTGAGCCCGGCAGTGAAGTCGCTGAACTACCTCAACAACATCCTCGCCAAGCTGGAGGTGGCCCGCGCCGACGCCGACGAGGGGATCATGCTGAACCACGACGGGCATGTCGCCGAGTGTACGGCGGACAACCTGTTCTTGGTCAGGGGCGGGGATGTCGTTACCCCGGCGCCGGAGGCGGGTATCCTCATGGGAGTGACGCGGAACGCGGTGATCGAGGTGGCGCAGGCGGCGGGATATGTCCTGAGGGAGGAGCTGTTCAGGCTAGAGGATGTCCTTACGGCAGACGAGTGCTTCCTGACCGGAACGGGGGCCGAGATCGCTCCCGTGCGGGAGGTGGATGGTCAGGAGATCGGCTCGGGGAAGCCCGGGCCGATCACGCATGAGTTGCACGCGGCGTTTCAGGAGCTGACGGCCCGGGAGGGCACGCCCGTCTTCGCCGGCGTGCCGTAGAGGACCCCCGGGGCCGTCCGGCCGGTCGGGGTCCTCGTCCGGCCCGAGAGGAAGGCTGTCATGGAAGTCTGGCAACGGTTTACGAACCGCGCCCGCCGCGCGGTGCTGTTGGCCCACAAGGAAGCGATCAGCATGGGGATGCCCCTGATCAGCACGGAGCATCTGCTGATGGGGCTGCTGACGCTGGGCGAGGGGATGGCGATCGACGTGTTGCGGCACATGGGCGTGTCGCTGGATCGGCTGACGGACGACCTCCGCGAGCACATGGTGCCCGGAGGGGCGGCGCCGGAATCGAATCGGCAGCTGGCCTTCACCCCGGAGGCCCAGCGGGTGCTGCATGTGGCCTACGCCGAGGCGAAGCGCCTGAAGCACGACACGATCGGCACGGAGCACATCCTGATCGGCCTGGTGCACGAGGGCCGGGGGGCGGCCAACCGGCTGCTGCGCAAGTACGGGGTCGACCTCAATCGCGTCCGGCAGGGCGTCGCGGGTCACCCGCAGATCAGCGGGCGCCGGCCGGACCAACCGTCCAAGAGCAAGACGCCGCACCTCGACACCTACAGCCGGGACCTGACGGCCCTGGCGCGGGAGGGCGAACTCGACCCCACCATCGGCCGGGAGGCCGAGACGACGCGGGTGCTGCAGATTCTGTGCCGCCGAACGAAGAACAACCCCTGCCTGATCGGCGATCCCGGGGTAGGGAAGACGGCCATCGCCGAGGGGCTCGCCCAGCGCATCGCCCAGGGTGAGATCCCGCAGCTCCTGGCGGACAAGCGCCTCGTAGCCCTCGACCTGGCCGGACTGGTGGCCGGGACGAAGTACCGGGGCGAGTTCGAGGAGCGGATGAAGCGGGTGATGGACGAGATCCGGAGCGCGAAGGGTCAGATCATCGTCTTCCTGGATGAGCTGCACACGTTGGTGGGCACGGGCGCCGCAGAGGGCGCGATGGATGCCAGCAACATCCTCAAGCCCGCGTTGGCCCGGGGCGAACTGCGCTGCATCGGCGCCACGACCCTGGACGAGTACCGGAAGTACGTGGAGAAGAACGCCTCGCTGGAGCGGCGCTTCCAGCCGGTGCTGGTCTCCGAGCCGACGCCTGATCAGACGATCGACATCCTCCACGGCATCCAGGAGCGCTACGAGCGCTTCCACGGCGTGAGCTTCGTCGACGACGCCGTGCAGGCGGCCGTGGATCTCTCGACCCGTTACATCACGGACCGCCGCCTGCCGGACAAGGCCATCGACCTGATCGACGAGGCGGGCTCGCGGGTGAAGTTGGAGGCCTCGGGACGGGACGTGTCGCGTCCGGTGCCGCCGGCCGACCTCGTGGAGGACCGGGTCGTCCTCTCGGGGCTGCCCGATCCGGCGCTGGGAGTGACGGAGTTCGGCGAATCGACGCCCGGCTGGGCCGATCAGCAGGCGCCGATGGAGCTTCGCGTGACGCGGGAGGACATCGCGGATGTCGTGGCGACCTGGACCGGCATCCCGGTCAAGGCGCTGACCGAGGAGGAGTCGGCCCGCCTGATGCGCATGGAGGGCGACCTCCACCGGCGCGTGGTCGCGCAGGACGAGGCCATCGTCGCGGTCGCCAAGGCCGTCCGCCGCGCGCGGGCGGGGATCAAGGACCCGAACCGGCCCACGGGCACGTTCATCTTCCTGGGCCCCACCGGCGTCGGCAAGACGCTGCTGGCGAAGGCTCTGGCCGAGTTCCTGTTCGGGGAAGAAGACGCCCTCATCCGGGTGGACATGTCCGAGTACATGGAGAAGTTCGCGGTGTCACGGCTCATCGGCGCGCCGCCGGGGTATGTCGGCTACGATGAGAGCGGTCAGCTCACCGAGGCGGTCCGCCGCCGGCCGTACTCCGTGGTGCTCTTCGATGAGATCGAGAAGGCGCATCCGGAGGTCTTCAGCATCCTCCTCCAGGTGATGGAGGACGGTCGGCTGACGGATGCCCAGGGGCGCGTGGTGGACTTCCGCAACACGGTCATCATCATGACCAGCAACGTCGGCGCGCGCCTGATCGCGGAGGGCAAGAAGCTCGGCTTCGACCGCCAGCGCGAGTCGGACGCTCCCCCGGTGGACTCGGAGCTCTCGTACCGGCGGATGAAGCAGAAGGTCACAGAGGAGCTGAAGAAGACCTTCAGCCCCGAGTTCCTGAACCGCGTCGACGACGCGGTGGTGTTCCACGCGCTGAACGCGGAGCAGATCCGCGACATCGTCGAGCTGGAGCTGTCGCGGGTGAAGGTGCAGCTGGCGGAACGCGGGATCCGGCTGGTCTACGGCGATGACGTGCGCGACCTGCTGGCGCGCGAGGGCTACGAGCCTGCGCTGGGGGCTCGGCCGCTACGGCGGGCGGTGCGGCGGCTGGTGGAGGACCCGTTGGCGGAGCGCGTACTGATGGACGAGTCTGATGAGCCGCTGCGGGTCTACGAGATGGTGGCGGAGGCCGACGCGATCGTCTTCAACCGCGCCGACGCGCCCGTCGCGCTCTGAGAGCGCGTACCCGAGGCCGCAGCCGCCGTCGCTTCCGCCATCTTGGGGGTGCGGAATGCTGACGTGGGCGTGCGGCGACCGTCGTCACACAACTCCACGCTCATCGCCCCGTGTCCGGCGGCCGCGGCGCCGCCGGACACGCTGCTGACCGGCCGACCTTCGGCCCACACTTCCGGTCCGGCCTGCACCCGAAAGGAGGGGCGACTCCACGGCAGGCGCTCAGACGGACAGCGAAGCAGCTCCCGTTTGTAGCCACATCCAATCCATTGCCAGATCGTCGGTGAATCCTACGCATGAGGCGCCTCCGCGCTCGGCGGCGCCGCAGAAGGTGATGCACTCATGGCGTACCCGGGTTTGGCCAGCTTGTACGTAGTGGCCATCACATTCGTCGGGGTGTTGATCGGGAACACCGCCAGCACCACGCTCATCCGCTACGTAACCCTGCTCCGTGAGCAGAAGCAGGCCGAGCTGTTCATGTTCCAGCTGGGCCTGAACGTCATCGGCGGCCTGCTGGGCTTCCTGGTGGGCCTCTACTCCTTCAACAAGATCGTCCGCGTCACGGGCCAGATGGAGGGCGTGCCGCTGCTGGACAAGATCGCGGCCGTCCTCGGGGTCGTGGTCGGTCTCGGTGTCGCGATGCTGGCGACCGTGCCCTTCGCGAGCCTCGAGGGCATCGGCGTCCCCATTCGGATCGTGGCGGCGCTCCTGGGCGTGCTGCTGGGCGTAGCCTTTACGATGAGCGCCAAACAGCAGCTCGCAACCGTCTTCCCGTGGCTGAGCCAGTCGGGGCTTGCGCGGGGCACCAGCCCCGTGCCCCCCGGGGCGAAGCTGCTGGACACGAACATCATCATCGACGGGCGCATCGCAGACATCTGCCGCACCGGCTTCGTCTCCGGCCAGACGTTCATCCCCGGCTTCGTGCTGCAGGAGCTGCAGACGATCGCCGACTCGGCGGCGCCGGTGAAGCGTGCGAGGGGCCGGCGCGGGCTGGAGATCCTGAATCAACTGAAGACCGAGATCACCCCGCCGGTGAACGTCCTGAACGACTACGGCGATGGGGACAACCCGGCGGACGCGGTCGACCTGCGGCTGGTGAAGCTCGCACAGCGCCTGAACGCCACGGTCGTCACCAACGACTACAGCGTGAACGAGATCGCGAAGCTCCACGAGGTGCCGGTGCTGAACGTGAACGAGCTCAGCAACTCACTGAAGCCCGTCTTCCTGCCGGGTGAGGAGCTGACGGTCACCGTCGTCAAGGAGGGCAAGGAGGCCGGTCAGGGCGTGGCGTACCTGGACGACGGCACGATGGTGGTGGTGGAGCACGCGTCGCGGTACGTCGGCCAGCTGATCCCGGTGGTGGTGACGAGCGTCCTGCAGACGCGGGCCGGCAAGATGATCTTCGCCGATCTCAAGCCCGAGAGCGAGGCCGGCGGGAAGTAGCCGTCGGCAACGCTCCCACGAGGGGCTGCGCATGGCCCAGGTGGCCGCAGTGCTGGCGGCGGCGGGCGCAGGCGTCCGGTTCCGGAAGGAGCTGGCGTCGGCGCCCGCCGACGATTCCCGCAGGTTGCTTCCCAAGACCTTCCTACCCCTGACCGGTCGGCCGATTTGGGCCCACGGCGCTCAGGCGCTGCAGGCATGTGCAGTCGTCGACGCCATCGCCGTCGTCACTCCGGCCGATTGGATCGACGAGGTGCGGGCTACCTGTGATCGCCTGGCCTTGCACAAGGTGTGCGCGGTCGTGGCGGGAGGCGAGCGCCGACAGGACTCCGTACACAATGCACTGCTGGCCCTCGGGGACGATCCGCCGGGCGTGGTGGCGGTCCACGACGGGGCGCGGCCCCTGGCCTCGGTGGGCCTGATCTCGCGCTGCATTGACTCCGCCCTCGAACGCGGCAGCGGCGTGGCTGCGGTTCCGGTCACCGACACGCTGAAGCGTGCGGATGCCGACGGGCGCGTCGAGGACACCCTCGATCGACGCCTGGTGTGGGCGATGCAGACTCCCCAGGCCTTCGGGTATGCCGCGTTGCTGGCCGCTCACGAAGCCGCCTTGCGCGACGGGGCGGAGGTGACGGACGACGCGGCGCTGATCGAGCGCATGGGCGCGGAGGTGTGGCTGGTACGCGGCGAGACGACCAACCTCAAGATCACCACGCCGGCCGACCTGGAGCTTGCGGCGCGCCTCCTGGCCGGCGCCGGAGGCGGCGCGATGCGGGTAGGGCACGGCTTTGACGCCCATCGTCTGGCGTCCGGGCGTCCGTGCGTCCTGGGCGGAGTGACGATCCCGCACGACCGCGGCCCGCTGGGCCACTCGGACGGCGACGTGCTCACCCATGCCATCATGGACGCCGCCCTCGGGGCCCTCGCGCTGGGCGACATCGGCCGTCACTTCCCCGACACCGATTCGACCTACGCGGGAGCGCGTAGCGTCGAGTTGGCAGCCCACGTCGCCAACCTGCTGCGTGAGCGCGGCTATCGCATCGCCAACCTCGACGCCACCCTCGTGGCGCAGAGCCCGAAGATCGCCCCGTACGTTCCCGCCATGCGCGAGGCGCTGGCCGCCGCGTTCGACTGCCCTCTCGACTCCGTCAGCGTGAAGGGCACCACGACCGAGGGCCTTGGGTTCACGGGCTCAGGTGAGGGCATCGCCGCGCACGCGGTTCTCGCGCTGGAGCCCGTGTCCGCCGGTTGACAGCCGGGCAGCCAGGGTAGCATAGTGCGTGGGCGCACCGGAGCCGCGACTCACCGGATTGAGGGGACCGCCATGAACGCGATCGAGGTGATGGTCGAGGGCGCGCTGACTGAGGACGGACAACTCATCCTCGACGAAAAGCCCAACCTGCCCGCGGGGAGGGTGAAGGTCATCGTGAGGCCTGTCGGGTCGCAGGTCGACGCTCACAGCAGCCTGCTGAACGCCGTTCGGGAGCTGGCCGCCTCCCAGGCCGCACGAGGCTACAGGCCGCCTCCTGTTAGCGAGGCGCTGGCCGAACTGGACGCGATGCGGGATGAGTGGGACGAAGGACGTGAGTTCTGAGAGGA
>Ga0233425_10011871_pt1 | contig 10024 bp, 7 predicted proteins | sample Watercolumn_Towu_2_FD_181712 | JGI IMG/M metagenome (GOLD analysis project Ga0233425, IMG submission 181712) | Freshwater microbial communities from Lake Towuti, South Sulawesi, Indonesia - Watercolumn_Towuti2014_140_MG | ecosystem: Environmental > Aquatic > Freshwater > Lake | place: Indonesia... | reverse complement strand
ACGATCACGCGGATTTCCTTCATCGGATGCAGCGTCAGTCCACCCATGTTTGAACTCCCTTTCTCGGCCTCGAAAGTCATTATACCTGAGTCGCGAGGACCTGACTCCACCTTCCCGACGGCAGATAGTGGTACCACGCGCCGTCCTCCGGGTCTAACGCAACCAGGTGCACCCACTCGTGGTGATAATAACGTTGCAGCACTTCGTGCCGGGCAATCAGCTTTTCGATGCGCGCGCGCGGTGCCTCGATGACGGTCAGCAGGCGCATGGGTTCATGGTACGGAACCTCGCCGTTCATCACCGTCTGCCAGGCCAGTCCCAGGCGGAGATCGCTCCAAGGCCCCGACATGATCCCGACCCGCCCTACCACATTGTGGTAAATTTTGCTTCCACCGCCGTAGACCTCATTATCCACCGTGGAAAAGTAATGCTCCATGTTGATCCATTGCGCCACGACTTGCGGCGCGGTCATCAAGACCTCAAGCAAACGGTTCGTCGGGTCTTCCCGATAATCGTAGGAGTGCAAAAAGACCCGACCTTCCAGGTTGACATCGCGGGTGAGCGCTCGCCGGCCGATGATGAAGGACGCGTTTCCCGACAGCCCCCATTCCGGCCGAATTTGGCTCCAGTCGGCGCTGCGTCTGCGCGCATGCGCCGATGCCCGGTCCGGCGTCAGGCCTGTCGGAACATCCGGAAGGCGGACGCAGCGCTCCTGGCTCGTCAACCGGCCGGCTTCCTTCAAGTTCTCAACCAGCTGCGCCACGTCAGGGCCATGCGTCGCCGGCACATCCTCCAGGTCGAACAGCCGCGCCTCGTCCGTCGTCGTATCCACCTGGCCGGCGAGAAAATGCGTGTCGGCGGGAATCATCAAGCCGTTTTTCGCCAGTCGTTCCCTGACGCGCGGACTGTTGGCCATGCGGGCAAGCACGCGGGCGTTGGGACTCCCCTCGTTGCCGCCGCAGGCGCCGCAGTCCAGCGCCGCCTCGAAGGGATTGTTCTCCGATGTGCTCCCGTGCGCGCAGAAGAGCACCAGCCGGGCGAAGTTGCGGGTCAGTCCCATCATGCGCAACGCTGTGTCGACCGTGAGCACCTGCTCGTCAAGCGTGAAACCTGTCCGCGTGATGCGCTCCTTCTGCGCCGCTGCCCAGCGCCGATCAATCCGGTATTGCTGGCGTAGGAGATCCACGAATGCGGTCAGCTTCTCAGCCGACAGACCCGCTCGCCCAGCTGTCTCGCTTAAAAACGGTTCCACCGCTCCCTCTCCGTTCAAGGCCTGTTGCCGCAGGGCCTCGACGAACTCCGGAACGACCCGTGAACCATGGAGGCCATGTCGATCGCGCAAGGCCTTCCAAATAAGCGCACGCTGCTCGACCGCCAGCATTTCCTCCGTTTCCTCCGGTGCCAACTTGTCCACGGTCATGCAGGTGGCAAAGGGCGGCACAAAAATTCGGCGCAACCAGTCGGTCCAGCGTCGGTAGAGGGCTGGCAGAACCGTCTTCCAGACGATGGGCAGGCTGTAAAACCACCCCAGCGACTCCACCATGACATAGGGAGTGACCACGTTCTCCTTGAGATCGTGCAAGAGTGTGTGTCCAGCATGGACCAGCCTGGTTCTGGACTCGTGCTTGGAGACCGCGCGGTCGAGGAAGCCATGAGGAAGCTCGCGCACTTCGTTCTTGGCCCGCATGATGACCGGAAATTGCTCCGTCTCGTGCTCCTTGCCCCACGCTCGGTATCGGATAAAGACGGCAAAGAACCCGGCGAAACCGTACGTCTCGTGCGCGCCGGTCGATTCCAGATGGCGCCGGAAGGGCTCCGACCGCACGTCGATGCAAAAGACCGACTGCGCCTGCGGGCGGACTATTGCAGGGGCTCGCGGCGCCCCCTCCGTGGGCAAAGCCCACGGAGCCTTCCCCTCTCGCTCGCTTTGCTCGCTAGGTAGACCGGACGCACCATGATCAGGAGGAGCCGCATGCAGTCTGGGTCGGAGCTTCTCTAGTAGCTGCTCCTGATACCCCGCTTCGAGCGCCTTGAGCCAGACCGGGCCGTGGGCCGGTTCCGGAAAGGCGTCCATCCATTCCACCAGCACCGCCAGATCGCGTGGAGGCGTGGCCATCACGACGGAATCGTTCAGTTCCAAACTCCGGGCCAGTGCGAGCACGCGCCTTGCCGCCGTGCGCTGCGCGGCCCGATCGTGGCGCGCGCCGAATTCCGCCTGGTAATGATCGGCCAGCCATGTCCATTCGTCGCGCCCGCTCTGCGCCAGCCGATCCACCTGCTCAGCATAGGTCGCCGGCAACCGTCCGGCTGTGCGCTCCCTCCGCAGATAGTAGGCATGGGACTGTTCCTGCATGTAGGCCATCACCGCGCCATAGGTCCCTGCAATCCTGAGGGCTTTGCGGCAGGCCTGCTCGACCAGCTCCCGCACGTACCATAGCCGGACGGCGAGAAATTTCACGAGACCGGCCGGGTAGGCCTTCTGCCATTCGTACTCCCGCTGATCCCCCCGCCACTTGATAAATCCGGCCCAGCCGGGCAGCGCCGCGAGTTGGAGGGAGAGGTAGTCCTGCCGAAACCCCGGCGGAATCGCCAGGAGACCGAGGCTGTCGAGCACTGCGTCTTCGGGATGCTCGGGCAGTTGCGCGATTTTCCTCCGGCTGTCCGCGATGCTGCAGGGCGACCATTCGTGCGCGGCGAGCGCTTTCCATGCCCCGTAGAAATCCCGCTCGCGGCCTGGCATAGGCCACGTGGCGTGCCCTTCGTCCAGAAAGGCCTCGCACCACTTGATGAGTTCCCCGTTCACCTGCTCGACAATCTCGGTGCCGAGCGTCCGGTCGCACCACTTGGAGAGCGTGACGGAATGTCCCAACGAGGCCCGGTCCTCCCGCACGGCCGCGGCCATGCGTTCGTTCAGGCTCGGACGGGTGACAACGGATGCCAGATGGTCGGCGAGCGTCTCGATCAGCGGCTGATCCGGTCCGTGCGCAAGCAGCGCGTCAAACGGCTCCTCGACCGGCGCGCAGAGCCCTTGCGCCAGGCAGGCGCGCAGAACTTCGCCGTGCGACACGCGGCGCGAGCCCAGGACCACGTGCGCAGTGCGCGCCACCGGTGTCAGCGCCGCATCGAGATGACGGAGTGCGATCCGTCCCTCCCGGACATAGGTCCGATAGATCTCGCTGGGCAGGTAGCCGTTCCCGCCCAGCAGGCGCCGGCCGCGCTCCACCGTTTCGTCGAACGGGAGATACTCGAGACTGTGCAGCGGATTGTGATGCACGAAGGTCCGCATCGGCCAGTACTGGGCGATGACCTCGCTGGAGAGACGGATCAAGCCGCGCAGCTCCATCCGCTGCGTTTCCGTATAGGACGAGGCCTTTACCTGTTCCATGAGATGTTCCCCGTCGCGACGTGAGTCGGCGGCGCCGGCGTGCCCGACTCAAAGAGGCGGGTCGGCGCCACTCCCGTGACCAGCAGGATGATGACGAGCGCCAGCAGCGCGGCGAACTCTGTCCGGTGGAGGTCCTCGTAGCGGAGATCCGGCCGGTGCCGGCCGAACAGCAACCGTTGGAGCAGATCGAGAAAATACCAGGATGCGGCGAGCCAGGCGAGGACGATCAGGACCAGCGCGGCGGACAGCGGGAGTGTCGGCGTCAGCAGCAGGCCCATGAACCCGGAGAACACGCCGAAGGGCGGCAGGCCCAGGGCCGCGAGCACGAGCAACGCGAACAGTACGGCAAAGCGGGGCATGGGATGGGCCAGTCCGCGGATCGCGCGCAGATCCATGTCGCCGTAGCGGGCCCGAATCGCGTACCAGGCCAGCAACAACCCGGTGGTCGCCAGCCCGACGGCGCCGAGATACAGCACCGCCTGCGGAGGCACAGCTCGAACCGCCGCCACGTACCACCACAGGATCGAAAAGAAGGACAGGTTGGCATAGGCCAGCAGGGCCCGGACGCGTGACTGCGCCAGGGCCTTCACCGCGCCATAGACCGCTCCAGCAAGCCCCACCATCGGCAGCGCGGTTTTCAGATCGTCGGGCAGATGTGGGAACACTGCCAGCAGACCGTGAAAACCGAGCACGGGCAGCAGACAGGCGAGAAATGCGGGCAGATTGCCCGGCAGACCGGCCAGCGCCGCGACATAGCCCGCGTGCAGCGGCGCGAGCGGCAGCAGCATCGCGCAAACGGCCAACGCCGCGACCGCGGACACCGGAGGAGCCGCCCCCAGCGCTGTCACGAGACTGATGACGCCGAACCCGTACATGCCGATGCCTTGCCACAGATGGGACACGGACAGGGCGCGATAGCGGTAGAGCAAGGCGACGAGCACGACCAGCAGCAGCGCCAAAAGAATGAGGCCCATGCCGTCCCGCGCGGCCAGCACGCCCAATCCCAACCCCAGCACCAGCAGCGTCATGATCCAGGCGGCCCGGTTGTCCTCGTGCGGCGGCTGCCCCAGCAGAGAAAGAAACGCAGCGATCGGCAGGAGCACCAGCAGCGGCGCACCGACGGTTGTCCCGATCGGTTGTCCGGGCCAAACTACGAGCGCCGCCAGGCTCGCCAGCGAGACCGCCAGCGCCCAGAGCTTCAACGCCGTCGGCCTGGACCAGGCCGCAAAGCCCGACACCGCTCCCGCCACGGAGACCGCCGCCGGCAGCCAGAGGACCATCCATTCTGCCATCACCACAATCTCCCCGAAGAGGGCTTGTCCAGGCCATGGGCCACGCGCATGATCCGCTGGCCCAATCGAGCATGAAGCGCGTCGATATAGAGCCGGTTCATGAACAGCACGTAGAGACGAATCCGCAGTCCCTGCACCCAGGCCGGCATCGGCATCGTCCGTCCGTGCGCCTGTGCGTAGAGGTAGACCCAACCCAGGACGATCAGTAGCGTCGTCCCGATCACCAGGCCGTCGAACAGCCGGCCGGGCAGCGCCGACGCCTGAAAATAGGAGGCCACTTCATGCGGGTTCGGATATAGGAAATGTGTGAAGGCTTCCGCGGCAAACAGATAGGTGAAGACCACGAAGAGGAGCGTGACCAGCATCGCCACCGAGACCTTCCACGAGGCGACCGCGCGCAGGCGGGTCAGCGTCAGGATCGCCTGCGAAGAGGTGACCCAGATGAAGAACAAAAAGATCACGGTGCCCTGCGACTCCAGCAGAGGGATGCGCAAGGCGCCGTGCGTCACCAGCAAAATGACGAACGGCAGCAGCAGTGTGGTGAGAAATCCGGTCGCCCACGTGAGGCGAGTGAGCTCGTGCGCTTCGACGGCATGGCGCGCATGGGGGGAAGCCGGCTCTTGGCGGACCTTGTGAATCACGTTGCCGCAGTTCAAAAACACGGTGGCCTTGAACAGGCCGTGCGCGATGAGATGAAAGACTGCCAGCGCGAAGGCGCCCAGGCCGCATTCCATGATCATGTAGCCCATCTGGCCGATGGTCGAGAATCCGAGCGTTTTCTTGATATCGTTCTGCACCAGCATCATGGAGGCACCCAGCACGGCCGTGAGTGTTCCGACGACGAAGACCACGTGCAGCGTGGTGGAGCTGAGACCATACAGCGGGGCCAACCGGTTCAGCAGAAAGCCCCCGGCATTGATGATCCCGGCGTGCAGCAGGGCATGGACCGGCGTGGGGGCATAAAGGGAACTGGGAAGCCAGACATGGATCGGAAACTGGGCCGACTTGCTCATGGCTCCGACGAAAATGAGCAGCGTGACGGCCGTGGCGCCGCTGATCTCCAAACCCGCCATGGGGGAGAGGACAATCGGCGTCGACGCGGCCCTGGCGAACAGTTCCTGGAACTCAACGGTGCCGTACAGGGAATGGGCCAGGACGATGCCCGCGAGAAAGGCCATATCGCCGACCCGCAACAGGGTGAAGGTCTTGAAGGCGCCGTTGAGCGTGGCCGCGTGGGCATGATTGTGGGCCAGCAGAAACAGAAGCCAGGAAAGAAGTTGCCAGAATACGAACAGCATCACCAGGTTGGCGCTGGAGACCATGCACAGCAGGACAAAGGTGGTCAACGCGATCAATCCCAGGTACCGGCTATAGCCGCGATCCTGATACATGTAACCCGTGGAATACGAATAGACGATGGTGCCGACCAGTGTGATCAGCGTCATCATGACCGCGCTGAGGCGGTCAACGTACAAGCCCATCGGCAAGACGGGATTGGCGGCGGAGCCCGGCTCATAAAAGCGGAGGCTGATCGGTCCCTGTGAGGAAACTGTCGCGAGCGTCACGATGGCCGCGAGAAACGCCGCGACGATGGGCCACACGCCGATCCTGGCGCGTCGGGTCTGCGAGCTGCGCGAGCCCACTGCGACGATGATGGCGGCCAGCAGGGGCAGCAGCGGGACGAGAATGACAAGGGACATGGTTGCCTGGGTTCGTGGCATAAAAAAGCCAGCCGGCTCCCCAACGTTCCAGGGGTGTCCGGCTGGCTCGTACTGTGACTGGCCTCTCACACCGTGGAGCCAGCTACCCTACATGCCACCGCGATCGGATTTATCGTTGATGGGTCCGCCTGTCTGTGCGAGGCATGGACAGGGACCCCATCGTTTGCAATTCTTTGAGGAGGTGTCATACCATAGCGCGGGATCGTTCACAACCTGCCATTTGGCCTAAAACGGGTAGGCCTTCTGGGTATCTCCATGGGAAGTACGGGACCTGTGAAAAACGGACAGACGAAGGGTGAGACGGAGAGCGCGATTCGCAAGGCGGTCATCAAGTTCGAGCAGGAATTCATGGGTCGGGGGCCGGAGGACGTGCGAGCCTTCATTATCAAAGACCTCGTGTTGGTTCGTCTGAAAGGGGTGCTGACACCGGCCGAGCGGCAACTGGCCAAGACCGCGGAGGGGATCGAGATGGTCCGGCGGCTGCGACAGACCCTGATCGCGCAGGGACGGGAGAAGCTCAGTCAGCAGGTGGATGACATCACCGGCGCCAAGACGATCGGCCTCTTTACCGACATCGACACCCAGATCGGGGAACGCATCATCGTGTTGACCCTTGACCAGGATCTCGAATCGGCTTTCCAATAGCGCGGTAACCTCAGGCCCTGTCGTCAGATTACGAGAGCGCCTTTTTTACTTGTCTTTTGCGGTGATCGAAGGCATGAAACCGGGGGGCAACCGTGGAGAAACTCGTTGAGGGATTCAAGAAGTTCCATTCAGAAGTCTTTGGCGCCAAGCGCGAGTTGTTCACGAGACTCTCCCGAGGACAAGAACCCCGTGCGCTCTTCATTACGTGCTCGGATTCGCGCGTTGATCCCACGCTGCTGACCCAAGCCGAACCCGGCGAACTCTTCATTCTGCGTAACGCGGGGAACATTGTGCCATCCTATGGGGGGGTAATGGGAGGCAACACGGCCACGATTGAATATGCGGTTGCCGTGTTGGGCGTGAAGCATGTGATCGTCTGCGGCCATACCGATTGCGGCGTGATGAAAGCGTTGCTGCACCCGGAGTCGGTAGAGGACTTACCGGCTGTGAGGAGTTGGATGGATCAAGCGGAAACGACGCGACGCATTGTGCGAGAAAACTATGCCAATCTCAGAGAGGATGACCTGCTGATCAGCACCATCCAGGAAAACGTCCGCGTTCAGCTCGACCACCTCAAGACCCATCCAACCGTCGCAGTACGATTGAGACGCGGCATGGTGACCCTGCATGGGTGGGTCTATTCCATCTCGACTGGCGACATCTGGGCCTACGACGACGAGAAAGAGACCTTCGTGTCCTTGGTGGGCCCGTGACCTGAACGCACGGTGCTCCCACCTAAAGCGGGCCCGCCATTACGAGCATCCTGGCATGCTGTGTCTTTCATGCCCTTACGCGTAATTGTGATCCCGAAACCAGCGGACTGCTTTCTCCAGCGCGATCTCGACGGGCGTTTGGGGAAGGTCGAGATCCTTGATGGCCTTGGAACAGTCGTAATGCATCTTGTGCTTCGCCATCTTGACCCCCTCGAGCGGGATGCGCGGGGCTTGGTGAGTGACGTAGTCGGCGAGCCACTGGTTGGCGTAGGCGAGCGGCACGATGGCCTGCCAGGGTAGCCTGAGGCGGGGCGCTGGGACGCCGGTCAGCCCGCTGAGAATCTCGAAGACCTCGCGCAGCGACAGGTTGCGATTCCCCAGGATATACCGCTCCCCGATGCGGCCCCGCTCCATGGCGCGCAGGTGCCCGATCGCCACGTCATCCACGTCGATGAGGTTCATGCCGGTTTCGATGTAGGCCCACATGCGGCCTTTCATGAAGTCCACGATGATCTGGCCGGTGGGGGTGGGCTTGATGTCCCGCTCTCCGACCGGGGCGCTGGGGTTGACGATGACGACCGGCAGGCCCGCGCGCGCCAGCTTGAGGACCTCCTGCTCGGCCAGGTACTTGGAGCGTTTATAGTCTCCCGCCATCTGGTCGAGCGAGACGGGTGTCTCCTCCGTGCCGGGGCCGCCGTCAGGGGGCAATCCGATCGCCCCGATGGTGCTCGTGTACACGATCCGTTCGGTGCCGGCCTCCCGCGCCGTTTCCATCAGGACGCGGGTGCCGGTGACGTTCACGTCGTAGAAGATCGAGGGGTTCTTGGCCCAGAGGGTGTAATGGGCGGCGACGTGGTAGAGCTGCGCACAGCCGGTGAGCGCGCGGCGGAGAGAGTCCCGGTCCCGCAGGTCTCCGTGGACCTGTTCGACTGCGAGCCCCGCAAGGTTGCGGAGGTCGCTGTCGGGCCGGAGTAAGACTCGCACCTCCGTGCCGGCGGCGGCCAGCGCGCGCGCGACGGCCGCCCCCACGAATCCTGTCGCGCCGGTGACGAGGGCTTTCATCTCTTCAAGCGTATAGCGCTCAGCCTTCAGCCGTCAGCTTTCGAACTCTCCTCAGAAGCTGATAACTGATGGCTGAGAGCTTCCTTGGCTAGTTCTTCCTCGCCGCGATGTACCGTGCGAGTTCGCGCAAGGGGTCGGCCTTGGCGTCGAAGGTCTCCAGGTGGCCGATCGCCCGGCCGACGCACTGGTCCGCAAGGGCGCGGGCACCTTCGATGCCGTGGAAGGCCGGGTAGGTCTTCTTGCCCCGCTGGGCGTCGGTGTTGGCGTCCTTGCCGAGTTCCTCGCGCGTGCCGGTCACGTTGAGCACGTCATCGGCGATCTGAAAGGCCAGGCCGACATCCTCGGCGTAGGCCGTGAGTTGGCCCAGTTGCACGGCGGTGGCGGATGCAGCAATGGCGCCCATCCGAACCGCGGCGCGGATCAACATCCCGGTCTTGTGTTTGTGAATGGTCTGGAGCGTGGCCAGGTCGATGTCCTTGTTCTCGGCCTGGATGTCGAGGACCTGCCCGCCCACCATCCCCAGGTTGCCGGACCCGACGGCCAGCTCGTGGATGAGCTGTACCTGGCGGGTCGGCGTGAGGCCATCCATCAAGTCCTGCCGGCTGCAGAGCTCAAACGCCAGGGTCAGCAGGGCGTCCCCTGCCAGGATCGCCATCGCCTCGCCGAAGACTTTGTGGTTGGTGAGCTTGCCCCGACGGTAATCGTCGTTGTCCATGGCGGGGAGGTCGTCATGGATGAGGGAATAGGTATGGATGAGCTCCAGCGACGAGGCGACCGCCAGAACGGCTTGGGAAGCGGTCCCGACCGCCTCCGCTGCCGCAATGGCCAGAATCGGGCGGACGCGCTTACCCCCGGCGAAGAGGCTGTAGCGCATCCCTTCATGCAGCGTCGTAGGAGGGGTCTTGGCATCGGGGATGATCGTTTCGAGAAACCGATCGACCTCCTCGCGTTTCTGATCCAGGTAGTGACGGATATCCACCGGAGCAACCCAGGTTGAGGTTGAGGTCAAGGCCGAGGTTCCAACGACAGGCCGGCCGTCAAGAGTTGCCTCAACCTTAGCCTGAGCCTTGACCTCATCATTAAGGCAGGCGAGAGAGTAACAAATGATTTTATAAAGTGTCAAACCAAACGACAGCGCTGAACGATGAATGCTGAACGATGAATAGGGGAATGGAAGGCCTAAGTTCTCCATTCATCACTCAGCGC
>Ga0233425_10011870_pt1 | contig 10025 bp, 8 predicted proteins | sample Watercolumn_Towu_2_FD_181712 | JGI IMG/M metagenome (GOLD analysis project Ga0233425, IMG submission 181712) | Freshwater microbial communities from Lake Towuti, South Sulawesi, Indonesia - Watercolumn_Towuti2014_140_MG | ecosystem: Environmental > Aquatic > Freshwater > Lake | place: Indonesia... | reverse complement strand
TGCGCGGACCCGGCGCGGCGCTCGATCCGTCGACAACCGGCGAGAAGCTTGCCAAGTACGACGGCCGCTCCGGCTCGTTCGAGATCGTCGCGACTGACAAAACGGGCCGCGACCTCCGCGGCCACGGGCGCCTGCAATACGTCGGCAAGCACTACCTGCGGTTCGCCGGCAGCGGCGAGTATTTCCTCAAGGCCGGGGCCGATGCGCCGGAGAATCTCTTGGCCTACGCCGACTTCGACGGCACGCGGTCGAACAAGCGGCGCGCGGCGCGCGCGGGCGAAGCCACGCCCGCGGGCTTGAAGACCTGGCAGCCGCACGTCCGCGACTGGCGGCCGGGCGATCCGACCTGGAAAGGCGGCAAGGGCAAGGGGCTCGTCGGGGCGCTCAATTACCTCTCGGGCAAGGGCTGCAACGCCTTCTCGTTCCTGACGTACAACGCGGGCGGCGACGGCGACGACGTGTGGCCGTTCGTGGAACGCAACGACAAGCTGCACTACGACTGCTCGAAGCTCGACCAGTGGCAGATTGTCTTCGACCACGCCCAGAAGGTCGGCCTGTATCTGCACTTCAAGATGCAGGAAACCGAGAACGACGACAACCGGCTGGGCGCCAAGGACGGCGGTAGCCGCATCGTCGAGGTGGCCCTCGACGGCGGCGACCTCGGCCCCGAGCGGCGGCTCTACTGCCGCGAACTGATCGCCCGCTTCGGCCACTGCCTGGCCTTGAATTGGAATCTCGGCGAAGAGAACAGCCAAACGCCCGAGCAGCAGCGGGCGATGGCCCAGTTCATCCACGACACCGATCCGTACCATCACCTGATCGTTGTCCACACGTTCCCAAACCAGCAAGAGAAGGTCTATCCGAAGCTGTTGGGCCGGCAGTCGGTGCTCACCGGGGCGTCGCTGCAAAATGGCTGGAGCGCCGCCCACCAGTGTACGCTTCGTTGGGTCGATGAATCGGCCAAGGCGGGCCGACCCTGGGTGGTGGCCAACGACGAGCAGAACCCGGCCGAATTGGGCGTCCCACCCGATCCCGGCTACGCCGGCGGCGACGGCAAGGCGACCGACGGCAAAGGCAAGTCGTACGACCTCCACGACATCCGCAAGGCGACCCTTTGGGGCACGCTGACCGCCGGTGGGGCGGGCGTCGAATACTACTTCGGCTACAAGCTGCCGCAAAACGACCTGCTCTGCGAAGACTGGCGGAGCCGCGACCGTTCGTGGGACTACTGCCGCATCGCCCTGGAGTTCTTCCGCCAGGAGAAGATTCCGTTCTGGGAGATGACCTGCGCCGACGCCCTGGTGAACAACGATCGCCACGACAACAGCCGCTATTGCCTCGCCAAGCCGGGCGCGGTGTACGTGGTCTACCTGCCCCACGGCGGCCCGGCCGAGTTGGACCTCTCCGGCGCCGCCGGCGAGTTCCGTGTGCAGTGGTTCAACCCACGAACCGGCGGCAAGCTCTCGGCCGGTTCGGTCGCCAGCGTTGTCGGCGGACGCAAGGCCGCGCTCGGCGATCCGCCGGCCGAGCCGGGCGAAGATTGGGTGGTGCTGGTGCGGCAGTAGTCGGTATCTCTTCCCACGCGCGATGGAACGTTACTCGGTGCTGCGCGTACTTGAGTATCACGCGGTGTCTGGAAGAGCATTCGCGACCGCGTCGTGATCCCATTTGTCAATCGGGTAGTCGGCGATCCTTGCAAGGAGAGTAAGAAAGGCGGCCAAGTTGGACTCGAAGAACCAGTCTGCGATCATCTGTCATCACTCGATTTCGTGACGGTTCCGTCGTTTCCAGTAGCGGGCGACCATACGCAATTGCACTTGCTCTTCCGAGTTCAATTCCAGCACTTGGACAGTAGTCCGTCCGATTGCCGTCCTGCCGACAATTAACGCGTCCTCCCAACGGAAATGTTCGGACCAGATGTGGCGGCGCGGGTGGAACAGTTCGGTCAACTCGCCTGTCTCGGGATCGTAGCCCGCGATGTTCGGCCCCTTATGAAGGTTGCAGTCAACGCACGCCATTGCGAGATTCTCCAGATCGTCGCCCCCGCCATGTTTCCTCGGTCGGATGTGCTCGATGTGCAGGCTGGCCAAGGGGGACAACTCTTCGGGCAGACCGCAATACTCACAGCAGCCGCCTGCCCGCCGACGAACGACTTGGCGCGTGGCAAGATCCATGCAGTTCACGCCTGGACGAGGACTTTGCGGGCCTTTGCCTGCAACGTGGCGATGAACTTGTTGGCCTTGACGTAACCCTCGTACTCAGCCCGCTCTTCGTCGCTCAAGTGCCCCTCGGAGCATCTCTCGGCCAACTCGTCAATACGCGTACGCAACCCCTCGTCGCCGCGGTACGCCACCAGCGCGCGGGCTTGGTCGGGCGTGAAGAACTGCAAGATGGGGTCGATGCCCCGGTCGAACGCGGTGTCGAAAGCAGTAGCCATCAGCCGAATCTCCTTGTAACCGACCAGCGAACCGGCATACCTATGCCTATTCTACACGGCGTGGGCCCCCAAGCCAACGCATCTGCTACAATGGGGCGGAGGTGTTCCCATGCCCAACCACCGCCATGCCCATCCGCCGGGACATGCCCCGGTCCTGTCCGTCCTGCGCGAGCCCACGCCGCGGTACACGTGGCGATGGGTCGCCGCCGCGACGCTGCTGTTTGCCCTCGGCGGGGCGTCCTTCTGTGCCTGGCCGTGGCTGACCGCGGAACGTGAACCGTTCCAACCGCAGGGCGTCGGCTACATCCTCAGCCAGACAGAGGCTGTCTGGGCCAATGGCAGTGTGCCCGGCGAACCGGGCGACCGCTTCGACGTTGGCCGGCTCCGGCTGGCCGCCGGAACGGTCCGCCTGGAGTTCGACGGCGGCGCGGTCGTCGATCTGGCCGGCCCGGTCGATGCCGCGGTCATCGACGGCGCGAAGCTCGTCCTGACGCAAGGCAAGGTGACAGTCGATATCGCCGGCGCGGAGACCGGTTTCACGGTCGAAACGCCGCACGCCGACCTCGTCGATCGGGACACGCGATTCGGCGTTGACGTGGCCGCCTCGGGCGAGGCCGATGTGGTGGTCTTCCAAGGCCGCGTCGAGGTGTACGACAAGCGGGCCGCGGACGAAGAAGAGTCCTCCTCGCCGCTGAGGACGCTCGCGGCCGGCGACGCGGTGCGGATCCGCCAGCGGCGCGAAATCGACCGCCTCGTCAGCATCGAGTGCCGCGATGACCGCTGGACCACGCATCCCGCGCCCGACCTGCGCAGCGTGATCGCCGCCGTCAGCGACAACGCGAGCAACGGCGCCGTGTCGAAATGCTACCGCATCTGCCCCCGCGGACTGGTCGAAGACGCGGCGGCCTACGTCGACCGCGGCTACCGCTGGATCGGCGCAGACGGCAAAAACTTGCCGCAGCCGCTCCGCGGGGCCGACCTGGTGATGACCTTCCACGACGAGCGGCGGTCGGCCGACCTGGAAACGGCCGTCACGCTGGCCCGCCCCGGCAAGCTCTTCTTGTTCACCGACGACCGTTCTCCGCCGCCAGGGTGGCTGACCGAACGCGGGTTCCGCGATTCGGGCCTGAAGATCGGCATGGACGAGTCGGGCGGGGCGTCGCCCGGCAAGCGGCTCGAAAAGGGCGCCGGCCGCAACATCGACCGTGTCTTTTCCGTGTGGCAGGCCGAGATTCCGCAACCTTGCACCGTGCTGCTCGGCGGCAATCGGGCCAAGTTGATGTACGGCGTGGCGGCCGTGGGCGAAACGACCCGCGTGGCCTGCGTCGGCGATAGCATCACCGCCGGCTCAGGCTACGTGGGTGAACTGGAACGGCTGTTGGGCGAGGCCTACGACGTGCGGAACTTCGGCGTCCCTTCGACCACGCTATTGAGCCGCGGCGAACGCCCTTACGTCAAGGAGCAGAAGTCCCGCGACGCGCTGGACTTCAAGCCGCACGTCGTGGTCGTCATGCTGGGCACCAACGACACCAAGCCGCAGAACTACAAGCACATCGGCGATTTTGCGGCCGACTACAAGCGGCTCCTGGCCGAGTTCGCCGCGCTGCCGACGAAACCCAGGGTCTTTCTCTGCACCCCCGTACCCGTGTATTACGACGGCAACTGGGGCATCGACAATGGGCGGCTCAACGAGGGCGTGTTGCCCGGCGTCCGCAAGGTGGCCGAGGAGCTGAAGTTGCCGGTGATTGACATGAACCAGGCCCTGTCGGGCCGGCCGGACTTGTTCCACCGCGACAACGTGCATCCGGTCGGCGGGCAGACGCTGATGGCGGCCGAAGTCTACCGGGCAATCACCGGCCGCGAGGCCCCGGTCGCCAAACAACCGCCGCCCCCGCTTCTGACCCGCGTCGCCTGCCTGGGCGACAGCATCACCGAGGCTTCGGGCTATCCCGAGGCCTTGCAGCGGCTCCTGGGCAACAAGTACATCGTCCGCAACTTCGGCCTCAGCAGCGCAACGCTTCTGGCCGACGGCGACCGCCCTTACCGCAAGCAGGGCAAGTACCAAGCGCTCAAGGACTTCAATCCGCAGGTGGTGCTCTTCATGCTCGGCACGAACGACACCAAGCCGGAAAACTACAAGCACATCGACCGCTTCGAGCAAGACGGCCGCGACCTGCTCGACGATCTGGCCACGCTCCCCGCGAAGCCCAAGGTCTTTCTCTGCAAGCCGGTGCCCGTGTACGGCGACGGGAATTGGGGCATCGACAACGGGCGGCTTACCGAGGGCGTGATTCCGCACCTCGAAGCGGTCGCGCGCGACAGGCATCTGCCGCTCGTGGATATGTATGCGGCCCTTTCCGACAAGCCCGAGTTGTTCAAGGACAACGTACATCCGATCGGCGGGCAGTTGCCGATGGCGCGGGCGGCGCTGGCGGCGATCCGGCAGGAATTGCCTTCGCCGCCTTCTGAGGAAAACCTCTTGCGCAACCCCGGCATCGAATCGGGCCTGGAACCGTGGATCGCGCGCGGTGGCACGCTGGCCGTAGTCGCCGAGCCCGTCGTGGCTGGCCGCAAGGCCCTGAAGCTCACCGGACGCAAGGCCCACTGGCACGGCCCGGGGCAGGAAGTCAAGGAACAACTGCTGAAGCGCGGCGCGGGCTATTACGACGTGCGGGCCGCCGTGCGCCTGCCCGAGGGCGGCGCGATGATTGACGCCGTCGTGGTGCTGATGATCACCGACGACGCGGGCACACGGTATCTGAAGACCACCAGCCGCCCCGTCGATGCCGCTGATTGGACCGAGTTCGACGATCAACTCTTCATCGCCTGGACCGGCACGCTCCGCGGCGCGCTGATGTACGTCGAGACGCTGGGCACGCTCGACGACCAGTTGCTGCTGGACGAGTGCGGGCTGTCGCGGCTTCCGGCGCCGACTTCCGCGACGAAGTGATTCCTGGCGAGCCTTGGGCGTCAGCCCGGGGATGGCGACAACGCGATCTCGTCCTCCATTTCGTCCGCATCGTTCATCCCCGGGCTTACGCCCGAGGCTCGCCAAGTGCACGGCCCTTGACGCGGCGTGGCGCCGCCGCCACAATACGGCCATGCCTGGACTGCGAAAATCCCTGGGTTACTTGCTGAACCTGCGGTTCCTGCCGCGGGCGTGGCAGCTTTCCGGTTTCCTGATGCTGGGCGTTCTGGCCGGGCTGGGGGGATTCGTGCTGCACGTCTCGCGGGCCGCCTCCTATCTGAGCGATTCGCCCGAAACGTGCATGAACTGCCACGTGATGACCACGCAATACGTCACCTGGCAGCACAGCAGCCACGCCCGGGTGACGACCTGCAACGACTGCCACGTGCCGCAGGATTCGCCAGTGTCGCATTACGCCTTCAAGGCCCGCGACGGCTTGTGGCACGCCACGGTTTTTACCATGCGGTGGGAGCCGCAGGTGATCCGACTTTCGCCCGGGGCTGTGCCGGTGGTCGAGGGCAATTGCCGCCGTTGCCACGCCCAAGTGGTGGAGGACGTGGCCGTCGCCGCCCATGCTGCCGGCGACCTGCGGTGCTGGGAATGCCACCGCGAGGTGCCGCACGGGCGGGTCCGCAGCCTCTCGGCCACGCCCGGCGTCTTTCAGCCCGAACTGCCGGCGGCCACCGAGCCGTTGCAGCAGCCGAAACTCGGCGGCCGGCCCGTGCAGCCCGAAGATTGAGGCACGCCCATGCCGCAGTCGCGAGTGCAAGACATACGGGAACAGGTGCCATGTCCCGCGCTTGCCGTGGGCATGTCGAAGCCGTGGCGAACCACCACCTGCCCACGGCAAGCGTGGGACATGGCACCGGCGCTGCTGTGTCTTCTCTTGACGGCCGTCTCCGTGGCGCGGGCCGCGGAAATGGAGTCGGTGCGGGTCGCCGCCGACAAACGGTCCTTCGCCTTTAAGCCCTCGGGCAAGCCCTTCGTGCCGTGGGGATTCAACTACGATCACGACGAGAAGGGCCGGTTGCTGGAAGACTACTGGGACGCCGAGTGGCCCAAAGTCGAAGAGGATTTCGCCGAGATGCGGCAACTGGGGGCGAACGTGGTCCGCGTCCATCTGCAATTCGGCAAGTTCATGAAAGGGCCGCAGGAGCCCAATGAAGCGTCGCTGCGGCAACTCGCCCGCCTGGTCGCGCTGGCCGAGAAAGAGCGGCTGTATCTCGATGTGACCGGTCTGGGCTGCTATCACAAGCAGGACGTGCCCGCGTGGTACGACTCCCTGGACGAGCCGCAACGCTGGGCCGCGCAGGCGCGGTTCTGGGAGGTGGTGGCCGCGCGGTGTGCGAAGAGTCCCGCCATCTTCTGCTACGACCTGATGAACGAGCCCGTCTCGCCCGCCGGCGACCGCAAAGCGGGCGATTGGCTCGGGCCGCCGTTTGCGGGCAGCCACTTCGTGCAGATGATTTCGCTCCGCCAGGGCGACCGGCCGCGGCCAGAGATCGCCGGCCGCTGGATCAAACAACTCGCGTCCGCCATCCACAAGCACGACCGCCGGCACTTGATTACCGTCGGGCTGGTCGATTGGAGCCTGGACCGCCCGGGGCTCACGTCCGGCTTCGTGCCCAAGGAAATTGCCGGCGAAATCGACTTCCTCTGCGTCCACCTCTATCCCCAAGAGGGCAAAGTGCCGGAGGCGCTCGAGACTTTGAAGGGGTTCGCGGTGGGTAAGCCGGTGGTCATCGAAGAGACGTTCCCGCTGAGTTGCACGCAGGACGAGTTCGAGCAGTTCATCGCGCAGTCGCGGAAGACGGCGGCCGGCTGGATCGGTTTCTATTGGGGAAAGACGCCCGACGAGCTGCGTCGCGCGAACACCATCGCCGACGCCATGATGCTCAATTGGCTGGAGTATTTCCAGCGGCAGGTGAAAGGGAGATAGATACTGGCAATGGCTCCGCAATTCATCTTCGAAATGCACCGCGTCAGCAAGATGTTCGGCGAGCAGGTGGTGCTCCGCAACATCAGTCTCTCGTTCTATTACGGCGCGAAGATCGGCGTGGTGGGCGAGAACGGGTCCGGCAAATCGACGCTGCTGAAGATCATGGCCGGCATCGACACCGACATCGATGGCGAGGCCACGCTCAGCAAAGGGATGCGCGTCCGCTACGTCGCCCAGGAGCCCGAACTCCTGCTCGACCGCACCGTGCGCGAAAACCTCCGCACGGCCGTGCAGCCAGTGCAGGATCTGGTCGACCGCTTCAATGAGATCTCCACGCTCATGGCCGACCCGGGGCCCGACGACGATCTCGACAAGTTGATGGCCGAGATGGGCCGCTTGCAGGAGCAGATCGACGCCCAAGACGGCTGGGAACTCGACCGCCTGATGGACATCGCCTCCGACGCCCTGGTGTTGCCGCCCGACGACATGCCGGTCCAAATCCTCTCGGGTGGCGAGCGGCGGCGCGTGGCCTTGGCAATGGCGCTGTTGGAGAAGCCCGACCTGCTGTTGTTGGACGAGCCAACCAACCACCTCGACGCCGAGACCGTGCAGTGGCTCGAACAGACGCTCCGCGAGTACCCGGGCACGGTCATTATCGTTACGCACGACCGGTACTTCCTCGACAACGTCACGAAGTGGATTCTGGAGTTGGAGAACACCCGCGGGCTGCCCTTCGAGGGGAACTACTCGTCGTGGCTCGAACAAAAGGCCGAGCTGCTCCGCGTAATCGAGAAGAAGGAGACGCAGCGGCAGAAGGTGTTGCAGCGGGAGCTCGACTGGATCCGCAACGCCCACCAGGGCCGCTTGCAGAAAAATCAGGCCCGCATCAAGGCCTACGAGCAACTGGCCGACCAGGAAGTCGACACGAAGAGTGAAACGATCATCCAGATCGCCCCCGGCCCGCGGTTGGGCGAAAAGGTGTTGACGTTCAAGGGCGTCAACAAGGGCTTCCAGCAGAACGGCCAGTTCCTCAACCTGATCGAGGATTGTTCGTTCGATCTGCCGCGGGGCGGGATCGTGGGCGTGCTGGGGCCTAACGGCACGGGCAAGACCACGCTCATGCGGATGATCGTCGGCCAGGAGAAACCCGACGCCGGGGCGATCGAAGTCGGTCCCACCGTGGCGCTGTCCTACGTCGACCAACACCGCGACGCCCTGGATGACGAGCGGTCGGTTTTCGAGGAAATCACCGACGGCAAAGACACCATCGCGCTGGGCAAAGTGTCGATGAACTCGCGGGCCTACGTCGCGCGGTTCAACTTCCGCGGACAGCAACAGCAGAAGCCCGTGGGGCAGTGCTCGGGCGGCGAACGGAACCGCATCCACCTGGCCAAAATGCTCCGCCGCGGCGGCAACCTGCTACTGCTCGACGAGCCGACCAACGACCTCGACGTGAACACCATGCGCGTGCTGGAGCAGGCGCTCATGGACTTCCCCGGCTGCGCCATGGTCATCAGCCACGACCGCTTCTTCCTCGACCGTATCTGCACGCACCTCTTGATCCTCGAAGGCAACGGCAAGACCCGCTGGTTCGAGGGCAATTTTGCGGCCTACGAACAGGCCGTTGCGGCCGAGAACCCCGACCGGTTGGCCCACCGCCGGGCGAAGTACCATCGGGTGACGCTGAGGTGAGAGGGGGGGAACGCGGCTGGCGGCGCGGCGAACGCGATTGGTGGTGCAGCGAATGGGAATGGGAATGATGAGAGTAATGGGAATTACGGGAGCCGTACCGCACCTGCCCCTCCCATTGCTCCCATCACTCCCAGTCCCATTACTCTCATTACTCCCATAATTCCCATTCCCATTGCCCCCACTCCCATCCCTTCCTCCTTCGCTTCTTCACTCTTTGCTCCGCCGTCTCTGCTGCCCTCGCGCCTTCAATCGAGCTTGGGTCATGCGCTCGCGCAGACCGCCGTCCTGCACGAACGATTCCCCGAGACTCTTGAGTTGCCGGATCGGGCGGCCTGCACCATCTGGTCGACGGTGCGGTCGCCCTTGGCCAGGAACTTCTGGCAGAAACGAAAGGTGATTTCGTAGATCACTTCACACTTCTCGTAGGAAAGCAGAGTCTGGTAGTCGCCGCGCGGCGGCAATAGGCGGTCGGGGGCGTCGGAACCATGAGGTCGCTTGCTCAAATGGGTCTCCTGGCCGCGCGTGGTGCCGGTGCCCAAAAACCACCCGGTAGTGTAGCGGACGATGGGGAGTACGGGAATGGGGATTATGGGCGTAATGAGAGTAATGGGACTGGGAGTAATGGGAACCGACGCGGCGGGTCATTCCCATAATTCCCATTACTCCCATAATTCTCATTCCCATTGCCCCCCATTCCCATCGCCCTGCACCACTGCGATCCGCTAGGTATAATGGAGAGTACCTTCAGGATCCCTGCATGGACAACCAGACCCCGCCCGAACCCAACCGGCCGACGCCCGAGAAGAAAGGCCCCTCGTTTGGCGGCAACCTGATCTGGTACTTGCTGGCAATCGGACTGGGCATCATCTTCCTCTTCTCGCTGATCGGCGAATCGCCGCGGGCCGAAATCCCCATCGGCGAACTCCGCAAGCTGATCGAGAAGGGCGTTCCCGACGCCGAAAAGAACCACCACCCGTCGATCGTCATCA